>Ga0187892_10007704_pt1 | contig 15183 bp, 15 predicted proteins | sample MA1701073metaG_FD_139345 | JGI IMG/M metagenome (GOLD analysis project Ga0187892, IMG submission 139345) | Bio-ooze microbial communities from a basaltic lava cave in the Kipuka Kanohina Cave System on the Island of Hawaii, USA - MA170107-3 metaG ... | reverse complement strand
TACAGCACGATCGAGGACTATACCCAGCACGGCGGTCCCCAAGGCAGCGGCGGTGTGACGTTCGGGCATCTGACCGGTAAGACCCAGGCTATTCTCATTTTTCAACTCAAGCCCGACTTCGAGCAGGGTCGGGAGGGTCGCAGAGGCTCGCGTGGTGGCGGCGGCCGGGGCAGCGGCGGCGCCGAGATCTGGAAGTACGGAATCGAAAGCGTTCTCCCGCACGAATTGACCCATGCGGTGATCAACGAGTTCTTCGGCGGCCAGGAGGTCCCTCAGTGGCTGCACGAAGCAGTCGCGGGCCGTTTCGAGCAGACGCGCGATCACTATGGTGAAGCCGCGAGGCTGGCCCGGAAAGTTGTCGCGGGCGAGTTCTTCCGCATGCGCGATCTGTTCGATCAAAAGGGATACCCCGAACGGATCGAGCTCTTTTATGAACAGGCGGCCATCGTTGTGCTGTATCTCTTCGAGGCCGGGGGGGACGCGATGTACTCCTTCCTCAGCGAACTGGCCGCGGGAAACAGCCATGATGCGGCCTGTGCCGCCGCACTGGGAATCCCCGAGAAAGACGCCGTGGAAGAGTTCGAGCGCCGCTGGGTCGAGTGGATGCGACGCCGCTATCTGCGAGACCTCAATCGGGAAGCGGACGATACCCAAACGGCTAGCGCCGACAAGAGCGCGAATAGCGCGTTTTCCCCGTGGGTCAACGAACTCGACACCGTCGAAAGCATCTCCAACTGGCGCGACATTGATCTGACTTCGCTCGCCCAGTTCCGTGTTCCGCCCGGTTACAAATCGGCGTGGTCGTCCAAGGATGGAATGCTCCGCTGCGACGCGACGGGTGAGGAGGGCCCCAGCTTGCTGGCGTTGCGGATGAACGAACAGCCCGCGGTCGCCATTACCTGCGAGGCGAGGTTCCTGGGCAGCCCCGGCGATGCGCGGCGATCGTTCGGCTTTACACAACTCGATGCCGAAGGCTTCGACACGCGCGTCGAAACGCTGGCCGCCTTCCGGGACAATACCTTCCACAAGGTCGTATGCATCTGGGCGGACGACCTCGCGATGTACGTCGATGGAACCTGCACGGGGCGCTACCCGGCGATCCACGCCGCCGGTCCGCAGGACATCGACTACCCGTTGGCGCTGGTGGCGCTCGGCCCGGTCGAGGTCCAGAACCTTCGCGTGGCGAGCATCAAGACTTTCTCCGACAAACCCGTCGTCGCGCAGTCGGAAAACCGCGACTCGGGCAGGCGTACGCGCGAGGGACGCAGACCTCGACGCGACGAGAAGAAAGAGCCCTAAGAGCAAGCCTTCCCCCGTTCTACGATCCGGCGTTTGCACCACCAAGGCCTCCGCCGCAGCCATGCTTGACGAACGGGTTAGGTAAAGCGCTAATGACCCGGCAATAGCCTTTCGCACATTGGCATGGGTCCGCTATGGCCGGGTCACCACAACCAGAACCCACGGAGTCCATTCGCGCGTCTGATCCTCGCGTGATTGCCCGCCGCTTCGCACGACCGGAGCGCATCGGTCCGTTCCGCATCCTTGAGGAACTGGGCGAGGGGGGGATGGGGATCGTCTATCTCGCGGAGCAGGATAGACCCATCCACCGTCGTGTCGCCTTGAAGGTGATCAAGCTGGGGATGGACACGCGGCAAGTCATCGCGCGGTTTGAGACCGAACGCGAAGCGCTGGCCTTGATGACTCACCCCAACGTCGCCCGCGTGTTCGACGCCGGGGCGACCGAGGACGGACGCCCATATTTCGCGATGGAACACGTCGCCGGCGTGGCCATCACCGACTACTGCGACATGCATCGCCTCAACACGGAAGAACGTCTGCGGTTGTTCATGGATGTTTGTCACGCCGTGCAACACGCCCACCAGAAGGGGATCATTCACCGCGACATCAAGCCGTCCAACGTGCTGGTCACGGTGCAGGACGACAAGGCTGTGGTCAAAGTGATCGACTTCGGCGTGGCCAAGGCGACTCAGCAGCATCTAACGGAGCGGACCGTCTTCACCGAGCAGGGACAGCTCATCGGCACACCCGGTTACATGAGTCCCGAACAAGCCGCGATGACCGCGCTGGACATTGATACCCGCACCGATATCTACTCGCTCGGCGTGTTGCTCTATGAGCTGCTCGTGGGCAGCCGGCCGTTCGACGACCGCGCCCTGCACCAGGCCGCCTTGGCCGAGATCCAACGCATCATCCGCGAGGAGGACCCCCCCAGACCGAGCACGAGGCTTAGCAGCCTTGGCGTGGATTCGACAACCGTGGCTTTGAAGCGCCGCACCGAGCCACGGAAGCTGGCCCGGCAACTGCGTGGCGACCTTGATTGGGTGGTGATGAAATGCCTGGAGAAAGACCGCACCCGCCGTTATGCCACGGCCAACGCCTTGGCCCTGGAGGTCGGGCGCTATTTGCATCGCGACCCGGTGCTGGCGGGTCCGCCATCGAAGACCTACCGTTTGGGCAAGTTTCTCCGCAAACATCGGGGCCCGGTCGCCGCCGTCGTGACGATCTGGGTCCTTCTGGTCGCCGGGTTCCTGGCTAGTACATCCCTCTACGTACGCTCCGAACGGCAACGACAACGCGCGGATACGGAGGCGCGGACGGCGGCGCGGGTGAAGGACTTTCTGGTCGAGCTGTTCCGCCTTTCCGACCCCAACGAGGCGCAGGGCAGCAAGATCACCGTCCGCGAAGCGCTCGATCGCGGAGCGGCCCGGGTCGCTGACGAACTCGCTGATCAGCCGCGAGTGCAGGCCGCCCTCATGCAGACCATCGGCAACGTCTATGCCAACCTTGGTCTTTTCAGGGAGGCACGAGTGCTCCTAGAGAACTCACAGCGCGTCCACCAGCTCGCCGCCGCCGATGACGCCGTTGCGGCCGACGCGTTGCACGACTTGGCCGTCGTCGTCTACGCACAAGGGGACTACGAGCGAGCCGAGCGGCTGCATCGACAGGCTCTCGAACTGCGCCGTCGCCGATTCGGCGAAACACACGAGGAAGTGGCTGAGTCGCTGGCGGACTTGGCCGCAGCGATCGAGGTGCGCGGCGCCATGGAGGAAGCCGCGCGGCTTCATCATCAGGCGCTGGCCATCCGCCGAGACCGGCTTGGCGCTGAACACCCGGCGGTCGCCGACTCGCTCATCAGCGTCGCCAGGATTGCGCATCTTGGCGATCGTCTCTCGGAAGCCGAGGAGTCATACCAGGACGCGCTGCAAATGCGTGAGAGGCTTTTCGGCCGGGGGGACCCGCGAACGACGGACGCGGTGCTCTTTCTCGCCTCGGTCTATCGCGACCAGAAGAAATGGGCGCCGGCCGAGCGTCTCTTTCGGGAAGCGCTGGACAGGTATCGCGTGGTCTATGAGGCCGAAGACCCGGGGATCGGGAGTTGTCTGAACAACCTGGGAGTGGTGCTCACGGCCCAAGGGCGCTTCGACGAGGCCGAACCGCTGATCCGCGAGGCGCTGGTCATCAGCCGCAAGCGGCTCGGCCCGCAGCACCTCCAGATTTCCGCCGATTTGATCGCGTTGGGGGAGGTCTCTTGCGGGCAAGGGCATGTTGACGAGGCGTTTTCGCTTTTGCAAGAGGGCTTTGCCATGCGCCGCGGTATTGTTGGAGATGCGCATGGACATACGGCCGGCGCACACATCAGCTTGGGGACCTGCCTGAGGAAGGCCGGCCGGTACGAGGAAGCCCAGACCGAGCTGGCGGCGGCGCTGAGGATCCTCCAAACTACGGTGGGCGAAGGGCACCGGCGCACCACGGGCTGCCTCGAGCGCATGGTCGAGCTTTACGAAGCATGGGGCCGACCGGACGAGGCTCAACGCTACCGCGACGCGCTGTCGAAAACCCGTTCGCCGCAGCCCGGGCCGTAGCCCCGACTCTGTGCACTTCTACCCGCCCGATTGGTCGCGGCCGGTGTTCGGGTAACGGCGATTCCAACGCCGTGCGCGCCAGAAGGAAAGCACGCAGAACAGGGGAATCAGTACCAGCCCGAGACCAGAACCGCAGGTGCCACAGGTGCCGGTGGCACTGGCGGGATTCGGGGCCGGGTCGATTTCGACAATCGCGGGCTGTACACTGGGCGTCGCGGTGGTGTCATCGCTCAGATAGAACGTAGCGTCATTCAAGGTGATCTCGAAGTCTCGCTCTTCGTCACAGTTGCCCTCGATGGCGATGATCCCAAAGGCAAAGTGGCGAAAGGTCCCGTCGTCCGCGGCGGGCGCGTCCACCACCGCGGCACAGAACGTGTCCGTGCTCGGGTCAAACGCCTTGATCGCAGGAATACCATCGAAAACCCAGTCCCCCGCGGCGTCACTGACGTAGAGGGGAGTACACACATTGTTGGTGCACTCGCCGGAATCGCAGTCCGCGGCGGTCTGGCATTCCTCGTTCGACAATTCCGGCTGGGGACACTCCGCCAACTCCGGTATTACCCAGATTATGGCCGGGCAGAATGGTCTGAGGATAAAGCAATACGCCTCAAGGTCGGCCCCGCCCCCACCCCAGCCGGTGCATTCGACTTCGACCGTGATCGTCGCGGAATTCGCGGTGAGTTGAATCTCGTCGCCGGCGATTGAGTCAGCCGCCGGATTAGATGAGATGGGAATGATGCGGCATTCCTGACCATAGGCATAGCCATGCGACAGTATCGCAACCACTGTCAACAGCGAACGGCGGGCGTGTTCCGACCTCATGCAAATCTCCTGGGGCCGCGATGCGGAGTCTTTGAGAGGCCCGTGACGCAACGGTACGTCACGAAGTGCATTCCGTTGCTGCGACTCGAAAGCTCGCCGCATTGAAGGGACCGGCGCAGCCAAGCTGCAATTCTATGCAAGGCCCCGACGGCTGGGAACGCCCCCGTAAGACGAACCCTGTCGAGAGGCGCTCGGTTTGGAGAATGTCGGAAGACTGGGGGGTTTGCCTACAAAAAAGCGACTAGCATTCACAACCGACGGCACGGCGTTCGGCCATCGCGGTTGGAATCCCCTGCGTATCGGCCTTCGCCAGCCGCGCGACGTTTTCCGCAATGAGCGTCGGCGCGGGTGTGCCGTTACGCTGCGCCGCGGGGGTCTCCGTAGGGCGCGGGGAGCGGCGGCCATAGATCGTGATCAACACGACGGCCGTTACGATCACCACCGTTGCCACCATGGTCCGCACGGTCAGCGTTTCACCGCCGAAGGCATATCCCAGTCCCACCGCCACCATCGGGTTGACGAAAGCGTAGGTCCCCACGCGCGATGGCGTCGTGACCCGTAGCAGCCACACGTAGGCGCTGAACGCGATCAGTGATCCGAAGACGATCAGGTATGCGAGGGCGAGAACGGAACGCCAGGAGATATCGGCGATGGAAACACGCCCGCCCTCGCCGCTGACCAGCCCGGCCAACAGAAGGATCGCTCCGCCACAGATCATCTCCATCGCGGTCGCAAGGAGCGGTGACTGCGGCAGTGGCGCGTGCCGGGAGTGAATCGAGCCCGCGGCCCAGGCGAGCGATGCCACAACCAGGACGATGGCTCCGGCCGCGTGCACCGGTTCGCCGCCAACAAGGCCGTTGCCCGCCACAAGGGCCGCTACGCCCGCGAATCCCAGGAGCACCCCGGCGGTGTCCGCAGCCCCCGGGCGAGCGCCATCTCGCCGCAACCAACTGAGCAGCACCAGCCAGATGGGCACCGTCGTCACGAAAAGCGCCGCCAGTCCCGACGGCACGGTTTGCTCGGCCCAGCTCACTCCGCCGTTGCCCACGAAAAGCAGCAAAAAGCCGATCAGCGCCGCGGATCGCCAATGCGATCGCTGCGGCTTCGGCGCCGCGGACATTCCGATCCCGCCACGCACCAGCACATAGAGCACGATGCCCGCGATCGCGTGCCGTATTCCGGCCATCAAAAGCGGCGGAATGGTCTCGATCGCGAAACGGATTGCGAGATAGGTTGATCCCCAGATTACGTAGATCGCGCCAAACGCGGCTACGAGCGCCAGCTTAGAGGGATCGCTCGATGCTCGTGGGCTCATGACTTCTCCCCTTTCGCTTCAGGATCCCGAAGATCGACATTCAGGTTTTCCTTGACCGTGTCCAGCACGATGGTTGTTCGAGTAGATCGCACGCTCGGAAGGGCGCTCACGCGATCACGGAGCATCTCTCCGAGCGTAGCCGTATCGCAGGCCCGGATCTTCACCAGGAAGCAGTCCTCCCCGGCAATGTGATGGACCTCTTGGACTTCGGGCATGTCGGCGAGCTTCGCCGCCGTCTGCGCCTCCCAGGCGCAGCCGTCCGTGCGAACCAGCACGAACGCCAATAGCCCTTGACCCAGCTCGCGCGGATTAAGCTGCGCGGCGTAGCCCCGGATGATCCCGTGCTCCTCGAGCTTGCGGATGCGTTCCAGGACCGCGGAGGGCGCCATTTCCACCCGGCGGGCAATCTCCACATTAGGCACGCGGCTGTTGGCCTGGAGCATGACGAGAATCTGTCGATCGATAGCGTCAATCGTTCTGTTTTCATAAGACATGACAGAATAATAGTCGCAATATGTACTGTTTGTCAACATATTATTCTTTTATGTAAGACATAAAGTAAAGCGGTATTTTTTGTTTGACCACAGTTTCGGCAACACCGACGGCTGTTCTAAGATGGCGACACGAGAGATCAATGAACCTTCCGCGAACCATCGAGTGGGTGGGCGGGCTCGACGGGCACGTCGCCCTGATCGACCAGACGCTGCTGCCCGGCGAGTTGCGCATCGTCGAATGCCGCGACGTGGCCACGATGTGGGATGCGATCAAGCGGCTTCGCGTGCGCGGGGCACCGGCTATCGGTGTGGCTGCGGCGATGGGGACCGTCCTCGGCGTACGAGACTACCTCGAGGTTGATCGCGAGGGCTTTCTAGAAAAGCTGGATGACGTATGCCAACACCTTGGTGCCGCCCGCCCAACCGCCGTGAACCTGACATGGGCGTTGGATCGAATGCGCCGCCGAGTGCGAGCAGCTCCTTCGGCAACCGTACCCGAACTCAAGCAGGCTTTGCTCGACGAAGCCCAGCGCATCCGCGACGAGGACGAGGCCATGTGCCGCGCGATCGGCCGGAACGGCGAGTCGCTGATTACGGAGGGCGCCGGCGTCCTCACCCATTGCAACGCGGGCAGCCTGGCGACGTCCTATTACGGCACGGCCCTGGCGCCGCTGTACACGGCTCACGAACGGGGGCGTCGCTTTCGCGTTTACGCCGATGAAACCCGCCCGTTACTTCAAGGGTCGCGCTTGACGGCATGGGAGTTACAGCAGGCGGGCATCGACGTGACCGTGTTGTGCGACGATAGCGCGGCGGCCTTGCTCCAGTCCGGGCGCGTCGATCTCATCCTCGTCGGCGCCGACCGCATCGCCGCAAACGGGGATACGGCCAACAAAGTCGGCACCTACGCCCTTGCCGTGCTCGCCCAGGCCCATCGCATTCCGTTCTACGTCGCCGCTCCGAGCAGCACCTTCGATCTGTCCATCCCCGACGGTTCGCACATCCCCATCGAGCACCGCGACCCCGACGAAGTCCGTCGCGGCCTCGGCGCCCTCACGGCCCCGCCTGACGTCTCTTGTTTCTGTCCCGCCTTCGACGTGACCCCTGCCGTACTGATCCGCGGGATCCTGACCGAGCGCGGCCTCATACGGCCCGTGAACGGTGAGCGAATCGCCCTGGCGGTCACGAACGGCGCGTGAAGTCTTCCGCTCCCGGATGAAGCCGATAGAATAGGTTTGGACGCAGAGCGGCAACGCCGAGCGCCGCTAGCTCAATTGGATAGAGCATCGGTCTACGGAACCGAAGGTTGGTGGTTCGAATCCACCGCGGCGCAGTGACACAAGTGCTGATTGCGCAAGTGTTTGCGCAAACCCGTCGCAGACGACGGTGCGGCCATTACTGAGACTGTTTCGGGTAGTCCTACCCGAAACAACGTTTCGGAGGCCACACCGTGCCGCGTCAAAGCCCTGCCGTTCCCCCGTTCCGTGTCCACAAAGCAACCGGTCAAGCGTACGTCACGCTGGAGGGCCGCCGCGTCTACCTGGGCCGCCACGACGCGGCTGACGCCCTCGAGCGCTACACGCGAACAATCGAAGAATGGAAGGCCAACGGGCGCCAGTCTCTCGACAAGCCCCCTGACATCACCGTCGTCGAGCTGACCGAACGCTATTGGCTGTCAGTCGTGCAGCCCCGCTATCCCAAGAGGACGGCGACGGGGAAGCCCGTCGGCGAGGCCTGGCACTACCTGGCCGCCGTGACGCCGCTGAATGCCCTGTACGGCACGACGCCCGCGACGGACTTCGGCCCGTTGAAGCTGAAGGCGGTTCGTGCCCGGTACGTCGAGCGAGGCCTGAGCCGGCGGTACACCAACCGCCACGTGGAACGCATCAAGAGGCTCTTCCGGTGGGCCGTGGCGGAAGAGCTGGTCCCCTCAGCCGTCCGCGACGCCCTGCTCGCGTTGGAGGGCCTGCGTTGCGGCGAGACGACCGCCCCTGAGCCCGAGCCCGTCCGCCCGGTCCCTGATTCCACCGTCGAGGCGACGATCGCGGCATGCACCCCCACGCTGGCGGTGATGATCCGCCTTCAAATGCTCACCGGCATGCGGCCGGGCGAGCTATGCATTCTGAGGACCGGAGACCTCGACACCTCGGGCACCGTCTGGACCTACACCCCGGAGCGACACAAGACCGCCCACCGCGGCCGGACCCGCGTCGTCTACCTCGGGCCTCGAGCGCAGGCGATCCTCACCCCGTTCCTTCGCACCGACCTACAAGCTGCCGTGTTCAGCCCCGCGGCATCCGAGGCGGAGCGCAACGAACGGCGTCACGCTGAGCGCGTCACGCCGGCGGGGCAAGGGAACGAGCCGGGCACGAATCGAAAGCAGCATCCGCGCAAGCAACCCGGCGACTGCTACACGACGGATACCTATAGGCAGGCGATCGAGTACGCGTGCGACAGAGCATGGCCGATCCCTGACGACCTCAGCGGCGAGGAGCGCACACAGTGGCGGCGTGATCACCGTTGGCACCCCAACCAAATCCGGCATTCATTCGCAACGCACGTCCGACGCGAGCACGGACTCGAAGCCGCGCAAGTGCTGCTCGGACACGCATACGCGGACGTGACACAAGTGTACGCCGAATCGGACGCGGCGCGTGCCGTGGCCGTGGCGGCGAAGATCGGTTGAACAAGAAAAGGCCAACCATCGAAAGACGGCGCGGCGCGTGTCCGCGTCCGAATTGAAGGTCTCTTGAAAGGAACGTGGATCATGAAAAAGCCAAGGTACACCTTAAGGCCGCGCAGGGCACTCGACGAGATCAGGGACACACGGCGGCGATGGTGGCTGGAAGACAGAGCGGCGAAGTCGTCGAGGCCAGTGAGTTCGGATGTTGGGTCAAGCTGGACGAGGCCCTTCTGGCACGACGGCGACGACTATGCCGTTGTCGCATCGACGTGGGACGGCATTCTAGCCGAAGTCGAGGGGCCGAGCGGCGAAGGTGCAAAGGGGGAAGCCCGCGGCCGTCGAGCGCAGAAGAGCATTGGAAGCAAAGCGAGAATGCAGAACTGGCTCGACGGATGACGGAATCGTAGGCGTTCATCCGGCAGGATTTGGTAGCTGTCCTCGATCCGCCGATGGGGCTGGACGCGCAGCGACGAGAGCGCGGGCGAAAGGATGGTGCACAATGATTCCGGTTACTTTCCACAAGAAGACCGTTGAGCGATTCCTCGCAACGCTCGGCGGCGACGCAAGAACCGGCTTGGAGAAGCCCGAGGACGACTAGACGACAGAGAATCTCCCTGGCCGGTGTGTGCGTCAGCATCATCATGAGTCATGGGGCACGCTGGCAGGAGGCACAAGGGGTTGATGTGAACGAACTGACCAGACGAGCAACGAGAGGCTGTCAACGCTTCCATCAGTCCTGACACGCTCGCCGCTGTGGAGTGGATTTGTGCTCGATGCTTCGAGGTCATAGACAACGAATACGATGAGCGGTTCGAGGAAAGCCATATGCTGCTTTTGCAGGGCAACGGTCGGCGCGTTCAGCCCGTGGAGGGCTTCAAGCAGCACGGCACGGTAAGATGACGCAGTAACGGGCGGCCGGATTGATCCCCGGACGAACGCCTGGGCGCGGCGCGCGTGTCACTACCTTCGCGCACGTCGTGCCTGGGCGGCCCGATTTTCGAAAGGTAGAAACATGCCCGAGTTTCAGCCCGTATCGGACGACGTGGCCGCACGTCGCCTTCGCGCCATGTTTGGCGCAATGAAGCAGCCGTCAAGATACGATATCACTTCCACGCTGCGAGACATCGAACAATCAGGAATTAGCACGCTCAAGCACTACGGGCTCGTCTATCCGTGGCAGTCGAATCGCAAACCTGAAGAGCGGCGATCAGTCGAGCCACTCAACGCGTACCGGATGGCGCTGAAGAGCGCGCCCAAAGATGCCCGCTTCGCAGACGGAATGTTAGAAAGCATTCAGCGCGTCCGAAGACTCCTGGCGACGACGCCCAACCCAGATCCGGGCGAGGTCTTCATGTTCGGTTTTGACATCGGCTATTCCATTTCCCGCCTTAGTGACCGCGACCTGGCATTCAACCGACTGCGCAATTCGCTGGGGGGGAAGGCGCGCGCCGCGCAGCGACGCAAGAAACGGTCCGGCTGGCAGTCTGAGATAGACCGCCTTGTGAACAAGGTGGGCCTCTCCTACAACAGCGCGGCTGCTCACGTCGCTCGCAGCGAAGGCCGGGGGCATTCAACGGTCAAAAGGCACACCAAGAATCCCAAGGGCAAAAAGAAGCGCAAAAAGTTGGCTCAGTAGCCCGGCTACTGAACCATCGCAGCCTTTACGCGCCCATCCGCAGTGCCGTTCAATCTCCGCAACGCCGCAAGAATCGCTGGCGCTGGAGATTGAGCGAATGATCGACCTGACTCTTGAAAAGCCCATCACCCTGACTGAAGCGACGAAGATCATTCCGGCCGTCGATGGACGGCGACGGCATCCCTCCGCCGTCTGGCGCGACTGCAAAAAGGGCGTGAAAATTGGCGAGCAACGCATCCGCCTGGAATTCCTGCGCATCGGTCGCCGCATCGTCACGACTCGCGAGGCGCTGAACAGATTTTTTCAGCGCCTCGCCGAGGCCGACGTTGCACAGAGCGACGCCGAGGAGCCCGCCGCAGTGCCAACGTGTGACACCACCATGAGAAAACCGACGCGTCGCGACCGTGATGTGACTGGCGCGATTCAGCGGATGGAGGCGCTCGCGATCGGGGTCTAGTAAACGAAGGCCCGCAAACCTGCGGCGTGGCGAACGTGCAGGTGCGGGCCTCTGGGCAACCGAGATGAAGCATATCCAACAGCTGGCCGATGTCTATGGCCGTCGTGTTTGGGAATCCGAGCGGGCTGTTCTCCGCGGCGGTTTCCGTGACGGTGAGGCGATGGTCAACGCGGCGGTAGACGCCGGATTGACCGGCCGCCATTTCCAACGCCCCGAACACCCGGCAATGTTCGCCTACCTGGGTTTGTGCCATGAGCATGGCATTGAACCGACCATTTTCGGAGCGATCCGCGTTCTACGTGGCGCGGGAATCCCCCTGTCCCTCGATGACCTGGACGCCGTGCTGTGGCAGGAGGAGGGTGACGCGACGGACACCGTCGCGGCGCTGCCCGACGCCTGCGCGGCCGTAGTGGCCAACGCCGCGGACCTCTACCGGGCCCGCCGATGTCTCACCGAGGCGATTAACATCATGTCCGGCCTGATGGCCGGCGCGTTTGACATACTCATTCGCCCGAGGGCCGCCGCATGAAGGACGCGCCCCCGATGTACTACGTGCCCCTGGGTGACAGCCCACCGCCGACAGATTCTCTCCCCGAGATAGCGCCCCCATGGCTGACCCCTGCCGACCTGGGACAAGCGCCGTCCTACCGAGCGGGCCTACGCTGCACAACGACCGGCTACAAGTGCCTCGACCTGGCACTACGTGGCGGCTTTCGCGCTGAGTGCCTTTATGTAATTGCAGGCCGCACGGGCAATGGGAAGACAACCATCACCAGCAATATCGCCCGATGCACAGCCCTGGCCGGAGAGACGGTCTTGTTGTTCAAATTGGAAGAGTCGCCGCGTGAGGCATTGTGGCGGATCCATTCCGCGGCAGCGCAGGTCGAGTTTCGCAAACTGCTGGACGGGAACCAAGACGCCGACCTCGAGGAGCGATCGCGCCTAGCCGACGCGTGGGAAATGGTCCGCGAACTGCCTATTCGACTCTCCGCCTGCCGTGAGCTGGACGGCATCCAACGGATTGCCCGGGCGCATGCGGAGCAGGGCGGCGGGCTCATCATCGTTGACCAGTTGTCGATGATTCGCGCGGGCGGGAACGTCGGCTATGAACGCGCGACAATAGCATCGAACGCGCTCCGTCAACTGGCAGTTGAGCTACAGGTACCGATCCTCTTGGTGTGCCAGGTGAACAGAGCGGCCGCGAAGGATGAGAAGCCGTTGACGTGCCACGACCTGCGAGACAGCGGCGAAATTGAGAACGACGCGACGGCAGTGCTCTTGTTGGACAAGCCGCGATCGGCCGCGCAATCGTGGGCGGTCGCACCGTTCTTGTACCTCGACGTGGCCGTCGGCAAGCATCGTTACGGACCGCTGACGGAACCGGACAAACCGATCGTGATGACGTGGTTCCCGCTCATCTGCCGGATCGAGGAGGGCGGACGACGGTGAGGCCGTGGCCGCTGCCAAAGCTCCTGGCGACGAATCGGAACGCCCTGACGGTGTACGGTGTGCTCAAATTCATCGCCGGGGAAGCACGCCGCTGCAGCGCGACGCGACAACGGATTGCCGACGTGTGTGGACTGTCCCTGCGAACGATCGGCGACGCGGTGGGCGTGCTCAATGAGGCTCGTTGGCTGGCTGTGAATTACGGCCGGCAAGGGATGAAGACGTGGTATCGGTTTACGTTTCCTGTGGTCGGTTTCTTTCCTGTGGTACGAAAAACGACACACAGCAAAGGCAAGTCGATGTCGAAAAACGACACACAGCAAATCGTTTCCTGTATGTCGAAAAACGACACACAGTCCCTAAAGGGACTAGTGCCGGCCCCTCCCCTACCGGTCGGGCCGGCGGAACACGACGGCGCGGAGGAGCATTACTCGGCGCGCATTGAACGGGAAGCGCTGGCGAGAATTCGGACGCGAAATGCCGCGCCCGGCGGCGGCGGTAGGGGGGCCGTTCCAATCTCTGGCGGGTCAGTCCCCCAAACCGTCCGCGAAGGCGCGCGAAAACACTGACGTAATGGAGGCTTTAACGGATGTCGCGATCCCCAAAATCTGAGCGGGAACACCTGGCCGCGGGAACCCGTCGCACACGCGGCCGGCCGTTCAATCCCGCCTATGAACGGGCCCAGCTCCTCGCCTGGCGGAAGTTGATACGCGCCAAGTGGACCCTTCGATCGATAGCGGACGTAGCGGGAATCGCTGAGCGCCGACTGTATGGCTTTCGCTCGACGGAGACCCGGCTCACGGATGACGAACTCGCCCGGCTGACGGCAACGCTTTGGAGGCGGCCGCGCCCGGCCTCAACCACGAAAGGAAACTGAACCCTATGGCTACGACTACCGACCCACGTGACCACTTCTGTGAAAACTGCCGACCCGTCTGGGACTCCGCCAAGGCGGTCCTGGGCGAATACATGGTCGGCCTGCGGAAGACGCTCTGGCGGGACTTTGCGCAGAAGCACCTATCCATGATGCAGGCCGGCGCCGCCGTCGTCGAAAGGCGACGCAATCGAATCGAGGCAGAGCTGCAAGCGTGTCAGCCGTGGGAGGAGGATGAGCGCCGCCGGCTGGGGGCCGAGCTGGCGGAGGTTCAAGAACTCCACGAATACAACCAGGCGATGCAAGCCGAGCTTGCGCTGCAGGGTCATGACGAGACTTGACGCGCCGCCGGGCGTATGATACTATTTGGTACGGCATGAGACTTCTTACCGCAGAACAGGTCGCGAAGCGCCTTGGCGTGGGCCGAGCAACAGTGTTCCGCTGGCTAGCCGCCGGCAAGCTGCCTGCGCCCGTTCCTCAGCCTGGCTCGCGATTGCGATGGAGCTGCGAAGACTTGGAGCGATGGGAGGCCTCGGGATTCAAGATGACGACGGACGCCAAGAAAACGGACACGAAGGCACTGCGTGTGCGGCTCGATGCGATCGAAGGACGCATCCGCGCCGCGCAGGCCGAATTGAAAGCGCTGAAGGCTGAACAGGCCCGCGCGCGAAGCGAGGCACACGATGGGCGCTAAAGCATTGCGCGAAAAAAGAGCGAAGCTGTGGGAGGAGAACAAGGCGCTGTTGGACAAGGCCACGGCCGAGGGCCGGGACTTCACGCCCTCCGAGCTGTCCACCTGGGAGGCTCGCGACAAGGAAATCGACGCGATCAAGGCGCAGGTGGACCGGGCGGAGCGCACGGAAACCCTCACTGCCGAGATGGAGGCTCGGGTTCCGATGCCGTGGGGGTTGGGCCCGCCCGAGGGCTACGATGAACGCAGCGCCGCCAAGCCGCACGGGGTGAAGTCCGAATGGCTCGACGTGCGGACCGGAGAACGTCTACCGGTCTTCGGCCCGAAGGATTCCCTGCGAAGCCATTACAGGGTCGACCCGGAATTTCGTGTTGGTCGGGTGCTCCTGGCTCGCGCCACCGGCGATAAGCGCTTCCTGAGCCGCGCTGAGGTGCGGGCGATGGAAGGGCAGTCCGACCTGGGCGGCGGGTTCATGCTGCCTTCGATGCTGTCCCCGTCTGTGATTGACCTGGCACGCTCCCGCTCCGTGGCGATTGCTGCCGGCGCGCGCATCGTCCCGATGGAGACCGCCGAGCTGAAGCTCGCACGAATCGACACCGACCCTACCGTGTCGTGGGTCGCAGAGAACACGCAGCTTTCCGAGACATCCCCAGTCTTCGGCCAAGTGCGTCTGCAGGCGCGGACCTGTCGGGCGTATATCCCGATCAGCGCTGAGCTTGCCTCCGATGCTGCGAACGCGGTCGAGGCGATGGAGCGGGCCGTCGCCGGCGCCCTCGGCCTGGCGCTCGACAAGGCCGTTCTCTTCGGCGGCGCAACCGGCGACGCTGACGAGCCGATCGGAATCCGCAACACGACAGGCGTCGGCACTGTGTCAGTCGCCG
>Ga0187892_10007703_pt1 | contig 15186 bp, 10 predicted proteins | sample MA1701073metaG_FD_139345 | JGI IMG/M metagenome (GOLD analysis project Ga0187892, IMG submission 139345) | Bio-ooze microbial communities from a basaltic lava cave in the Kipuka Kanohina Cave System on the Island of Hawaii, USA - MA170107-3 metaG ... | reverse complement strand
TCCTCGGTCGCTCGGGCCAGCTCCTCCTCGGGCCCGCCTGGGTCCCCGGGGGGGCGGTGATCCTCGATCTTCCCGAGCCCCCGGCCCTCGTGCTCGTGATCGCCGGCGACGGCTCGTTCGAGGTGATCCCCGGAACCGGTTTCTGACCCCAGAACCCTCTCGATCGCTCGACGGGCGGGACGCCGGCGTCCCGCCCGTTTCGTGTCAGCGCCGGATCGGGAGCTGCGCGAGGGCCTGCGACTTCCGCCCCTCGACCGTCCGCGTCCGGGCGAGGACGAATCCGATCCGCGCCGCGGCCCAGCCGACGACGGCGCCCGCGAGGAGGTCGCCGAACCAGTGGATCCCGAGGTAGAGGGTCGAGAAGGCGATCGTTCCGGCGGAGATCGCGGCGAGGATGGCCCAGGATCGCAGCGGAGAGGACGCCGCGACGAGGGCGACGGAGAGGGAAAGGGAGGTGTGGAGGGAGGGGAAGCAGTTGTCGATCCCGCTCGTGAGGCGGAACGCGTCCATGAATCCCGGGATGACGTCGTCGATGAGCGGGCGGACGCCGGTCCCCGCGAGGAAGGCCGGCTCGGTGACGGGGAACAGGAGGTAGAAAGGCTGGGCGATGAGGTAGTTCGCGAAGTAGGCCCCGGCGAGCGCCCGCAGCCGCTCCTCGTCCCCGCTCCCGTGGTACGCGAAGAGGGAGACGATGATGAGGACCGGGTAGACCACCACGTAGAACCAGGAGAGCACCCCCGTCAGGAGGGGGTGCTCGAAGGCCGTCTGGAGGTCGCGGACGAAGCTCCCCTCGAGCCGGTGGATCTCGTGGCCGAACTCGCGCCCGACCGCGGCGGTGAACCGGGGATCGAGGGCGGTGAGGAGGACGTTCACCCCGATCAGGGCGAGCATCGCCCCGATCATGAGGCGCGCCCTGCCGTCGCGCCCCAGTCGCCCGATGCCCGAACGGGCGACCCGCAGCGGAGACCGTCCCGGGAGCGCGATCGCGAGGAAGAGCGCGATCGTGGGGAGGAAGAGGGCGATCGGGACGAAGGTGGCGGCCTGGGCCCGCGTGATCATTCGATCGCTCCGGTCCGCGCGGCGCTCATCCCTCGATCGGGGTCCTCCACTCCGCGTAGCGGGCGTCGCGCCCCGTGACGACGTCCCGGAAGAGCTTCTGGAGGCGCCGGGTGACGGGCCCCGGCCGCCCCGTCCCCACGGGCCGATCGTCGACCTCACGCACGGGGGTGATCTCCGCCGCCGTCCCCGTGAGGAAGACCTCGTCGCAGATGTAGAGCTCGTCCCGCGGGAAGGAGGTCTCGACGGTCTCGAAGCCGTCGTCCTTCGCCAGCCGCAGCACGGTGTCCCGCGTGACGCCGGCGAGGATCGGGGCGGCGAGGGAAGGGGTGAGGAGGACCCCCTCCTTCACGACGAAGAGGTTCTCGCCGGAGCCCTCCGCCACCCAACCCTGGGGATCGAGGAGGATCGCCTCGTCGTAGCCGGCGTCGAGGGCCTCCCGCTTCGCCAGGATCGAGTTCACGTACTGTCCGATGATCTTGCCGCGCGACATGTTCGCCGTCGGGCGCACGCGCGTAAAGGACGAGACCCGGGCACGGATCCCGTTCTTGACTCCCTCCTCCCCGAGGTAGGCGCCCCAGGTCCAGGCCGCGATCACGACCCGCACCGGGTTGTCGAACGCGGCGAGCCCCATGCGGCCCGTCCCGAGGAAGGCGAGGGGGCGGAGGTAGCCCTCGGCGAGGCGGTTCGAGCGGAGCAGTTCCCGGCTCGCCTCGAAGAGGACCTCCTCGGGAAAGGGGAGCCGGAGCTTCAGGATCCGCGCGGAGTCGTAGAAGCGGCGCAGGTGCTCCTTCAGCCGGAAGACGTGGCCGCGCCCCTTCTCGTCCTTGTACGTGCGGATCCCCTCGAAGATCCCGTAGCCGTAGTGGAGGGCGTGGGTGAGGACGTGGACCGTCGCCTCCTCCCAAGGGACGAGCTTCCCGTCGACCCAGATCGTGGAGAGTTTGTCGACCACGGGAGGCTTCCCTTCTCGAGGACCGTTCCCCGCCGGCCGGTCCCTCGGGCGCGCGAAGGATAGCGAGGCCCCCGCGAAGGCGAAACCTACGGCTGGATCCGGGAGCCGAGGAGGAAGCCGGCGTGGAGGTAGGGCCGGAATCGAGCGAGGATCCGCCGAAACCCCCGCCGGGGGTCGCGGATCCAGACGAACTCGAGGGGCAGGAATCCCCGGCGGTCGAGAAGCTCGGCGAGCGTCCGCGGATCGAACCACAGCGTGTGGCGGGGGTGGATCTGTGGCTCCCCGTACTTGAGGATCTTGAAGAACTGGGAGGCGCGGAACGGGTTCGGGGTGGTGACGAGAAGGGTCCCGCCCGGGGCGAGGGCCTCCCTCGCGCGATCGAGGAAGGCCCCCGGGTTCTCGATGTGCTCGAGGAGCTCCCCGGCGACGATGCAGTCGTAGGGGCCGCCGAGCGGATCGCGGCAGGCGTCGGCGAGACGCACCTCGTAACCGAGCCGCCGCACCGATTCGACCGCCGCGGCGTCCCCGTCGAGCCCCTCGACGCGCGGATTGAGGCGTTTCAGGCGTGCGTGGAGGGAATCCCCGATGCGCTCGGGATGACGCTCGTCGATGCATCCGACGTCGAGGACGGCGCCGCGCGCGGCGTACCGCGCGATCACGTCGAAGCGGTCGTCGACCGCCGGGGCGCGCGCGAAGTCGATGGGCCTCGGAGCGGTCGGGGTCACGGGGTCGGAGTCCGGCACCCCGTTCCCATTCCGCCGGGGCCGGCTATCCTCCCTATGCGGGCTCCAAGCGGAGGTTCAAGTGAAAAGCGACCGGAATCGAGCATCTCGGCGGACCTCGTTCCTCGGCCTCGTCGCCTTGGGCGCGATCCTCGCCGCCCCGGCCCAGGGGCAGATCTTCATCCGGACGATCGACGGAACCTGGAACAATCTGTTCCATCCGTCCTGGGGGAGCGCGGGGATCGATCTCGTCCGCCTCGCCCCGAGCGACTACGGCGACGGGATCCAGACGCCGGCGGGGGCGAACCGCCCGAGCGCGCGGGCGATCAGCAACGCGCTCTGCGCGCAGGCCGCGTCGATCCTGAATGCGGCCCCCGTCACGGACTACCTGTGGCAGTGGGGGCAGTTCATCGATCACGACCTCGATCTGACGGGGTCGGCGAGCCCGCCGGAGCCCTTCCCGATCCCGGTGCCCCTCGGCGACCCGTTCTTCGATCCGCTCTCGACGGGGACCCAGGTCATCCCGCTCCACCGGTCCCTCCACACCGCGAACGCGACGATCTTCCATCCGCGCGAGCAGCTCAACGAGATCACGGCCTTCCTCGACGCCTCGATGGTCTACGGCTCGGATTCCGCCCGCGCCCTGGCGCTCCGGCGGCTGGACGGCACCGGAAAGCTGAAGACGAGCCCCGGCGACCTGCTCCCGTTCAACACGATGGGGCTCCCGAACGCTCCGGACCCGAACGACCCGTCCTTCTTCGTGGCGGGGGACGTCCGGTCGAACGAGCAGGTCGGGCTCACCGCGATGCACACCCTCTTCGTGCGGGAGCACAACACGCTGTGCGACGCCCTGGGGATGCTCTTCCCCTTCTTCGGGGAGGAGATCCGGTACCAGTTCGCGCGCGCCCTCGTCGGCGCGGAGATCCAGGTCATCACGTACAAGGAGTTCCTCCCCGCCCTCCTGGGGCCGAACGCGCTCTCCCCGTACACGGGGTACAAGTTCTGGATGAACCCCGGGGTCTCGAACGAGTTCTCGACGGCGGCCTTCCGCGTCGGGCACACGCTCCTCTCCCCCGTCCTCCAGCGACTCGCCGCGAACGGGAGCAGCATCCCCGAGGGGCCCCTCCCTCTCCAGGGCGCCTTCTTCAATCCCTCCGCCATCCTGAACCAGGGAGGGATCGAGCCGCTCCTGCGCGGGCTCGCCGCCCAGCCGCCGCAGGAGGTCGACCCGAAGATCGTCGACGACGTCCGGAACTTCCTCTTCGGCCCCCCGGGGGCGGGCGGCTTCGATCTCGCGTCGCTGAACCTCCAGCGCGGCCGCGACCACGGGCTGCCGAGCTACAACGGACTGCGGAGCCAGCTCGGTCTCTCTCGCGCGGCGACCTTCGCCGACATCTCGTCCGACCCCGCGATCCAGGCGGCGCTCGCGGCCGCCTACGCGTCGCCGGCCGACGTCGACGCCTGGGTCGGCGGTCTCGCGGAGGACCACGTCGCCGGCGCCGTCGTCGGGCCGCTCTTCTTCAAGGTCCTCAAGAACCAGTTCGAGCGGGTCCGCGACGGCGATCGGTTCTGGTACAAGATCTACCTCTTCGGACCGTTCAAGACCTTCGCCGAGCAGCAGACGCTCGCGAAGGTGATCCGCCGCAACACCCCGATCGGGAACGAGATCCAGGACGACGTCTTCGAGCTGCCGTAGCCGGCGGCGGGCCGCCCGCCGCGGCACGAGGGCGGCTACGGCTCGATCGTGATCGAGATGCCGTTCGTCACGGCGATGCAGACTCCCACGAAGAGCGCGCAGGTGATGACCTCCTGCGCGCACACCTTCGCGCCGAGGATCGAGGGGTCGTTCGGGACGGGGAGGGGGAACGCGACCCCCGCGGGGGTCGGGATCCCGAGCAGGACGGCGACGACGTTGAGGTCGACGTACGCCGTGCATCCCGCCGGCCCCGGGTTGCAGAACGCGTTCGTCCCGAACGGGCCCGTGACGGGGACGGGGGGCGAGGCGCAGAGCCCGACGAGGAGGATCGACCCCGCGAAGACGCAGGGGGTGCCTCCGACGACCTGGAACGCCGCGTTGCCGACGTTCGGCGACCCGGCGCAGGAGATCGAGGGGACGCTCGTGGGGTCGAGCCCGCAACCGTTCTGCCCCGGGGTGCCGAGGGACACGCACTGGGACGAGGCGGGAGCCGCGAGAACGGAGACGAGGGCGAGGCCTCCGGCGACGACGAGGGAAGTGCGCATGGGGAACCTTCTCCCGGGACCCGGCCGGAGGTCCCGCAGTTCGAACGGGGCTCCCTAGAGTACTCGACCGACCGGGCGCGGTTACCGGTCTGCGGTCAGGAGAGCTTCGCCCGGGAGGAAGCCGACCGCCAGGCCTCGAGACCCCGCGCGACGACCTCCTCGCGATCGATCCGCAGGACCTTTCCCCTGTCCTTGAGGAGGGCGCCGTCGCAGATCACGGTGTCGACGTTGCGGACGTCGGCGTCGTAGACGATCGCCGCGGCGAGGTCGGGGGAGGGGACGGTCCAGGGCGCACGCAGGTCGAGGACGGCGAGGTCCGCACGCTTCCCGACCTCGATCGAGCCGATCGACTTCTCGAGACCGAGCGCGCGCGCCCCTTCGATCGTCGCCATCTCGAGCGCCTCCCACGGAGAGAGGAATCCCGCGCCCCGGCCGGCCTCGGGGAGCAAGGCCGCGAGACGCAGGTCGTGGAGGAGATCGAGCCGGTTGTTGCAGGCCGCTCCGTCGGAGCCGATCCCGACGGGGACTCCGGCCTTGCGCAGGCGCGGCACGTCGGCGATGCCCGAGCCGAGCTTGAGGTTGCTGCCGGGACAGTGGACGACGCCGCAGGGATTCTCGGCGAGGGTCGCCACCTCCTCGTCGTCGAGGTGGACGCCGTGCGCGCGCGCGTTGCGCGCGCGCAGCAGCCCGTGCGAGGCGAGGAGGCTCACGGGGCGCGCGCCGCCGTTGCGGCGCTGCGTCGCCTCGACCTCGGGGAGGCTCTCCCCGGCGTGGGTATGGATGAGGAATCCCTTCTCGAGGGCGAGGCGCGCCGTCTCGCGGTGGAGGTCGGGCGTGGAGGAGAGGGGGAAGCGGGGGGCGAGCGCGTAGCGCAGTCGCCCGCGCCCCGCGCCGTGCCAGCGCTCGGCGAGGCGGAGGCTCGTCTCGATCGCCGTCTTCGTCGACTCGCGCAGCCGCGCGGGGAGGTGCTTCTCCGGGTCGTCATCCATCATCGCCTTGCCGCCGAGCGCGCGGATCCCGGTCCGCTCCATCTCCTCGAACACGACCTCGTAGAGGTGGGCCGTCCCCATGTCGAGGACCGTCGTCGCGCCGGAGTCGATCAGCTCGTAGAGGCCGAGCCGCGCCGAGGCGCGCATCGTCGAGACGTCGTGCGCGGCCTCGAGGGGCCAGATCCGCGTGCGGAGCCAGTCGAGGAGCGGAAGGCCGTCCGCGGCATTCCGGAAGAGCGTCTGGCAGAGGTGGACGTGCCCCTGGACGAACCCGGGGAGGACGACCTTACCCGCGGCGTCGACGACGACGGCGGCCTTCTCCCCCGACGGGGCGGTCCCGACGGCGACGATCTCCCCGTCGCGCACGAAGACGTCCCCCCGCGCGACGTCCCGCGCGGGGTTCATCGTGATGATCGTGCCGCCTCGGACGAGGAGCGTTTCCTCCACGCAGGGAAGTCTAGGAATCTGCGACCCGAGGCGGAACCCGGCGCAAGGTTTCCTCGCGACCCACCTGGGTCGCTCGCTTCCTCGGCGGCCTCGTCGGAGATCCTCGGATCGAGACTTGCACGCCTGGTGCGGAACTCCAATTTCGTCACACCCGGGCGCTCCCGTGTTCCCGGGTAGGAACGCACGTTCCCACCCGGAAACGGGGAGGCCGTCGGCGGAGGTCGATCATGAGACGCTGGACCCTTCTCCTCTCCGTTCTCCTCGGGCTCGCGTCGGCGGCGCCGGCGCAGCGGTTCGGGTTCACGAGGCAGATGCTTCCCGTCGACGACCTTCGAACGCGTTCCATCGCCCTCGGGGACGTGGACGGGGACGGCGACGTTGACGCCTTCGTCTCCAGCGCGGGCGTCCCGATCCCGGGTCCGAGTCGCCTGTACCTCAACGATGGAGGAGGAGTCTTCGAGGACGTGACGGGTGCGAATCTTCCCGGCTTCCTGGAAGATACCCGCGCCGTCGCGCTGGGGGATCTCGACGGGGACGGCGATCTCGACGCATTCGTCGGAAACGTGGGTCCGAACCGTGTCTTCCTGAACGATGGATCCGGGGTTCTCACGGACGCCACATCGACGAACTTGCCGACCCTCTCAGATCGGACGAACTCCGTTTCGCTGGGCGACGTGGACGGGGATGGCGACCTCGACGTCCTCGTCGGGAACGGGTTCACGGCTCCCGGAGGAGGGCCTCCCCCGGAACAGAACCGCCTCTATCTCAACGACGGATCGGGGACGTTCACGGACGCCACGTCGACGAACCTGCCGGCTCTGTTCGACTTCACGACGTCCGTCGTGCTTGGCGACGTCGACGCAGATGGAGACCTGGACGCGTTCACGGGCAACCACGGTCAGCCGAACCGCCTCTACCTCAACGACGGCACCGGCACCTACCTCGACGTCACGGCGACCCACCTACCTCCCCTCATCGACAACACGACGGCGATTGCCCTCGGCGATCTGGATGGAGACGGAGACCTCGACGCGTTCGTGGGAAACGGGGGTTTCCCGGGTTGGCAGAATCGGCTCCACGTCAACACGGGGGCGGGGGTCTTCATCGACGTCGCCTCCGGCCTCCCTTCCTCGACGGACAACACCTGGGCGATCGCACTCGGAGACGTCGACGGGGACGGCGACCTCGACGCGCTCGTGGGGAACCAGGGACAGGACCGCCTCTTCCTCAACGATGGATCGGGGATGTTCACGAATGCGACGGCGACGCATCTCCCCGGGATCCCGGACGACACGGGATCGGTCTCGCTCGCGGACGTCGACGGGGACGGCGACCTCGACGCGCTCATCGGGACCGGCCTCCCCCAGCTCTTCTCCTTCCCGGAACAGGATCGGCTCTATCTGAACGACGGCACGGGGAGCTTCTCGGACGCGACCGCGAGGAACCTCCCGAGCCTCGTCGCCTGGACGAACGCGGTCGCACTCGGCGATGTCGACGGAGACGGCGACCTCGACGCGGTCGCCGGGATCACGCTCGCTCCGGGGAAGAGGGTTCTCCGAAACGACGGGACGGGCGCCTGGACGGACGTGACGACCACGAGCCTCGGGTTCGTCCCGACCGAGGCGACGGCGGACGTGGCCCTCGGCGATGCCGACGGAGACGGAGACCTCGACCTCTTCGTGGCGAACGGCCTCCCCTTCTTCTCCCCTTCCCCCGAGCCGGTCCGTCTCTACTCGAACACGGGGTCCGGCGCCTTCTCGGACGTCACGGCCGCCAGCCTTCCGTTCGGCCTCTCCGTGAAAGCGACGTGTCTCGAGCTGGGCGACGTGGACGGGGACGGGGATGTCGACGCATTCGTCGGCAGGTCGGGACCGAACGTGATTCTCACGAACAGCGGCGTCGGCAGCGGGACCTTCACGGCGGCGAACATCCCCTACGTGGACTACACGCTCGATATCGCGCTCGGGGACGTGGACGGGGACGGTTTCCTCGACGCCTTCGTGGCGAACGCTGGCCAGAATCGGCTCTACCGAAACAGCGGGGTGGGGCCGTTCCTGAACGTCACCGGGACGCATCTTCCCTCGATGCTCGATACGACGTCCTCCGTCGCGCTCGGGGACGTGGACGGGGACGGCGATCTCGATGCGTTTCTCGGGAACGGGCACCCCTTTATTGCGTTCGGCTTCCCCGAGCAGAATCGTCTCTATCTGAACGGTGGAACCGGTGTCTTCACCGACGTCACGGCGACAAGCCTCTCGCCCTTTCTCGACCACACCGTGGCGGTCTCCCTCGCCGATCTCGACGGGGACGGCGATCTCGACGCGTTCGTGGCGAACTACTCCCAGCGGAATCGACTCCTTCGCAACGATGGGACCGGGCATTTCGCGGACATCACGGCCTCGAGCATGCCGAACGTGACGGACCTCGATCTCGCCGTCGCGATGGGAGACGTGGATGGAGACGGCGACGTCGACGCGATCGCCGGGGTGAGGGGTCAGGACCGACTTTACACGAACCTCACTCGCCAACTCGTCTGGCGCGGGATTCCGAGGGTCGGAAAGCCGCTCACGCTCGACGTCTACGGTCCTTCCTGGGGAGCCTGGTTCCTCGCGTTCTCGACCGGAACCGCAAGCGTGCCGATCCCGCCGTTCGGGACGCTGCGGCTCGACCCTGCGAACCTGAACCAGGTGTTCGCGAGTCTCCTCGACGCCCAGGGCCGCGCGTCGATCACCTTCGCCGTCCCCGCGAACGCCGCCCTCGTCGGCGCCTCGGTCTACTGGCAGGCCGTCGTCGCGAGCCCCGCCCGCTTCACGAACCTCGAGATCACGACGCTGACGAATCTGTGAGACCCGGTCGACCCACGTTCACGTGGGTCGCGCTACGGCAGGAACTTCGAGGGGTCCTTGAGCTTCCGGGGGAGGTACTCGGAGATCACGTAGTTGAGACCCCACTTCGCGAGCGCCTGCTGCTCGGCGCGGACCCCGGTCTTCAGCATCTGCTCGATCGCGGCGATCCAGGGCTTGTGGGCCTTGAAGAAGGGGTCGTTCTTCAGGGCGTCCTTCGCGCGCTTCACGTCGACCTCGGCGAGGGGGTGGGTCGCGTCCTGCAGCTTGAACTCGACGATGTCGTGCGGCGTGACGCCGAGGTAGCGGGCCTGGGGGACGCAGAAGAAGCGGTTGATGTGCGCCGCGTTCCCCGAGCCGACCTTGAGGGTGCGGTAGATGTTCGAGATCCCGTAGGGATCGCAGTCGACGAAGGCGTAGACGGGGAGGCGGAAGTCGTCCGCGAGGCGGCGCACGAAGCGGCGGGTCGCGCGCGTCGGCACCCCCGCCATCTCGACGAGGACGCAGCTCGTCTCGCGCCAGTACTTGTGGTAGTTGAGCCGCTGGAACATCCCGCCCGTCTCGATCGCGAGGACGAACTTCGCCTTCGCCTCGAACTGGAGGTGCTCGACGGAGTGGGGGATCGTGTACCCGCCCGAGCCCATGTTCGCGCAGTCGGTGCGGACGGTCTCCCCCGTGCGCGGGTCGCGATCGATCACGACGAGGGGGCCGACCACGGTGCCGCCGTGCTCCTCGGGGTAGAAGCGCATCTGCTCGCGCGTCACCCCCTCGAGGGCGAACATCGCCTCGATGTCGTCCATCACCGCGTCCGACTCGGGCTGCTCGCGAAACCTCGCCTCCTGCCAGTTCTTCGAGACGTAGTAGGCCTCCCGCTTCGTCGCGAAGTCGTCGCCCGCCACCATCGACTTCGAGAGCGCCATCAGGCGCAGCGTCTGCGCGAAGGTCTTCACCGTGTTCACGCTGAGCGAGCGGCTGCTGCGGCCCCGGCCCAGCTCGAGGAAGCCTGTCTTCGGGTCGTAGCGGACGTTCGAGAGGGACCGCGTGGGGTAGACCAACTCGGGGCGCGCGCGCTTCTTCACCTTGCCGTGGATCCCCTCGGCGACGGTGCGGATGCTCTCGACGACGCCGGCGTCGATCCGGCTCTTCGGGCGCGCGGGGGAGGTTCGCTTCGAGGCCATGGCGTCTCCGTTCAGTCGAGGCGGCGGCTGCGCTCGAGGACGTCGGTCAGGATCTCGACCGTCTTCTCCCGCTCCGCGTCGGAGAACCCGAGGATCTCCTGGAGGCCGATCCCGATGTGGGGGATGTAGGTCGAGATGTAGCTCCGCTTCTTGAACTCGTCGACGAGCTTGCGTCCCTTGCGGAGATACGTCGCGAGCTTCCGTCCCAACTCCTGGAGCGCGAGCCGGATCTCGCGCGCGATCTCGGGGTAGGCGGCGATCGCCTCCTTCGACTCCGAGGTGAAGGGGACCCAGACGGAGGCGAGGTGGACGAACAGCACGGCGGGCCCGACGGGAATCGCGCCGCGCGGCTGGGCGAGCCCGTATTGCTTCCAGTTCGTCGCGACGATCGACTTCGTGATCGAGCAGGCCGACTGCTGGTAGAGGAGGGGGACGCGGTTCGCGAACCGGAGCAAACGCACCGGATCGTCCGCGTCGCCGGGCGACTCCGTCTCGGCGGCGGGGCCCTTCCCCTTCTTCCGAATCTTCCCCGAGGCCTCCATCTCGACGCCGAACCCGCCCGGCTTCCCGTAGGCGATCGCCGCCTCCACGAGGAAGGGGTTGCCCCGGTAGACGGCGGCGGGCCGGGAGACCGCCGCGTAGTAGTCGGCGGCGACCTCCTTCTTCAAACCGGCCAGGATCGGCGCCTCGCCGATCGGCGCGATTCCGTCCGTCGGCGGGGCCGAGACCTTCGTCGCGGCGATCGCCCGGTAGAGGCCGTCCGCCTGCTCCCGGGCGATGCGGCGAGGGTTCGCGTTCTCCGCGAGCTTCGCGCGACCGAGGATCTCGCCCGCCGTCTTCTCGCCGACCCGGCAGAACTCCGTCCGGAGGAACCCGGTGAGCCCTCGGGCCTTCGTCCCCTGGAGCATGCGGAGCAGCGCGCCGAGCTCGACCCCGTGCGGGTGGGGGAGGACGGGATGGACCTCCCGGGGGAGGTCCTTCGTCCCCCGCTCGTAGACGGCGTCGTGCCCGCCCGGGTCGCGGTACCGAAGCGTGACGTGAGGGTTCGCGATCGCCGTCTGCCGCAGGTACTCGTCGACGGAGCGCATCCCCTTCATGTACTCCCCCTCGAGCTCGATCTCGACGCGCGTCCCCTGATCGAAGGGGGCGTCCACCTCCTCGTCCCGCAGCACGAGGGGCTCGTTCTTCTTCGTGTCGATCTGGATCTCGAAGCGGTGGGCCTTCTTCCCGCGCCCCGCCTTCGAGAGGATGACCACGGGCTTCCCCGTCGTGAGCTGGCCGTACATCCCCGCCGCGGAGATCCCGAGCCCCTGCTGGCCGCGCGACATCTTCCGGGCGTCGAACTTCGACCCGTAGAGGAGCTTTCCGAAGATCCGCGGGATCTGCTTCCGCACGATCCCCGGGCCGTTGTCCGTCACGGCGATCCGGAAGCGGTCGGTCGTCCCCGCCACGGGGACGATCCCGACGGCGAGGTCGGGGAGGATCCCCGCCTCCTCGCACGCGTCGAGGCTGTTGTCGACCGCCTCCTTCACGGCGGTGAGGAGCGCCTTGCGCGGATGGTCGAAGCCGAGGAGGTGGCGGTTCTTCGTGAAGAACTCGGCGACGGAGATCTCGCGCTGGCGGAGCGCGAGGTCCTCCGCCGTCGCGCCCCGGCGCGGGGAGGCTCTTCGCGGGGCCGCCGCCTCCTTCGGCCCGGACGCCTCGGGGGCTCGGCGGGGCTTGCGCGGGGGCGGGACGGTCGTGACTCCCTCGAAGAGAGTGGGACCCGGGTCGGCTGCGGCGCGTTTCATCGGGGAAAACGTCCCATCTAAGGGGCCCGCCGACGACCGCGCAACAAGCCGAACTACAGGTCGACGATGCGCCCTTCCTGCGAGTCCCTCGCCTCGGCGTCGATCCGCTCCCCGAGATCGTCCCGCGGCGCCGCGGGCTCCGCCTCTTCGCGGCGGGGAGATGCGGGCTCGATCCAGTCCTCCTCGCCGAGGATCTCGACCTCCGGAGGGGAGGGGACCTGGAGAGAGAGCGTGTGGGCGTCGGCGTACTGGCGTCCGAGGCCGCCGATGTCGCCGGACACCGCCCCCGCCGCGCGATCGAGCTGACCGATCCCCTCCCAGGCCAGCCGGAGCTCGTGGAGCCGGTTCTGGAGGAGGTTGCAGCGCTCCCGCACCGCGGCCCGTTCCCGCTCGACGGAGGTCCGGATCCGCTCGGCCACGGGGGTTCGATAGGCGTCGAAGATCTCGTCGGGGAGCTTGCCGATCCAGTCCGCGAGGAGGAGCCAGATGCGCTGGCGGATCGCGCCCTCGATCGCGCGACGTCCCGCGGCGCCGAGCCTTCGGCGCTTCACCGAGGCCGGGATCGAGCGCGTCGGCGCTTCGGGGGGGCCGAAGAGGCGCGCGCGGACCGCGCGAGGCCCGCGGAGGAGGAGCCAGTCCCAGATCGATCGCCGCACCGGAATCTCCGCGGTCGGCACACGGAGGACCTCCTCTCTCTCTTCACGGAGCAAGAGATCGTCGAGGATGCGCCGGCCGAGGTCTCGGAGGTCGAGCCCGATCACCTCCGTCGCGCGCCGCAGGTCCTCCGGGAGGTCCGCTCCGCCGTTCGGCGCCGTGACGAGACCGACGAGCGACTGGCGAGCCTCCTCGACGATCTCGCACCGGAGCGCGCCGAGCCGCTGCGCGATCTCCTGGGTGAGGAGTTGCTCGAGCGACGCGTCGCCCTCGAACCAGACGTCGAGGATCCGGGAGATCGTCTCGAGGAACTCCTCGCGCCGCTTCTCGATTCGCGGCTCCTCCGTGGCGCGCAGCTGCCGGTGCACCGGCGAGAACGCCTCCTCCCAGGAGAGGGCGCCGAGGCGCTCGAGGGAGTCCGACAGCTCGAGGGCGCTCGCGCGCTCCCGCTCGACGGCGCGCAGTCGCATTCCGAGCTCCGAGGCGGCGTCCGAGCGGCAGGCCCGCCGCACTTCCTCCACGAGCGTGTCGCCCCTGCGGATGCTGTCGAGGATGAAGGTGCAGAGATACTCCGTGCTGTTCAGGAAGCGCGTGAGGTCCTCGAGGAACGCGTCGAAGGGACCGGGCGACGCCGCGCTCCCCTCGATCTCCGCCGCAGGCTCCCCGTCCGAGGCGCGCAGGCGCTCGCTCGCTGCCTGGAGGAGGTCGATCGCATAGATCTGGAGCCTCCCGTCCTCCGCCGCCGCGCGGAGCGCCGCGCTCATCGAGAGATCCTGGAACGCGTCGAGGATCGCCTGGGGATCGACTCCCTCGAGGGACGGGCCGAGGGTGCCGTCGGGACGCAGGTCGCGCTTCGTCGTGTCGAGGTTCACGACGAGGAAGATGCGGCTGAAGAGCCGCAGGAGGTCCTCGAACTCGGCGAAGACCTGCTCGAGGAAGAGGTTGTCCGTCTTCACGACGAAGATCGCCGAGGCGGCCGTCTCCCGGAAGTCCCGGACCATCAGGTCGTACCCGAACTTCATGCGGGTGTAGAGGCCGGGCGTGTCGACGAGGAGCGCTCCCGACTCGCGGAGCCGCGGGGCGGGGAGCCGCACCTCGATGCGGTGGATCGCCTCGGGCATGTGGACCCGCGGGTCGAAGACCTCGCCGCGCGCTTCCGCTTCGCGCAGCCTCGCGGCGAGCTCGTGGTGAGCCCGCTCGATGCGGGGGCCGAGCGCGACGAGGTCGCCGAAGGACTCCATCCCCCCGTCGTAGCGCGTGATCTGTCCCCGCAGCGCGTCGCCGTGCCCGACGTAGACCATGCAGGGGTACGCGGGAAGGGGCGTCACCTCGCTCACGTACTGCCCGCTGATCGCGTTCATCAGCGTCGACTTCCCGCTCTTGAGCGGGCCGAAGAGGAGGACGTACGCCTGCTGCCCCGCGACCTTCTCCGCGAGGACGTGGAGCCCGTGCCGCGCGTCGCGGAGCCCCGGAAGGAGCGCGTGCGCGGTCGTCGTCTCGGAGAGGGCCTCGAGCCGGGAGACCGCCTGCTCGAGCGGCGCGAAGATCGGGAGGACGGCGCGGTCGAAGTCCCCCGAGAACTGGGTGAGGAGGGTTCTCATGACGCGCCGGATTCTGGTTCGAGGGACCGCGGAAAGCCAACGGCCATCTGCGCCCCACCCCCCTCTCCCCGGAGGGGGCGCGCCCGCTACGCGGACCGAGGCTCCGGCTCGGCGTCGGGCGCGGGGGAGCGCTTCGAGCGGTAGGCGCGCGGGCGCAGGTCTTTGCGGCAGAGCCCCGCCGCGGCGGCGCGCTGCTGGAACTCCCGCAGTCCGTCCAGGACCCCCGCCGCCTTGAGGTCGTAGCTGCATCTCTCGAGGAGGTACTCGCGCACGACATCGCCCGCGTCGGCGGCGGCGGCCGCCGCCTGGTCGGCGATCGCCTTGCGCCGCCGGAGCCCCCGACGCGCCGCCTTCTGGAGGATCTTCTCTCCGCCGGCGAGGTCGAACTCCGGGCGGACGATCCATAGCGCGAAGACGAACGGGAGCCCCGTCAGCTCCTTCCACGCGCGACCGAGATCCGTCACCTCGAATCCCTCCGCCGGCATCTCGAAGAGCGCGCGATCCCCGATCCGGAGGTAGGCGTCCGCCGACTGGTCCGCCCCCACCGACTCGGAGGGGAACTCGCGGTACTCGATGCGGTGGGGGGTCCACGCGGCGAGCAGCACGCGCAGGAGGGCCGCCGCCGAGCGGCTCGCCGCGTCGAGCGCGACGGTGCGGATCGCGGGGAGGGGCCGGCGGGAGAAGAGCTTCACGCTCGCGGCGTCCCCGTC
>Ga0187892_10007702_pt1 | contig 15187 bp, 11 predicted proteins | sample MA1701073metaG_FD_139345 | JGI IMG/M metagenome (GOLD analysis project Ga0187892, IMG submission 139345) | Bio-ooze microbial communities from a basaltic lava cave in the Kipuka Kanohina Cave System on the Island of Hawaii, USA - MA170107-3 metaG ... | reverse complement strand
TAGCCGGATCCAGCGCGTTCACGCCGAACAGCATGCCCTCGAGCACGCGCGTGATCATCATCGCGCCCGCCAGCCCGACGGCGAGCCCGGCCACGATCATCCGCAGCCCATCCAGCATTACCATGCGCAGGACGCCGCGTTGCTCGGCGCCGAGCGCCAGGCGTACGCCAAACTCGCGCGTCCGCCGCACCACCGAGTTGGCGACTACGCCGTAGATCCCCAGCGTCGCCAGCACCAGGGCTCCGAGCGCAAACCCGCCCAGCAGCAGAAGACTCAGCCGCTGCTGCCCCAGGGACGTGCGCACCACGCTCTCCATGGTTCGCACGTCGGCCGCCGGTACGCTGGCATCCAGCAGCGTCAGCGCCGCACGCGCCGCCGGCACTGCCGACAACGGCTCCCGGTCCGTTCGGAGAACGTGGTACATGCCGTTGAACGGAATCTGCGCCGCCGACGCGTATACCTGTCCGCGATCATCCGAGAACACGTTGTAGAACCGCGCGTGCCGCGAAACGCCGACAACGCGTACGCTGTCGCCATTGAAGTTCATCATCGCGCCTACCGCAGTGGCGCCCGGAAAGAAACGGCGGGCCAGCGTTTCGTCGATGACGGCGGTGGGCGCCGCATCGGCAACGTCACGCTCGTCGATGGCCCGGCCTTCCACCAGCGCAATGCCCATCGCATCGAAATAGCCGGGCGTCACCACGAACCAGTCGATCAGCGGACGGTCGCGCTCGGTGTCTCCGCTGTTGCCCGGCGCGCCGGGGAACGACACCGTCGTCTGGTTCGTCGCGGACCCCAACGGAATCGCATTGCTGGCGCCCGCGCTCCTCACACCCGGCAAGGACAGCAGCCGGTTCCGGTACTCCGCATGGAACGCGGTCACCTGTGCGGGCTCCGGATACAATGTCCCATCGAGCGGCGCCCGCAGCGTGAGCACGCCGCCCGCGTTGAAGCCCGGGTCCACCCGCAGCAGCGCGGATACGCTCCGCGCCATCAGCCCGGCCCCCATGAGTAACACGAGCGTTAGCGCGACCTGCACGACCACCAGCGTAGCGCGCGTCCGCGATGCCTGCGCACTGCCGCCCGCACGCGGGCCCGTGGACCGAAGCCCGGACCAGACCGGCTGCCGCGCCAGTCGCCACGCCGGCGCCAGCGCAACCGCCACGCCCAGCAGCACGCAAGCCAGGAGCGTCACCAGCACGACGCTCGAGTCCACGCCGATCGCCTCCAGCCGCGGCAGCGACGGCGGAGCCAGCGCCAGCAGAACATCCAGCGCGCGAGGCGCGAGCAGCAGGCCGAGTGCGCCGCCCGCCATACACACCAGCAGGCTCTCGCCCACCAGGTCGAGCACCGAGGAGACCCGACTCGCGCCCAGCGCAGTGCGCACGGCTGCATCGCGCGTGCGATCCGCCGCCCGCGCTACCAGAAGCGTCGCCAGGTTCGCCGCCAGCGCCAGCAGCAGGAAGAGCGCCGCACCCGCCAGCGCCGTCAGCGCAGGCCGCACCACACGCGTCAGGTCCTCGCGCAAACCCACGCTCCAGAGCTTTATGCCTCGATTCTGGAACACCTCGCGATCCAGACGGCTCGCTACAGCGTCCAGCGCGGACTGCACGCGGGGCTCCGCACCCGCCCGCACTCGCGCCAGTCCCGCGAAGCGTCCGGAGTTCGGATTCACACGGCTCAGATCGCCCTGGAGGTTCGCGTACAGGTCCGCCGTCTGCGGATCGCTCAGACTCGCGTGCATCGCAAATCGGAAACCCCGCGGCATCACACCGATCACGCGCTGCGGCCCACCAAACGCCCGGATCTCCCGGCCGATAATGCCCGCGTCCGCGCCGTACCGGCGCTGCCATAATTCGTAGCCCAGCACGACTACGCCCGCCGACGCACTGTCCGACTCGCCGCGCGCGAAGCCACGACCCAGCAGCGGCCGCACGCCCAGCGTTTCGAAGAATTCCTCCGACGCGAGCAGCGCTCGCACCGATTCCGGTTGCGTGCCATCCTGATCGGTCACGTTCGTCCGCAGATCATCGAACGCCACCACCGACTCGAACACTTCACCCTGCTCTCGCAGCCACGCGATGTCCGGACCACCCAGCCAGCCGCGATGAAGCTGAAACCACGTGTAATCGCGCCACACCCAGACCAGCCGATCCGGATCCCGATAGGACGGCGTCTCCAGCAGCACCCCATCCACCACACTCAGAATCGAGGCGAACGCCCCCGCGCCAAATCCCACCGACAGAATCGTGATCGCCGTGAACATGGGCGTCCGAAGCAGACGCCGGACCGAGTGCCGAAACGCCAGCGCCACTCTCGCGACTTGACCTTCCATGCTCGCTCTCCGTTTTCTCTCCTGCGCCACAAAACCCTGACCGCCCAACCGCTCCGCACACCCGCTCAGCATCGCCTCCGCCAAACCCCAGATCACCGCTCCAACCGCCAGAACCGGCCCCAGCCGCCGAACCTGGCTCCGCACCTGGTCCCGGCGCGCTTCCCGCATCTCCTCGCCAAAGCGCTCACGGAACTCCCGCGGATACGCGCGTGAAACCACCCTGTGCGCCCGATCCGCCCAGTCCAGCAGGCCCCGACTCATCCACCACCCGCAGCCGGGCCCAGCACCCCGCTCCGCTTCGCCGACTGCACCAGCCGCTCCAGCCGTTGCGCTTCCGCGTGAACCACCCGGGCCCCCAGCGGCGTGATCCGGTAGTAGTTCCGCCGCTCGTCATCCTCCTCCGGCGCCGGCCGACGGTCCGTCCCCGCGATCAGCTCCCGGTCCACCAGACGCCGTAACGCCCGGTACAGCGTCCCGACGCCCCACGGCGCCGGCACTCCCAGCCGCTCGCTCGCATCACGCAGGATCCCGTAGCCGTGCCGGTCGCCACCGCTCAGGCTCAGCAGGATCTGGAACTCGATCGGCCGCAACGTCATGGCCAACTCGTCGCCGGAAGTGCGCTTCGCTCTGGTCATCCCGCTCGTTTCGCTCTGGTCATTCCGTTGCCGGTTCGGTGCGCGCATGCAACTGTCGCGCATGTATTCTCCACGCATATATGCAGCCCACACGCCGCGGCGTCAAGACTCTTGACGCGCCTGCGCCAGCGTGCCAATTATCTGGCAACGTGCCAAAAAATTGACAGCGCTCATGACCCGACACGAACGAAGCGAACTGAGCCGCCGGGAGCGACAGATCATGGACGTGATCTGGCGGCGAGGCCGCGCGACGGTAGCGGAGGTGCGGCGTGATCTGGCGGATCCGCCGAGCTATTCGGCGGTGCGCACGCTGCTGGGGCTGCTGGAGACGAAGGGTCATTTGCGTCACGAGTCGGACGGTCCGCGGTACGTGTACCTGCCGACGGCGGACCGGGAGAAGGAGCAGCGGACGGTGCTGCGGCACATGGTGCGGACATTCTTTGATGGGTCTGCGGAGCGTGCGGTGGCGGCGCTGCTGGACCTGACGGAGTCGAAGCTGACGCCGGAAGAGATCCAGCGACTGAGGCGCCTGCTGGAGCAGGCGCGTTCGCAGGGTCGTTGAGGCATGGGGCAGCTTCCGTTCGCGCCAGGGCCGGTGCACGCCGGGACGTGGGTGGCGCTGCTGCTCGAGGCGGCGCTCAAGGGGACGCTGATCCTGATTGCGGTGGCGGTGGCGCTGCGCTTTCTGCGAGGCGGAACGGCAGCGTTCAGGCACTGGTTGTTGACCTGCGCGACTGCGGCGGTTCTGGCGCTGCCGCTGCTAACTGTGCTGTTACCGGTGTGGCCGGTGCCGATCTTCCCGGACACGGCGCTCTGGTCGTATGCGGTGGCGAATGTGGGCTCGCCGGACGTGACGTCGGGCGCGCGCGCAGCGCCGGCACCGGCGTCTCCGCGGCCCGCGCCGGACCGGCGTTTGGAGCCGGCGGCGCCCGCCGAAGTTCAGCCCTGGCGAACGGCGCTGCTCCTCGGCTGGGCCGCAGGCGCGTCGCTGTTCCTGCTGCGCTTCCTCGCCAGCGTCGGCGCCGCCCGCCGCGTCGCACGCCGCGCCTCGCCTTTTGCCGATTCCCGCATCACCCGGACCGCGCGAAATGTCAGCCGTCGCATCCGGCTCGATACGCCCGTCCGCATCCTGCGCAGCGTCGAAATCGAATCGCCGCTCACGCTCGGCGTCATCGAACCGGTCATCATCCTGCCGTTCGATGCGGACCGCTGGCCCGATGCCCGACTCCGCGTGGCGCTGCTCCACGAGCTGCACCATGTCAAACGCCACGACTGCCTCGTGCAGAACGTGGCAGACCTGGCCTGCGCGTTCTACTGGTTTCACCCCGTTCTCTGGCATCTCGTGCGACGGCTGCGTCTCGAACGCGAACGCGCCTGCGATGACTGCGTGCTCCGGTCCGGCATCAAACCTTCACTCTATGCCGGCCACCTGCTCGAGCTCGCCAGCGCCCTCGCCTCCCGCAGCGCGCCCGCAGTCGCTCTGCCCATGGCTCACGTCTCTCAGCTCGAAGAGCGCCTCCGCGCCATCCTGGACCCCGGCGTCAAGCACCACGCGCCTTCGCGAGCCGGCGTCGCAGCCGCGCTGCTCCTCACCGCGTCCCTCGTCCTGCCGCTCGCCGCGCTCGATCCATGGGCTGCCGCCTCCGCTCCTGCGCCCACCGTGCGCGCCGTCGTCGCCGCACTGACCCGAACCTTCTGACCTCGCGGCCTCCCTCACCATGCGCTGGCCCGCGGTGTTGCATGCCAAAAAATTAGCATAGGAGGAGCATGAGTCTGTTCACACGGAAGAGCATGGCGGCGCTGCGCGCGGAAGCGGCGGCGGGCACGCTGCGGCGAGCGCTGGGACCGGTGGCGCTGACGATGCTGGGGATCGGCGCGGTGATCGGCGCGGGCATTTTCGTGATCACGGGCAATGCGGCGGCGCAGTTTGCGGGGCCGGGCATACTGCTGTCGTTCCTGATGGTGGGTGTGGCGTGCGCGCTTGCGGGACTGTGCTATGCGGAGTTTGCGAGCATGATTCCGGTGGCGGGCAGTGCGTACACGTACGCGTACGCGACGCTGGGCGAATTATTCGCGTGGATTCTGGGCTGGGATCTGATGCTGGAGTACGCGCTGAGCGCGGCGACCGTGGCAGCGGGCTGGTCGGGCACGGTGAGCAAGCTGCTGGGGACGTTCGGCATCGGGCTGCCGGCCCGGTATTCGGCGGCGCGAGGCGCGGAGGTGACGCTGGCGGACGGCAGCGTTGCGACGGCGGTATTCGATGTGCCGGCGGCGCTGATCGTGCTGCTGGCGAGCTGGGTGCTGGTGGTCGGCATCAGGGAGTCGGCGGGCGCGAATTCGGTGATCGTGCTGGTGAAGGTTGCGGTGATTCTGCTGTTCGTGGGATTCGGCGTGGCGTACGTGAATCCGGAGAACTGGAAGCCGTTCATCCCGGAGAACACGGGCACGTTCGGCGAGTTCGGGTGGAGCGGCGTGCTGCGCGGTGCGGGCGTGATCTTCTTCGCGTATATCGGCTTTGACGCGGTGTCGACGGCTGCGCAGGAAGCGAAGGATCCGAAGCGGGATCTGCCGATCGGTATTCTTGCCTCGCTGGCGGTGTGCACGGTGCTGTACATCGCGGTGGCGGCGGTGCTGACCGGGCTGGTGCCTTACACGGAGCTGTCCGGTCCGACACCCATTGCGCTGGGTGTGGATGCCATCGGGCTCACGTGGCTCTCGACGATCATCAACATGGGCGCGCTCGCGGGCTTGACGAGCGTGATCATTGTGACGCTGCTGGGCCAGTCGCGCGTGTTCTACGCGATGAGCCGGGACGGCCTGCTCCCTGCCCTCTTCCAGCGCACACATCCGCGGCACAAGACGCCGCACCTGACGACGTGGATCACCGGCATCGCCGTGGCGGTGGCCGCGGGCCTGTTCCCGCTGAATGTCCTGAGCGTGCTCGTCAGCATGGGTACGCTTCTCGCCTTTGCGATCGTCTGCATCAGCGTGCTCGTGCTGCGACGCACAGCGCCTGAGCTCGAGCGTCCGTTCCGCACGCCGGGCGTGCCCTGGGTTCCGCTGCTCGGCGCGGGCGCGTGCGTCTTCTTCATGAGCGGGCTGCCCGGCAGCACCTGGCTGCGACTGCTGATATGGCTGCTCATCGGCCTGGCCGTGTACTTCATCTACGGCCGCGCAAACGCCGAACGGGCACGTGCGCGCAACGGCGCGTAACAGCCTGCGTGTTGGAAAGGGATCCCCGAGATCAGAGGGCGATCATGGGATTTTTTCAATGCCAGCAGCGGGCGAGGCTGGCTGGTCGGGCCCCCGCCCGCTGTTGTCCAACGGGTCCGGGACTCGGCGGCGGCAAGAACTCGACATTGGCGGTCGGATTTCGGCCCGATGTCGAGTTACTGTGCGCTGAACACACAAAACTCGACATGCGCCCTGGTTGCCGCTGCGCGTTGTCGACTTTGCTGCGTTGAAGGGGCCCTTTCTCGACACCGGCCCGATTTCTGACTGCCAATGTCGAGTTTACGTCGCTCGCGGCACAAAACCGCCGATGTGCCTGGTTCCGCACGGCGAGAATCTCCACAGCCGTGATCCTGGCTCTCCTGTCTTATGCTGAGGTGAGCCGGGCGATGACGAAGGCACGACTGACGCCGCGCACTTCGATGAGCTTCCTGCGGCCAGTGGCGCCGTGCACGAGCTGCAGCGATGAAGCAGAGGTCCCGAGTCTGGCGGCGAGGAATTGGAGCAGCTCGCGGTTGGCGAGGCCGTCGATGGGTGGCGCGGCGACGCGGATGCGCAGTGCGTCGCCGTGCGGGCCGGCCACTTCGCTCCGGGATGCGCGCGGCTGGAGGTGAATCCTGAGCCGCAGCGCATCACCGTGCGTCTGGATCCAGGCAGCGGGCTCGGGATCAGCCAAGCGCGGAATCCCGAGCCGCGGTTCAGGCGACGGGCCGTCGAGCCGGCGGCCGGATCGGTTCGAGGCCTTTCGACTGAAGCAGTCGATTGAATTCCTCGAGGTCGGTCCGGATGAGTACATCGAGCCGGCCGAACTGCTGATCGAGCTGGGCTGACAGGTAATCGAAGACCTCGTAGGACTGTCGCGTCGGCCGGCCATCGACGCCTTCGACGGCCCCCATCAGCGCCGCCATCTTGTTGTTGAGCTTGATGGGGAAGTTGAGCGGGTCCTGGCTGCTCTGGTTTCGATACTGATAGATCTCGCCTTCCACATCCGTGAATTTCGTCTTGAGGCCGTCTGCCTGCTGGCGGATGCTGCCATCCTTTCCGACACGATTATCGACCTGCGTCTTCACGTCGCGGATGGCGATGACGGCTTCGTTCGCCTCGGAAGTCCGGTCGCGTACGCGAGTCGCCAGCTCGAACTGCGCGCGCAGCTCCTCGAGCGAGATGCTGGCGAGGCGTGCGGCCTTGCCGATCTCGAAGCTCTGCGTCTGCGGTGGCTTGTCGTCCACCGTGAGACGGACCTGATACGTGCCGGGCAGCGCGAGCGGACCGTTCGTGCCGGCGGCCCACATGATCAGGTTGGGGAACGTGGTGGCGCCCGGGTAGCGCATATCCCACGTGAATCGGTTCACGCCCACGCGAATCGGCGGTCGTGGTGTGCCGCCACCGCCACCGCGACCCCCGCCGCCGGCTTCCTCTTCGCCGCCGGCACCGCCGCCGCGGGCGCCGGCGCCTGCGCCTCGCTGGCCCTCCTGGCGGTTCGCGGTGAACGTGCGTACGACCTTGGCGCTCGCATCGAGGATGTCGATCGTGACGCGCTCGGCCTGTGCCTTCAGGCTGTACGTGACGTTGACGCCGTTGTCGCGGCCGCGCTGAGCGGCCTGCGGCCTGAACAGGTGCACGTCACGACTGGCGACGACGGCGTCGAGCTGACGCAGCTGGCTGATGTCCTCCATGATCCAGGCGGACCGGCCGTGCGTCGCGATCACGAGATCATTGTCCTTGACCACGAGGCTGGGCACCTGCACGTCGGGCAGGTTGCGATTGAACGCGTGCCAGCTGGTGCCGTTGTCGAACGAGACGTACACGCCGTGCTCCGTGCCGGCGAAGAGCAGACCGGGGCGCCCGGGATCCTCGCGGACCATGTGCACGTAGTGGCCCGCCGCGATACCGTCGTTGATGCGGACCCAGTTTTCGCCGTAATCGTCGGTGCGGTAGATGTACGGCCCGCGGTCGTCGAGCTGGTGCCGTTTGGCCGCGACGTATGCCGTGCCGGGCCGGTGCGGTGAGACTTCGATCATGCTGATCCGCGAGAACTCGGGCAGCTCGCGCGGCGTCACATTGGTCCAGGTCTGGCCGTGATTGCGTGTGACCTGGATGTAGCCGTCATCGGAACCGGTCCAGATCGTATTCGCATCGTGCGGCGACGGCGCAATCGTGAAGAGGGTCGCGTATGTTTCGACGCCGGTCTGATCCTTCGTGATGGGTCCGCCGGACGGTCCCATGGTCCTGGGGTCGTGGCGCGTGAGATCCGGGCTGATGCGTTCCCAGCTCATGCCCTCGGTGGTCGAGACCCAGAGATGCTGGGAGCCGACGTACAGCCGCTTGGGACCGGTGCGCGAGAAGACGATCGGGAACGTCCACTGGAACCGCTCGCGAATCTCGCCCGACGAATGACCCATCGGGTTTTCCGGCCACACGTTGATCCGCTGCTCGTCGCCCGTCGCGTAGTCATAACGGGTCAGCAGGCCGCCGTAGCTGCCGGAGTAGAAGAGGTCGGGATTCTCCGGATCATTGGCAATGTAGCCGCTCTCGCCGCCGCCGACGGCAACGAGGTCCGCCATCTGGCTCCAGCCGCGGCTGCGCATGCACGCCGTGCTGTTGTCCTGCTGCGCGCCGCAGACCCAGTAGGGATCGTGGTGTGTTGCGATGATGTGGTAGAGCTGCGCCGTCGCGTAATCCTGATCGGTGAAGGTCTGGCCGCCGTTGAACGAGACGTTGCCGCCGCCATCATTGCTGTTGATCATGCGATCCGGATCGTTGGGCGCGATCCAGAGGTCATGGTTGTCGCCGTGCGGCGGGCGGAGCGTCTCGGTGAAAGTGCGGCCGCCATCGCGGGAGCGGTAGAAGCCGGTGTTCAGCACGTAGACGATGTCCCTGTTCTGCGGATCCGCGTAGATGCGCGTGTAGTAGAACGCGCGCTGGCGGAGCCGCCGCTCATCGTTCGCGCGGCTCCAGGTGCGGCCGCCATCATCGGAACGGAACACACCGCCCTCTTCCGCCTCGATGATCGCGAAGACGCGATTGGCGTCCGCGGGCGACACCGCGACGCCGACCTTGCCCCAGAGTCCCTGCGGCAATCCCTGATTCTTCGTCAGCTCCGTCCAGGTATCGCCGCCGTCCGTCGACTTGAAGAGACCGCTGCCCGGTCCACCGCTGAACATGCCCCAGCTCGTGCGGTAGACCTCCCACATGCCGGCGTAGAGCGTATTGGGATTCGTGGCATCGACGGTCAGGTCCACGGCGCCGGTTCGATCGTCGCGGAACAGCGTGCGCTGCCACGTCCTGCCGCCATCCCGCGAGCGATAGACGCCTCGCTCGGCGTGCGGGCCGAAGGCGTGGCCGAGCACGGCGGCCCAGACGACGTCGCAGTTCGTGGGGTGCACGCGGATGCGCCCGATCGTCTGGGTTTCGGCGAGTCCCATGTGCGTCCACGTGCGGCCCGCGTCCGTCGACTTGTACACGCCATCGCCCTGCATGATGTTGCCGCGGAACTGCACTTCGCCCATGCCGATATAGACGACATCCGGGTTGGTCTCGCACTGGGCGACGGCGCCGACGGACGAGCTGCGGATCTGTCCGTCCGTGACGGCGCGCCAGGTGGTGCCGGCATCCGTCGTCTTCCACAGGCCGCCGCCCGTGGCGCCGAAGTAGTACTCGAGCGGACGGCTCGCGCTGCCCGACACGGCGATCGACCGGCCGCCGCGCACGGGCCCCACGTTGCGATAGCTGAGCCCGGCGAAGTAGGACGTGTCGAAACTCACACGAGCGGACGGCGCCGGCGGCGCAGTGGTCGTGCGCTGTGCGTGGACCGCGATCGGCCATGCCAGCAGAAGGCAGGTCGCACGGCACGCAGTCTGGAATCGCATCGCTGGAACCATGAGTCGCATCCCCGGGGAGTAACGATACGTGTGCTCTGCCGAGCAGCATGGCCGTCAGGCCGCATCCGCCCGGCGCGCTCGAATTCTGGGTGAGTGGCGGCCCGTGGCCGCTCCGGGATGTTACCGGCGAACCGCAGAGTGTCAAGTGCGTGAATCAGCGCTGCGGTCGCGGTCGCCGTGCGCAACATCGATCCATGTGGCCACCGCCGAGCCGAGCCGCGCGCCATTCGCATCGACGATGGCGGTGCCCACCTCGTGCTTGCGGCCGTCGTGCGCGATGGGCCAGCCATAGACCAGGCATCGCTCACCCACCCTGGGCGCGCGCTCTACGTGTGCGGCGAACCGGCCGAGCACGGCCGGCTGCAGCGGACGATTCAGCAAGGCCGCAAAGCAGCCCGGGCAGTCGAGCGCGGCCCACACGACTTCCGGCCGGACCGAACCTCGCTCGGCGGCGAACGCGGTGTGCGGCGTCCACGGAGCCGCAACGCGGTTCCCTTGCTCCACCGGGCCTGCGAAGATGCGGAGACCATCGCCTTCCGTGCGATGCGTGCCGCACACGAAGCACTGCGGGAACGGATGGTCGCGCAATCCGACGTAGTTGCGGGTTGCGGATTCCGCCTCTTCCGCCGTGGGTGGCGGCGGCACGGCGAGATCGAACGGCACGATTCTGGCCTCGGCCAGGACGCTTTCGCCATCCATGACGTGCAACGCGCCCGGTTCCGTTTCTGTAATGCGCACCGGCCGGCCCAGCGGGATTGGCCGCCGGTACGTGACCTCGAACGGCGCTTCCAGCCAGCGCGCAAGCTGGCCCGCCACGTAGCCGCCGTTCGCGCGGTCTGCCGGGCCGCAGTACTGCGGTTCGATCAGAATCGACGCGTCATGACTCAGAACAGGCGTACCTCGAAACGCAGCAGCCGACCCGGTTGCGGCAGGCCGCACTGATCGTAGAGGGCGACGTCACCGGCGTTGTCCACGGCGATCCGAGCCTCGAGCCGCGTCAGCCATGACGTGGCGCGCGACACGATCTGCCACACGCGTGATACATCGGCGTTGATCTGTGTTCCGCCATCCAGACGCCGGTCCACGCCCGTATCGAGATCGAGGCAGAAGTTGCTGCTCGTGAAGCGCGCCTCGGCGCCCGCCTGCACGCCGAGCGCCAGCGGGAACCGCGCGCTCACACTGCCGAACGTGGACGGCTGGTTCTCCGGCTCGCGCGTCTCGTCCGTCGTCGTATCGATCAGATCCACCGTCTGCAGGGTCAGGTCACCCGCCACCGACACCGGACCGAACGCACGTGATGCCATCAGCTCCAGGCCCGTGCTCCGCATCTGATCGCGGTTGATCCGCTTGAACCGCCGATCCGGCTGCGTGATGCGGACGATGGCATCGTTCAGGCGATGATGGAAAACGATCGTCTGCAGCTCCGCCCCGCCCATTCGCGTCGTCACGCCTCCCTCGAATGCGGTCAGGAACTCCGGCTTCAGCTCCGGGTTCGGCTCGAACCGGTTCAGCGCGCCCGAAAACGCCTCGCGCAACGCGGGGAACCGGCCACGGTGACTGACCCCGGTGTGAAACAGCGTATTGCCGCCGTTCGCCGTCGCTGTCAGTCCGGCGCGCGCACCCCATTTCGTCATGCCGGCCTGGCCCGGCTTGTCTCCCGTCTTCGGCCAGGCTGCACCATCCAGCGCACCGCCCACGCTCAACCGAACCGTCGAACCCGGCCGGTCGATCACGCGTACCACCGTCTCCAGACCCAGACTCCACAGCCGCTGCTCGTATTCGGTTTCGCCCGCCGGCAGAATCTCGCGATGGAAGATGTCCGCCCACGTGATCGCACCCCGGAGGTCCGCGCGCTCGCCCAGCGTATGATCCCCCAGCAGCCGCGCCGTCACCGTGCGGTCGTCGCCGTCTTCAAACGACGTGATCTGCTCGTAACTGCGATCCGCATACGCATCGATGTCCGTACGCCCGACATCGATGCCCACGCTCGCTTCCACATCGCCGCGGCCACCCATCAGCAGCGCGCGGTCACCCGTACCTCCGGACAGCACCGTGATGAATCGCTGCACCCGAGGGTAACGCCAGAACCGCGGACCCGGAGAGCCCAGCTCCGCCGCGATGCCCCGTTCCGACCGGAAGCCCGATCCCGCCAGCGAAACGAACGCGCCCGTGTTCGCACTGTATCGCGCCGCAAAGAAACCGTCCCGATGGTCCGTGTCCGTGTTCAACCGCAGGTCATCCTCCGTCGGAACCGGCTCCTCCACGCCCCGCGCCAGCGGCTGCCCCGGAGAGCTCCGGTATCCTACGCCCGCCCGAATCAGCCAGCTGCCGCTGCCCGTGTGCGCCGGAATCGAAAGGCTCGTGCCCGTGCCGTATCCGCCCACGCCGTCGAAGCCGCCTGAAATCGACACCAGCGCGTGCGGCGGCCGCATGTCGCCGTGCCCAACACCGACCTCCACCACACCGCCCAGCACGTTCGGGCCATACAGCATCGATGAAAGACCGCGCGTGAACGTCAACGCCTGGATCGCCGTCGCCGGCAGCACCGAAGCGTCCGTACGGCCATCCCACTGCAACGTCAGCGGCACGCCATCCATCAGCACGGCCACCTGCCGCGAATCCGACCCGCGCAGCGTGATCTCCGCTTCGCCCCGTGAGTTCGTCCGCACGTGGATCATCGGAATCTGACGCAGTACCTGGTCCAGCCTCGCTCCCGGTACCACCGCCAGCGAATCCACCCGTACCTCGACCGCGCTCGTTCCGCCGATCGTCGTCACCGGCCGTGCCGCCTGCACCGATATCCCCATCAGCCGGAACACCGACGTGTCCGCACGCGTCGTGTCCCGGACCTGACCCGCCACCGAAATCGGGAGCACCAGACACACCACTGCGAACAGTCCCACACGGCCTGATCTCATGACCTCTCTCTTCGGGCCCGCATTCCCATCGTCATTACCTCGACGTTCCGCATTTCCGCTTCGTTGGCCCCGGCTACCGCCCCTCCAACCCGGCCCGCGATCCGCTCTCCGGCGACCGTAGCTCCCGACGGAACTCCTGCTCCTCCACCAGCCGCGTCAGCGATCGTTCAATCCGCTCAAGCCGCTCCTCGGTCGCCGCCATCCGGTCCGCCAGCGGCTTCGAACTCTCCTCCAACCGCGACTGCTGCATCGTCTTCGCTATCAACTCCGCCATCGGCTGGATCACGAACTTGCCCACTACTACCACCAGCGGAATCGATATGCCCAGAATCGGTAGCAAGTCTTCCATCGTCTCGCTCCTCACGCGCCTGAACCCTGCAAGTTAACCCCAAATCCAACCCCTGAAACTCCCGTCGTCCTGCCGTCTGTGGCCCGCCGGCCGTCGACTGCCGTTCGACCGCCGCGCTGGTTCGGCACGCCCGTTCGTCTCCATTGACAGGGCGGGCGCGCTGTCTGTAATGTAGTCAGTGCCTACTTTCAGGACAGCGACATGACGACAGGTCTCGGGGATTTCGAGCAGCTCGTGCTGCTCGCCGTGCTGCAACTTGGGGAGGAAGCGAGAGCGGCGGACGTGCGCACGCGGATCGAGAGCGCTGCGGAGCGCCGGGTCTCGCGGGGGGCGCTGTACGCCACGCTTGAGCGGCTGGAATCGAAGGGGATGCTGGATTGGAGTGTGGAGGGGACGACGCCGTCGCGGGGCGGGATTCCGCGGCGGCGGTTTCGTGTGACTGCGGATGGGCTGGCGTCGCTGCGGCGAACGCAGCGGGCGCTGACTCGGCTGTCAGAGGGGTTGGGCGACGTGCTGGGTCGGGACATGAGGCCGCTCTGATGCGCCCGGGTCCGCCGTCCATTCTGGAGCGGTGGCTGGTCCGGTTACTGGGCGACGCGGAGTCCTCGCGATTCGTGCAGGGGGACCTGCGAGAGGAGTACGCGGCGATTCGGGCGCGGCGCGGCGGCTGGCGGGCGGATCTTTGGTACGGCTGCGCGGTGGTGAATGTAACGGTGGGGGTGCGGCTGGAGCGTTGGCTTGAGGAGCGGCGGCGGTTGCGGTTGAACGCGATGGCGGGCGGTTCGCGCCCGCGGCCAGGAGACACAATGGGCACGGAGCTACGGCAGGCGGTGCGGTTTCTGGTGCGGCGTCCGGGACTTTCGAGCGCGGTTGTGCTAACTGTGGCGTTAGCGATTGCGGCGACGACGACGGCGTTTGCGGTGGTGGACGGTGTGCTGTTGAAACCGCTGCCGTGGCCGGGCGCGGACCAGACGGTGGTGGTGTGGGAGCGGAACGTGGAGCGCAACCGGGAGCGGAACGTGACGTCGCCGGCGAACTTTCTGACGTGGCGGCGGGAGGCGCGTTCGTTCGCGGAGCTGGCGTCGGCGATTGCGTCGAGCATCACGCGCACGGGGGAAGGCGAGCCGGAGCGGATCGGCGCGGTGGACGTGACGGCATCGTTTTTCCGGATTTTCGAGGCGCGGCCGGTGGCGGGGCGGCTGTTCACGGAAGAAGAGGATCGAGCGGGCGGCCCGGACGTGGTGGTTCTGGGTGAGCGGTACTGGCGGCGCGCGTACGGGGGCGACGGCTCGGTGGTCGGGCAGACGATCACACTGAACGGCCGGCCGGCGACGATCATCGGCGTGGTGTCGGCGGCTTCGGATGTCCCGATTGCGGCGACATTCGGGAGCACGGGCACGCACGACGTGTGGACGCTGGCGCAGTGGACGGAGCAGGCAGCGACGTTCAGCGGGCGCTATCTGCAGGTATTCGCGCGCTTGCGGCCGGGCGTGACTCTGGCGCAGGCGCAGCAGGAAATGGGGGCGCTGGCGGCGCGGCTGCGGGAGGCGTTCCCGGAGCGTCAGGCTGGCTGGGACATCAACGTGATTTCGCTGCAGGAGCAGATCGTCGGGGAAATCCGCGCGACGCTGCTCGTGATATTCGGCGCGGTCTGCTTCGTGCTGCTGATCGCGTGCGCGAATGTGGCGAACCTGCTGCTCACGCGGGCGGTAGCCCGGCGGCAGGAGATGTCGGTGCGGGCGGCGCTGGGCGCGGGGCGCGCGCGGCTGCTGCGCCAGCTGCTGCTGGAGAGCCTTCTGCTTTCGTTGGCCGGCGGGGTAGCGGGCGTTGCGGCCGCG
>Ga0187892_10007701_pt1 | contig 15188 bp, 10 predicted proteins | sample MA1701073metaG_FD_139345 | JGI IMG/M metagenome (GOLD analysis project Ga0187892, IMG submission 139345) | Bio-ooze microbial communities from a basaltic lava cave in the Kipuka Kanohina Cave System on the Island of Hawaii, USA - MA170107-3 metaG ... | reverse complement strand
GTTTGGCAGAACAACGTCACTGGTGAGATCGCTATCTGGTTCATGGATGGGGTAACCTATCAGTCACATCAGTCCTTCTCGATTCCCACAGTCAGCAACACGAACTGGAAGATTGCCGGCATCGCGGACTTCAACAGCAACGGGAAGCCAGACCTGGTCTGGCAGAACTACGCCACCGGTGAGATTGCTGTCTGGTTTATGGACGGAGTAACCTATCAGTCACATCAATCCTTCTCGATTCCCATAGTTACCGACCCGAGCTGGAGGATCGTGGGCGTTGCGGACTTCAACGACAACGGCAAACCAGACTTGGTTTGGCAGAACAACGTCTCGGGCGAGATCACTGTTTGGTTCATGGACGGAGTGGTTTATCAATCACATCGGTACTTCTCCATTCCCGCGGTCGGCGACACAAACTGGAAGATTCGCAACAGATGAGCCTTGTTGGAGGGAGTCCTTGTCCGCACTGACGTCCACACACCGCTCAATCAACGCCACAGATCATTCAATGTACTGACTGCTACGGAGTGCTTGCAACCCTTCGGAAAGTCTCCCAGGGTAACGGCTTGTGACTATTCGATGTCAATCCGTAGCACTTGAAATGAGCAGGATGCGATTGCTTCGGACCCGGGGATCGCAGGTTTAAATCCTATCGCCCCGACCAGAGCATCGACAGCTTCCGTTTGTCCGTTCCGAATTTGTCTAACGATGTCCAAACGGATATCCGCACCAGACGTTACCCACCAAATCGCTGAAGCGAAGGTCCCGTCCTGGGCAAAACACCTACTTCGGCTGGGGAACGATCCGCAGATAAGGTCGGGGTGCCTTCCAGCCGTCGGGATACTTCTGTCTGGCCTCGTCGTCCGACACCGCCGGCAATATGATTACATCGTCACCTTGATGCCAATTCACGGGTGTGGCCACTTTGTGCTTTGCCGTCAGTTGCATTGAATCAAGCACACGCAACACTTCGTCGAAGTTGCGGCCGGTGCTCATTGGATAGCTGAGCATCAGCTTGATCTTCTTGTCAGGACCGATCACGAACACCGTACGCACGGTGGCGTTTGTGGCCGCCGTACGGCCTTCGGAAGTATCTCCGGCATCGGAGGGCAGCATGTCGTAGAGCTTGGCCACTTTGAGTTCAGGGTCCCCGATCATGGGGTAGTTCACTTTGTGGCCCTGCGTCTCTTCGATGTCTGCACGCCATTTGTTGTGGTTACTCACCGGATCCACGCTCAGCCCGATGATCTTGCAATTCCGCTTGTCAAATTCCGGTTGCAGCCCGGCCATATAACCCAGCTCCGTGGTGCATACCGGCGTGAAGTCCTTGGGATGCGAGAACAGGATCGCCCAGCCGTTGCCGATCCAATCGTGGAGGTTGATCGTGCCTTGTGAAGTCTCGGCAGTAAAATTGGGCGCTTCATCGTTAATGCGTATTGCCATGGGTTGTCTCTCCTCCTTCTGTGATCTCAGCCAAGTTGGCTGTGGTGCTTCTCTTCCGTGGTTGCAGCTTGTTGGTTTCAAATTCTGAAAATCGCGACCCAGATGCTAGCATCTATTTATTGAGCCAGTCCACCAGCAAGCCGGGGCGCGCGGGTGGAGTTGCGTGGTAAGCTTCTGGAGGACGCGACAACCGTAGTTCAGTCTGCCATTCCTAGCGGCGGACTGGGGCAGGACTGGAGAACAGGGCGTCGGAGAGAGACCAGATCAGGCTCATTGTGCCGATAGCTCAGTTCCTCTAATCCAGAGTCTTTCCGCGTCGTCTCATGGCTTGCAGCTTGACACGATTGAAATCGGCATACAGGAGGATCGCTGGTGCGTTGTCGTTTTAGCCGACGCGAGGCCCTACAGGCAATCTTCGCCAGTTGGAGTGCGCTCAAAAACACTGCCCTTTCGGCTTCAAGAACAGTTGGGTATCAGTTGGCCTTGTTCGAAGCGGATGTAACCCCTCCTTTGGGGCACGCACTGATGGGGGGAGGGATCACGGCAGCCAAGGAAATCAAGGATCCGCTGTCGGCCAGCGGGTTTGTGCTTTTGGGTGTCGGCCAGCCCATTGTTTTCGTCGCAGTGGACTGGTGCGAGATCCGCAATGAGGCTTATAGCCGTTGGCAAACGGTTCTTGCCAAGACGGCTCACACCAGCCCTGATCGAATCTTGGTGGCTAGTCTGCATCAGCATGACGCGCCCGTAGCCGACTTGGAAGCCGAGCGTATCCTGAAATCGAAGCACCTGCAGGGCAGCGTTTGTGATCTGGAGTTTCACGAGCAGGCCGTGCAACGAGTTGCCGCAGCTCTCCGGAGGGGCCTTGAAAAGCCGCGACGGATCTCTGAAATCGGGCTGGGCCAAGCGAAGGTAGAGCAAGTGGGGTCCAACCGTCGCTACGTCACCTCAGACGGTCGAGTCAGGTTCAATCGGACCAGTGCTACGCGTGACCCGAGCATCCGCGAAAAGCCGGAAGGAATCATTGATCCCTGGCTCAAAACCCTCAGCTTCTGGGATGGTGAAGAGCCCGTTGCTGCCTTGAGCTGCTATGCAACGCATCCCATGAGCTATTACGGGCGCGGTGGCGTTTCCAGTGACTTCATCGGGTTGGCGCGTCAGAGACGCCAGGAAGACAATCCCGGGGTTGCTCAGATCTACGCCTCAGGTTGCAGCGGAAACGTGACGGCGGGCAAGTACAATGACGGTTCTCTTGAGAACCGACCGCGGTTGGCTGACCGCATTTACCAGGCTATGGCAACAGCCTGGAAAACAACTCGTCGTTACCCATTGCGGGCCCCCCTGGCGTATCGAGTGGTGCCTTTTCGCCTTGAGCCCAGAAGCGGACCCGGCTTTACGGTAGAAGATCTCAACACACGCCTGCGGAGTGACAACCCCAAGCCTTTTGACCAATGCCTGGCTGCACTTGGATTGAGCTGGAGAAGGCGAGCTGACACAGGACACAAGCTCAGCCTGCCTGTCCTTGATTTGGGCGTTGCCCAACTGCTGCTGATGCCAGGGGAGTCCTACGTCGAATATCAGCTACTGGCTCAAAAGCTTCGTCCCGACTCTTTTGTCATGACCGTCGGATACGGTGAATGCGCGACGGGATATGTTCCTACAGAGAAGGCCATTCAAGAAGGGGACACCAATCTCTCGGATTGGTGCTGGGTTGCGCCAGGGGCGGAGAAGGCGATCACAGACGCCTTAAAGGTGGCGCTGAGTCCCACAGGTTCTCGTCCCTGATTCAATCAGAGAGGAGCCCGCCGTATGGATAGCACCAGCGTCTCGGTGATGTTGCGGGTGATCAAGGAGGAGGTTCAGCCCTGGAACTACGCTCACTAGTGGTCGATCTGTCGCCTGCCGCCTTTGATTGGAGCAGGAGGGTTGCGCCGCTGATCTCTGAGGAGCCCTTCCTCAACAAGAATCGAGACCACCTGGTTCGGCGTCATCTCATAAGTCCTGGCAATATCAGAAATCGGCTGCTGAAGATTGCCAAAGAGGTTACAGATCGTAGCTCTCAATCTTGCTTCCGGCTCAAGCTCGCTAAAGTCTGCTGGGAACACATAAGGTGCATCGTTACGCTTCAACGGGTCACGCACATCGAAAGCAACCAGTGTCCGAATCCAAGTCTCCCTAATGATTCGTAACATAAAGCTACTCCTCGGTCCTCACAATGACCAGGGTAATTCTAGCTGCTGTGCGGGCTCTGATTCAAGGGTCTCAACTACCTATCATCGAACTAAGCCCAGCTGGTCAGACCAAACAGCGCTGAATGGGGCTGGTCGTCCCACAGGGTCAATTCGCTTGGGAAAGCAGGTCAGGCTTCGGTTCTCAAGCTTGGCGAAACGAGAAGCCAGCAAGACTAAAGATGCATTCGCGATAATGACTTTCAGGGTTGTGATCATGTGTTCTCTCCTTGTAGATCGTAAGCTTCTTCAGCGAGATTCTGTCATAGAGAGAGGATGCAGGTCGAATGGCACCCTCGATGGTTGGCCTTAGGAATGTGTTCCTCAACTGCGGCTTCGGCATGGCATGTTGGTAGGCGTTCTTTTGAGTGTCGATGTTCGGGCTGAACGCACGAGCCTGAAGGCTACACAGAAGAGTCGAACTCAGGTTGATTTGTACAGTTCCCGGAGATCTCACCGGGTCTGTGAATCGATCAGCCCGCTCCAGAGTCATACTGCGGGCGCTTCTGAGCGGCTCACTTGGCGGTGGTCTGTTTCGGCGGCAAGCCGGGAGTTGCGATGTCTGGAGCCCAGCAGATGCCGTTCAGCAGTAGTTTGCGAAAGGCTGGATTCTGGAAATCGTCGGAGGTGTCCAAGCGAAGCTTAAAAAAACGCGATTGACAGGCCCGCTAGATCATCCACGCCGTAGATCTCGGGTTGTTGTGTTATGGAATCCGAAATGTGAGTTTTGCTCGCACGGTCCTGCCATTCTGAAAAATGACGGGCTGGAGATGTTCTTCGGCAGCGGGGTCCCCGTACATCCGATTGGTGAAGTTGTACACGCTCACAGACGCATCGAAATTTCTCAGAAATTTTCCCGAAGACAAGGTAAAGCTGGGCAGCAGAAATCCACTGGCATACTCTTTACCGAGTGTCTTGCGGCGGCTGGTATACAGGAACGTGAGGCCAGGTATCAGCTTCCCACCGAAGAGGGGTGCGCGGAGGTTCAATTTGGCCAAATGCCGTGGTGAATTGGACAACGGCAGGTGCGTCTGGCGATCTTCGGACCGCTGCAGGGTGTAGCCTAATTGTCCCTGGAGTCCATTGGCCCATTTCCCTTCAAGTTCCAGTTCAATCCCGTTTGCCTTGACATGGTCGGCATTCGTGAACCGAATCGATCCGTTTTCATCCGTTCCCTGGGTGATCAATCCGTTCATGTGGTTATGAAAAGCCGAGAGAGAGAATCGATACTTCTGACCAACATACTGCTCTAACACCACTTCCTGGGTGCGTATCGTCTCTGGTTGGAGGTCCGGATTGGGCCTGGAAGTCGTTCCGGCGTCGTAGTAGAGCTCGTAAGTATTGGGGGCCCGAAATGCGTGTCCGTAAAGCACCTTCAGCGTGGTTCCTTTGCGAGGATCGTAAATGAGTCCGAACCGCGGATTGGTAGTTCCTCCGAAACTCTCGTAACGATCGTGGCGAATGCCTAGATTCAAACGAAGATTCTTGCGAACAGCAAAGTCATCTTGAGCGTACACGCCCCAGTTCTTCGACTGCCTTCTCTGGTCGACGTACACTGCGAGGTCATCGAAGTTCGTCTGGTTTTCACGCAAGTTTGCTCGATACTCGGTTCCGAAGGTCAACTTGTGACGCTCGCCAACGTTTCGGTTCAAGCCGACTTCCGACGTCAACCAGTCTCCCCGTGAAAGATCCCTATTCGTCACGATGAGGGGTGTTTCATTGTCTGAATAGTCGGAAATGTAATCGCCCTCGTAATCGTAGCGGTCATACGACAACCGGGAGAACACATTCCACTGCTTGTGAACTGTGCGCTCGTAGCGCACATCCACATATCCCCAAGCGTCCTCGGTGTAAGAGCCCGGACTGTTGAACACCGTGGCAAAAGCACCTGTAGGGATGAGTTTCTTTCTTGACGCCAGAAGCCCCTGAACAGCAAAGTCTGCAAATGTCGCGCTGCCGAAGAAGTGCTGAAAACGATCTCGATCCGCATTCTCCGCGACACCATTGTTGGTGCTTGGATTGTCGAACTCCTTAAAGTAAAGCCGGCGCTGCCCCTCGCTTTCATGGAAGGAGCCAGAGATGAGGAAATCGACGCTCCGTCCGGAGCGATTCCCGTAGGTGAGCCGGCCGTCGTAACTACTCAGACTTCCCGCCTCACCGGAGACCTCAAGACCCTTCAAATTCTTTCCGGTCCTTGTAATGACGTTGACTACACCGAAAAAAGCGTTGGCTCCGTAAATGGAAGAGCTAGGCCCTCGAATAATCTCCACACGCTCGATGAGGTCTACGTCCATCGGGAACTCGGTTCCGATAGGAGCCATGTTGTAGATGTTCTCGTTGATGCGGTGACCATCAATCAGGAGCAGAATCCGTGTGTTGTAGTCGCCTGGGCGCCCCAGTCCCCGAACTCCCAGATAGCTGTAGTTCCGGTCATAGTTGACGTAGAACCCGCGCACGCTTTGAAGGATTTCCGCGAGCGTCCGGTATCCGTAGCTGCGAATGTCTTCTGAAGTCACGATGGTGATTGACGCGGGCGCTTCTGTGACCTTTTGCAGAAATTTCGAGGCGCCAAAGACCGTGTCTACGGGGATTTCCATCAACTGTTCGAGACTAAGGTTCGAGAGGTCAAGTCTTTCTTTTTCGGCCGCAGTCGAAGGATTCGGCGTGAACCCGAGTGCAAGGCACAGGAACATCCTGAACAGCCAGCTTCGGGACGATTGGGACAGCTTCCGCCGCTCTGATTTCTTAGTTGTAGAAATGCTGACAGCAGTTCTGTCTAGCCTCACGAAAGCTCCTCGTGCGCTGTGACATTCAGGCTGGGTCTCCAAATCCGCATCATGCCTTTTCCGTGTCGGATGTCTAACGATTCCTTGACGATCCGTTCGTTGCTACACTTTCGAGTCGCAATCCAAGATTATCGGCAGCATTTCGATGTTAAGTTATTGTTTATAGTAATTATTATTGTTTTATATGTTATTTGGAATGAAGTGGTCAAAAAAATGGCGTCACAGGTGGGATCTCATGGGCAGGGCGTGATTTGCATTGCTGGAGATGAAACACAGGGGTAAAGGCCATTCTAGACGAGTCGAATTCGGGTTGAAGAATGCCTCAACAGGCGTCCGGAAGTCGACGCGCCAAGGTCGCCTTAACGGTTGCCTCTGGCAAGCAGGGAACAACCAGGAAATGGGCCTCAGTCGAGTGGGACCGCCCGATGACGGCTTTCTATTGAGTGGTCGCGGCCTTACCCAGCTCAGTCGCCGAGCCGCCAAGCAGTTTCAGGCTGAGCGCTCCGCCAGTAAACACCATTTCCTCGATTGAGGCGTCCACAGCCGCTTTCGGTTCATTTGGCAGTGGTTTGTTTCGGCGGCGAGCCAGGAGCTGCGACGTCTAGAGCCCAGGAGATGCCGTTCAGGAGTAGTTTTCGAAAGGCCGGGCTCTGGAAATCGTCGGGGTTTCCGAGCGAAGTGTAAAATACCCGCGACTGTCCGGCATGAGTTGAATTCGTCCATGCTACCGGCTCCGGACCTTGGCCAGGAATCGAGCCAATGACGACCGGTATTGTAGAACCGGCCAGCGGAGTGACTTTGTAAAGTGATCCGTTGCTCAAGAGCTGTGTCAAGTCCACTCCGCGTAGGATCCGGTGCCTGTCGGCTCCCGGAGCGGCTGCCATTGCCACCTTGGGACCGACGCCGTGGTGCCCAGTGTAGTGCCCGCCCAGGACGTCTGAATCGAATTCGGGCCAGGTGGCGACGTTGTTTTCGAGCGGCACCTTCTGATCTCGCACTGCAAAGGCGTGGCTCGCCGTACGGATGCCAACCAGCGGTTTACCGGCCGCCAGATGGGCTCGGATTGCAGCCAGCTGTTCGTTCGGCGGCGTACGACGCCGGATGCTGACGAGCACAAGATCTGCTTGGGCAGCCGCTTTGGCCAGGCCGGGAAAGTTGTTTTTGTTCCCCGCGTCAGCGTGCACGAGTCGAACTTTAAAACCGCGCGGTTCCAGCTCCTGCCGGGCGAAGGCGGGCAAAGTCTCTTCGGTCTTGTACTCATCTTCACCGATCACCATCAAGATGGATCGCCGGTCGTTCTTGAATCGAAATGACTCCCCGCCGAGGAAATCAACGCTCGTGATTGTCGGGCAGACGAACTTTTCGATGTGCTCGACAATGAGTTCAGTGCCGACGAAATGCGTCACGTACGGCCACTTTTCCGGGTTATACATCGTGTCGGTCATGTCGCGCATCAGCACAACGTTCTTGCCGTTCTTAGCCATCTGGCGCAAACCAAAGGGCCGGCCGAGCACGCACATGTTGGTGTGCACGCCCAGGAGGATCACGTTCTTGATGCCGCGGTGTTCAAGCAGGTTCCAGATCTCGACGCCTGAATCGCTGATGGCATCTTGATCGTAGATCTTGAGGAGGCTGTTCTGGGCCTTCCAGGGGCCGTTCGGATCGCGCCCCATGCCCATCAACCTCTGGTGCCACTGTTCGTCCTCGACCGGATCGTCATCCTTGGCACTTTCCGACTGGTCGACGGGATACTTTCCTTTTTCCTCTGACGGAATCTTCCGGCACCACTCGCCAATATCCACGGGCAGGTTCGTTGCCCGGGGAGCCTCCTGTGCCCTACGGCGCGCTGGGTGGCCTTGATACCGCTCCATGCAACTCGACGGTGCGTGGACGATAAGCACACCAAGGCTGCGGGCGCTCTCCAGCACCTGGTTCATGCGCGGAGCCACTTCTTCGAGGCGACGCACGGCGTTCAGGCTTTCATGCGCGTCCCACATATCACAGACAATCACCGCGGATTGATTTGGGATCCACTTCTCGGTCTGCTCGCGCAAGACCCAATTGCCGTTGGCCGTCTCCTCCCTGAGGCGCTTGTGAATTGTGACCTGAGCCGGATTGCTCGATTGGGCCTGGACAAGATCGAACACAAGCATCAATGTGGCTGCACAGGCCGCAACACAAAGTAGTGTCCTTAGCAGACGAGATAATTGGAAGTGCGAAGCAATGAAACCCATGTCTGTGGCCTCCTGGGTCGTTCGTTGGGAAGGAAGACAACAGATGAATCGTCTCGACTCAAAAATCCCGCGGCGAACATGCGTTGCCACGGCATCATGTTCGTCGTCGGATAACGAGTGATTCGGGAAGTCTTTTGCACACTGATATCACAACGGATATTGCGCGACAATACGGAACTCGCTCAGCGCGCGCCGGGCTTGGTCTCTGTTAGCAAAGGGAGCCGTGAAGAATTCCCGTTGGTCAAAGGAGGCGACGGCATAGATGAAGCCTTGAGAAGACTTTACACGGTCGCGCAGCTGCCTCGGGGTTGTCTTGAAAGACGAGAAAGGTGAGAATCAATGAATCGCTCCTGCGCATCCGCGATGCTAAACCCAACACGGACGGGGAGCACCGCGTCCCTAACGAATCGCGTTTACAAGCTCAAACCAATTTTTTCACAGCTCCTCTTTCCTAAGAGGGAATTGAGGCCCAGTCGAAAGCGCCGTGAATTCTGTCGCGGCTCCAGGGTGACCCAATGGGGCGTGCTGAGAACAATCGAAAAAGGAGAAGAGAATGCGGAGGCTGATCGTTTTCAATCATGTGACTCTGGATGGCTACTTCCTAGACGCGAACGGCGGCATGAGCTGGGCCAAGACCGACAACACCGATGCGGAGTGGAATGCATTTGTAGCCGAAAACGCAAGTGGCGGAGGTGTACTGGTGTTTGGCAGGGTTACCTATCAGCTCATGGCAGGCTTTTGGCCGACACCCTTTGCGATTGAAAACATGCCCGACGTGGCCGAGGGAATGAATCGTATGGCGAAGGTCGTGTTTTCGAAAACATTGGACAAGGCCTCGTGGAGCAATGCCAGACTGGTCAAGACCGACATGGCAACGGAAATACGCAGGATGAAGCAAGAGTCCGGAGAAGGGATGGCAATTCTGGGCAGCGGCAGCATTGTTTCGCAATTGACGCAGGAGAGGCTGATCGACGAATACCAGATGGTGGTGAATCCTCTCGTATTGGGCAAGGGAAGGACGATGTTCGAAGGTATCAGAGAGAAGTTGCCCTTGAAACTGACCAAGTTGCGGACCTTTGGCAATGGGAGTGTCTTGCTGTGTTACGAACCGGCGTGAACGAGGAACACAGTGTCCACTTCTTCAATTTTGCCGAAGCAGGAGTGACGGAAGGAGTGAAGGTGCCAGGTTGATAGTGACGCCTGGCCCTCCATGGCGACCAGACAATGTGCCCGCGCTCATGCATTGTTCGCTCGGATTTGAGGTGCCCCTCGTTTCACCGAACCGAAAGCTCAATGGACTGACATTCCGATCGAAGCGACGCCGGCATGGGGTGTGGGCACTGTTTTCCCTCGTGCGTCCGCTGAAGCTTTCTCAATCTATTGAGGATTACAGAATATAGTGACGATGGACTTCGTCCTTCGAAGTTAATAGGTGCTCGCGACTGTGGCCGTACCAGACCGGCCCGCATGAGGTGTCACTCTATCGATTTGCAATCCTTAGTAGGCTCTAGCGTCGCCGCCGAGGACGGCGGCTCCCACCGTCTGCCCCTGTTTCAGGGAAGCAGTCAAAGTGACAAAGCAGCCTGCAACATGGCCTTGGTATAGGCCACGTTGTAAATCTCAGCAGAGAACCCTCCTCCGCCGGGATACTGATTTCGGATCTGCCCTCGTTCGCGATCAACATCGATGGCCCTGGGGTGTTCGGGGTAGAGCCCTCGAGAGTACTTGTGTCGCACCAACTCCCGCATCACGGCGAACATGTTCACCTGACCTTCGTCCAGAAATACTTCGGTATAGTCAATATAGGGCTTCCGGACCACGACGTTGCGAAAGTGAACGTGGTTGATGCAGTCCCGCTCTGACAGGTAGCGGCAAACTGCGACCGGGTCCTCCCCCATCTCGCGGGTGACACCACAATCAAACGTCATACCGTTGTAGGGGCTCTTAACCAGGTTCAGGTATTTCTTCCATTGTTCAAAGCTGGCCATGATCTGTTCTGAGCCCCGGCTCAGGGGCACCGGGGGATCGTTTGGGTGCAACGCCAGACGCACATTTGCCTTCTCAGCCTCCGTCACGACGGCTTTCAGGAAGTGCTCGGCCCGCTTGAGTTGTTCGGCCCGCGTGTGGGTCCCGACACCTTCACGTGGCGGGAGGGACTTGGACAATTCGTAATCGTAGGCGGTGTTGCCGGCACCGGCCCGTCCGATCTCTTCTTTATAGCCTTCGGTGAGACGATGTGCGTAGAAGTTGTACTCGATCACCGGCAAACCGGCTTTGCCCGCAGCGCGGATAGACTTGATGACATTCTCGATCTGTGCGTCGGCGCCCGGCCGCCCCCAAATGACATCATTGAATCCGGAGATCATCAAGTTGCACAGCGTGATGCCGCCCTTCTTAAACCCTTCAATGCGGCTCCGAATGTCGGCCTCTTCCCAGGGAATCCTGGGACCGCCGCCGAGGAAATAGTCCACACCAACTTGCTTCAGCCGGCGCATGGCTGCTTCGTCCAGGTTTTGCCCGCCTCCCAGACAGATTTTTGGTGTGTTCGGACCCAACGCCGGCGGCCAGGACGGAGGTGGAGCCGCAGAAGCGGTTTTGGAGAACAGAGCGGGTGACACTGCCGCCGCACTCAGAGCCTGCATTAGTTTCCTTCTTGAGAATTCAGATTTCATGCTCGCTCCTCCTCGTCTTGATTTCCTGGAAACCCGTGATCACTCAGGGGTCCCCACTCACATCGCGAGCAGCTGCCGCGGCTGGTGACGGCTTGCTTGCCTTGGTTATTCCCGCATAGAGAAAGGCTCGTGTCAGGCCGCTGGGTTTACGCCGTCGAAAGCTGCAGGCGTGAGTGGGCTGGACTGACGCTACTTAAGCTTCACGACGGTATTCTGGTTGTCCTTGATGCTGATTTTCTCTTCGTGAATGGTTTGCCCTTCGGGCGAAACCACCTTCAGATCATAGTCCCCAGCCTTCAATAACTGGCCCTGAACAGAGTTGTCGTATTCGCCGACGTGGCCCATGAAGTGGCTATTCAAGAACACACCTGTGAATTTTGAATGATTCCCTTTCACGATTTTCAGCATCCCATAAGGCGGCTCTGGCAGAGGAAGCTTCTCCATGGTCTGCTTGATCTTGGTCGTCTTGCCGGCTTCGATGTTGATCGTTGTCGTGAAATCCTTGTAGCGAGGTTCGGACAACCGCAGGGTGTGCTGGCCAGGCGCAACTGCATACTTCCGATCGACGCGGAAGTTGGCGGCCGGTCCCAGGTACTTGTCGTCCACAAAGACCCCGGTTCGCCCCGGGTCGGCATCCACTTTCAAATAGCCGGTATTCTGTGCGAGCGCCAGCCCTCCCATCAGCAGGCCAAGCAGAATCACGGAGCCAATCGATCGCTTCAAATTCATAGACAATCCCTCCTGAGGATTAAGGTGAATAGGCCTTTTCTGACCCGACGAATTTACAACAAGTGGGAAACCTGCTCCAGAGCTTAAGGCGATGCTACAAGCTGCCGAAGGGGGTGCGCGCAGACGGATGGGTGCTCTACCAGGTGCTGCGAAAGATCGCCGGTGCTTCAAATCACCCAAGTCCCGTGTTCGGTCAGTTTTCCTCACTGCTTGGGTTCCTTCTTCTTTTCCTTCACCTGATCCATGATGCCCTTGAACAGCCCTTCCAACCCTGGTTTGGCAGCGGGCTTGGGTTCAGCAGGCTTCTCGCTGGTGGGTTGGGCTGAGTTTGCTGGATCGTCAGGTGACGACTGGGCCGCGGCCTTCTGGTCCTTGCTTTTCAGCAGACCTTGAAAGGTGTCGAGCGCTTTCGTCACACCGCCCTGGCGAAGGCTGTTCTTAAGATTGTCTTTCACCATTTGCATGTCCAGCGACAGGCGAGGTCGGGCGATGTCGCCTGTCATTCGCAATGGGATCACTGTGTTGCCACTCTCATTCTGGAAGAACGTCGCATTTGCCAGGTTCAGGAACTGATTCGAGTTCTTCTTGCTCAACGCAGCCGGCAGTTCGGCAGAAATCTGGTAGTCTGCGGAACGGTCCAAGCCCAGGCTGCCGCGCACCTTCAGAGCCATTCCCGAAGCTCTGAAGTGCATGGCATTCGTCGTTACGCGGCCATCGGCAATCGTCATTTCGCTCACCAGGTCCTCAAATTCAGTTCCGCCCTGGCCCACATTGAGGCCCGTGAGCTTCCCGAGCAGGGCCACCTGCTCCGAAAGGTTGAATGAAGTGATCGTTCCTTTCGCAACAGTGATCTTGCCGCCTCCCTTGAGCTGTTTGGAAATCTCGTCGAAACCACTGCCAGTGCCTTGCAGGTCGATGTCTGAAGAGAGTTTTCCGTAAAACAGGTCTTTCAGTGAGGTGTTTTGGGTCAGGAACTCGTTGGCATCGACGTCGCGTAATTTTGAGTTGAATGTGTACCGCGGCTGAGCGCCATTGAAGTCAAAGGACGCTGCGCCTGCGTGCGTTCCCTGGTTGATGTTGAACCTCAGATCCTGAAGCTGAAGCACGCGGTTCTTCAGCTGGATCTTCGACGACACGTTTGTCAGCCGCAGGTTGTCATAGCTCACCGTGTCAACCGCCACCGAACTGTCGCGCACGGTCAATCGTCCCAGAGGATCCTGCGAAGCTGGCGTGGATTTCGATTTCGAGGGAGGCGTCTTTGCCGCTGCAGGCACACTGACCTGCTTTGCGGGCGCTGCACCCTCGGCGGTATTGATCATCTGTTCCAGTTTGCTGAGATCGAGCCGATCCGCATTCAATGCGAACTGCAACGTAGGAGCCTCGAAGTTGTTGACCTGAAGTTTTCCTCCCAACTTTGATCCTGCGAACGAGGCTGAGAGCGACGGAATCGAAGCGGACTGGCCGGTAAACTGAAGCTGGACGTGATGCACTTCCATGGGCGCTTTCAAAAGAGCCGTTTGCACTTTGCTTCCGCTCAACGCGGATTGCCCCTGGAGAGACAGGATAGGCTTGTCGCCAAAGACTTGCCTGGCGGTCAGGTGAAGATCGATGGAACCCTCCTGCACTTTCATCCCTTCGGGAAGGGACACACCAAACGAAGAGGCAATCGCGAGCAGATCGGAAACCGGAACCGGCTTGGCGGTGCGAACTTGCGCGTCTACGGCAACTGGATCGCCCAAAGCGGCCGACCACTGCGCCTGGAGCCGGGTGCGTTCCCCGGCGCTGATTTGAATCTCATTCGAGGCGACGTTGTTGTTCTTGAAAGCCAGCACCACGGGCGACAGGGTAATCCTGTCTGCCAACCCTGGATAGCGAATCGAGACATCGGCCAGTCTGGCTTCGCCGGCTACCTGTGGTTTTCTCGAGGACCCGCTCACCTGGAGGTTGAGCTGCCCGTTACCTGAAGCCTGCACGCCATCGGGCGCACCCTGTCCCAGCACCGCCGCCAGCTTGATGAGGTCGTCGAACGCCAGCCGAGGAGCCTCGACGCGCAGGTCGAGCGCAGGATCTCCGTCCAGCCCGGCAACACTGCCTTTCACGCCGAGCGTTGAAGCGGGCATGCGTAGTTCGCCTTGGTGCAGCTGCAACGCATTAGACTTGTACTCAGCCTTCAGCTGCAATTCCCCATCCACCTGTGGGGATTGGAGAGCACCGCGCTTTGCTCCCAGCTTGGAATACGCCGTCTTGCCCTCGAGCGAGAAACCTTGATCGAGGCTGCCTTTCACGCGCGTTGCCGTGCTGAGGGACCCCTGCCATTCAACGCCTTCCTCCGGCGGTGAGGAGAGTGAGACCAGCCGGGCAATCGGCAACTCAGAAAACTCAATTTCGCCATCCACCGGCGTCTTCGCAAACGACGACAACTGCACCGGTCCCATTTGACCTTTGAGTTGAAGCGCATGGGCGCCGGGAGGAAGCTGCAGCTTGAGGTCGAAAGAGCCAGCTGTGTCCGTGGAAAGATCTCGCAATTTGAGCTGAATGTGGTCATAGCGAGACTCTTCAACCGCGCCGGCACTGTTGCGTTTCTGGATCACCACCGCACCGTCGTTAAGGTCGAGCTGCGATATCGCAAACGCCTGCGACGATTTGCCCGTCGAGGTTGCGGCCGGAGCGGCTTCTGGTGCCGGTTTGCCACGACCATCGGTTGGTGTCCCGATTGTCTCGAAGTTCCAGACGCGCTCAGGATTTTGGATGAGTCGGATCTCGGGTTGCTCCAGTTCGATGCTGGCCAGTTCCACGCTTCCGCGCAGCAAGGGTAGCAGCCGTGGTCGGATGGTAATCGAACTCAGCGCGACAAAGGGTGCGTTGGCAAATCGAAGGTCATCGAAGATGACCGCACGGTTCAGCCGAATGCCGAGTCCCGTAAAAACAGTGATCTCCACATCCTGGACCGACATGCGTCGGTGCAAGATTCCTTCAGCTTCAGTCACCAGCTTGGTTTTCAAGCTTTGCTTATCAACGAAGAAAGGGATCGCAGCCAAAGCAGCGACGAGCACAAACACAATGACAGCACCTATGATGACAAGTTTTTTCGCTTTCATT
>Ga0187892_10007699_pt1 | contig 15188 bp, 13 predicted proteins | sample MA1701073metaG_FD_139345 | JGI IMG/M metagenome (GOLD analysis project Ga0187892, IMG submission 139345) | Bio-ooze microbial communities from a basaltic lava cave in the Kipuka Kanohina Cave System on the Island of Hawaii, USA - MA170107-3 metaG ... | reverse complement strand
TGCCGTCGAGGCGGTTCGGCTCGCTCGGCGTCGCGTAGACCTCGAGCGTCCCGTCCCCGTCGAGGTCCCCGAGCTCGACCTCGTGCACCACGATCTCGGGCTTGCGGTCGAGCTCGATTACCTCGGGCGCCGCGCCGGCCCGCACGCGCACGATTGCCACCACGCCCTGGTCGTGCGTCGCGACGGCGAGCTCGCTCTGGCCGTCGCCGTCGAGGTCGCCGACCTCCGCGTCGCGCATGCGGCTGAACTTGCCCCCGAAATCGGCCTGCCAGAGCGTCTCGACGGGGGCCAGCCCCGCGGCGCCCTTGCGCCAGAGCTTCACGGCGGCCGCGGTGCCGCCGAGCGTGACCAGCGCCGGCTCGCCGCCCGGCGGCGTCCACGCGAACGCCTTGTGGAAGACGTTGCTCTCCGGATCGCCGTACGTGTGCGCCAGCCACTGCCCACCCTTGCGCACGAGCACGGTGAGCTCGGAGCGGGGCAAGGGCTTTCCGCCCGCGCCCTTCTCGAAGGTCGAGAGCGCGAGCACGAGGCCCTGCGGCAGGTCGGCCGGCGTCTCGGCGGAGGCCGGGCGCGCGGGCGTGGCGGCGGGCGCCGCGGCCTGCGGCGCGTCCGAGGCCTCGCCGCAGCCGAGCGCGAGCGCCGCGGCAACGGCGAGCGCGGCGCGAGGGTTCGAGCGGAGCATCGTCGTCCTCCCGACTTCGTCGAGCGCCGGGTTGTAGCAAGGCGCGGCGACCCCGCCGAGGGGCCTTGATGGGCCGGGCCGCAGGCCCTAATCCCCCCGCCGTGAGCAAGGCCGAGCTCTCTGCCCCGCGCGGCACGCGCGACTTCTATCCGGAAGATCTGCGCCTGCGGAGCTGGCTGTTCGGGCACTTCCGCGAGGTTGCGCACCGCTTCGGCTTCGAAGAAGTGGACGCGCCCGTCGTCGAGCACGCCGAGCTCTACCAGCGCAAGGCGGGCGAGGAGATCGTCGACCAGCTCTACCACTTCCAGCTCCACGACCGGCACCTAGCCCTCCGGCCCGAGCTCACGCCCTCGCTCGCGCGCATGGTGATGGCGCGGCAGGGCGCCCTGCGCCTGCCGCTGCGCTGGTTCGCGATCCCGCAGTGCTGGCGCTACGAGCGCATGACGCGCGGCCGCCGCCGCGAGCACTACCAGTGGAACATGGACGTCTGGGGCGAGCCCGACGTCACCGCCGAGGCCGAGCTGATCGCCGCGCTGTTCGCCGCGACCGACGCGCTCGGCCTCGAGCGGGGCGACGTGCGCCTGCGCGTGAACCACCGGCGCCTGCTCGAGGAGGCGGTGCGCCGGATCGACTCCCGCGACGAGGTCTTCCAGCGCGTCTGCGTGGTGCTCGACAAGCTCGACAAGATCGGGCCCGACGGCGTGGTGGAGCAGCTCACGGGCGCGGAGATCGGGCTGTCGCGGAGCGCGGCCGGCGAGCTCGTGGCCGGCCTCGCGGCGCGGAGCCTCGACGACGCGGCCCGCCTCTCCGGCGCCGACTCCCCGGCTCTCGCCGAGCTCCGGCGCCTGCTCGAGCTGCTCGACGCGTACGGGCTCGCCGACCGCGTCGACTACGACGCCTCCGTGGTGCGCGGCCTCGCCTACTACACGGGCATCGTGTTCGAGGCGCGCGACGCCCGCGGCGAGCTCCGGGCGGTGGCCGGCGGCGGGCGCTACGACCGCCTGCTCGAGAGCCTCGGCGGCCGGCCGCTGCCCGCGGTGGGCTTCGGCTTCGGCGACGCCGTGATCGGCGAGCTGCTCCACGAGCGGGGCAAGCTACCCGCCCTGCCGCGCCGGCTCGACGCGGTGGTGTATCCGCTCACGGAAGCGGAGCGCCCGGCCGCCATCCGCGTGGCGAAGGCCTTGCGCGCGCGCGGAGAAGCGGTGGAATTGGTGCTCGGTACCGTGAAGCCGAAGCGCGCACTGGCCGATGCAGACCGTGCGGGTGCCGTGCGAATCTATCTCGTCGGCCCCGACGAGCGGGCGCGCGGAGTCGCGAAGGTCCGCGAGCTGGCCACCGGACAGGAACACGACGAGCCCCTGCCGGCCCCGGCGTAGGAGGAAGTGGATGCGAGCCTGGACGATTCGAGACAGCGTGGAGCTCTATCAGGTCCCGCAGTGGGGCCGCGGCTTCTTCGGCGTGGACGAGCAGGGCAACCTCGTCGTGCAGCCGCGCGGCCCGGACGGCCCCGGCATCGCGCTGCCCACGCTCCTGGAAGACCTGCGCCAGCGCGGGCTCCGCACGCCGCTGCTGCTGCGCTTCTCGGACATCCTCGCGGCTCGCGTGCGCCGGCTCGCCGACGCCTTCGGGGCCGCCGCCGCCGAGTACGGCTACAAGGGGAAGTTCCGCGGCGTCTACCCGATCAAGGTGAACCAGCAGCGGCCCGTGGTCGAGGAGATCGTGACCTTCGGCGCCGAGTTCGGCATCGGCCTCGAGGCCGGCAGCAAGCCCGAGCTGCTGATCGCGCTCGCGCTGCTCGACACCCCCGAGGCGCTGATCATCTGCAACGGCTACAAGGACCGCGCGTACATCGAGACGGCGCTGCTCGCGCAGCGGCTCGGGCGCCGGCCCGTGATCGTCATCGACCGCTTCCACGAGCTCGACCTCGTGATCAAGGCGGCCGCCGAGCTCGGCATCAAGCCGCACATCGGCGTGCGCGCGCGGCTGTCGACCAAGGGCGCGGGCAAGTGGATCGACTCCACCGGAGACAAGTCGAAGTTCGGCCTCTCGACGGCCGAGATCGTCGAGACGGTCGAGCGGCTGCGCTCCGAGGACCTGCTGGATTGCCTCGAGCTGCTGCACTTCCACATCGGCTCGCAGATCACCACGATCCGCGCGATCAAGGACGCCCTGCGCGAGGCCACCCGGATCTTCGCCGGCCTGTTCTCGCTGGGCGCGAAGCCCACGATCCTCGACGTGGGCGGCGGCCTCGGCGTGGACTACGACGGCTCGCAGACGAACTTCCACTCCTCGAAGAACTACTCCGTGCAGGAGTACGCGAACGACGTGGTGGCGCAGATCCAGGAGAGCTGCGACGCGCTCGGCGTGCCCCACCCCGACATCGTCACGGAGGCCGGCCGCTGGATGGTGGCCCACCACTCCCTGATGGTGTTCGACGTGCTGGGCGTGAACGAGGTGCGCTCGGGCAAGAAGAGGCTCGAGCCCGTCGGCGAAGGCGACCCGAAGGTGCTGCGCGACCTCGCCGAGGTGTGGGAGGGCATCAACCGCAAGACCGTGATCGAGTGCTACCACGACGCGCTCCAGCTCAAGGAAGACGCGGGCACGCTCTTCAACGTGGGGCAGCTCGATCTGCCGGCGCGCGCGCGCGTCGAGCGGCTGTTCTGGGACTGCTGCGAGAAGATCCAGCGCGTGGCGGCGGAGCTGCCCGAGATCCCCGAGGAGCTGAAGGAGCTCGAGCGCGGCCTCGCCGACACGTACTACGCGAACCTGTCGGTGTTCCAGAGCGCGCCCGACCACTGGGCCGTGAAGCAGCTCTTCCCCGTGATGCCGATCCACCGCCTCAACGAGAAGCCCACGCGCCGCGGCATCGTCGCGGACCTGACCTGCGACAGCGACGGCAAGATCGACCAGTTCATCGACCAGCACGACGTGAAGAGCGTGCTCGAGCTGCACCCCTTCGACGGCCGCCCCTACTACCTGGGCATCTTCCTGATCGGCGCCTACCAGGAGATCCTGGGCGACCTGCACAACCTGTTCGGCGACACCGACGCGGTGCACGTGAGCCTGGACGACAACGGCGGCTACGTGGTCGAGAACGTGGTCGAGGGCGAGAACGTGAAGGACGTGCTCGCCTACGTGGAGTACGACCCGAACACGCTCAAGGAGAAGGTGCGCCGGCTGTCGGAGGAGGCGCTCCGGCGCGGCGAGATCACGCTCGAGGAGGCCACCCGCCTGCGGCGCCGCTACGACCAGGGCCTCTGGGAGTACACCTACCTCGACCCGCGCTCTTGAGAACGGGGACGTTCTTTGACTTGTTGACTCGTTGGCCGCCTGGTGGCTAGCTACCACTCTCAACGAGTCAACAAGTCAAAGAACGTCCCCATCATGCGCGTCGTCTCGTGGAACGTGAACGGGCTCCGCGCTTGCAGCGTGAAGGGCTTCCGGAGCTGGCTCGAGCGGAGCGGCGCGCACGTGGTCGGCGTGCAGGAAGTGCGCGCTCGCACGGAGGACCTGCCGCGGCGGCTCGCGGCGCCGCGCGGCTGGCACGCGCACTTCTCGCCGGGGGAGCGCGCGGGCTACAGCGGCGTCGGCCTGTTCGCGCGCAGCGCCCCCGACACGCTCGACACCTCGCTCGGCCGGCCGAGCTTCGATCGCGAAGGCCGCCTCCAGCTCGCGCGCTTCGGCCGGCTGGTGGTCGCGAACGTCTACTTCCCGAACGGCAACGGCAAGGAGCGCGACCACTCGCGCGTGCCCTACAAGCTGCGCTTCTACCGCGCCCTGTTCGAGCGGCTCGAGAAGCTGCGCGCCGACGGCGCGCACGTGCTCGTGATGGGCGACTTCAACACCGCGCACACCGAGCTCGACCTCGCGCGGCCGCGCGAGAACCGGAACACCAGCGGCTTCCTCCCGCGCGAGCGCCGCGAGCTCGGGCGCTGGCTCGCGGCGGGCTGGGTGGACACGTTCCGCCGCTTCGAGCCGGGGCCCGGCCACTACTCGTGGTGGAGCCAGCGCTCCGGCGCGCGCGACCGCAACGTCGGCTGGCGGATCGACTACGTGCTCGCCTCGCCCGAAGCGATGCGCTTCGTCCGCGGCGCCTTCATCGAGCGGGGCGTGCTCGGCTCCGACCACGCCCCGGTCGGCGTGGAGCTCGACGCGGCCGTCGTCGGCTAGCGACGCCGGTCGCGGCGCGGCGTGCCAGGGCCCGCGAACCAGGCGAGACCGATCAGGCCGGCCGCCAGCAGCGCTTCCGCCGCGGGCTCGGGCACGACCGCCGGCACGAGCGCGGAGACGAAGATGCCGTCGTTCGCGAGCGTGCGGCCGCCGGCGCCCGGGTAGTCGTCGGCGGTGAACGAGCTCAGCGCGCTGTCCAGACCCATGCGCAGCGCCGCCTCGTCGCCCTGCACCTGTCCGCCGGGCGGGTCCACCGTGGTGGCGGTGGCCGAGAACGTGAAGACCAGCGTGATCACCTGCGCCCCGCCCGTGCCGATGCCCGTGATGGACGCGGCCGAGCCCTGGCTGAAGCCCTGGTTCGGCGAGGTGCCCGGCGAGCCGGCGTTGCTGAGCGTGCCGACGGCGCCGAGGCCGAGGCTCCCGCCGAGGAGGCCGGCGCCGGAGTGCGTCACCGTCAGCGCGCCGAGCGTGACGGTCGCGGTGCCCGGCCCGTCGCTGACGATGGTCCGCGCACCGTTGCGCACGACGTCCACGTCCACGCTCCAGCCGACGCCCGCGCCCTCGGTCACCGAGAACGTGATCGTGAAGTTGCCGGTGAAGCTTCGGGCGAACGTGGCGCCGCCGGTGCCGCCGGTGTCCGCACCCACCACCGCCGCGTAGCGCACGTCGAAGCCCGTGGCGCCGCTCGCGAGCGAGCCCAGGCTGGACTGTCCCACGGAGCCGACCGCGCCCACGTCGTCGAAGACGTTGGTCGAGCCGTTGCCGAGCGTGAGGCCGGAGATCGTCGCGGCGGCCGCAGGCGTCGCGGCCAGCAGGCCGGCGAACGCCAGCCCGACGCGCAGGGGGGTTTTCGACATGGGGGGAAAGCTCCTCGAATCCCGAAGCGGCAGTCGCATCGGCACATCCAAGGATGGCCTAAAGAGCTCCCCCCGAGGGGACTTCGGCTCACGAGAGAAGAAGGGCTCACGAGAGAAGAAGGTCAGGGAGCGGGCTTCGGGTCGCGGATCAGCACCGTGCCCTGCGCGACGCAGGCCAGGCGGCCCTCGTTCTCCACCTGGATGCGGACCACCGCCGTGGCGCGGGTGAGGGAGAGGATCTCCGCCTCGGCCCGCAGCATCCCCTGCGTGACCGGCGCCAGCAGGTTGAGCTTGAACTCGGTGGTGGCCGCCCACTGGCCCCGCTTCATGTGCGGGTAGCAGACGCAACCGAGCACGTGGTCGCAGAGCGCCGAGAGCACACCGCCGTGGAGGTTCTTGAACGGCGTGAGCAGCTCGTCGCGGACGCCGAGCTCGGCCCGGAGCAGGCCGGGCTGGAACTCGGTGAAGCGCACGCCGAGGAAGGCCGGCAGGCCCCAGAGCTTCTCGTTCGCCTTCAGGAAGCTCGCTGCGATGGCGGGGTCGTAGGCTTCGACGGCGCGCGGGTCGGGCATCGGCGCGCCAGCATAAGCCGGGGACCCGCTCCGCTCTAGTCCGGCTCGCCCGGCTTCTCGCCCTCGAGCAGCGCGTCCACGTGCGCACAGAGCGACTCGGGCGTGAAGGGCTTCGCGAGGAAGGACGCGCGCAGCGCCGCCACCTCGCGCTGGGGCGCCTCGTCCTCGCTGTAGCCGGACACGAACAGCACCGGCAGCTCGGGCCGGCGCTCGCACAGCACGCTCGCGAGCGCGCGCCCGCCCATGCCGGGCATCACCACGTCGGTCACGAGCAGGTCGATCTCCTCTCCGCCCGCCATGGCGATGCGCAGCGCGGTGGCGGCGTCCTCGGCCTCGAGCACGCGGTGGCCCGCGCGGCGCAGGGCCAGCGTCGCGATGCGGCGCACGGCCGGCTCGTCCTCCACCAACAGCACCGTCGCGCCGCGCGCGCGCAGCGCCTCGCGCACCGGCGTCGGCGCCGCACTCGGCTCGGCGTCGGCGAAGGGGAGCTGGATGCGGATCGTCGTGCCCCGTCCCGGCGCGCTCTCGACGGCGATGCTGCCTCCGGCCTGCTCCACGATGCCGTAGCAGGTGGCGAGACCGAGGCCCGTGCCCTGGCCGGGGGGCTTGGTGGTGAAGAAGGGCTCGAAGGCGCGCCGCTGCACCTCGGCCGTCATGCCGGCGCCGTCGTCGCTGACCACCAGCAGCACGTGGCCCCCCGCGCGCTCGGCGCGGAGCGCGATGTGCCCGGGCCCCGCCAGCGCGTCGCGCGCGTTCACGACCAGGTTCACGAGCACCTGCTCGAGCTGCGCCGTGGCGCCGCGCACCGTGATGGGGCCCGCGCCCGTCTCGATCGCGAGCTCGATCTCGTCGCGGAGCAGCCGGCGCAGGAGGCGCTCCATGCCGCGGAGCAGCGCGGCGAGGTCCACCACGCGCAGCTCCACCGGCTGGCGCCGCGCGAAGGCGAGCAGCTGGCTCGTGAGGCGCGCCGCCCGCGCGCCCGAGCTGGCGATCTCCTCGAGCTCCGCGCGCGCCCGCGTGCCGTCGGGCAGCTCGGCCCGCAGCAGCTCCGCGCTGCCGAGGATCGCCGTCAGCAGGTTGTTGAAGTCGTGCGCCACGCCGCCGGCGAGGCGCCCGAGGCTCTCCATCTTGTGCGCTTCGCGCAGGCGCGCCTCGAGCTCGCGGCGCTCGGTCGCGTCGCGCGAGACCACGATCAGGAGCGGCGGCCGGCTCGCCGGCACCGCGCGGCCGGTGGACTCGAACACCCGCCACGAGCCGTCCTTGTGCTGGAAGCGGAACTCCGCCGACTGCGCCCGGCCCGGCTGCGAGAGGGCGCGGCCGATCGCGGCGGCCACGACGGTGTGATCCTCGGGGTGGACCAGCTCGAGCGCCGAGCGATCCTCGAGATCCTCGGGGCGATAGCCGAGTACGCGCTCTGCGGCGGGGCTCACGTAGCGCAGCCGCCCTTCCTGGTCGATCAGGTTGACGATGTCGTGCGCGTCTTCGGTGAGGGAGCGGAACAGCCGCTCGGTGCGGCGCTGGCGCGCGAGCCAGCGCGCCGCGGCGAGCAGCGCGATCCCGGCGAACAGCACGCAGAACGCGACGGCGCCGACGAAGACGAGCTTCTGCACGCGCCGCGAGCCCGCGCCGAGCGTGTAGGAGAAGTCGCTCTCGAGCGCGGTGAGGCGCCCGTCGACGGCGTCGAGTCGCGCGAGCAGCGCGGCGATGCGGTCCGGCGCGCCGCCGGCGGCGATTTCTGCGCGGATCTCCGCCGCGATGGCCACGATCTCCTCGACGAGGGCGTCGCCCTCCGCCCAGAGCTCGATGGCGCGCTCCATCTCGGGCACGAGCCACGCGAAGCGGAACAGGTAGATCAGGCTCGTGACGTCGTCGGGATGGTTGCGCCCGCGCAGGAAGGCGTCCCGCGCCGCGGCCGTGTCGGGCTCGGGCAGCGAGAGCGCGAGGCGGGCCTCGGCGTCGGCGCGCGTGATCGCAATCGCCTCTTCGTAGCTCCGATGGAACGGCTCGGCGCCGGTCTCCGCGTAGCGCGCGAGCTGGTAGATCGCCTCCTTCTGCGCCTTCGAATAGAGGCCCTCGCCGGTCACGTAGCCGCGGACGCTCTCGAGCGTGACGAGGCCGATCCCGGTGATGGCCAGCAGGCCGAGCACCACGGAGAGCACGAGCGCGCCGACCAGCTGCAGCTCGCGGGCGAGCGAGCGGGCCGTGAGCCAGGGGCGCGTCATGGCAGGCGCGGCAGGCGCACTCGCACGCAGTGCTCCGCCTCGGCCGGCGCGAGACGGACGGAGCCGCCGACCGCGGCGAGCAGCTCGTGGAACAGCCGCTCGTGGAGCTCGGGCACGGGTCCGGGCGGCGCCCCCTGTGCGGGCCGCACGCGCAGCTCGAGCAGCACGTCGGCGCGGTCGGCTGCGGGCATCGAGAACGCGAGCGTGCCCGCGCCGCGGAGCCGGTACGCGGCCCGCTGGACGAGCAGGAGCACGAGCGTCTCCACGTCGTCGGCCCGGAGCGGGAGCAGCGCCGGCTCCTCGGACGTCTCGACGCCGAGCTCGAGCCGCCGCGGCAACGCGTCGCGCAGCAGCGCCTCGACGTCGCGCAGCACGCGGCCGAGCTCGCACTCGCGGGCGGCGTCGGCGTCCAGCGCGCGTCGCCGCAGCAGCGCGTGCGTGAGGCGCGCGCAGCGCTCGACCTGCTGGAGGATCACGCCGCAGCCCTCTTCGACCTGCGGATCCTTGCTCTCGCTCTGGAGGAACGACGCCTCGCCGCCGATGGCGGTGAGCGCGTTGTTCAGCGTGTGCGCCACGCCGAAGGCGAGCTCGGAGAGCACGGCCATGCGGGCCTCGGCCACGACACCCATGTGCGTTTCATCGGCCGAAGTCCGCGGAGGCTGGAGGCCCCGCGCCCTTGCTAGGCACCCGCCAGCGCCGTCGGAGCCACGGCCGCTCGGCTCGCCGCCCGGCGCGCGGGCCGCGCCTGCGCACCGGCTGCGCACTCGAGCGCCACGTCGGCCGCCAGGCGGTAGAGGTCGTAGCTCTTGCAGACCGCGGCGAGGATCCCGCGCACGCGCGCCGGCGAGGGATCGGGCCCGGCCAGCTGCGAGATCAGATCGAGCGCATCCCAAGGATGCGCGTCGTCATAGTCGGCATGGACGCGCAGCCAGCGCATGCCGCGCTCGACGTTCTCCGTCGGTACGCGGCTCCGATACGCCTCGCTGTCGGCGACCATGGGCGTCCATTCGCCGGTGACTCCTTCGATCGCATAGTTCGTCGCGGCCATGGCTTCCGCGAGGTCGCCGTGCTGGCAGACGTGCCAGCACCAGTCGGTGATCGCGGTCATCTCCACCGGCCGCCAGCCGTCGAGCATCTCCGCCCGCGGCGTGCCGAACACCTCCGCCCAGTCGAGGAACCACTCCGCGTGCTTCTGCTCGATGCGCAGGTTCTTGGCGAGCCAGCTCCGCGCGCCGTCGATGCCGGCGTCCCGCCCGTGGCTCGTCTTCAGCAGGTTGAGGGCGAGGAACTGCGGGAAGCGCTCGATCAGGGGCCAGAAGCCCACGAGCACGTGCCGGTGCTCGAGAGGCGTGATGCTCGCGTCCGCCATGCGCCGCCACGCCTCGTGCGTGGAAACACGCAGACGTCTCTCCGTGGATTCACCGATCAGGTCCTGGATCCAGTGCGGGTAGTTCGCGATCGAGCGTCGCATGAGCACCTCCTCGGGGCGAGCATTCCTCCTACGCCGCCCGCCGAGCCGGTGTCAAACGGAATCGTCGGACGCTGCGAACTCCCCCCACACCTCGTCGCCGTGTTCGTCGAGCTGCGGCGCGCGGCGCGCGATGCGCCACGGCGTCTTTTCGAAACGATACGGCGCGCCCGGGTAGCGCACGCTGCGGCCGAGCTCGGGGTGCTCGACCGGCGTCTGGAAGCCGCGCGCCACGAAGTGCGGATCCTCGTATGCCTCCTCGGGCGCATAGATCACGCCGACCGGCATGCCCGCGCGCTGGCAGCCGAGGAAGAACTCGTACGCCGACAGGCGGCTCGCGGCGAAGTTCAGCGCCTCGCGCCCCGCGCCGAAGATCGCGGTGATCTCGTCGTCCTGGCCGATCTTCGAGAGATCGATGAAGTCGCGCTTCGCGCCCAGCTCGAGGAACACCGCCTCCGGGAAGGCGTCGGCGATGCCGAGCTCGTGGAGCCAGCGCAGCAGGCCGGCGTATTCCTTCGGCTGGCGCGGCGGTACGCCGGTGTTCACGTAGCGCCCATCGGCGCAGCGCACCTGCGACGGCATCGTGAGCGTCTCCAGCGCGTGACGTCCCGTCTGGCGCTGCACGGTGGTGCCCTGTACCAGGTAGTTGTACGAAGCCATCTCGGTGGTGACGTTCGCAGCCGCGTGCATCGACACGTCCACGAGCTGCCCCTCGCCCGAGACGCCGCGGGCGAAGAGCGCGGTGAGCGCCGACATCACGGCGTAGTGACACGCCGTGTTGTAGCCCTGGAAGCCGCCGCCGCGGATCGGCGGCAGCGTGTGGTCGTCGTAGCCGCAGCTCCAGACCGGGCCGCCCGCGGCGAGCACGGTGAGGTCCGTGGCGAGGTCGGGGCGGCCGGCGCCGCTGCGCCCGAACGGCGTGATCGAGACCCAGATCAGCTCGGGTCGCGCGAGAGCCTCGAAGTCGATGCCCAGCGCGGCGAGGCGGCCCGGATCCTCGCACTCGAGCACGAGGTCGGCGCGCGCGACGAGGCAGCGGAACCGCGCGCGGCCCGCCTCGCTCTCGAGGTCGAGCACGACGCCGCGCTTGCTGGTGTTGTAGTGCCACCAGGCGAGGCTGCGTTCCGGATCGGGCACGTCGCCCACGAAGGGCCCCCAGCGGCGCAGCGCGCTGCCCTCCGGCGGCTCCACCACGATCACGTCCGCACCCATGTCGGCGAGCAGCTTGCCGGCGAACGCGCCGCGTTCGTGCGACAGCTCGACGACACGGATCCCGGCGAGCACAGCGGTCGGGACTTCGCTTGCCGTCATACCACGCCCTCCGCGCGAAGCTTCGCGACGTCGTCGGGCGAGAGGCCGAGCAGGCGGCCGAGCACGGCCTCGGTGTGCTCGCCGAGGCAGGGCGCGCCCTGGCGCAGGGCCCAGTCGGTCTTCGAGAGGTGCACGGGCATCCCGTCGACGCGCACGTCGCCCATCTTGCTGTGGCGCACCGTCGGCCAGAGGCCGAAGGCCGCGGTCGCGGGGTCGTGATCGACGCGCTCGGCGGGCTTCGCGACGGGCGCCGCGGGCACGCCGGCGGCGTTCAGCGCTGCGGCCGCCGCGGCCTTCGTGCGGCCGCGCGTCCAGGCCGCGAGCTGCGCGTCGAGCGCGTCCTGCGCAGCGAGCCGGCCGGCGAGCGCGGCGTAGCGCGGCTCGTGCGCCCACGCCTCGCCGACCGCGCCCGCGAGCGCGCGCCACTCCGCGTCGCTGCGACACGCGATCGCGACCCACTCGTCGTCGCCGGCCGCGGGATAGATCCCGTGCGGGGCGCGCGCCGGATGCTCGCTGCGGTTCGAGTGCGGCGAGCCCGGCCGCCGCAGCGGGCGGCCGTTCACCGTCCAGTCGAGCAGGGCCGGACCGTGCAGCGTGAGGCCCGCGTCGGTGCAGGACAGGTCCACCCACTGCCCCTCGCCGGTGCGCTGGCGGTGGAGCAGCGCGAGCAGGATCGCCATCGCCATGTAGTAGGCGCCGGTGTGGTCCATGAACGAGTAGCCCCAGCCGGCGGGCTCGTGGTCCGGCAGGCCCGAGCTGAAGGTGAGGCCCGAGACGGCCTGCACGATCGGACCCCAGGTCTTGAACGAGGCGTACGGACCGACCTGCCCGAAGCCGCAGTTCGAGACGTAGATGATGTCGGGCCGGAGCTCCTTCATGCGCTCGTACGAGAGGCCCATCTTCGCGAGTACCCCTGCCGCGAAGTTCTCCGCCACCACGTCGGAGCGCTTCACGATCTCGTAGAGCAGCTCGCGCCCCTTCTCGGTGCGGAGGTTCAGCGTGATGCCGAGCTTCTCGACGTTGTGGTTGTTGAAGCCGCCGCCGAAATCCACGCCGCGCCGCTCGTCCACGAAGGGCGGCATCATGCGCAGGATGTCCCACGTGCCCTGCTTCACCGGATCCTCGATGCGGATCACCTCGGCGCCGAAGGCCGCGAGCCACTTGGTGGCGCCGGCTCCCGCGAGCTGGCCGGTGAAGTCGCAGATGCGGAGCGCTCCGAGCGCCCGTTCCGTCACGTCGCGACCTCCCACTGCGGGATGCGGAGCGTCTCGCCGCTCTCCGGATCCGAGACCTCTTCGAACACCACGCGGACGCGGTCGCCGATCGCGACCTGGTCGTGCGCCCGGTTCAGCACGTTGCCGAGCAGCCGCACGTGCGGCGCATCGTCGAGCGCGACCAGCGCCACCGCATAGGGCACGCTCCGCCGCAGCAGCGGATGCACCGCGTGATGCACCACCGCCACACTCTCCACCCGCCCGCGCCCCGGACTCGCTCGCGTCCCGAGCTCGAAGCTGCCACACGCCCGACACGCATCCTCGGGCGGGAACTGCGCCACCGCGCAGCGAACACACGTCTGCAGCGACAAGCTGCCCGACGTGAACCACGCATGGTTCTTCGCATCGAGCGCGGGGAGCAGCCAGTCGTCGCCCAGAAAGCGGGTCACGCTGGCCCGAACAGCACGGCGCTGCCGGCGGCGTACCCGGGCCCGGCCACGGCGAGGCTGCGCTCGACGCGCTTCCGCGTCACCTGGCAGGTCGAGGTCCCGCGCACCTGCCGCACGGCTTCGTTCACCAGCTCGAAGCCGTGGATGTAGGCCTCGCCGAGGTTCCCGCCGCTCGTGTTGAACGGCAGCGCCGCATCGGGCCCGGCGAGGCCGCGCCGCACGAAACCCTCCACCTCGCCCGGCGCCGCGAAGCCCATCTCGCATAGCGCCATCAGCACGGGCCCGGTGAAGTTCTCGTAGAGCTGGAGGACATCCACGTCGGCCGGCGTGCAGCCGGCGCGCTGCCAGAGCTTCGCGGCGACGTCGCGGTAGAACACGCCCGGGAACCAGTCGCCCTGGAAGCCCGAGATGCCGTACGTGGGGCCGAGCCCCTGCGCGGCGGCCACGATCGCGACGGGCCTCGCCGCGAGGTCGCGCGCGCGCTCGGGCGTCGTCACCACGACCGCCGCCGCGCCGTCGTTCTCGGGGCAGCAGTCGTAGAGATGGAACGGCTCCACGATCCAGCGCGAGGCGTGATACTCGTCGCGCGTCAGCGGCTGCCCGTGCCGGATCGCGCGCGGATTGCGCTGCGCGTTGGCGTACGCGGCGAGCGCGATCTCCGCGAGCGCCTCCTGCGAGATCCCGTGATCGTGCATGAAGCGCTTCGTGTGCAGCGCGCACTCCTGCGCGGGCGAGAGCAGCCCGTACAGGTGCTCGTACGCGAAGTCGCCGCCGCTGCGCCGTCCTTCCATGCGCGACTGCCCGAAGCGGCCGAACTGCCCCTGCGCGAGCGCGCGGAACGCGACCACGTGGCGCGCGTAGCCGGCCGAGACGGCGGCGTCCGCGAGCTGCACCGCGGCCGCCATGTTGTTGCCCCCGCCTCCCCAAGGCTGCGACGTCCAGGAGAGCGAGCGTACGCCGAGCGCCGCGGAGAGGCGCAGCGGGTCGTTGCGCTGGTCCATGTACGAGACGAAGCCGTCGAGCTCGGCGGGCTCGAGCCCGGCGTCGGCGCACGCGGCGCGGATCGCGGTGAGCGCGAGCTGGAACTCGGTGAGCGGCGACTTCCCGCGCTCGAAGTAGGCGGATTCCCCGATCCCGGCGACGACGGCACGACCCTGCACGGCGGGGAACCTTACCGCGACCTGCCGCGCAGCCGCACGCTCGGCCGGGCACCCACGTGAACCGCCGGCCGGGAACTGAGGCCCCACGCGAGGCCACGAAGGGCCCGGCGCACCGCCTTGCTCCTCCGATGCCGGCAGCTCTGGCGAGCGCGGCATCCGAGCGTCGAGCCACTCGTCTCCAGTCGTCGATCTCCGGTCTGCACCTTGACACGAGAACAAGGTGGCCCTATTCTAAAAGCATGGCGCCGAGCTCGAAACAGCTCTCCTTCATCGACTACCGCATGCGCACCGGTCGCGGGGGTCCGCGCCCCGGCGCGGGGCGACCGCGCGGCCCGCGACCGCGCGTGCTGCACCGCGAGCGGGCGGCCGTGCCCGGGGACTGCCCCGTGCACGTCACGCTGCGGGTGAAGGCGAACCTCCCCTCGCTTCGCGAGGGGAGGTTCGTTCGCGAGTGGCGCCGCTCGCTCGCCGATGCGAGCGAGCGCGGGAGCTTCCGCGTCGCGCACTACTCGCTCCAGGGCGACCACGCCCACCTGATCGTCGAGGCGCGCGGCAAGGAGGCCCTCGCCCGCGGGATGATGAGCATCGCCTCGCGGCTCGCACGCGCGGTGAACCGCGTGAGCGGGCGGAGCGGCCCCGTCCTCGACGGCCGCTACCACCACCGCAGCCTGCGCTCGCCCCGCGAGGTGCGCCGTGCGCTCGCCTACGTGCTGCTGAACGCCCGGCGCCACCTCGCGAAGAGGCGCCACGCCGCACGCGCGCGGACCGTCCACCTCGACGGCGCGAGCTCGGCGCGCTGGTTCGACGGCTGGCGACCTCCGATCGCCAGTCGTCTTCCGGGGGAGGGTGCGCCCCGCGAGGTCTCCCGCGCGCGCACGTGGCTGCTGCGCATCGGCTGGCGGCGTCACGGGCTCGTGGATCCGGCGGAGGTGCCGGGCTAGGGAACCTCTGCGCAGGTAGCCGCGCAGGGGTCGTGAGGGGAGATGGCGTGGAGGGGTGAGGGGTGACGATCCCCTGCCTTTGCCGCTTTGTCCGTCGAACCACGGCTCGGCCGAGAGGTCCGGGCGCTGACAACGTGCTCCT
>Ga0187892_10007698_pt1 | contig 15188 bp, 8 predicted proteins | sample MA1701073metaG_FD_139345 | JGI IMG/M metagenome (GOLD analysis project Ga0187892, IMG submission 139345) | Bio-ooze microbial communities from a basaltic lava cave in the Kipuka Kanohina Cave System on the Island of Hawaii, USA - MA170107-3 metaG ... | reverse complement strand
CACCTCCGATTGCTCTCGACCCCGCCTCACGGCGATGCCGTTATCCTTGGTTACAGGCCGGAGAGCGTATGCCTGAGGGAGACTTTCACTCCCCTGTTCGAGTACACTCTCAGACGCACTGGCCCACCTCTTCAGAGGTGGGGGAGCGATGATCGGCGTAGGTGTTGGTGCGAGAATCCCTTCTCGCACCTACCGCCGCGAGAATCCTTTTCCCGCAATCTCAGAACAACCGCGTGAGGTGGTCCGGGAATTGACTCATGCCGCGCGTCCGGTTATCACGCAACCATGCCCATTCGCTTTCTCGTCGGGCGGGCGGGAACCGGCAAGACGTATCACTGTATCAACGCCATCCGCACCCGGCTGGCCGCCGACGCCATTGCCGGAGCCCGGCTCATCCTTCTCGTCCCGGAGCAGGCGGGTCTTCAGATGGAGCGGGCAATCGTCGGTGCGGCCGCGGGCGACGATGATGGCAACATTCCCGGCGCCCACCGGGCCGACGTTCTTTCGTTTCAACGATTGGCGTTCCGGGTGATGGAATCGGCCGGCGCACCCGTGCGCGCAGCGCTGACCGAACCCGCCCGCGCGATGGTGCTTCGGCACCTAGTGGCGCGCGAATCGGGACGATTGCAGTATTACCGGTCAAGCGACCGGCTGGCGGGCTTCTGCGGGCGGCTCAGCGAATCGATCGCCGAGTTGATTCAAGAGGCCGTCGAGCCCCAGCAACTCGAACAGGCTTGCCTAGTAGGCGTGATGGATGGCCCCATTCAGCGCGCCAAGCTGCTCGATCTTCATCGCATTTACAGGGCATACCTCGACTATCTCGGTGCCGAGCGCGTCGATCCCTGTCAATACCTTCAGCTTGCCCGGCAGCGTTTTCCTCTCTGCGACTGGTTGGTGGGTGCGGATCTGTGGGTCGACGGTTTTGCGTCGTTGAGCGGCCAGGAAAGCCTGACGCTTGCGGCCCTTGCGGGGCTGTGCCGGCGCGTCGAAATCACCGCGCTAATGGATCCCGTCGTTCATGCGCAAGCTGCGCGGCCGGTGGGTCTTTCGGCCGCTAGGCTTTTCTCCAGGACTCGCCGGACTCATGAGGACCTCTGTCGCCTGCTTCTAGACGCCGGCCTCACCGTCGAGGAGCCGCTCTTCTTCTCCTCGAAGTCTCCACCGCGATTTGCTCATAGCCCTAGGCTTCGACAGTTGGAGCGATTGCTGTTTGCCTCGGACGCGCCGATGGGCGAATCGGGCGGCGGCGATGCCAGGCTTACCGACACCGGCGGCAGCGGGGCACCCGACTCGGAAATTGAACTTATCGAATTGCCGTCTCGTCGGGTGGAGGTTGACTTCGCAGTCGCGCGCATCTGCCGATGGGTGCAAGACGTTCCTCAGCCGTACCGGTATCGCGACGTTGCGATCATCGTTCGCGATCTGGAACTCTATCAGGACCTGCTGACGGCGGCACTTCGCGCCCGTGGTATCCCTTTCTTCGTTGACCGTCGGCGAATGACGGCCCACCATCCGTTGGTGGAGCTTCTACGGTGCGCGGTAGCCATGGCCGCGGAAGACATGTCGCTGGATTCGGTTCGCACCGCGCTCAAGACCGGATTGCTCGACATTTCGGTTGAGGCCGCCGACGAGCTCGAGAACTATATCCTGGCGCGTCGCATTGCCGGGCTGGATGCCTGGCGGAGCGATGATTGGATTCCGATCGAACATCCGCCTGCAGGAAAGAGATCTGCGCTTTCGGGCACTCGGCGGCTCGAGGCGCTCTCAAGAATCAATGAATCGCGCCGAAGCTTCCTTACCGGCTTCGAGCCGTGGCTAGCATTCGCTACGTCGTCCCGCGGCCGCTCGGGCAGAGATTGGGTTGTATCGCTCATGCAACTGTTTCGGCGACTGGCGATCAGAAAGCGGCTGCAGAAATGGGCGGAACAGTCCGAAAAGGACGCCGACCTTGACTCAGCCGAGGAACATCGCCAGGTCTGGCGAGATACAATGTCGCTGCTGGACGACCTGGCATTCGCCTTCGCTGACATTACCCTCAACGTCAGAGAGCTTCGCGAGATTCTGGAGACCGGTCTTGCCGGGTTTACCCTAGGGTTGGCGCCGTCGATGATCGACGAGGTTCTGGTCGGTTCGATTGACCGGAGCCGCCATCCGTCGATCAAGGCCGCCGTCATTTTGGGTTTCAATGACGGAGTTTTTCCCAAAACCGCCACCGAGGACTCGATTCTCAACGATGACGACCGATCCTGCCTCACGGCCGCGGGTATCCGGGTTGGGTCCGCGGCCCGCGATCGGGTACGGGATGAGGCTCTGCTGGCCTACATCGCGTTGACCCGTGCTAGCGAACGGGTCGTGGTCACGTATGCGGCCTCCGACAACGAAGGCAAGTCGCTACGCCCGTCAATGTACGTCGATCGAATCCAAGCGGCTTGTCCGGGATTGAAGACTAGAGCGATGAAGGACCCGGTCCGCAGCAGGAGTCTCTGGGACATCCTCGCCTGGTCCGATGCCCCCAGGCGTCTGACGATGGAGTTCCGCTCTCGGCCGCCGTTGCGAGAAGACGACGCAGCGCTTCGCGGCCGCTGGAACGCAATGTACGACCGCGTCAAGACGACAATCGGCGCTAACGCTGCAGCGCGTCGAGCCGTATCATCCCTCGGCGACGTCCCTGGCGCGCGTCTTTCGCGGGTCTCTGTTGAGGAGTTGCTTAGCCCCCCGTTCCAGGTCAGCGTTTCCCAGCTCGAAAGCTACGCAGCGTGCCCGTTTCAGCATTTCGCAAAATATGGACTGAACCTGTGCGAACGGCCCGAAGGCGAGTTGGCTCCCGTCGATGTCGGCCGCGTCCATCATGCCGTTCTGGAGGACTTCTATGGTGGGCAGGCCGCCAGAGACGTTGATGCCGTGCGGCTCGCGGACGAGGCGGTGCCGGGCCGCCTGCGGGACAGTTGCGCACGCGTGGCGAAAGGAATTCCACCGGGCGAAGTCGCAAGCGGTCGCGACGCCTATCGTCTTAGCCGGACGGCGTTGCACCTTCTCCCGGTCATCGCGGCCCAGCGAAACGTATCGCGGAGCGGCGCCGCCGGGCCGTGCGCGGCCGAGGTCCCCTTTGGCGAGGAGCGGCCCGGGGCATTGCCCCCGTTAGAGCTGCACATGCCGTCGGGCCGCCGGGCTTTTCTGCGCGGCGTCATCGACCGGGTCGATCTTGCGGAAGGCTACGAGGATCTTCTGGGCGTAGTCATCGACTACAAACTCCGGCGCGACGAGGGGCTGCGAATGGACAAGGTCTTTCACGGCTTGGCCCTGCAGTTGCCCGCGTATCTCCTGGCGTTGGAGCAGGGTGGCCGCGCGCTGGCCGGCTCGACCGTGCGGCCCATCGCCGGTTTATACTTCAACCTCACGCCTCGGTACGAGAAGGTCGCGCATCCCGACGAGATGACGGGGCGGCAGGCCCGGCTCCCGCGAGCCTATCGTCCTCGCGGGGTCATTGTCGCCGAGCGACTTTCGGCGCTGGAGACCAAGAGGGACGGTGCGGGCTGGTCGCCGTTCTATTCAGTGCAAACCAAAAAAGACGGCGGGCTGGGGAATCCGGACCAAAACGACGCCGTGCAGGCGGCATCGTTTGACGCAATGCTCATGCACGCCAGGCTGAAACTCGGTGAACTGGCCGAGGGCATTCTGGACGGGGCAGTCGCCGTGCGGCCCTATCGCCTGGGCACCGACTCGCCCTGTTCCTGGTGCCCGATGCGAAGCGCCTGCCGTTTCGAGACGGGCATCAACAATGTACGATTTCTCCCGAAGTTCTCGAAGGCTCAGGTCTTCGACCGCTGGGCGGCTGCTGGCCCCTAGAAAAACCTTCAGGCCCGTAGAGAGACATGCACAGTGGCACTGCGCGGGGGGCGTCATGGCACCGGATGGGACGAGGACGTCTGCTAGTGCCACGTAGTGTCGCCCATTGTCCGGCGGAAGAATGTCATGGGCCTCATCAGAACCCGCGTGACCTCGATCGCTGCCTACCTGAGTGAACGTGTTCGCTATGGAACCCCCGAGGTCTCCGGAGCGATCCGCGGCGACCTGTTGTTCCTCCTGGACGGCGTCGGCGGGCTCCAGTTCTCGCCTTTGCTCGCCCGACGGGCCTTGCGCCAAGTCGATAGTCCGGTAGCCACGATTCTGTTCGATTGGCAATACGGCCTGCGGGGCGAGATCTGGACTGATTTGATGTGGCTGCGGCGCAATCGGGTGATGGGGGCGAGGCTCGCGCGAAGAATCCTATCCTTCCGCCGCGCGCACCCGCAGACTCGGATTCACGTGCTGGCCTTCAGCGGCGGGGCAGGAATCGCCGTTTTCGCGGGCGAACGCCTGCGAGGCCGTCCGGTCATCGACACCCTCATCCTCGCATGTCCGGCCCTTTCGCCGAGCTACGATCTGTCGGCGGCTCTGAAATGCGTTGTTCGTTGTTATGCGTGGATAAGCTCCCGGGACCGCTGGGTTCTTGGTCTGGGAACGCGAGTCTTCGGCACGACGGACAGGTGCTTCGGACCTTCCGCCGGATTGCTTGGCTTTCAGATTCCCAAGGGTCTCCCCGACGAAGAGGCGCGAGTGTACGAACGCCTCCGCGAGGTGCATTGGTCTTCCGCTCTGGGCGCCGAGGGTCATTACGGCGGACACACGGCCTGGGCTGCTGTGGGCTTCCTTCGCGCTCATTTGTTGTCGATGCTCCGCGGGCAACCGATCCTCCCTACCCATGAGGTCGGCCGATTTCCTCTTCAAAGGTGAGCAAACGTCAATGCTCCGACATCCGGTTTTGCTCCAGAGTCGCACCGCACCAAGTCGATAAGGTACGATACGCCGCTATCTGTATTGGTAACGGCTTTACGGAACGGGGTGGAACGCCATGGCGCGCGAGTCTCCCAAGAACACGCCTCGCTCGATCTTGCTGCCGTTTGGCGTTTTGGCCCTTTGCGCGATCGTGTGGCCGGCCATGGTCACGTTCGACCCGGGCGACTGGCCAAGCCCCGATCAATTCCCCCACATGTCGCCGGCGGCCAATGCCTGCGGTCCCGCCGGGGCGTGGCTTGCCTATCATCTTCGATATTATTTGGGTGACGGCGCCTACCCGTTGCTCCTGTTCGGCACGCTCGCATCGATTCTTCGGCTGGTTCGCGGGGAGGTCGGAAACTTCTGGGAGCGCGCCTTAGGCCTAATACTCATCGTGGCTTGCACGGCCGCCTCGACCCAACTGATTTCCGCGCCAGGATCGGCTCCGCTCTTGGTTGGCAATGGCGGGGTCATGGGATTTGTTTTAGCCGAGCTTCTCGCCCAGAACCTTTCCAGTCTGGGCACGCTGATTGTCATCTCGGCCGCTATGTTCGTCGGGTTGTTGTTCGCCACGGAAGGGTGGATACTAACCCTGCCGACCCTCCTTCGGAGAGTCGGTCGGGCATCGGGGGACGCGCTTGCGGTGGCTGGTCAGGCAGCCGCGGCTCGGATTCCTCGCGTCGTACCATTGAGTGAGGGTCTGTCCGGGGCTGAGCGGAATGCCATTCTGGTCGCCGAGCCACCTGGCCGGCGCCACACAGCTGCTGCCTCCAGACCGGCGTCCGAACAACGGCGCAGCACCGCCGGACCGTCCAGGGATGAGGAGGACGCAGACCGTGCGGACCGATTGCCCGGCGACGATGACTCCGATCGCGCCGCACTTCCCACACGCGAAGTTCCTGCGCATCCAGCCCCAACGGTCTCTGTTGACAGGGGTGAGGAGACTGAGCCGGACGAGGCCGAATGCGACGCCGATGACGATTCCGTGACGTCTCATTCGCAGCCGTCCGTGGAATCGCGGCCTCAGGCGGCCGCCAAGGCCGCGATCAAGTTTAGCGCCCCGATTGTCAGGTTCCCAACCGCAAGGCAGGCCGCCGTCGCCGAGCCCTATCCGCGTCAGGTCGAGAACTGGCGACTACCGGCGCTGAGCCTCCTGCAAGACCCGGAATACGGATTCACGTCCCAACAAGAAGCGGCCGTGCGTGAACAGGCCAGAGTGCTGGAGCGCACGCTCGAAGAGTTCCGGCTCGATGCCCGCGTGGTCGAAATCGATACCGGGCCGGTAATCACCATGTTTGAGCTGAAACTCGGCGCCGGCATCAAGGTCTCCCAGATTGCCGTCCTCTCCAACGATATTGCCCGGGCGCTAAAGGCCCACGCGATTCGCGTCGTTGCGCCGATCTCCGGCAAGAACACGGTGGGCATCGAGGTTCCCAACGTCACCAAGGAAAAGGTCCGCCTGAAGGAGTTGATGCAGCTTGCCGGCAAGAAGGTCGGTGAGATGGGCCTGCCGCTGTTCCTGGGCAAGGACGCGGCCGGCGCCGCGCTGGTGGCCGATCTGACCAAGATGCCGCACTTGCTCATCGCCGGGACCACCGGATCGGGCAAGAGCGTCTGTCTCAACGCGGTGATTCTCAGCCTGCTGATGACCAAGCGCCCCGATCACGTCAAGCTGATCCTCATCGACCCGAAGATGGTGGAGATGAGCCAGTACAAGGAGGTCCCGCACCTGATGTGTCCCATCGTCACGGACATCGCTCGCGCGGAAAAGATCCTGGAATGGTCCGTCACGCAGATGGACGAGCGCTACGAGATGCTGGCGGAAGCCCGCGTCAAGAACATCGCGGGGTACAATGAGCTCGGCGCCGACGAACTCTACCGCCGACTGGAGCCGGGCAGCGATCAGGAGCGGGCCCGCATCGCCATGCACCTTCCCTACATCGTGATCATCATCGACGAGCTGGCCGACCTGATGATGACCGCCCCTCGCGAAGTCGAGCACCATCTCTCTCGACTTGCCCAAAAGTCCCGCGCTGTGGGCATCCACATCATGGTGGCCACGCAGCGCCCCGAGGTGAAGGTCGTCACCGGCCTCATCAAGTCCAACCTGCCTTCGCGGATTTGCTTCCGGGTTGCCTCGCGGATGGACTCCCGCATCGTCCTCGATCAAAACGGCGGGGAAGTCCTCATGGGTCAGGGCGACATGTTGTTTCTTCCGCCCGGTTCCCACAAACTCCTTCGCGCCCAAGGCACTTACCTGGAGGATGCCGAAGTGCAGGCCGTTCTGGACGACCTGGCCTCACGGGCCCAGCCGCAATTCCACCCGGAGCTGGTGCGACTCCCGGCGGCCGGCGGCGATGCCGACAGCGGTCTCCGCGATCCGCTGTTCGACGAGGCCGTCCGCATCGTTCTGGAATCCCGCCGCGGAAGCGTCAGCCTGTTGCAACGGCGGCTGACGATCGGGTATTCACGGGCGTCGCGTCTGATCGATCAGATGGCCGACGGCGGCATCGTCGGCGACTACAAGGGCTCCCAGGCTCGTGAGGTTAGCATGACCCTCGACCAGTGGGACGCCTTGCGCAAGCGAGTCGACGCTGAGGAGGGCCTTGAGGCCGAGGAGGCGAGAGGGACAGCGCGCGTCTGATCGGGACAGGTGAAAGGTCCGGCCCGTAGGACTCGGCAAGTCGTTCATCCCCGGATCGCCAATGGTGGACCCGTCCGCTTGATTTGTTCCCGCACTGCGGCGAAGACGTGATCCGGTGTCACAACGTTGAGGCACTCCCACTCAACGGGATTGGTGCACGTGCGCCATCCGCCTAGGAACGCACACGGACTGCAAGGAAGATCCGCGCGGACCACGATGGTTGTTGAAGGAATTCCGACGACGGCAGGGGCCGTCGGGCCCAAAATGGCAACGGCGGCCTTCCGCAGCGCATGGGCAATGTGCAACGGGCCGGAGTCGTTCATGATGCAAAGGCGGCTGAGGTCGATCACTGCGGCCAACTGCCGGATGTCGGTCTTGCCGGAAAGATCGATTAGTTCCACGCGCGTATGGCGTTTGATCGTCTCGATCGTCCCTCGCTCTGCGTTCGAACCGACGACCACGATCGGATATCCCCAGTCCCGTCGCAGCAACGTCACCAGGCCGGCAAAAGACTCGGGCGGCCACTGGCGGGAGAGCGTCAAAAAGGTGCCGCCGGCGTGGACGACGATGAAGGGCTCGGTCGGTTCGACGTGATTCGCGCGGAGAAGCTGCTCGGCCGCCACGCGTTCCTCGGCCGACACGTGAATCTCCAATCCGCGACCGTCATCTTCAGCGCCCAAACTGGCCGCCAGCCGCACGAAGTGATCGACCCACGACGACGCCTGGTTCAGCGACGTAGCGATCGCCGTGCGGGGCAAACGGCTTCCGAAATGGAAACCCGCCCAGTGCTTCACGCCCAGAAGCCAGAACCACCAACGACCCACATATGACCAATATGGGTCCACTTCCAGGAGCACCCCCATATCCCATCGGGTCATGCGGAAGGCCCGGAGGATTTGTAAGTGGCGGCGAAGGTCATAGGGATTCGGGACGTGATGAAGGCTCGATATCCAAGGATTCTGCAGCAGGGCGGGGGCGGCCCGACCGGTCGCGACGACCGTGATGGATGCCGACGCAAATCGATGCTTCAGCATCCGGATGGCCGGTGTCGCTCGCACTATATCGCCAAGCCGGTCCATCGACCAGATGAGGATGTTGCGGACGGCGTCGGGATCGCGCGGCGGGGACGGCTTGTGCGCTACGGATACTTCCAAACGCCCGAGAGCGGACAGACAGTGTTTACTCGCCCAACGCAGCAGCGGGTTCATCGGAGTTTTTTCCCTCGGCGATAAACCGGCAGATCCGACGGGTCATGGCCTCCCAAGAGAACAGAGTTGTCCGTTGAAAGCCGTCGCGGATTAGCTGGCTCCGCAGTGATTGATTGTTCAACCCGCTGAGGATGCCCAGCAGGAGATCATCTTCGGAGTTGGGATCGATGAGAATAGCGGCGTTTCCGGCTACCTCCGGCAAAGAGCTGCATCGTGAGGTGACCACGGGCACACCGCAGGCCATTGCCTCTAGCACCGGAAGACCGAAGCCCTCGTATTTGGAGGGGTACACGAACAAGGCAGCCTGATTGTAAAGCTGCACCAGATCATCATCTGAGACAAAGCCGGCGAAAGATATGCGGTCCTGGATTCCCAGACGCGAGGCCAGGGCGACAAGCTCGCCCGCACGCCACATAGGTTGTCCGACCAATACCAGTTGATGCGAGAGACCGTGCTGCCGCACACCTGTTGCAAATGCGCGAAGAAGCGTTGCCAAGTTTTTGCGAGGTTCGAGGCTGCATACGGACAAAATAAATGGCGTCCGCACGCCGCAACGTGCGAGAGTCTCCGGCGATCGCTGGTGCACGGCAAGATGCTGAAAGCCGGCGCCGACCCCTTCCGGCACGACGCAAACTGGGGTCTTGCACCGCGGTCGCACTTTACGTATGTCCGTAAGCGTATTGCTTGCAAAGGTAACGATGCCGGCGCTCCAACGCGTACAAAGTTGGAACCAGAACCACTGCTTGAGCCGATGATGAAGTCGGTACCCTGCCGGATAGAAATACCACTCCAACCCATGAACCGTCGTGTACCGTCGGACCGGCGCAATAGGGAGCTTGGTATTGGGGCTGTAGAAGAGGTCGATGCCCAACTCGCGAATCGGTTTTCGAAGTTGAAACGCCAGCCACACATCAAAAAACTTCTGGAGCCGGGGGAATCGCACCGATTCGACCGCGACGGCGTGCGGGAGTTGGGCCCTTTGAGCATGGTCCAGGGGGCGGTCTACGAAGAGCACGTACCGATGACGATCACCACAGGTCGCCAAGGCACTGATGAATTCACTAACCATCCGCTCGACGCCGGTACGCAGTCTAAGAAGGGCCCGTGCATCAATCCCAATCGTCAATAAGCGTTGACCGGTCAAGGCGAATTGCGACGGCTTACGGCGGTAGCGTTCGGCCGTTCCAGGCTTCAAGCTCGCAGGCGCCGTTGAGCTTCCATCGAGGAGGTCGACTGGTTAACGTCGTTATCGGACACTGCGTACAAGCCGATTTGAACCTCGTCGCCGACACCGACGGTCTGATGGGCGGGTCGCCATTCCAAGTTCACGTCCGGGGAATTCCGCAGCGGCGGGCTAAACCCCACGCACGCAAGAGCCACCATCGGCAAAGCCACTCAACAGCTTGACGCGAACATAACCGACGCCCGAAACCGTCACCAAGTAGGGCCGACCCCCTTCATCGGCCACCCGACCCACTTATACCTTCTCTCCGATCCCACGACAAGCTCATCGACACGCAAGACGCGGCCCTACATCGGCATTTCCGCGGAATAAAGCGTCCGTCACCCGCTGGCAGTGAGCGATCGCCGAATTGTATGGAGTTGTAACCAGGAGGTTCCAGGGCTTGCGTACCTCCGACAAATGTAGTAGACTACCTCCGACTGATGTAGGAGGAAGGGCGAGCGGGTTTCGCCAGGAGCCGTCATGGCCGATAGACTCCCAGATTTGGGGAATGCCGAGTTCAAGGTGCTGAAGGCCTTGTGGGAGGTCGGTCCAGCGACCGTTCGCGAGGTGCTCATGGAGATGCATGCCCGCGGTCGGCACGTCGCCTACAACACCGTGCAGACGCTCTTGACCCGCCTCGAATTGAAGCGCTATGTCACCAGCGACAAGTCGGACTTGGCGCACATTTTTCGCGCCCGGGTTTCGCGCGATCGGGTTACGCGGTCGCGGTTGAAGAGTTTCGTGTCGCAGCTTTACGACGGGGCTGCCGGACCGCTCGTGTTGCAGCTAGTCCGCACCGAGCGATTGACGCCGGATGAAATCGAAGAGCTTCAGAGATTGATCGAGCGGTTGGATTCGGCGGATTGATCTTCTTATTCCCGGAGGTGTGGGATGGCCGATTGGGCTTCCCCAGCTTTGGACGCGCTCTGGCAAAACGGACTGGCGTTGATCCCGCTGGTGCTGGTTGCGGCTACCGCGTCCCGATGGCTTCCGTGCCTTCCGGCCACGCGTCACGTGATCTGGATGACGATTCTTGTCTGGCTTGTGCTGTCGCCGCTGTTGCCCAGTGCGCCGCCGGTCGTACCCGTGCGCAGGGATGAGACTGCCTTTGCGTCGGCGGAGGGAATAGAAGCCAACCGCAGTCCAAGCGTGAATATGCCGGCGCAGACGACCGCGGAGCCGAAAACTCCCGCATACCCAGTAGCGGAGGACGGCGACCATTTGCTTGCCGAGCTGGCATCCATAGTCGATGCGACGCCGCCGTTGTCGCTGTCTGCGGCCCCAGGGGTACTTCCAACGCACGAAGAGCTCACCCGGGCGTTGGGACTCGCCGGGCCGCTGCCTGATTCTAAGAACGAATCGCCGGACCCGCCGACAGACGATGGCGACACCGCCAAGACGGGCGACAGCTTTGTCGAAAAACAAGAATCCAAAGTGCAAGAAGCTATGATTGGTCGTAGCCGATCGAGCAATCGCGACGTGTCGCGGTCTCAAATCAGGGATGCGTCGAGAGCGGTGAATGCCAGGGCGACCCAACACGGCACTCTCGATGAACAAAAGAGTGTGGGTGGTTCGGCGATTTCAGAGCGTACGTCGGACGATGCCACGAAGGTGGCCGCTACGACTGTGCCGCGCGCATCGGCAACGAAGCCCACACGGGCGGGCCCGACCTCGACAACATCACCGAATTCGGCGCAGGCATTACCGGTTCACTCCACGAGCGGCTGGCAGGAGTGGATTGCGGGAATTCGTGCAGTTCGTGACGCGGTCGGCCGACTGCCGACGCTGCCGCCGAAGGTCTGGCTGGCCGGGACGGTCTTCCTATTCGCCGTCGGCGCCGCGCGCGCGGTGGCTTTTCGCCGCGTGATTCGCAGCGGCCTGCCCGCGGCGCTGGCGGTGCGAAGGCTCGTGGAATCGGCTTGCGAGAGTCTCGGCCTAAAGCACGTACCGCGGACGCTGATGGTGCAGGGTCGGGTGTCCCCGATGGTGTGGTGCGGCCTGCGGCCGACGCTCATACTTCCGGCGCAACTTTGGCAGCAATTGGATGATCAGGGTCGACGGGCGGTGGTCCTCCACGAACTCGCGCACATCCGCCGCCGCGACCACCGCGTGACCTGGATCGAGTCGATCATCGGCGGTTTGTACTGGTGGCATCCGTTGGTGTGGTGGGTACGGAGCCGGTTGCATGCGGAGGCGGAAAACTGCTGCGACGCATGGGTGACGACGCTGATACCACAGACCCGGCGGGCCTACGCGACGGCCCTTCTGCGCACAAGAGAGTATCTATCGGAATCGGACCGGCCGATGCCGGCGATGGGAATCGGAATCACAACAGGGCGAGCAAGGCGATTTGCCAGGAGACTTACGATGGTGATGACCGGAAGCGTACGACCCAGGCTGGCCATTTCTGGGTTCACTCTAGCAGTGTTGTTTGCAGCGGGCGGATGGTTCGCTTCTCCCGCGAAATCCTGCCCCAATGAGGCGAAGGATGGTGATAAGAAGACGCCCTGCGCGGCTGCCGCCAAGGCCGGGTCAGTTTCGGTGACACAATCCAAGGCGCCGGTGGCCTTTGCTGTGCCGACCGGAGAGGGTGTGATCGCGATTCCCGCCGTCGGCGCGAAGGAAGTTGCGCCGGTAATCTTCGCTGCGGATCGCGCTGAACTGGCCGACAAAGCCCGCCGCCTGGCGGAGTTGGAGGCGGAACTGGACCGGCTAGGCAGGAAGATCGAGCGGATTTCAAAAGCGCTTGCCGAACACGACCGCAATGGCGACCAGGATGCGGATGAGGACGGGGACGAGAATGATGACGACAATGGTGACGATGACGATGACGACGCAACGCCTGCGCCTCATCCTCCGCACGGCACGCATGCTCCGCGGGCGCCTCGCGCTCCGCGTCCACCTTCTCCGCCGCGTACGCCGTGGGCCTCGATGCCGGCGATGCCGCCAATGCCAGCGATGCCCCCAATGCCGGCAATGCCACCCATGCCTGGGCGGCCTCATGAATTCGCTTTTGGACCGGGCGTAGCTCCAAAGCCCGGACAGAGCTGGGCCGACGTAAGCGGCGAAGAGGCGGAATGGCGGATGTACAAAGTATCACAGGGCAAGCTTGAGGCCTTGACGAGCCTGATGGCTCGCTCCGACGTGCCGGTTTTGGTTCGTTCCAAGCCGGGGGGACTGGAGGTTCAGGCGACGGAGCGACAGCACCAGGTGTTCGACGCGTTCTTGCGGATCATTGATCCGTCTCAGGAGCGGAGCACCGACGGGTTCGGGACGTTTGATTCGGACTCCGACTTCACGCACGGTTTCGCCTACGCTCTGGCACCGGGCGCCGCAGGGTATTGGTCGCCGTGTACCGCGGCCAAGAAGAGCCATCACGACTGCGAGCGATGTCGTAGGGCCGTCGAACTGAAGGCTATGGCCAAGGAGATCAAGGCCAAGGCCCGCGCCGACGTCAACCAGCTCCGCGCAAAGACTCAGAGCGAGGCGGAACGGATTCGGGCCCAGGTGCGCGACGAAGTGGATCGGGCGCGGGAGCGCCTTCATCGACACGCCCGCGATGCGCGAAGCGAAGCACGCGATCACCACGAAGTGATCGCAGAGTTGGAGCGCCAGTCGACGGCGATGGCGGACGTCGCGGACTCCTACCGGCAGCAAGCGGAGCGCATGCACGAGAGGGCCGGCGCTTTCGGCGAGCGCATGTCGGAAGGTGAGCGGGCCGCCGTTTCGGCGGAGGCTTATCAAGTCCATATCGAGGCTTTGCAGAACAGCGCGGAAGAGCTTGCCCGGCAGTCCGAGGTATTACGGTTGGAGGCGGAAATGCTGCAAGAGAGGGCCCGAGCGGTTGGATTGGACGCGCGCGGCCTCGATGAGCATGCTGATGACCTTGATCATCGCGCGGACGCCGTGGAGGAGGCCGTCGAATTGATCGACGACGTGACGCCGACGCCGGAGCTTGTGGATTTGGTAGCTGCGCTGGTCAGCGGAATCGAGCAGATGGTGACGCCGGCGACGGTGGAGGCGGTCGAGCGGGCGGTGTCAGCGATTTCGCTGACGCCGCATGTGGATTTCGTGGGGCTGGACGGAGATGGAGCCGACGCGCCGGCACCGCACGATGCGGACGAGGATTCGGAGCCGGCTGCCGCACCGGACGGCAATCACGAAGACGACTCAGGCGAAAACGACATTCAATAATTAATTGCTCCCGTCGCGCATTAGCGCAGCACGGGAGGACTAAGATTGAACGACGCCCTTTTTGCGAAAAACGCGGCGCTTACGGCCGGCCGGTCGGAGTGCGCGCGGCGCGAATGGCTTCCATGTGCAGACTAGGATGAGGAGATCGAAAAATGACGGCGACGTCGCGAGAATCGGCGATCTTGCATGCGGTTGTAGCGGTGCTCATTGCGCTAGTCGCGAACGCGGTCGTGCTCGGAGGTGATTCGCACAAGAGCGAGTCGGACGCGGCGCTGAGATCATACCTCGCCGGCAACGGCCTCATCAATCGCGGATTGTATGAGCCCGCGATTGCCGAATACCGCTCGTTTCTTTCCGAGCACGGCGATCACGAGAAGTCCGGCGTTGCGCGGTATGGCCTGTCGGTCTGCCTGTTGCGTTTGGAACGATACGATGAGGCCATAACCGAACTCGCCCCATTGGGCAAGGTAGCCGACTTTCTTTACGCAGGCGAAGCTTCGGCGATCGAAGGACAGTGCCATCTGGCTCGTGGCCGATACGCCGAGGCGGCGGCGGCGTTTGATGTCGTGCTTCGGCGATTCGGCGACCACGAAATGGCCGATGACGCCGCGGCGGGGGCCGCTGAGGCCCTTTATCGCGGCGGCAAGTATGAAGAGGCGGCAGCGCGTTGCCGCGAACTTGCCTCGCGTTGGCCGGCAAGTTCGCTTCGCGAGCGTGGAGATTTTTTCTGGGCAATGTCCGATATGGGGCGAGGCGACTTCGGCGGCGCGGCCGAGCGACTGGCCTCGTTGTTGAAAGCCTATCCCAAGGGCGCGATGGCGGAGCAGGCATCCTTCGCCCTTGCTCAATGTTATCAGCGCGACAACGCAATCGAGAAAGCGATCCGGCAATATCGCGCGTTCCTCAAAGACGGCGGAGAACTGTTTGCGGCCGAGGCCCTGCTGAGCCTGGGTTCGCTTCTTCATCAAACCGGCAAGTACGACGACGCTGGGAAGGCGTTCGATGAACTTCTGGCGAAGTTCCCGAAAAGTTCGCTTGCGCAGCAGGCGATGCTCCAGCGTGCGCATGCATGGTTTGCGCAGGGTGAGTTCGGCCGCGCCTT
>Ga0187892_10007697_pt1 | contig 15190 bp, 12 predicted proteins | sample MA1701073metaG_FD_139345 | JGI IMG/M metagenome (GOLD analysis project Ga0187892, IMG submission 139345) | Bio-ooze microbial communities from a basaltic lava cave in the Kipuka Kanohina Cave System on the Island of Hawaii, USA - MA170107-3 metaG ... | reverse complement strand
GGCCGCCCGCGGCGACGGGCGCCAGTCCCTCCGCGCCGAGCTGGACCGGCTGCAGCGCGCGCAGTCGGGCCTCCGGAACCGGACCCGTCAGGGCTCCGAGGCGATGCGGGCCGCAGGTCAGGCCGAGTCCGCCCGGGAGGCGATCGAGAAGGCGAAGGCGACGCCGGACGCCGAGACGTTGAAGCAGGCGCTCGAGGCGGCGCAGGCCGCCCAGGAGGCCGTGGAGAAGGCGCTCCGCGAGCGCACCGACGCGGCGGCCGCCGAGGCGCGCGCCGCCGCCCGGGCGGCGGCCGAGGCGACGGAGCGCGCCGCTCTGGAGCAGCAGGCCGAGAAGCGCGCCGAGACGCTGGCCGAGGCCGCCGAAGCGGAGGCGCGCGCGGCCGGGTCGATGAAGCAGACCGGGGAGCAGGCGGTCGGCCGCACGCCCCCGTTCGGCAAGGCGGCCGAGGCGCAGGAGGCGCTCGCCCGCGGGCTCGAGGCGCTGGCGCGGGACGCGTCCCGTCCTCCCGCGGAGGGCGAGAACGCCGAGGCCCAGGCCGCCCGTGAGCGCGCGCAGGGGAACCTCGCGGAGGCCGCGAAGAGCGGGGCCGAGGCCGGGCGCGAGCTCCAAGAGGGGCAGGGAGCCGAGGCGGAAGCGGCCCAGGCGAAGGCCCTCGAGCAGCTCCAGGAGGCCGCGAAGGCGCTCGCGCAGGCGGGGCCCGCACCCGAGAGCGCCGCCCGCCCCGAGACCGCGACCCAGCAGGACCAGATCCGTCGCGATACCGCCCACGTGCGGGAGTCGGCGGCCTCGAGCCCCGAGGCGTCGTCCAGCGCCGCGCCCCAGGCGCTCGCCGAGGCGGAGAGCCACATGAGCGAGGCCTCGCGGGCGGCCGCCGAGGGGCGGACCAACGAGGCCGCGGAGGCCGCACGGCAGGCCGAGGCGGCGCTCGAGCAGGCCGCCCAGGAGGAGCGGAAGGCCGCCCGGAACCGGGGCCCGCAGCGCCTGAAGGAGCTGGCCGAGAAACAGGAGGAGCTCGAGCGGAAGACCCGCGACGCCGCGGGGCGGATGCCCTCGAGCGAGCAGGGGAGGGCCGCCGGCGAGCGGACCCGGCAGGCGGGCGAGAGCATGTCGCAGGCCTCGGAGTCCATGTCCCAGGCCCGGTCCGAGGGCGCGGAGCAGGCGCAGAAGGAGGCCGCGGAGCGCCTCCGCGAGGCGCGCGACGCGCTCGAGCGGGGAGCGCCCCGGAAGAAGGGCGAGGAGCCGGACTTCGAGCGGCTCATGGGACGGCAGAAGCAGCTCGAGCACGAGACCAAGGAGCTCGCCGAGAAGCTGAAGCAGGAGGAGATCTCCGAGGGCTCGCAGAGCCTGTCGGACGCCTCGCGACGGATGGGCGAGGCCTCCGAGCAGTTGGACCGCAAGGACGCCTCCGGCGCCGACGAGAAGCAGGAGGAGGCCGAGAAGAAGCTCAACCAGGCCGAGCGCGAGCTGAAGGAGCGCAACCAGGACTACTATCGCCTCCGCCAGGAGGAGCTGCTCTTCCGCGTGCAGGAGGAACTGACCCGCATCCTCAAGCGGCAGGAGCAGAACGCGGAAGGGGTCGCCGCAATGGACGCCGAGCTGAGCGCGCGCCCGGGCGAGCGCATCCCGCGCTCGGCGCGCAAGGAGATCCGGCGCCTCGCGGCGGACCAGGACGGCCTCCGGACCGACGTCCTGGCCGTGATCGAGAAGCTCGAGAAGGAGTCGATCGAGGTCTTCCTCTACGTGCTCCGGAACGTGACCGAGGACATGAAGCGGATCGTGGACCTGATGGGCCAGGACCCGCCGCAGGTCGGCTCGGCGACCCGCGAGATCCAGGGCGACGTGGTGCGCTCGCTCAAGGACCTCGTCGAGGCCTTCCAGAACGAGATCAACCGGCGGCGGAACGAGCCGGACGGCGGGGACCAGCAGCAGCAGCCCGACGGCAAGGAGCGGCTCGTGCCGCACCTGACCGAGCTGAAGATGCTGAAGACCATGCAGGAGGACGTGGCGCGCCGGACGGAGGCGTTCCAGTCCACGCTCCCCGCCGAGCTGGGACCGGTGGAGAAGATGCTGCTCGAGCGCCTCGCCCACCAGCAGGGCAGCTTGGGCGAGATCTTCGAGCGGTTCCTGAAGGACCTGGGACTGAAGGAGTGACGAACGTGGCGAAGCTGTCGAAAGCGATCCTCTTCCTCCTCGCGACGTTCGCCGCGACGGCCGGCGCGCAGGCGCCGCCGGGCCCCGAGGGCGGGGCCGAGCGCGAGACGCCCGAGCAGATCCTCCGCCGCATCCGGGAGAACCTGAAGAAGGCCGAGGGGACGCTGCTCCAGGCCGGGACGCCGGGCGAGGCCGGCGGGCTCCAGAAGCAGGTGATCGAGGACATCAAGAAGCTGCTCGACGAGGCGAAGGGGAGTCAGGAGAACGTCTCGAAGGACCTGCAGAAGATCATCGAGATGGCCCGCGAGCAGGAGCGGCAGTCGCAGTCGGGCGGAGGCGGCGGCCGGCAGCGCAAGCCGCCCCCCCGGAACGAGCCGGACCAGCGGGACCGCCAGAAGCAGTCCGGACAGGACCAGCCCAAGGACGGTCCGGACCGGAAGAAGGACCAGCCCCAGAAACAGAGGGGGGACACCAAGCCGCCCGATTCCCCCAAGGGAAAGACGGATCACCCCAACGTGAACGAGCAGTGGGGCGATCTTCCTCCCGCGCTCATCGAGAAGCTGAGCAACAAGGAGGAGACGCTCTACCCGACGCAGTACAAGAGCTTCATCAAGGAATACTACAAGCGGCTCAGCGAGCCGGACTCGCGGTAGGTCGTCGGGTCGAGGTGAAGACATGAACCCGCTCCGGACCCCGCACCTGCCGGCGCTGGCGGCGCTGCTCGCGCTGTCGGGCGATCCGCAGACCGCGACCCCTCGGGCGCCCACCGAGGGGATGACCGAGCGGCGGCCGGACCTCACTCCGGAGCTGGTGCAGGCGGTCGATCGGGGGCTCGCGTTCCTGGCCTCCTCGCAGAGCATCGAGGGTTCCTTCGGCCCGCCGCGCGCGCGGGTCGCGATCACCGCGCTCTCGGCGCTGGCCTTCATGGCCGGCGGGCACACCGAGGGACGGGGGCGCTACCGGAGCCAGGTGGGGCGGGCGCTCGAGTACCTGATCCGGTGCGTCGACCGGTCCGACCCCAAGTCGGTGAAGTACGGCTACATCACCGCCGCCGAGGACCAGCTCTCGCGCATGCACGGGCATGGCTACGCGCTGCTCGCGCTGGCCGAGGCGATCGGGACGACCGCCGGCGACTCGCCACGCCGGAAACGGCTGCGCGAGGCGCTGACGCTCGCCACGCGGCTGGCTGAGAACGGCCAGCAGCAGCACAAGGACTACGGCGGCTGGTACTACGAACCGAAGGCCGAGCGGCACGAAGGCTCGGTCACGATCTGCATCCTCGAGGGGTTGCGGGCGGCGCGAAACGCCGGGCTCAAGGTGGACAAGGGCGTGATCGACCGCGCGGTCGAGTACGTGCGTCAGTCGCAGCACCAGGAGACGGGAGGTTTCCGCTACGAGATCGGGAGCGAGCGGGTCTCGTTCGCGCTCACGGCCGCGGCGGTCTGCACGCTCAACGCCGCCGGGGAGTACGACGACCCGGTCATCCATCGGGGGCTCGACTACATGGTCGAGCACTGGGACAAGCTGGTGAAGGACGGCGAGTGGTACTACTACGCGGGCTTCTACGCGGCGCAGGCCTTCTACCACGCACCGCCGCAGCGCCGGCTCTGGGAGCGGTTCTGGCCCAAGCTCCGGGCCGACCTCCTCGAGCACCAGGACGCCCGCACCGGCTCCTTCGACTACCGCGGCACGGACCCGGAGGAGTACGGCCCCGAGTACTCGACCGCGATGGCGATGCTGGTGCTGCAGATCCCGTATCAGTACCTCCCCATCTTCCAGCGTTAGTCAGCCCCCCGCGCGGCCGACCGGTTGAAAGTCGAAAGCTGAACGCAGCGGCTCGTTGGCCCATAGGCTCGCGATGGCCGCGTCTCTCCGGCTTTCAGCTTTCAACCTCGAACCCGTCACATCGGGAGCATGGCGCGAGAACTGCCGGTCGACCACGCTCACACCGCCCGACACACGAAGAACTTCAGATACCGGCTCTCCGGACACGCCACGTCCACCGGGTGATCCGGGCCCTGGCCGCCCTTCCAGAGCACCTGCACGCGGCGGTTCGCCTCGCGCGCGGTCCGGGCCAGGAGGTCCTCCAGCTCCGCCTCCTGGAGCGGCCCGGAGCACGAGGACGTCGCGAGCAGCCCGCCCGGCCGGAGCGCACTGAGCACGAGCAGGTTCAGCTCGCGGTACTTGAGCACCGCCTGCGGCAGGTCCTTCCGATGAGGCGCCAGCCGCGGCGGATCGAGGACCGCGAGGTCGTACGGGTCGGCGCGCGCGCCCCGGAGGAACTCGGAGGCGTCCGCCTTCACCAGCTCGATCCCGGCCGCCCCGTTCCGCTCGATGTTCCGGCGGGCGGCCTCCAGCGCGGCCGGCGACGAATCCACCGCGGTCACCGCCGCGGCGCCGCCGCGGGCGGCGGCGAGCGCGAAGGCGCCCGAGAACGTGAACACGTCCAGCACCCGCCGCCCGCGAGCGAGCCCCTCCACAAGACGGCGGTTCTCCCGCTGGTCGAAGTAGTAGCCGGTCTTCTGGCCCCGGAGCAGGTCCGCCTCCAGCGTGAAGCCGTTCTCGCGGAAGAGCACGGGCCCCTCGGGCGTCTCGCCGAAGCGCGGCTCCCGCACCGCCCGGAGCCCCTCCCCCTCGGCGTGCACCCCGAGCGAGTTCTCCACGATCCCCCGCGGCCGCAGCTCCTCCACCAGCAGGCGGAACAGCTCGCCGTCGAAGCGGCGCATGCCGAGCACGCCGAACTGCACCACCAGCCAGTCGGCGTAGCGGTCCACCACCAGGCCGGGGAGCCCATCCCCTTCGCCGTGGACCCAGCGGAAGCCGTCGTGCCCCTGCTCCTCGAGCCGGAGCACGCCGCGGCGGAGCGCGAGCGCCGCGAGCAGCCGCCGGCGCAGGAGGTCGGGTCCGATCTCCTCATCGCCGTGGGCCATCATCCGCACGGTGATCTTCGAGCGCGCGTTGTAGAAGCCCGAGCCGATCTTCTTCCCCTCGACGTCGTGCACCGCGACCACGTCGCCGTCCGCGGGCTCCCCCTCGACGCGCTCCACTGCCCCCGTGAACACCCAGGGATGCCGGAACCAGAAGGGCTGCGCCTTCCCCTTCCGGATGATCACGCGCGGGAGCGCCATGGCGGACCGGGCGGCGGGGTCTACGAGCCGCCCGCGGCGGCGGCCGCTGCGAGCCGGCGTCGCTCGAGCGCGGCGAAGGCCCCGCTCCGGAAGCCCCGGAGATCGAGCACGGCGGCGCTCCACCCCGCGTCCCTCACGGCGCGGAGCACGGCCTCGCGGAGCGGCGGGGCCGCCGCCCGCGCTAGGTCTGCCTCGGGGAGCTCGATGCGCCCCAGCTCGCCGTGGTGCCGGACACGCACCTCGCGGAAGCCGAGCGAGCGGAGCGCCTGCTCGGCGGCGTCGATCCGCGCGAGCAGCGCGGCCGTGACCTCGGTCCCGTGGGGGACGCGGCTGGAGAGGCACGGCGCGGCGGGCTTGTCCCACACGGGGAGCCCGAGCCCGCGGGCCAGCGCCCGGACCTCTTCCTTGCCGATCCCGGCCTCGAGGAGCGGGCTCCGCACGCCCTGCTCGCGCGCGGCCCGCATCCCGGGACGCACGTCGCGCGCGTCGTCGGCATTGGCGCCGTCCAGCACGCAGGCGAACCCGCGCTCGCGGGCCAGCGCGCCCAGCTTCCCGTACAGCTCCTTCTTGCAGTAGTAGCACCGGTCCACCGGGTTGGAGCGGTAGGCCGGATCGGCCAGCTCCTCGGTGTGGATCACGAGGTGCTCGACCCTGAGCGAGCCGGCCAGCGCGCGGGCCTCCTCGACCTCGGACGGGGGCACGCTCTCCGAGCACGACGTCACGGCCAGCACACCGCCGGGGACCTCCTCGCGCGCGAGAGCGAGCACGAGCCCGGAGTCCACGCCGCCCGAGAGCGCGACCACCACCCGGTCCATCGACCGGAGCGAGCGGCGCAGCCCGAGGAGTCTCGTCTCCAGGTCCATGGTCGAGAACCTACGGCCGCCCGGGACGAGGGTCAACGGTGCGCGAACAGGAAGAGGATCGTGATCCCGTTGTGGAGGGCGTGCGCCGCGACCGGTGCGGCGAGCGAGCCCGTGCGCTCGTAGAGCCAGCAGAGCATGAGACCGAGCACGAAGATCGGGAGCAGGACCGCCAGCGCCGCGTGGGCCACGCCGAAGAGGAGCGCGGTGAGGACCAGCGCCCCGCCCGACCCCACCAGCCGGCGGATCCCCGCGTAGGCGAAGCCGCGGAAGAGCACCTCTTCGGCGAGCGGGACCAGGAGCGCGCCGGTCCCGAGGTAGAAGGCGAGCGCGCCCGGGGCGCGGTCCTCCCGCATCCAGAGGAGCGCCCGCTGCAGGTCGGCCGCGGGGAACAGGAGCCGGTTCAGGAACAGGACCCCGACGTGGACCGGGAACCAGGCCAGATAGACGAGCGCTCCGAGCGCGAGCGCGCGCAGGCCGGCGGCGCGCCGGAGTCCGAGCAGGTCGAAGGGGAACCGGCCGAACCGCGCGCCCAGGAACGCGAGCAGGAGGCCGACGGTCGTGAGTTTCGCGATCGAGTCGTAGAGCATGAGCGCGCGGCCGCGGCGCGCGCCCTCCTGGGGGATGAGGGGCGCGATCAGGCCCTGGTTCAGGAAGAGGAGCATGAAGACCAGGAGGAGGCCCGAGAGACCCCATGGAACCGGGGGCGGCGCGGCGCCGGCAAAGGTCCGGAGCAGCCGGCGCGCGAGCACGAGCGCGACGAGCCCGATCCCGATCGAGGGGAGCGCGCTCGCCTTGAGCGAAGCCTCGACCGCGCGCTCGAAGTCCTCCCCGGTCACGCTACCGGATGATCCCTTCGGCGGGGCTCGAGGCCTGCGCGTGAAGCCGGCGCGGGATGCGTCCGGCCAGCGCGGCGAGCCGCCCCGCCTCGACCCCGAGCCGCATGGCGCGCGCCATCCGCACGGGCTCGCGCGCCTGGGCGACGGCGGTGTTGAGGAGCACGCCCGCGATCCCGAGCTCCATCGCCGAGCAGACGTCGGAGGCGGTCCCCACGCCGGCGTCCACGATCACCGGCACCCGCACCAGCTCGAGGATGATCCGGAGATTGGACGGATTGAGCACGCCCTGACCCGAGCCGATCGGGGACCCGGCGGGCATCACGCTGGCGGCGCCCGCCTCCTCCACCCGCCGGCAGAGGACGGGGTCATCCGAGCAGTAGGCGAGCACCGTGAACCCCTCCTTCACCAGCCGCTCGGTGGCGCGCAGCGTCTCAACCGGGTCGGGGAGCAGCGTGCGCTCGTCCCCGATGACCTCGAGCTTCACGAGATCGGAGAGCCCCGCCTCGCGGGCGAGGTGCGCCGTACGGACCGCGTCGTCGGCGGTGAAGCAGCCGGCGGTGTTGGGGAGGAGGCGCACCCGCTTCAGGTCGATGTGGTCGAGGAGGCTCCCGCCCTGCCCGCGCGCCTCGAGGTTCGCGCGCCGCACGGCGACCGTGACGAGGTCCACGCCGGCGGCCTCGTGCGCGGCGCGCATCACGTCGTGGCTCGGGTACTTCCCGGTGCCGAGGATCAGGCGCGAGCGCAGCTCGTGCCGGCCGATGCGGAGGACGTCCTCCTCCACGTCAGCCTCCCCCGACGAAGGTCACGATCTCGATCCGGTCGCCCTCCCGCACGCGGCGCGCGGCGTGCTCCGCCCGCGGCACCAAGTCCCGGTTCACCTCGACCGCGACCTGCTCGGCGCGCACGCCGTGGAGCCGCAGGAGATCGGTCAGCGTGGCGCCGTCCGGGACCTCCCGGGTCGCGCCGTTCACCTCGACGCGCACGGCTACTTCCTCTCCCAGCGGAGCAGCTCGGTGATCTCCGAGAGCGTGCGGGCGCCGCGGATCTCGGTGCGGAGCCGGTTCTCGCGCTCGAGCACGTCCATCGCGCGGTTGGCCACTTCGACGGCGCGGGAGCGCGGGACGCGCACGACCCCGCTGTCGTCGCCGACGATCCAGTCGCCCGGGGCGACCTCGACGTTCTCGATCCGGATCGGCTGGTTGATCTCGCCGAATCCCTTCGGCTCCCACGCGGTCGGCGTGATGTGGCGGGCGAAGGCCGGGAACTGGAGCCGGCGGATCGAGTCCACGTCGCGGATCGCGCCGTGGATCACGACGCCGGCGACCTTGCGCTGGAGGCAGGACTCGGTGGCCAGCTCGCCCCAGACGGCGGGCGGCACGCCGCCGGCGTCGATCACGATCACGTCCCCCTCGCGGCAGTGGTCGATCGCCTCGACCGGCTTGGCCCAGTCTCCCGGGTAGGTGCGGACGGTCACGGCCGGGCCGGCCAGGTGGAAGCCGGGCGAGATCGGGAGGAGCCCCGGCAGCTCGCCGGAGCGGTGGAGCGCGTCGGAGAGGTTCGGGGTCGAGACCTGCCGGAGGAGCTCGCGGACGCGCTCCTCGCTGCCGCCGCGCTTGAAGAGCGCGGTCTCGATGCGGACCCCCTCGACCATCGCGCGGCGGATGGCCGCGGCGGCGGCGCGGGCGTCCTCGGCCTTGGCGATGGCGCCGCCGACGACCACGATGTCGGCGCCGGCCGCGACGGCGTCGGCCGCGGTCTCGGAGTTGATCCCGCCCGCGACCGCGAGCGTGACCGAGACGGCCTCGCGCACCTGGCGGAGCCGCTCGAAGGGGTCGCGTCCCGCCATCTGCTCGTCGATCGGGCAGTGGACGCCGACGATCGAGGCGCCCAGCTCCTCGAGCCGGCGCGCGCGCGCGGCGGGGTCGGGGACGCCGATCAGGTCGGCCTGGATCTGCACGCCGTAGTTTCGTCCGGCCTCGACGCACTCGCGGATGGTGGCGTCGGAGGCGACGCCTAGGACGGTGGCGATGGTGGCGCCGGCCTTGGCGGCGGCCTCCATCTCCATGCGTCCGGCGTCCATCGTCTTCAGGTCGGCGACGATCGACTGCTTCGGGAACTCGCGGCGCAGCGCGCGGACGGCCTCGAGCCCCTCGCACTTGACGAGCGGCGTGCCGGCCTCGAGGAGCTCGACGCCGCCCTCGACCGCCTCGCGGGCGACGCGGAGCGCCTGCTGGAGGTTCACGAAGTCGAGGGCGAGCTGGAGTCGCGCGGCCATGGCGCGGCGATGGTATCACGCGGGCGGGGCGTCAGCGGAGGAGCCGGAGCGTGTCGCGCGCGCGGACGAGGCGCTCGCGGAGATCGCGGTCGGGCTCGCGTGCGAGACGCGCCTCGATCGCGGGGAGCAGGTCCTTCCGCTGTGCGACCTCGGCGAGATGGATGGCCGCGGGCCGGCCGGCGTCGATCCCTTCGCGCAGCAGGCTCCAGGCCGGCGGGCCCAGCTCTCCGAGGAGTCGCCCGACCTCGGGGAAGTCGCCGCAGGGATCGGGTTCGCCGGGATAGACGCGTAGCGGATCCAGGTGCTCGGCCGCGTGGTAGAGGCGGCCGGGGTCGTGCGTGACCCTGGCGACTCCGGTCTCGAAGGCGATCCGCTCGCGGCGGGAGAGGGCGTACGGGAGACGCCGAGGCTGGTCGAACCTGCGCGAGCGGGCCGCGGCTTCGCCCAGGAGGCGGACCAGTTCCAGCCGGGCCAAGTCCTCCAGCGTGAACCAGGGCGACGGGGGGCTCGGCATGGGCGGTTTGAAGATGACGGTCCGGTCCAGGAGGGCGCGAGCAATCCGGGCCGCCCGCGCCGGCTGTCCGAGCGCCAGCCGGCACCGGACAATCCCCACCATCGGCTCGAGAGCCGGCCCCCAAGCTCCACGAGTGCACGACCACGTCGGGCCCGACGCCTGATAGAGCAGCAGCGCGGCCGCGGGCCCTCTCGTCTTCTCCAGGGGGTCGGGTCTGGATGGGAAGCCGCCGGCCGCGATCCAGTTGCCGGTTGGCGAACGAGACCACAGCTCGAGCTCGTCAACCGTCCGTGGCAGGTCTCTGGGATCGACCCGCGGGGGGGCCTCGATGCCCGCGATCTCCTCCCGGGCCCGGCGTACGGCCTCGTGGTATCGACGATGCCCGCCCGCTTCCAGGTGATCGAACGCTTTCCGCGCCCGGTCGAACTCCCCCAGCCGCAGCCAGGCCGCGCCCACCTCCCAGAGCAGATACCCGACGACCGGGTCGCGCGGGTGGCGCCGGGACAGAGCGTCGACCGGCGCGGCCACGCGGCGCACCGCCTCCGGGTCCCGCGTGGTGTCCAGCCGCGCGAGCCAGAGCTCGAAGACCAGGAGGAGGGTCATGGCCGATCGCGGCCCGATCCTAACCCACGACCGCCGGAAAGGCGGCACCGGGGCCAACTAGGCGCGGCTGGCGCCGCGCCGGGCGGGCTTGTTTAATCCGCTCTTGACAAACAACTTATGCCTGCTAACATCCGGTCGGCACACTGTTTCCGGTTTCGTCCGATCCGCGTTGGCGAAGTAGAGGCAACGTGCGGCCTACGAGTCCTGCAAGCTGATCCGTCCCGCTGCCCCGAGGAGCCGATCGCGAAATCGAAAAGTGGGTGACCCCCACTTTTTTTGTCGTCCGGGAGAGTCCTCCCATGAAAAACGCGACGCCGGCCGGTGAGAACATCCTCTACATCGTCGAGGCGATCCACCGGGAAAAGGACATCGACCGGGAGGTCCTGTTCCAGGGGATCGAGTCCGCCCTGCTCGTGGCGGCCCGGAAGAAGTACGCGGGACACGAGGGGCTCGAGATCCGCATCGACCGCCAGAGCGGCGAGGTCACGGCCTGGGAGAACGGGGTCCTGCTCCCCCACTTCGACCTGGGCCGGATCGCCGCCCAGACCGCCAAGCAGGTCATCATCCAGAAGATCCGCGAGGCGGAGTCGGACGTGATCCTCAAGGGCTACGAGGACCGCGCCGGACAGATCATCACCGGCAACATCCACCGTTTCGAGGGCGGCGCCCTCGTCGTCGAACTGGGCAAGGCCGAGGGCTACATGCCCAAGACCGAGCAGATCCGCGGCGAGACCTACCACATCGGGGACCGCATCCGCGCCTACGTGGTGGAGGTCAAGAAGGCCGGGGCCAAGGTTCGGATCATCCTCTCCCGGGCGCACCCGGAGTTCGTCCGGAAGATGCTCGAGCTGGAGGTGCCCGAGATCGCCGAGCGGCTCATCGAGATCAAGCGCCTGGTCCGCGAGCCCGGCTACCGGACCAAGCTGGCCGTGGCCTGCGTCGATCCGCGGATCGACCCCGTGGGCGCCTGCCTCGGGGTGCGCGGGTCGCGGATCAAGCACGTGATCGAGGAGCTGCGCGGCGAGCGGGTGGACATCATCCCGTGGGACGAGAACCCCGTGACCCTGGTCCGCGAGGCCCTCAAGCCCGCCCAGGCGCGGGACATCGTCTTCGACCGGGCCGAGATGCGCTGCCTTGTCAAGGTGGACGAGGACCAGCTCTCGCTCGCAATCGGGCGCCGCGGCCAGAACGTGCGTCTCGCCGCCCGGCTGGCGCGGGTGGACATCAGCATCCTGACTGAAGACCTCTCCACCAACGAGGCGCGCCTCGAGTACGAGGCGGACCACGTTGACGTCGGCCTCCCCCCGGAGGATGATCTCGACGACTTGGAGAGTGGCGAGGCGGAGCCCCGGGAATCGGCGAGCGGGCAGGCCGCCGCGGGCGGCTGAGGCGGTGCGGCCGGGGTCGATCCGGGTTGGCAGGTCGGGTCTCCACGCGGTCCGTTGTAGGAGTGCGAATTGAAGCCAAGGGTCTGGGAAGTCGCCAAGGAATTCAACATCCCGAACAAGGACGCCCTCGAGATGCTGAAGAAACACGGCGTCAAGGTGAACAACAACTTCAGCGTCGTCGAGGACGTTGACGGCGCGCGCCAGATCCTCGCCCGCGAATCGGGCCGGCCCGGGCCCGCCGCCGCCGCGCCGGCCGCCGCCGCCGCCGCTCCTCCCGCGGCCGCGCGTCCGTCAAAGTCCCAGGCCCCCCCTGCCGCCGCGAAAGCGGGTGAAGCCACCGCCTCCAAGTCCGCCACGCACCACCCTCGCCCGATGCCCCAGATCCCCAAGGCGCCTGTGATCGTGCTCGGCGCCAAGCCGGCTCCGGCGGCGATGCCCTACCGGCCTGCTCCCGCTGCCCGGGCGCCAGCCACCCCCGCGGCCGCTCCGCCCGCAGCGCCGGCCGGCTCGCCCCCCGCGCCGCCGTACGCGACGCCCGCAGACCCGGCGCCGGCCCACCCCGCGGCACCGGCGCCCCGTCCGGCACCGGCCCAGCCGGCCGCGGGCGCGCCCGCGGCGCCCGCGCACGCGCCCCCCAAGCCGGCTCCGGGCGCACCGGCCAAGCCGAGCTTCACTCCCCGCCCCGCGCCGCCCCCCGTGGTGGTGCCGCGCACGGGGCCGACCGTGATCAGCCGCCCCACCTCGCCGCCTCCGCTGCGCCCGGCTCCGGGCCGGCCGGGTGGCACGGGAATCATGTCGCCGCCGCGCGGCCCGATCCGCGGACCGATCCGCCAGGGGCCCGGTGGCGGTCGCGGGCCGCACCGTCCGATGCACATGCACCACGGCCGACGCGGTCCGGGCCCGGTCCGCTCGGGCGGACCCGCGCAGCCGACGCAGGTGCCGGCCGATCGTCCCAAGAAGAAGATCGAGGTCACGGTCCCGATCACGGTGAAGGAGTTCTCGTCCCAGAGCGGCATCAAGGTCCCCGACCTGATCCGGAAGCTGATGTCGCTCGGCGTGATGGCCACCATCAACAACTCCCTCAAGGAGGAGGAGGTGGGCCTCCTGGGGATCGAGTTCGGCCAGGAGATCGTGGTCAAGAAGGCCGTTGACGCGGGGGACTCGCTGCTGGCCGAGCTGGACAAGGAATACCCCGGCGAGAAGGTTCCGCGGGCCCCGGTGGTCACGTTCATGGGGCACGTGGACCACGGCAAGACCTCGCTCCTCGACGCGATCCGGAACGCCGACGTCGCCGGGCAGGAGGCGGGGGGCATCACCCAGCACCTGGGCGCCTACCGGGTGAAGACCCGGCAGGGGCGGGACGTGGTGTTCCTCGACACGCCCGGTCACGAGGCCTTCACCAAGATGCGCGCGCGCGGCGCGAACATCACCGACGTCGCGGTGCTGGTCGTGGCCGCCGACGACGGCGTGATGCCCCAGACCGAGGAGGCCATCAGCCACGCGAAAGCCGCCGGCGTACCGATCGTGGTCGCGGTCAACAAGATCGACAAGCCGCAGGCGAACCCCGAGCGCGTGAAGCGCCAGCTCGCGGACCTGGGGCTCATCTGGGACCAGTGGGGCGGGACCACCGTCTTCTGCGACGTGTCCGCGGTGTCGAAGAAGGGGCTCGACGGGCTCCTCGAGATGCTCAGCCTCGAGTCGGACCTCCTGGACCTCAAGACCAACCTGGCCCGGCCCGCGATGGGAGCCGTGCTCGAGGGGCGGATGACCGAGGACCGCGGCGCAGTGGCCCGCATCCTCGTCCAGAACGGCACGCTCCGCCGCGGCGAGGTGATCCTGGCCGGGCGGGTCTTCGGCAAGGTCCGCGCGCTGGTCGACGAGCATGGCCACAACCTGGCCGAGGCGGGACCGTCCACGCCGGTCGAGGTGGTCGGGCTCCCCGAGGCGCCCGAGGCGGGCGACCGCTTCCACGCGGTCTCCGACCTGAACAAGGCCAAGTCGATCGCCGAGGAGCGGGCGCGGCGCGCCCGGGAGACGGCGCTGCGCGAGCGCGCCCACATCACGCTGGAGAACCTGTTCACCCGCATCGCCGAGGGGAAGGCCAAGGAGGTCCGGGTCATCCTGAAGGCGGACGTGAAGGGGTCGGCGGAGGTGTTGATCAAGGCGCTCCAGGACCTCTCCACGGGCGAGATCAAGGTCCGGGTGCTGCACCAGGGGATCGGCGGCGTCACCGAATCGGACGTGCTCCTGGCCGACGCCTCCGACGCGATGATCATCGCCTTCAACGTCGTGCCGGACGACCGCGCCCGCGAGCTGGCCCGGGACAAGGGCGTGGACGTGCGCGTCTATCAGGTCATCTACCACCTGATGGAAGAGCTGAAGGCCGCCATGGAGGGGATGTTGGAGCCGGAGGAGAAGGAGGTGGTCACGGCCCACCTCGAGATCCGGCAGGTCTTCAACATCTCGCGGGTCGGGACCATCGCGGGGTGCTTCGTGAAGTCCGGGACCATATCCCGGCCCGACAGCATCCGGCTCGTGCGCAACGGCGCGATCGTCTACACGGGCAGGATGGAGTCGCTGAAGCGGTTCAAGGAAGACGTCAAGGAGGTCAAGGAAGGGTTCGAGTGCGGCGTCAAGATCGCCGGCTATGACGACCTGAAGAACGGCGACGTGATCGAGTCGTTCCGCATCGAGAAGATCGCCCGCAAGCTCGGGTAGCCTCCGCCCGGGACAGTCCGTCCATGACCATCGGCACGCTCCGGCTCTCCTTCTTCATCCGCGAGGCGCGGTCCCTCAAGGACAAGCGTCACTTCATCCAGAGCTTCAAGGAGAAGGCGCGGAACAAGTTCAACATCTCGATCGCCGAAGTGGACGACCAGGACTCGTGGCAGGTCGCCCAGTTCGGCGTCGCGGTGGTGGGGACCGACGGGCGGTTCGTTCAGAGCGTGCTCACCAACATCGTGAACTTCGCGTCCCAGTTCTCCCCGATGGAGCTGACGCGGCACGAGCAGGAGATCTTTTGAACGTCGGCTGGGCAGGTTTCCGCGAAGGCGGGTTGAAAGTCAAAAGTCGGAGGGATCGTTCTCCGCATCCGGCTTTCAACTTTCAACCTTCGACTTTCAACCTTCCTCGCTTTTTCCCATGAGCGACCGAAAGACCGAGCGGATCGCGCGCGCCATCCAGATCGTCGCGAGCGAGACCATCCTCTACCGGCTCAAGGACCCTCGCGTGAGCTTCATCACGATCACGAAGGTCAAGGTCACCGAGGACCTCCGCTTCGCGACCATCTACTACTCGGTGCTCGGGGACAAGTCGGACCGGACCAAGACCGAGCACATGCTGACGCAGGCGCGCCCCTACGTGCAAAGCGCCGTCGCCGGCGCGCTCAAGACTCGCGTCACCCCCGCCATCTCCTTCGAGTTCGACCCGTC
>Ga0187892_10007695_pt1 | contig 15191 bp, 6 predicted proteins | sample MA1701073metaG_FD_139345 | JGI IMG/M metagenome (GOLD analysis project Ga0187892, IMG submission 139345) | Bio-ooze microbial communities from a basaltic lava cave in the Kipuka Kanohina Cave System on the Island of Hawaii, USA - MA170107-3 metaG ... | reverse complement strand
TCGCCCCTCTTTACATCTCCGTATCTCCGGCTTCATCTCCGTTTATCTCCTTTTCTCCCCCCGGGGGTCGGGGGGATCCTCCCCGAGATTGGGGAACTTATTCTTGGTCAGTCCCTTAGTCGGGCGTGAGGGAGACGCGGACGCCCGCCGGCGGCGCGCCCTTCGCGTCGGTCACACGCAGGCACCCCTGCCACAAGTTGACTTCGTTGGCGATCTTGAAAATGAGGACGTTCGCGCCCTTCTGGAGCGTGACGTTCGGGACGACGTCCTCGTCCTTTTTCAGCGACCGCGCCCGGTCCGTGACAGAATGGATCTCCTTTCCGTTGAACGTAAGCCTGCACTGGTCGTTGGAGCCCAGGAGCAGCCGCGCCCCGCGGACCTCCTGGTCGGCCACCAGGTAGCACGCGGCGTAGCCGACGGCCAGTTCCTGCTGGCGGCCCAGGAAGTGGTGGAAATCCAGGGCGTAGTTCGGCGAGGCGTACGGCTTCCAGAGAAGCTCCACGCCGCGCGCGACGACCTTGTCGCCGGCCCTCGGGCGCACCGATGCCTCGCCGGGGAATTGCTCCCGCCGGGTCTCGAGGCCCATCTCCGGCTCCTTGCCCATCGGGATCGGGGCCAGGATCAGCCAGTCGCGCACGAACCCCTGCGGGTCGAGCGGGAACGTCGCCGCCCCCTCCTCGTGCAGGGCCTTGATTTCGGCGGCGGAAAGGGCGCGGTTGTAGAGGCGCACGTCGTCCACGACGCCCTTGGCCGCCCAGCGGTATTCGCGCCACCCCGGCGCCATCACGCCGAGCCGCCAAGGGGTGCGGCCGTAGTCGCGGCTGGGCGTCTTGCCGTCCCAGGCGCCGCTTTCCTCGAGTCTTCCGTCCACGTAGATTTCGACCCGCCCGGCCCCGCGGTCGAGCACGCCGGCCAGGTGGTGGAAGCGTCCGGGGACCGCGCGGCTCTTTGAAATCGCGATGGTCGTCCGGTCGCCGGCCAGCCACTGCTGCATCTTGAATCGGCCTGACCCTTCGAGATTCAGCCCCGTGTGGTGCCCCTGCTTGAGAAGAATGGCGTGCTCCCCGTCGCGCTTGTCCTTTTCGTCGGGCAGCGCCAGGGGCTTGTACCAGGCGGCCAGCGTGAAACTTCCCTCCTGAAGCCGGTCTAGGACCGGCTTGCTCGGCAGCTCCACGTGCGCCTCGTTCCCGTCGAACTGGAGAGCCGTCCCGCGGACGCCGGGCACCCGGCGAGGGGCGTTGACGAGCTTCGCCGTGTTCCCGTTCCCGGAGGCGTCGGCCGCGGCGTCGCCCGTCGGCTCGTCGAACGTCCAGTGTCCCACGAGGCCCGCGCCGCCGGACGGGCGGACTTCCGGAGCTGCGGCGGGCGGCGGGTATCTCTTCCAGAATTCCGCCTTGGGCATTCCGTTGATGATCTCGAGGGTCGGGATCCCCTGGAGCAGTGCCGAATCACGCTCCGGCTTCACATCGAAGAGGAGCTCCTTGACGGGCATCGTCCGGATCGGATCGAGGTCCGTTACCTTCGTCCCGATGACGTGGAGATACCGGATCTTCATGCCTCGCAGCGGTTCGAGGCTCTCGATCGGCGTGCGGTCGGCGCCGAAGTTGTCGAGCGGCATCCCTTCGAGCGGCCGCAGGTCCTTCACGAGGGTCTTGGTGATCGAGATCGTGGTCAGCTTCATTCCGCGCAGCGGAGTAAGATCCGCCACCGTCGTGTAGGCGCATTCGAGTTGCGCGAGGGGCATGTTCCTCAGCGCCCCCAGGCCGTTCACCCCCGTGGCGTCGAATTTGAGGCGCTTCAGCGGCATGCCTTCCAAAGGAGAGAGGTCATCCACCCGCGTGTGGTTGATCTCCAGGCGCGTCAGGTTCATCCCCCGCAGAGGCGCGAGGTCCGAGACCGACGAGTGGGCCATGAATCGTTCGGAGGCGACCCATTCTCCCGTCAGGACGAGCTCGCGGAGGTCGCGCAGGGCGCGCAAGGGCGAGATGTCCCTCAACGCGGCGGAAGCGATCTGGAGCCCCACCGTCTTGTCGCCCTGCCGCGTCGGCTGGACTCCGCGCGGATCGAACGCGGTGTTGAGTTCCCGGAGTTTTTCGAGGACGCGGCGGAGCGCGTCGTCGCCGGAGGAGGCGGAGACGGCGCCGAGCCACGCGTCGTCGACGGGCTTGACCAACCCCCGGGTGGGGCGCCCTTTCCCCGAGATCTCCGCGAGGACCGCGGCGTGGAAAATAGTCGGGCTCTCGAACGTTCCCAGGCCTAGTCTCGCGAGGGACGGAAGCGTCCAGACCGGATCCATGCCCAGGGAGCCGGGTTCGTTCCAGGAGGCGACCCGCTGCCCGTCCAAGAAAGCCTGGACGCCCTGGCGGCGCACCTGGACGGTCGAACGGTACCGGCGTCCGGTTTCGAGGGGCCTCCGGACCGTCGTCGGATTGTTTCCGGCCGTCCGCCCCGCGACCGTTCCGAACCCGAAGACCGTGTTGGCGAAGGCGCCCATCTGCCACACGCAGGCGCGGTCCTGAACCCACAAGACCTGGTTCACGTCCCCCGCGCCCTCCTTCCGCGTGAACGCGACGTGGAAGTCGTATTCCGCCGGCGGCTCGTAGGGGATTTCGATCCGGCCGCCCGGGGTTCCGTCCGAGACGAGGCCCGCCGCGTCGCGCGACCATCTCCCCGCGACCGCGTCCTTTGCGGGATCGATCAGCGCCAGGAGGTCGACCGCATTCTTCAGCGGGTCCTCCGCCGGGTTGGGAAGGGACTTCGCGGGCGCGCTCTGGGCCGGCATTTTCGCCGGCCGGCCGGAAGGGCGAAGCGCGACGATTCCGATGAGGAGCGCCGCCGCGACCCCGACGATCGCGAGCGCCGCCTTCGGGCCGGAACGCTTCGCCGTGCGGCGCAGGGTGGGAGGGCGCTTTCGTGCCGGCGCCGTCTTCCGGAGGAGCGCCACGGCGGAGCGCTGCGGGTCCAGCACCTCCGACCGCGGCGTCTTGCCCGCGACGACCTGCTCGAGGTCGACGATCAGCTCGCCGCAGTCGCGGTACCGGTCGTTCGGATCCTTGGCCATCATCCGGCGCAGAACGGTGATGATGCCTTCGGGGATCTCCTCGCGCAGGTCCTGGGGGTTGGGGAGCTGCGCGGTGACCTGCTTGGACAGGATCTCGAAGATCGTGGCGCCGTCGAACGGCGTCTGCCCCGTCAGGAAGTGATAGAAGGTGGCCCCCAGGGAATAGATGTCCGTCCGGCCGTCGATCTTCTTCTCTCCCTGGGCCTGCTCGGGCGAAATGTAGTGCGGCGTCCCGAGGACGGCGCCCGAGACCGTCTTGAACGAGAGCTCCGCTTCCTCGATATTCTTCGACAGTCCCAGGTCCAGGATCTTCGCCGTGCCATCCCGCGTGAGCATGATGTTGGCCGGCTTGACGTCCCGGTGGATGATCCCGTGGTCGTGCGCGAACTTCAGTCCCCTGGCCACCTGGAGCGTCAGGTCGAGCGCCCTCGGAATGGGAAGCATCCGGTCGCGCTTGAGGAGCGCGTCGAGCCCCTCGCCTTCGCAGAACTCCATGACGTAGAAGTGCCAGCCGGCGTCCTCGCCGAAGTCGTAGGCGCCCACGATGTTCGGATGTTTGAGCGTCCCGGCCGCCTCCGCCTCGCGGCGGAAGCGCTTGAGGAGCTCGACGTTGTCGTTGAACTTCTTGGGGAGGACCTTGACGGCGACCTTTCGGGCGAGCTTCGTGTCTTCGGCCAGGTAGACGGCGCCCATCCCCCCTTCGCCCAGCTTTTTCACCAGCTTATAGTGAAGGAGTTGCGTGGCCCCTTTCTGCGCCTGGGCCTTCTTCTCGACGGTCTCCTTCTGGGCCGGCGTCAGGACGCCCTGCTGGACCAGCACGTCGGCGAGCGTCAGGGGCGCGCCGCCCTGGGCGCTCCGGGCCTGCTCCCGAAGCGCGGCGGTGACCTGCTCGGGCGTCGCCAGCCCGGTCTGCCGCACGAACTGGGCGACCGCCATGTCCAGCGCGTCGTTCGTCATCGGAGCCAATGAAGTGTACCCTTTAGGAATCGTCTCGCCGTTTGGGGTTCGGACGATTCCTAAAAGGTCCCGTTCCCTTCTTGAAATCGCCCGAACCCCAAACCCCGAGGCGATTTCAAGGGGTCGCCTCTATTTCAGGTAGATCAGTCCGAGCGCGTCGACGTCGCTGCCCTTCCGGCCGTGGATGCCGACGACCGGCGATCCCTCGGCCGCCAGGGTCGTCTCCTCGCCGCCCCCGGGGCCGCCGATCCAGTCGGTCTCGTAACGGTCGCCGGGCTGGAGGCGGCCGCCCGCCACCTTCATGAAGACGACCCGGAAGCCGTCGACGCGCGCCGACGTGCGCGCGACCAGGCCCCCCACCGCGTAGCCCGGCTTGGCGAGCACCTCCACGACGTCCTTGGTCGTCCCCCCGTGCACTTCGCCGTCGGCCCGGGCGCCCTCCTTCACGTAGAGGGGCTGCACCGCGCGGACGGTCCGGCGGTTCTCGAACGTCCCGTACCAGACCTTGAACCCCGTCAGGAGCCCCCGGTCGCCCGCGAGGTCCTCGAACGGCGCGCCCCCTTCGCCGCCGACGGCGGCGGTGCGGGCCTGCTCCCGGGACTCGGCCGCCGCCCCGACGCGCCAGATTTCGAGCCCGGAGAAGTTGGCCGCGCCGCCGGCGGCGCGGATCTCGATCTTCCCGTCTTTCACCTCCACGCTCCACGGCCCCAACCGGTCCCATCGGCCGGCCTGCCCGCTCGAATAGGCCGATTGGACGGTTTTCCCGTTCACGGAGAGGTCGAAGGTCTGCGTCTCGTTGTCCTCCCACACATAGAGGTAGACCAGGTAGGCCCCCGGCGGCACCGACGCGAGGGCGATCGAGGTCCCCTGGCGCGCCGTGACCGACGCGCGGATCATCGTCGAGCGTTCCGGGTCGGTCGGCGGCCGGAGGTCCGCGTCCTCGGCCTCGAACCCCTGGCCGTTCGTGGAATACCCGGCGGCGCCCCGGCCCTCCCAGGCGTTGCCGTCGATCGTGACGGGCGGCCCGTTCAGGTTGATCCCGCGGTAGAAGGAGATCTCCCCGACCCGCACCGTCACGGGCGGCGAGGTGACCGCATGTCCCGACTTGTCGGTCACGCGCACGGTAAGCGGGTAGCTCCCTGCCGGCACGTTCTGCCACGCGTAGGTGATCGGGTCGAGGCGCGCGTCACCCACCTTGCGAGAGGCGGCGAGCAACTCCGCCCGCGCCGGCGTGCCGCCGAAGGAGTCCGCCGTCACGGTGATCGTCGCGCCGGCCGGAAAGGCGGCGCCGTCGGCGGGACTCGTGAGCACTGCGCCCGGCCACGCCCCGCCGGCGACGAACGGCGAAAGGCGCGGCCCCGGGATGGGACGCTCCTGAGTCCCGTCCGGGAGCTGCCAGCCCACGGCGATGTGGTCGTTGACCTTCCCTTCCTTCTGGAGCGCCTCGATGTAGTAGCGCCGGCCTTTCGCGAGCACGACGGGCGCCGACTTCTGGGTGGCGTGACGGTTCCAGTCCCGCAGAGGGGCGGCCGCCGTCTGATAGGCGATCTTCACCTTCCGCGCCGGCTCCTCGCCCGGACTCAGCCAGAGCTCCGAGTCGTCGTCGCTGGCGATCCAGAACGTGTAGGGCCCGGTCGCCGGCGGGTGCACGTAGCCTCGGATTCTCGCGCCGAACTCGTCGGCGGCGTCCCGCGGGCCTTCGAAGAGCGTCAGGCTCAGCGTCGTGCCCGGCTTCCCCGAAAAGCTCGCGTGTCCCGTCAGGGCCGTCACGTCGGTGCCCGGGATGTCTTTCCAGCGTTCGTAGAGGATTCTTCCGAGGACGATCGCGGCGGCCCCCGCCCGCGGGAGGCCGGGCCGTTCCTTTTCCAGCTCGCGGGCTTCCGATTCCTTGGGAGGCGCCTTGCGGAGCGCGCTTACGACGCCCCAGGTCACCGTAAAGCCCTGCTGGTCGCTCACGACCCGCAGCGTCTTGGCGCCCGGCGACGAGTACCGGGGAAGCGGGATCGGGATCCACTCCCAGCGCGACGGCTCCTTCCGCCGGCCCCCGTGGCCGGCGTGGGTCTTGCTGAGGAAGTTCAGCGCCACGGGGACGGCCACGGCCGCCGCCGCGCCCGGCTCCGCCCCCGCCATCTCGCTCCCCTGCACCGAAAAGGAAAACGTCTCCGCGCAGCAGGCGCCCGCGTAGACCCACGCGCGGTACTCGAGGTCGGCCAGGACCGAAAAGTCGAACTCGACGCAGGTCTCCAGCCGTCGCGCCTTGTCCGTCACGTCCTCCTCGCACGTCCAGCCCGCCCGCCCTTCGGGGCCGCGCGCCGGCCGGAAGGCCCCCTTCCCCTCGACGTCTCCGGGGCCGAAAAAATAATCCTTCGCGCCGTCCTCGCGGGCCAGGAGCGACGCCCGGGAGCGCCGCGCCACGGCCGTGGCGGCGTACTTTTCGAGGAGCTCGCGGGCGAGGCCCAGGGATTCCGCGCGCGTGGCGTAGCCGCGGTACGCGGCGTGCACGCGGGAGAGCAGCCGTCTCGCCTCGACCTCGCTCGGCGCCGACCGTGCCAGCTCCGTGAGGCGCGCCCGCTCGACGTACTTGTCGGGAACGGCCCCCGCGCCTTGGCGACCGGCCCCTTCGAGGTCGCCCTCCATCAGGCAGAAGAGGGCGGCGACGCGCGGGTCGACCTCGCTTCCGCCTCTTCGCAGGATCTCGAGCAGCGCGCCGGGAAGGACCTCCCCGAATTCGACGGTGAGCGAATCCCGGTCGTGGCGGAGCTCGAGGCGCGTGGGCTCCAGGCGAAGGGCCGGCGCGTCCAGGCGCCGGGGCTTCCCCGCCTCGTCGAGGACTGCCAGCGGGACGTTGAACCCGCGCGGCCACCGGGTCAGCGCCTGCACCGCCCGGTCGTGGAGCGCGCGGACCGACCGCACGGCCTCGACGTCGAAGGTGACCTCGGCGCGGCCCACCGGTTCCTTGGCGTTCTTCTCGGGGTCGTCGAGCTCGCGCAGCGCGGCGTCGTAGTCGCGCGCGGCGGCGTGCTCCATGGCCTTCGTCCACCGCGCGAAGTACGGGTTCTTCTTGGGGGTCGGCGGCGCGGCCACGGAGGCGCCCTTGGGCGCGGTCCTGAGGAAGGAGACGGCGTCGAGGTAGAGCGCCGGCGTCTCGGTGGCCCGGTAGGCCATGAAGGCGATGCCGCGGATCTTCTTGCGGGCGGCGTCGAGCTGGGCGGCGGGGACGACGTACTGCTTCCAGGAGCCGACCGGGGGCAATCCGCCGAGCTCCGCCATCGGGACGGCTTTGGGGAAGGGCTTGTTGTTTTCGTCGTAGAGCTGCACCGTGAAGGTCACGTCGGGGCGTCCCGCCTGGGCGGCGAAGGAGAGGAAAGGGTAGTCGGCTGTGTTCAAGGCCGCGTCCGTGTGCAGGTACAGTCCCGCTGCCGCCTGCCGGGGAGTGAACGCGATGGAGTGGGATCCTTCAAAGACGGGCGCGGCGTTCTTGAAGTCCACCGCCGAAACCCACGACCAGTTGGTCCAGCCCCGGGCCAGGCCGTCCGCGTAGACCTTGAGCGGCGGTCCGTCGGCCGCGGGCGGGGGAGGAGGAGGCGGCGGCGGGGGAGGGGTCGCGGCCGAAAGGGCCTTGTCGAACTCTTCCGTCAGGGCGTCGAGTCCCCACCGGGCGACGCGGGCGCGCAGGGGCGCGACGTCCGGCGCGGGGCCGCGGAGGGCCTGCTCCTTCAGCGTCGCCAGAAGCCTGACGGCCTCCTGCCGGACCCTGACGGCGCGGCGGTCGATCACGTCCGTCCAGTCCGGGTCGCGGCGGCGTTTTCGCGCCGCCTCAAGAAGGTCGGCCGCCTGGCGGAACTCCTCCTTGGCCAGGAGGGCACGCACCTGCGCGTCCACCTCCGCGATCTCGGACGCGAAGCCGGTCTCGGGCTTCGCGGGACGCGCGGGGTCGGCCTTGGGAGGCGTCGGGTCGGCGACCTTCGGGGTCGGGGGAGGAGGCGTCGGGCGCGAAAGGACGGCGGCCGCGATTCCGAGGACCACGACGGCGGCGCCGATCCCGAGCAGGAGCGGCGCGTTGGACGGGGGTTTCGACGCGGGAGCCGCGTCGTCCTGGACCGCCCGGAGCTTGCGGGAGGAGTCGGTCTGGCGCGCGGGGGACCGGGCCGTGGGGACCGGGCCGCTGAGTTTCGTCCTGGAAGCCTCGTCCATGGCCGCGGCGAGCGGGGCAAGCTGTTCCGGCGGGAGAGTGGCCATGAGGCGCTGGACGCACGAGAGGCAGATCGACTTCCCCTCGAACCGAAAGGCTTTACCCTTATCGAAGTCGGCGCCCAGGAGGCGCGAAGCGCACTTGAAGCAGTAGACGATTTCCTGGCCCATGGCTCCCGGCGGAAGTTCTCTCCAATGATAACACTCGATCCGGGGATGGAGCCGACGGGGCGCCGGGATTTCGGTCTCCGGAACCGGACTCGGAGACTCAGAGTCTCAGAGGCGAGATTGGCCTATTCCTTCTTGGCTTTGGGTGGGGGGACGGCGGAGCGGACGTAGAGGCCGGTGACGATGCCCAGCACCGCCGCGGGGATGACGGCCACGCTCAGGATGAACGTCTGGAGCGAGGTCCAGTCGACCTCGATCTTGTCCGCGCTATACCATTTGAGGGCCGCGTCCAGCCCGGCGACCGCGCCCGAGGCGAAGACGATGCCGAAGACGAACCCCAGGACCATCATTCCCTTGGGAGCCAACCCCCACTTGGCGAACCGTCCGAGGATGAGCGCCGTCGACCAGCCCGCCACCAGCCCGCCGCTGGCGGCGGCGATCGTGCGGCGGAGGTTCTCCTCGGCGACGAACCAGGAGACGGCCCACTGGCCCGCGGCCCAGAGGAACGCCGAGCCGATCAGGTAGTGGCCCGTCTTGGGTTTCTTGTCCTTGCCCACGGGAGAATTGTAGCACCTGGTCGGCCCCCGGGGCGGCTCAGTTTGTTTACAACATCGCGGCGGGATCGCTAGGATGAGCGCCATGAGGAACCTGACGTGGCTCCTGTTCGCGGCCGCTTCCTGCGCCGGCCCCTCCCCCGCCGTGCCGCCGCGGGTACGCATCGAGCCCTACCTCGGCGTCAACAACTGTCTGTTCGTCGAGGCTCCCGGGCCGAAGGTCTCGGCGATCGTCGTGCCGGACATCGCCGGCCGGATCGTGAGCTATAGCCTGGACGGGGAGAACATCCTCTGGGACAACCCGGACGCGGCGGGGCGGCCCCGCCCGGGGGGCGGCTACGGGCAGGACGTGGGGCCGGAGATGCGGCAGGACCCGAAACATCCGGTGCTCTGGCAGGGCAAATACCGCTGGGCCAGACTGGGCGCCGACACGGTCACGGTCTCGAGCGAGCCTTGTCCGGTCCTGAGGCTCAAGCTCGAGAAGCAGATCCGGATCGACCCGCGCGACGGGTCGCTGACGATCCTTCAGCGGATGAGGAACGTGGCCGACCGGGAGCAGTCCTATTGCGTCTGGGACCGGACGCTCACTCAGCCCCGCGGGTTCGGCCTCATTCCGCTGAATCCGAAGAGCCGCTTCCCGGCGCGGTGGGTGCTCGGGAAGCGGATTCCCGGGAAGGAATCGATGTGGTCGTACGACGGCGAGACGCCGTCGCATCCGGAGATCCGCGTGATGGACGGGGTGCTGGTGGCGCGGACGGGCGGGCCGGAGCAGAAGGTGGGCGCCGATTCCGACGGCGGCTGGATCGCGTACGCGCGCGGCCGACTGCTTTTCGTGAAGTACTACCCGTACGTTCCGGAAGGGCGATACACGGACGGGGGGCTTTCGGTGGCCTTGTACTTCAGAGACAACCTCTCGGAGTGCGAGCCGATCAGTCCCGAAGTCTCCCTCCGCCCCGGCGGGGAATACGTGTTCCCGGAGAAGTGGCTTCTGCTTCGGTTGGAGAGCGAGGTGACCGCGCACGAAGAGGCCCGCGCGCTGGTCGACCTCATCCCTCCCTCCCCCTTCCGCAAGGATTAAGAGGGGGGGATAGGGCGTTAACGAACTAGAGAGGTTAGACGATGATATTCGATCCGATGTGGCTCCTGTACGCGGCCCCGGGCCTCCTCCTGGGACTTTGGGCGCAGGCGAAGGTCCGTTCGGCCTATTCCAGGGCGTCGCAGATCCCCAGCCGGCGGCGCTTGACGGGGGCCGATACCGCGCACGCGATCCTGGAGGCTGAAGGCGTCCGCGACGTCGGGGTCGAGCCCACGCACGGGTTCCTGAGCGACCACTATCACCCTCTGGAGAAGAAGCTCCGCCTTTCGGAGTCGAACTACGCGAGCGACTCTCTGGCGGCGGTGGGGGTGGCGGCGCACGAGGTGGGCCACGCGCTCCAGCACGCGCGCGGCTACCTTCCCTTGATGATGCGCAGCGCCCTGGTTCCCCTGACCCAGATCGGGAGCTGGATCGCCCAGCTCGCGCTCCTGGGAGGCCTGTTCCTGATGTACTCGGCGCCGCACCTGGGCAAGACGTTCCTTTTTTGGGCCATCCTGGGCTACGCGGCCGTCTTCCTCTTCACGCTCGTGACGGTCCCCGTCGAGTACAACGCCTCCAAGCGCGCCCTCGCCGTCATCGCCGACCGCGGGATCGTGACGGCCGACGAGATTCCCGAAGTGAAGCGCGTGCTCGACGCGGCGGCGCTGACCTACGTCGCCGGGCTCGTCTCCGCTCTGGGAATGCTGCTCTACGCCGTCCACCTCTTCGGCCGCGCCAGCGACGATTAGGATAATGTTGCAAAAGACCTCGGGTACTTTTGCAACATCCCTCCCCAACCTTTTTTCCGGCCCCCCGTAAAATACTGAACTCGTTCGGTATAAACTCCCTGGGGGGCGAGCCTGGCCGGACGCCCATCCCATGTTCTTAGGTGGAGGCGGGTATGGGCGGGCCGCGGTTCGTCGAGTTCGAGGCATGCGCCGTCCGCAAAGGATGGCTGACGCCCGACCAGCTTTCCGGCGCGATCCACCTCTACGAAGCCTACGCCGCCTCGGGCGACGTCCGTCCGCTTGCCGACATCTGCGTGGCGGAAGGCTACCTCACGCCGGAGCAGGCAGTCGAGCTGACGGGGCAGGTCAAGTTCCCCGCGTCATGCCCCTCCTGCGGGGCCCGGTTCAAGATCGGCGGCCGCAAGCCGGAGAAGGGCTGGACTTGCGCCAGGTGCGGCGGCGCCCTGCGTCCGGTGAACGAACTTCTCGCCGTCCCGCCAGCGGAGAAGAAGCCCGCACCGACGGGGCCCAAAGCTCGTCGGAACCGGGAGCCCCTCGGCGCGGCTCAGGGCAGGCCGGAGTCCGAGGCGCCCCCCCGGCCCAAGTCGAAAAGGGTCCTATGGATTTCCGCGGGCGGCGCCGCGGTGGCCGTCCTCATCGTCGTCCTCGCCGTGGCTATATCCGGAACGGACGAGTCGCGACCCGCGCCCTCGCCGGCCGGCGGGACCCAGCTCACGACCGACCCGGGAAAGGAGCAGGCGAGGCTCGATGCGGTTCGCGAGGAGTGGGCCCGGGCCTCCGAAGCGCTGGAGGCGTTCCGCAAAGATCCTTCCCTGGCCTCGAGAACGCTGGCGCTCCTGGAGCCGCTGGCGGAGCGGGCCAAGGGCACGACCTACGAGGCGCCGGCACGGCGGGGCATGGAAGAGATCCGCGCGGCCGCGGCCCGTGAGGACGAGAAGGCCTTGGGACCGGTTCGCGAGCTCGTGGAACGGGGCGACCTCCACGCCGCCGCGTCCCTCATCAAGACGCACCTCGACGACCCCGCGACGCCCCCAACGCTGTCGTCTTCTCTCAAGCAGCTTCAGGCGCGCATCGCCGAGCGCGCGCCGGCGAGCTACGACCGGCTCCTCAACGAGGCACGACGGCTGGCCTCGGAGAGCCGCTCGAACGACGCGCGAGCCCACCTCCTCCGGGCGACGGCCTGGGGAATCCCCGAGTACGCGCTGCGCGCGCGCAAGGACGCCGACGGGCTCGGCGGGACCGCGCCCGCGAACCTTCCGCCGCCGCCGGCGCCCGTGGCGGTGGTCGACCCCGCGATGCTGAAGTCCGCGCTCGAGGAGCGCGCGCGGGCCGAGTTCGGAAAGCTCGAGAACGACGCGGACCGCCTCGTCCAGGCCGGGAAGCTCCAGGAGGCGATCGCCCGATGTGAAGCGTTCCTCGCCGAATACCGCCAGACGTCGGCGGGCGCGCCGGCGGAGCGAAGGCTGGCGCTCCTGCGCTCGCAGATCGCCGCGGCGCCGGCGGAAAAGCCCGCGCCCGGGACGCGGCCGGCGGAGCCGGGCGTCACGGTCGGGGCCCCGCGCAAGCCGCGCGACGCCGGGATCCGGCCCGGCATGCTGTCGGAGGAGGAAAAGAAGAAGAAGCACGCCGAGCTCGCGGGCGAGGCCAGGAAGGAGCAGAAAGGCGCCCTCAAGGCCGCCGCCGCCCGCCGCTCCGAGTGGCTCGCCGGACTCGAGAAGGAGTTCGGCATCTACGACATCACCACCCTCGTCGACAAAGGCGACGTGGCCAAGCGCGTCGACGTCGTCATCGTCTCTTCCGGGTATCCGAAGGCGGACGCCAAGAAGGTCGACACGCTCGCCGACGCGCTCAAGGCGGCGCTCGTCAAGGTCGACCCCTTCCAGAACTACCCCGACTACATCAACTTCCATCGCATCAAGGTGGACGACCCCGCGGGCGCCGGCGGCCGCGCGCGAGTCCCGTTCCAGGTGCAGAACAACATCCTCACCTGCGACCGCGGCAAGGCGATCGAGTACGCCCGGCAGGCGCCGAGCTTCGACCTGGTGGTCGTGCTCTGCAACGTCTCGGGCGTGCGGGCGACGGGCGGGCCGCCGGTCATCACGATCGACGCCGACCTGGACATCGGCCGGACGTTCCTCCACGAGATGGGGCACGCCTTCGCGTCGCTCTCGGACGAGTACGTGGACGAGGGCCTGGCGCCGGGGCGGCCGTTCCGCGAGGAGAACGAGGAGGAGAACGAGTGGCTCACCAACGTGACCGCTCAGAAGAACCCCAAGCTCGCCAAGTGGCACTACTGGACGCTCGACGTGTGGCCGGCGGCGCACGAGGCCCATCGGCTTCCCCCGGGCCACAAGGTGGGGTGCTTCGAAGGGGCCGCCTACCAGGCGCGCGGGGTGTACCGGCCCGAGGCGGAGTGCCTGATGCGGATGGGGGACAAGTACTGCGTGGTCTGCTTCGAGCAGGTGGAGCGGAAATTCTACCGGCTGATCGCGCCGATCGACGACGCGCGGCCGCGCCGGCATGCGGTCGGGTACTGGATCGACGAGACGGTCACGTTGGAGGCGGACGCCATCCGGACGATGGCGTCGGGCGGGGAGCGAATCGGAAAGTTCGAAGGGTTCTGGTACGTGGACGGCAAGGACCGTCACGCCAACGCGAAGAACCTGACGACGACGCTCACCGTGCCGGCGGGCGAGCTGGGGGCCGGCCTTCACGAGGCGGGTCTCCGAGTGGACTTCTCCAACAAGCGGGTCCGGCGGGACGACGGGTGGCTCTCCAGCTCGGCGGGCTGGAAGGTCGACGTGTCGAGGTACAAGAAGCCGCGGTGGGAAGGGCCCGCGGGGGTCGTGCAGGGGCGCGTGGGGCAGCCGGTGTCGTTCGACATGCGCGTGGAAAACCCCGATTCGGCGTCCTTCCGGACGGTGATCGAGGCTCTCCCGCAGGGGTCGTCCTTCGAGAACGGCAAGTTCGCGTGGACGCCTCAGAAAGCGGACCAGGGCGCGTGGCGGCCGCGGTTCGTTCTCACGGACGGGCTCCGCACGGTGGAGAAGGCCGTGGAGATCGCGGTCCTGGACGTGGCGGAGAAGAACTACGATCCGGTGTTCTCGCCCATGGAGGCGAAGGCCGCCGCGGAAGGCGAGTCGATCGAGCTGGGGCTGGACGTCGTCGACGTGGACGGCGACAACCTGGTCTTTACGTCGCCCAACCTTCCCGAGGGCGCGCAGCTCGACGTCTATGAGGGCGTGATCCGATGGAAGCCGGGGCCGCGCCAGGCGGGCCGGTACCCGGGGATCGTGGTGGAGGTCTTCGACGGCCGCCGCCGCGTGAAGGGGACGGTGGAGCTGGTGATCGAGGACAAGCCGCGGGCGCTGGGGCCCAAGGACGACCTGCTGGTCTCGCTGAGGTCCCCTTCGCCTCAGATCCGCGCGGCGGCGCTGGGCGAGCTGGGCTCGGGGGCCTACGCGCGGACCTTCCGGTTCATGGAAGCCGCGCGGCTCCTGCGGGACAAGAGCCGCGGCGTGCGCGGGGCGGCGCTCTCGTCGCTCCAGGCGCTCGTCGATTCCTCCGACGCGACATTCGCGGCGATGATGATCCGGGACTTGGCGCCGCACGCCTGGCACTTCACGGACCACAAGGAGATTTTGAGCTTCCTCGACGCGCTTGCCGCGAAGGGCGCCCCGGGCGACCCGGACGCCAAGGCGCTGCGCGGCGCGCTCCGGGCGATCGAGAAGTACAACAAAGACCGCGGGTTCTAGTTGTTTCAACGCTCCGGGGTGTGGTAGCGTACCGCTTCTCGGAGATCAAAACATGAAGCAGCTCGCCCTTCTGGCTCTGGTGCTCCTCCCGCTCCAGGAAAAAAGCCCGACGCCGCTGGCGATCGGCGCGCCGGCGCCCGACTTCGACCTGCCCGGCGTGGACGGGAAGCGATACTCGCTCAAGGACTTCGCGGAGAAGAAGGTCCTGCTCGTCCTTTTCGACACGGTGCACTGCCCGACGTCGCAGAGCTACACGGCGCGCGTGAAAAAGCTCTGGGACGATTACCGGGACCGGATCGGCATGATCGTCGTCTCGCCCAACCACCCGAAGGCGGTGCGGCTCGACGAGCTGGGCTACACCGACCTCGACGACTCGTTCGAGTCGATGGAGCTTCGCGCGAAGGACAAGGATTTCCGGTTTCCTTTCTGCTTTGACGGCGAGCCGAACACGGCGTCGCAGGCCTACGGCCCCAAGGCGACGCCGCACGCGTTTCTCTTCGACGCCGGGAGGAAGCTGCGCTACCAGGGCGGCATCGACGACAGCGAGTGGGAGGACCGCGTGAAGGTGAACCACCTCCGGGTCGCGATCGACGCGCTTCTGGAGGGGAAGCCGGTGGCGGTCGAGACGTCGCGGGTCTTCGGCTGCTCCACCAAGTGGCCGAACAAGCAGAGCCAGGTGAC
>Ga0187892_10007694_pt1 | contig 15192 bp, 13 predicted proteins | sample MA1701073metaG_FD_139345 | JGI IMG/M metagenome (GOLD analysis project Ga0187892, IMG submission 139345) | Bio-ooze microbial communities from a basaltic lava cave in the Kipuka Kanohina Cave System on the Island of Hawaii, USA - MA170107-3 metaG ... | reverse complement strand
GTACCGACCGGGGCGCCGGGCATGGACATGAACTTCAACCACGCGTTCCGGGCCGGCTCGCCCGGCACGCCCACGTTCCCGCCGCCGCAGGGCGGCCCCGCGAGCCCCAACGACCGCGTGGTCTTCGCGGCGCGCCCGGACGCCAACATCGACGTCTACGACACGTTCTTCTACGCGCAGGACCAGCTCAACCCCCGAGGCATCGCGATTCGTGATCCGATCATCGGGCCGCTGCGCGTCGCGCGCGACGCGCTCAACAATCAGCTGCTGTTCGGGATCACCGCGCGCGGCTTGGTCATGGTCCGCCTGCCGGCCATCACCAGTGGCTACCCCGTGCGCTCGCGGTGACGCGGGGGAGGGCGTGACGCCTCGTCCGAGCCGGCGCGAGCCCGACCTTGAGTCGGGCTCGCGCGTTATCGGCGGGTGGGGTCGCCCGTGACCTTGCGATTCACGACCGCGGGCGAGTCGCACGGTCGCGCCCTCCTCGCCGTCCTCGAAGGCCTCCCCGCCGGCCTCCCCCTGAGCGCCGAGCGCGTCGACGCCGAGCTGGGCCGCCGCATGGCCGGCTACGGCCGCGGCGCGCGCATGCAGATCGAGGCCGACCGCATCGAGTGGCTCGCGGGCGTGCGCTCGGGCGAGACCCTGGGCTCGCCCATCGCCATGATCGTCTGGAACCGCGACTGGCAGCACTGGCAGGACGTCATGGCCCCCGAAGGCCCGCCGGCCGCGGCGCCCCGTCGCCGCGTGACCCGGCCCCGGCCCGGCCACGCGGACCTGACCGGGGTGCTGAAATACGACCGCAACGACGCCCGTGACGTGTTGGAGCGCGCCAGCGCGCGCGAGACCGCCGCACGCGTCGCGTGCGGCGCCGTCTGCAAGATCCTGCTCGAGCAGTTCGGGATCGAAATCGGTTCACACGTCGTTGAGCTGGGCGGCGTTACCGCACGGTCCTGCTCCCCGCTCCCCGCTCCCTTGAATGAGCAGGCCGACCAGAGCCCGGTCCGCTGCCTCGACCCCGCCACCGAGCGCGAGATGATCGCGCGCATCGACGCGGCGAAGGTCGCCGGGGACACGCTCGGCGGCGTCGTCGAGGTCGTGGGACGGGGGGTCCCCCCGGGCCTGGGGTCGCACGTCTCGTGGGACCGCAAGCTCGACGGCCGGATCGCCCGGGCCATGCTCTCCATCCCCGCCGTCAAGGGCGTGGAGCTCGGCCTCGGGTTCGAGGCCGCTCGGCGGCCGGGCTCCCAGGTGCACGACGAAATCCTCCCCGGCCTCGCCCGTGCCTCCAACCGCGCCGGGGGCACCGAGGGGGGCATGACCACGGGTGAAGCGCTGGTGGTGCGCGTCGCCATGAAGCCGATCGCCACGCTGATGACGCCGCTCGCCACGGTGGAGCTGGGCACCGGGGAGCCGGCGCGTGCCCAGGCGGAGCGGTCCGACGTGACCGCCGTGCCGGCGATGGGGGTCATCGCCGAGACGATGCTGGCGCTCGTGCTGGTCGAGGCCATGATCGAGAAGTTCGGCGGCGACTCGCTGCGCGAGATGCGGCGTAACTACGAGGGCTACCTGGCGCAGCTCGCGGCGGTCCCCGGACGGCACCCGGCCGCGTGAAAAAGCACATCGTGCTGGTGGGCCTTCCGGGCTCCGGGAAGACGACGGTGGGCCGGCTCGTCGCCGAGGAGCTCCAGGTCGCGTTCGTGGACGTCGACGCAGCCCTGGTGCGGAAGGAGGGGCGGTCGATCGGGTCGATCTTCGCCGAGCAGGGCGAGGCCGCTTTCCGCGCGCTCGAGCGCCGCGAAGTGGACGCCGCGCTGGCCCACGAGCCGGGCGTCATCGCGCCCGGCGGCGGGTGGGCCGCCCAGGCCGGCAATCTGGAGGCCGCAAAGGAGCGCGGGTTCGTCGTTTACCTCAAGACGCGGCCGGAGACGGCCGCGGCCCGCGCCGCGCCCGAGGGAACCCGCCCGGTGTTATTGGGTGAGGACCCGGTGCTCCGGATGCGCACGCTGCTGCGCGAGCGCGAACCCTTCTACTCGCGCGCGGACGCGCGCGTGGACACCGATCGCGTGCTGGCCCGCGGCGTGGCCGCCGAAGTGGTCAGACTTGCGCGGACCAGTGCCGGATGGTAAAGATGCGCGACGGCGCCACGGAATTGACGAGAGGTTGACGAGTGCCCGCTAAGAAGACGCGCGTGGAGACGACCCAGCCGGCGGAGGCGAGCGAGCCCGCGAAGCGGCCGGCGCGCCGGTCGCAGAGGACCGCGCCGGCGGCGGCGCCCGGGTCCGGCGAGCCGGGGCGCAAGCCGCGGGCGCGCGCCACGGGGCTGGCGCTCGTGGTGGTCGAGTCGCCCACGAAAGCGAGGACGATCGGCAAGTATCTGGGCTCGGGCTACGCGGTGAAGGCCACGGTGGGCCACGTGCGTGATCTGCCGAAGCGCGAGCTGGGGGTGGACGTCGAAGGCGGCTTCACGCCCAAGTACGTGACGATCAAGGAAAAGGCCAAGACGCTCGCCGCGATCAAGAAGGCGGCGAAGTCGTCGACCCGGGTGCTGATCGCCACCGATCCGGATCGCGAAGGAGAAGCGATCGCCTGGCACGTGGCCGAGCAGATCGGCGACGGCGACAAGGTGCGCCGCGTGCTGTTCCACGAGATCACCAAGGACGGCGTCGCCCAGGGCCTGGCGAACCCGCTGGACATCGACCAGCACAAAGTGGATGCGCAGCAGGCGCGGCGCATCCTCGACCGGCTGGTGGGCTACAAGGCCTCGCCGCTCCTGTGGAAGAGCATCAAGACGGGGCTGTCGGCGGGCCGGGTGCAGACGGTGGCGCTGCGGCTGATCTGCGAGCGCGAGGCGGAGATCCGCCAGTTCGTGCCGCAGGAGTACTGGACCATCGAGGCCGATCTCGACAAGGACGGCCAGGGATTCCAGGCGCGGCTGCACAAGCTGGACGGCCACAAGCCCGAGATCCGGGACGAGGCGTCCGCCCGGGCGGTCGTGGCCGGCGCCCAGGTGCTCCCGTTCGTGGTGACCGACGTGGCCCGCAAGGAACGGCGCCGCAATCCCCCGCCGCCGTTCATCACGAGCACGATGCAGCAGGAAGCCGCCAAGCAGCTCGGGTTTTCGGCCAAGCGCACGATGCGGGCCGCCCAGCAGCTGTACGAAGGGCAGGAGGTGGGCGAGGACGCGCCGGTCGGCCTGATCACCTACATGCGCACGGACTCGACCCGGGTGGCCGAGGGCGCGATCGCGCAGGCGTGCGCGCTCATCGGCGAGCGGTTCGGCCGCCGCTACCTCCCCGACACCCCCAACGCGTTCCGGGACCGCGGCGGCTCGCGGGTGCAGGACGCGCACGAGGCGGTCCGCCCCACCGACGTGCGCCGGCGGCCCGAGGATCTCAAATCCCACCTCGAGGCCGACCTGTTCAAGCTGTACCAGCTCATCTGGCGCCGCTTCGTCGCGTCGCAGATGACGCCCGAGCTGTACGAGATCACGACGGTCGATTTCGACCTGGGCCGCTACGTCTTCCGGGCGGCCGGCTCGCGCGTGCTGTTCGACGGCTACCGCGCGCTCTACCGCGAGGGACACGAGGCCGAGGAGGCCAAGAGTCCCGACGAGCTGGCGCCCATCCCGCCGCTCGCCCCCGGCGACCGCGTCACCGTCAAGCAGATCACCCCGACCCAGCATTTCACCGAGCCGCCGCCGCGCTACAGCGAGGCGAGCCTCGTCAAGAAGCTCGAAGAGCTGGGCATCGGCCGTCCGTCCACCTACGCCTCGATCATCTCCACGCTCCAGGACCGGTGGTACGCGACGACCAAGGACAAGCGGTTCTCGCCGACCCCGCGCGGCGAGATCGTGTGGAAGGTGATGCAACGCTGCCTGCCGAGCACATTCGAAGTCGGCTTCACGGCACAGATGGAGACCGAGCTCGACAAGGTGGAGGAGGGCGACCTCGGCTGGCGCCAGGTGCTGGAGGACTTCTGGGGGCCCTTCGCCAGGCAGCTCGCGGCCGTGGACGTCCCGGGGCTGATTCGCGACGTGCACGACCTCGGGAATCTGAGCCAGGAGCAGTGCCCCACCTGCGGCTCGGCGCTCGAGGTCAAGAGCGGGCGCTTCGGACCCTACATCGCCTGCGTGCGGCGGCCGGAGTGCCTCTACAGCCGGCCGCTCAAGCGCGATCGTGTGCCCGACCGACCCACCGACGAAGTGTGCCAGGAGTGCGGCGCCCCGATGGTCATCAAGACGGGGCGGTTCGGGGAGTTTCTCGCCTGCACCCGCTACCCAAAATGCACGCACACCCGCTCGGTGCCCCTGGGGATCCGCTGTCCCAAATGCGGGCAGGCGGACCTCGCGGAGCGGCGCACCCGCCGGCGCCGTACCTTCTATGGCTGCCTGCGCTATCCCGACTGTGACTTCACGACCTGGAACAAGCCGGTCGCCGTGGCCTGCCCGAGCTGCGGCTTCGTGGGGATGGAGCAGCGCCAGACCAAGACGACGGGGGTGACCCGCAAGTGCCTCAAGTGCGCGCACGAGATGATCGTCGAGGAGGGGGTGCAGGCGGAGCCGGTCGCCAGCTGAGCGCCGCCGTGGTGGGGGGCGGCCTCGCCGGGAGCGAGGCCGCGGTCGCCCTCGCCGAGCGCGGGATCGCCGTCACGCTGCACGAAATGCGGCCCGTCCGAATGACGGCGGCCCACCGCACCGACCGCCTCGCCGAGCTCGTGTGCAGCAACTCGTTCAAGTCGGTCGAGCTCTCCAATGCCCACGGCCTGCTGAAGGCCGAGATGCGGCGCCTCGGCAGCATCGTGCTGCCCGCGGCGGACGCCGCGCGCGTCCCCGGCGGGGCGGCGCTGGCCGTCGATCGAGCGGCCTTCGCCGACGCGGTGCACGCGCGCGTGACCGGCCACCCTGGAATCACCGTGGCGCGGGGCGAAGTGACCGCCCTCCCGGTTCCCGGGATCGTGGCCACCGGGCCCCTCACGTCCGACGCCCTCGGGCAGGCCATCGCCGCCCGGTTGGGCACGAGCGCGCTCGCGTTCTTCGATGCCATCGCGCCGATCGTGTCGGCCGAGTCACTCGACGGGCGCGCGCTGTTCCGCGCATCGCGCTACGGCAAGGGGGGCGGCGACGACTACCTCAATGCCCCGCTCAGCGAAGGCGAGTACGACGCGTTCCTCGCGGCCCTCGCGGCCGGCGACCAGTTCGAGCCCCATCACGAGTTCGACCGCACCCCTTACTTCGAGGGGTGCCTGCCGGTGGAGGAGATGGCGCGGCGCGGCCGGGACGTGCTGCGGTTCGGCCCCATGAAGCCCGTGGGATTGCGCGACCCCCGCACCGGGCGTGAGCCGTTCGCCGTCGTGCAGCTGCGCCAGGAGGACCGGGCGGGCCAGATGTGGAACCTCGTGGGCTTCCAGACTCGGCTGAAGATCCCCGAGCAGCAGCGGGTCTTCCGCCTGATCCCGGGGCTCGGGCAGGCCGAGTTCCTGCGCTACGGCAGCCTGCACCGCAATTCCTACCTCAACGCCCCGGGGGCGCTCAGTGCCCACCTGGCCGCCCGCGATGAGCCGCGGCTGCTGTTCGCCGGCCAGCTCACCGGCGTGGAGGGATACACGGAGTCGGCCGCGACGGGCCTGCTCGCCGGCATCAACCTCGCGCGGCTCCTCGCGGGAGAGGAGCCGCGCGTCCCTCCGCCCACGACCATGCTCGGCGCCCTGTACCGGTATCTGCGCGAGGCGGAGCCCGCGCACTTTCAGCCGATGAACGCCAACTTCGGGCTGCTCGAGCCCCTGGATCCGCCGGTGCGCGACAAACAGCGCAGGCGCGAGGCGCTGGTCCAGCGCGCGCTGGCCGACATCGAGGGGTTCGCCCGGCGGCTCGACGTCGCGGTGCCGGCGTGAGCGCGAGCCCGCGGCCCGAGATCGGCGCGTTCGTCAGCTTTCTCGCCAAGGAGCGCAACGACTCGCCGCACACCGTGCGGGCGTACGCGCGGGACGTCTCGGCCTTCGCCGGGTTCTGCGATCGGTTCTACGGGGGGACGTGGACCTGGGGCGGGGTGGATCGGCTCGCCATCCGGGGATTCCTGGGTGCACTCCGGGGGCGGGGCCAGAGCGCGCGCTCGCTGGCCCGCGCCCTCTCGGCGCTGCGCACGTTTTATCGGTTTCTCGAGGCGACGGCGGGCGTGAGCGTGAATCCCGCCCGCGCCGCCCGCACCCCGCGTCCGGAGCGGCGGCTCCCGGCGCTGCTCGACCGGGCCGAGGTGGAGGCGGTGCTCGGGGAGGCCGAGCGCCGGGCCGAGGCCGGCGGCTTCCGGGAGGTGCGGGATCTAGCGATGATCGAGCTGTTCTATTCGACCGGGATGCGCCTGTCCGAGCTCGCGGGGCTGTCGTTGCCGGATCTCGATCTGGTGTCCGACCAGGTGAAGGTGCGGGGCAAGGGGCGCACGGAGCGGCTCGTCCCGGTCGGGGCTCCGGCGGTACAGGCGGTGCGTCGCTACCTGCGGCAGCGCGACGCCCTGCTGGCCGCCGCTCCGGCGGGGGCCGACCGCCGCGCCGTCTTCCTCAGCGCGCGGGGCCGGCGGCTATCCCCGCGCGGCGTCCAGCTCGCCGTCAGGGGATTGCTCGCCACGCTGCCCCGCGGGTCCCGGCTGCGCGTCCACTCGCTGCGGCACTCGTTCGCCACTCACCTGCTCGACGCCGGCGCCGATCTGCGGGCGGTGCAGGAGCTGCTGGGCCATGCCTCGCTGGCGACGACGCAGGTGTATACTCATACGTCCGTGGAGCGGCTCAAGCGGGTGTACCGCCAGGCCCATCCGCGGGCGTAACGAAAGGACCTCTCGGGTGCACCCCCGCGTGCGCAGCACCACGATCCTCTGCGTCCGGCGTAACGGCCGCGTCGCCATGGGCGGCGACGGCCAGGTCACCGTGGGCGACGCCGTGCTCAAGGCGAGCGCCACCAAGGTGCGCACCCTCAAGGGTGGGAAGATCCTGGCGGGCTTCGCCGGCGCCGCCGCGGATGCGTTCACCCTGTTCGAGAAGTTCGAGGAGAAGCTGGAGCGCTACCCCGGGAACCTGCCCCGGGCGGCCGTCGAGCTGGCCAAGGACTGGCGCTCGGACCGGGTGCTGCGCCGGCTCGACGCCCTGTTGGTGGCCGCCGACCGGGAGCACGGCTACGTCATCAGCGGCTCCGGCGAGCTGATCGAGCCGGACGACGGCATCCTGGCGATCGGCTCGGGCGGGCACTACGGGCTGGCCGCGTCCCGGGCCCTGCTCGGCGCCACGAGCCTCACGGCGCGGGACATCGTGCAGCAATCCCTCGAGATCGCCGCCGCGATCTGCGTGTACACCAACGCCAACCTCACCATCCTCGAGCTCTGACGCGACGCATGGCCGCTCCCTCACGCACGTCCGATTCCCCCCCGCCTCCGCCCTCCCAGGAGGCGCACGCCGCCGAGCCAGCGCCGTGGCTCGAGGAGCTCGCGCCCCGCAAGATCGTGGCCGAGCTGGATCGCTACATCGTGGGCCAGGAGGTCGCCAAAAAGGCGGTCGCCATCGCGGTGCGCAACCGCTGGCGGCGCGCGCAGGCACCCGACGAGATCCGGGACGAGATCCTGCCCAACAACATCATCATGATCGGCCCCACCGGGGTGGGGAAGACCGAGATCGCGCGGCGCCTGGCGCGCCTCGCCGGCGCCCCGTTCATCAAGGTCGAGGCCTCGAAGTTCACCGAGGTGGGCTACGTCGGGCGGGACGTCGAATCCATGGTGCGCGAGCTGGTGGACGTCGCGATCAACATGGTCCGCGAAGAGCGCGAGGACGACGTCTACGGCCAGGCGGAGGAGCGTGCCGAGGAGCGGTTGCTCGACATCCTCGTGCCTCCGCTGCCCGCCAGCCCTCCCGCCCCCGCCCCGGCTCCCCCGGGGGAGGGGAGAGGGGAGAAGGGAGAGGGGCGCCAGCTGTTCGTGGTTTCCGCCAAGGGCGAGGTCACGCCCAAGAGCTCGGAGGCCGAGGTCGAGGGGCAGGAGCGGCGGCGGCGCACGCGCGAGAAGCTGCGCCAGCAGCTACGCGACGGGACGCTCGAAGAGCGCGACGTGGAGATCGAGGTGCAGCAGCAAAGCTACCCGCCGTTCGAGATGATGCAGCCGCCCCAGGGCATGGAGGGCCCCGACTTCAACCTCACGGAGTGGATGCAGGAGATTCTGCCGAAGCGCAAGAAGCGCCGCACGGTGCACCTGCACGAGGCACGCCGGCTCCTGGTCGACGAAGAGCTGAAAAAGCTCGTGGACATGGACGACGTGGTGAACGAGGCGCTGGACCGGGTCGAGAACCACGGCGTGATCTTCATCGACGAGATCGACAAGATCGCGGGCGAGCGGGGCACGGTGGGGCCCGACGTGTCGCGCGAGGGCGTGCAACGCGACCTGTTGCCCATCGTCGAAGGCTCGACCATCCAAACGCGCTACGGCTACGTGCGCACCGACCACGTCCTCTTCGTCGCGGCCGGCGCGTTCCACGTCTCCAAACCCTCGGACCTGATCCCCGAGCTGCAGGGACGGTTCCCCATCCGGGTGGAGCTCAGCCCCCTCACCGAGGAGGACTTCGTCCGCATCATGACGGAGCCGGAGAACGCCCTGACCAAGCAGTACGCGGCGCTGTGCGCCGTCGAGGGCGCCACCCTCGAGTTCACGCCCGACGGGGTGCGGGAGATCGCGCGGATCGCGGCGAAGGTCAACGAGCGCATGGAGAACATCGGCGCCCGGCGGCTGCATACCGTCATGACCACGTTGCTCGAGGAGGTCCTCTTCGAGCTCCCCGATTATCCCACCAAGCGCATCGTCTTCGACGCGCCGGCGGTGCAGGGCCGGCTCATGAAGATCGTGGAGGACGAGGATCTGCGGAAATACATCCTCTAGGGGCGTCGTTGCCTTCCGTTGGCGTCCTTATTGTCGTAAGATGCTGCCATTCTGACCGACCGCCGGATCATGGCCAAGCGTGACTTCCTGACGATCGCCGACTTCTCGCGCGAGGAGATCGTCCGCCTGTTCGAGCTCGCCCGGCGCATGAAGAAGGGGGCGTACGGGGCGACTCCCCTGGCCGGCAAGACGCTCGCGATGATCTTCGCCAAGTCGAGCACCCGGACCCGCGTGTCCTTCGAGGTCGGGACCTTCCAGCTCGGCGGCCAGGCCCTGTTCCTGTCGTCGCGCGACATCCGGCTCGGCCGCGGCGAGCCCATCGCCGACACGGCACGGGTGCTGTCGCGCTACGTGAGCGGCATCATGATCCGCACATTCGACCACGCCGAGGTGGAGGACCTGGCCCGCCACGCAACGATTCCGGTGATCAACGGCCTCACGGACCTGTCACATCCCTGCCAGGTGCTGGCCGACCTGCTGACGGTGCAGGAGGCGTTGGGCGGGTGGGAGGGCAGGCGGGTCGCGTGGGTGGGTGACGGGAACAACATGGCCAACTCGTGGCTCGAAGCGGCCGAGGTGCTGGGGTTCGAGCTGCGGCTGGCGTGCCCGGAGGGGTTCGAGCCGAATCGCCAGAAGTTCGAGCGGGCCTGCGGCAAGACCCGGGTGCTGGTCACCGAGGTGCCGGAGGAAGCGGTCGAGGGCGCCCACGTGGTCAACACTGACGTGTGGGCCTCGATGGGGCAGGAAGCCGAGGCCGAGGCGCGCCGCAACGCGTTCCGCGGCTACACCGTGGACGCCGATCTCATGCGGCTGGCCGCGCCCGACGCGGTGTTCCTGCATTGCCTGCCGGCCCACCGCGGCGAAGAGGTCACGGCCGACGTGATCGAAGGCCCGCAATCGCGCGTGTGGGACGAGGCCGAGAACCGGCTGCACGTGCAGAAAGCCCTCCTCGCCACGCTCATGGGATGACCGGAGATCGCCGATGGCCGAAGCGACGCTGAAGCGCACGCCCCTCCACGCGATCCACGTGGCGCTCGGCGCGAAGATGGTGCCCTTCGCCGGCTTCGAGATGCCCGTGAGCTACCCCGCGGGGATCGCGGCCGAGCACCGGGCCGTGCGCGAGCGCGTGGGCCTGTTCGACGTCTCCCACATGGGCGAGTTCGAGATCACGGGTCCCGACCGGAACGCCTTCGTCCAGCGCGTCACCTGCAACGACGTCGGGGCGCTGCGGCCCGGCGAGGCGCAGTACTCCGCGCTGCTCACCGACCGCGGCACGTTCGTGGACGACTGCCTGGTCTACCGGTTCGAGGACAAGGTGATGCTCGTGGTCAATGCCGCGAACATCCACAAGGACTGGGAGCACGTCGTGGGGCAGAAGGGCGGCGCCAACGTGCGGCTGCGCGACATCTCCGACGCGGTCGCCCTGATTGCACTCCAGGGCCCGGGCGCGGTACAGCTGCTCGCGCCGCTCACCCAGGTCGGCGTGCAGCTGCTGCCCTACTATCACTTCACCGAGGGCAAGGTCGCGGGGATGCAGTGCTTCGTCTCGCGCACCGGCTACACCGGCGAAGACGGCTTCGAGCTGTACTGCCGGGCCAAGGACGCCGAGGTCCTGTGGCACGCCCTGGCGGGGCCGGGGCGGGCGGAGCCCTGCGGCCTGGGCGCCCGCGACACCCTGCGCCTCGAGGCGGGACTCCCGCTCTACGCCCACGACATCGACGACACCGTCACCCCCTTCGAGGCGGGCCTCGGCTTCATCGTGCGGCTCGACAAGGGGGCGCCATTCACGGGGCTGGCGGCCCTCAAGCAGCAGAAGCTCGAGGGCATCACCCGGCGGCTCACCGGCTTCCGCGTCACCGAGCCCAAGACGGTGGCACGGCCGGGGTACGACGTGCTGGTGAACGGGCGCACGGTGGACGCGGTGCGCTCGGGCACGGTGACGCCGACAGTGGGCGGGTCGATCGGTACGACCTACCTGCCGGTCGAGGTCGCCACAGCCGGCACGCGGTTCGAGATTGACGTCCGCGGCAAGCGTGTACAGGCCGAGACGGTGCGCATGCCGTTCGTCCCGCATCGGACCGTGCGCAAGTAGGATGCGGATCGGGATTCTCACGGTGTCGGACCGCGGGGCCGCCGGGCGTCGCGCCGATACGTCCGGCGACGCGATCCTCGAGTGGGCGACGGCGCGGGGATACGACGTCGTGGTGCGCAGTGTCGTCGCGGATGAGACCGACCGGATCGCGGGCAAGCTCGCGCGCTGGGCCGATTCCGGGGAGGTGGACGTGGTACTGACGACGGGCGGGACGGGTCTGGCGCCGCGGGACGTCACCCCCGAGGCCACCCTCGCGGTGCTCGAGCGCCCGGCCCCCGGCCTCGCCGAGGCGTTGCGCGCCCGCGGCGCCCATGGGTTCCCCCGGGCCTGGTTGTCCCGCGGCGTGGCGGGGACCCGCGGGAAGACGCTGATCGTCAACCTGCCGGGTTCCACCGGTGGCGTGCAGGACGGCCTGCGCGTGCTCGCCGACATCCTCGACCACGCCGTGGACCTCGTCACCGGCACCCGCACCGCCCATGGTGACAAGCCGACGTCTGATGTCTGACGTCTGACGTCTCTATGCCCGACCGCGTCCTCATTACCGGCGACGATCTCGAGCAGGCGGTCCGCATCAACGCCGAGCTCGAGCGGGCGGGATTTGACACGGTCCTGACCACGCCGCTGGACGACGTGCTCGAGTTGCTGCGGCGCCGCGAGCCGGACTGCGCGATCGTCACCGGTGGTCTGCACGAGGCGGGCGTCGGCCGGCTGCTCGGCGCGGCGCGCGACCGCTCGATCTCCACGCTGGGGCTCGTCGAGGCGACCGATCCCGATCCCAAGGCGCTCGCCCGGAGCCTGGGCCTGACCGCCTGGCTCGCCAAGCCGGTCGATCCGCCCGAAGTGGCGGCGACCGTGCGACGGCTGCTGGAGCGGCGGCGCCTGCAGGAGCGGACCGGCATCGTGGGCGAATCGGCCGCGATCCAGGAGCTGCTCGTCAAGATCGAGCAGATCGCGCCCGTCAGCTCGACGGTGCTGGTCGAGGGCGAGTCGGGCACGGGGAAGGAGCTGGTCGCCCGGGCGATCCACGACCTCTCGCCCCGGCGCCAGAAGCCCTTCATCGCGGTGAACTGCGCGGCACTGCCCGAGGGCCTGCTCGAGAGCGAGCTGTTCGGCCACGAGAAGGGGGCGTTCACCGGGGCCGCCGAGCGCCGGCTGGGACGCTTCGAGCTGGCCGACGCCGGCACGATCTTCCTGGATGAAGTGGGCGAAATCCCGCCGGCGACGCAGGTGAAGCTCCTCCGGGTGCTCGAGGACCGCACGTTCTTCCGGGTCGGCGGCACGCAGCCCATCAAGGTGGACGTCCGCGTGATCGCGGCCACGAACCGCTCGCTGCGGGACGCCGTGACCCGCGGCACGTTCCGCGACGACCTCTACTACCGGCTTGCCGTCCTGTACATCTACCTGCCGCCGCTGCGCGAGCGGCGCGGCGACATCCCGCTGCTCGTGCGGCGCTTCATCGCCGAGTTCGCCGCGCGGCACGACCGCAGGTTCCACGGCATCACGCCCGAAGCACTCCAGATCCTGGTGGACGCCGATTGGCCCGGCAACGCGCGCCAGCTCCGCAACCTCGTCGAGTCCATGGTCGTCCTCGCGCCCGAGGGGGAGATCCGCGCCAGCGACATCCCGCGGGAGATCCGGGAGCGGGCGCGGGGGCTGCCGATGCGCCTCCCCACCCCCGCCCGGGACGTGGTGGGGCACGAGCTGGAGTTCATCTTCCACAGCCTCGTGGACTTGAAGCTCCAGGTTGAGGAGCTGCGGCGGCGCATGGACGAGCGGCCCGCCGAGCGCGTGGAGGTGATCGAGATCGGGCGCGGCGAGCGACTTGGCGCGGTCGAGGCGGAGCCGCTTCCGGAGGCGCCCGTGCTGTACCGGGCGGGGATGACCATGGCTGACGTCGAGCGCGCGACGATCGAGGCGGCACTGCGCGATACGCGCGGCAACCGCCGCAAGGCCGCCGAAGTGCTGCGGATCGGCGAGCGCACGCTCTACCGCAAGTTGAAAGAATATTCGCTTGCGTGAATAAGCTCAGCTGGCGGCATGATGTCTCGTCGCTGGCGCCCCTTGACTTCCCCTCCGGACACTGCATGTTTGGGCCGCCTTCGAGGCCGATGCGCCCCGGCCCGGGCTGTGCGGTTTCCGGCGGGTCCCCGTGAGGGTCCCTGCCGGGGTGGTGCGCTTCGGGACGATCGTCGCCCTTGGCGATCGTCCCGGCGCGCGAGGGTGGTGCCGGGGTTGCGTGGCTGACGCCGGGTCACCGGCGTCGGTATCCCGTCTGCTCTCGGCCATTCCCCGAAACCGCAGCTCCGCCTCAACCGGGCCTCGAGGCGTTGTTCATCCAAAAACGGACGACCAGCGCCCCCGGGCGGGGGCAGGGTGTCCCGGTGCGGCCGTCTCCGCGCGACGTGTGCGGTTGCGACGGCCGGTCATCGGTGACCATGGAGGAGACGACGTGAATCCATCGAGGTTGTCGCGGGCGCCGGACGACGATCCCCGGCATCCCGACCAGCAAGCGGCACCGCCGGCCAAGGCGGGGTCGCCCCTCACGCCGGCGGTCAGCCCCGATCCCTGGGGTCTGAAGCGCGCCGAGAACCTCATTCTGACCCTCACCGGGGTGCTCTCGGCGCGGGTCGTGGCCACGGCGGGCGGCGAGATCAGCGAGATCCACGTGCTCACGCGGGCCGACATGCAGGCGAAGCAGGTGGTGCGCAACGTCGAGTCCGCGCTGCTCGCGCAGCTCGGCATCAAGGTGGACCACCGCAAGATCAGCGTGGCCCAGACGGCCGACGTGCGGCCCATCGAACAGCTGCAGGAGGAGGCGGTTGCGGCGCGCGCCAAGAAGCGGGTCGTGATCTTCCGAGGGCTGGAGGTGCATCCCGCCGACCGGCCGCATCGCGTCCAGGTGCGCGTCCAGCTCTCGTTCGGCGAGCGCGAGGCGGAGGCCGTGGAGCAGGGCACGGACACGCTGCGCAACCGGGTCGAAGCCGCGGCCCGGGCCGCGGCGACCTGCCTCGATGAGCTCCTGCCCGATAACTCCATCGCGCTCGAGGGCGCCATGCTGCTCGACGCGTTCGACCGCAAGCTCGTGCTCGTCGCCGTGCACGGGCTGGCGGGCCGTGAGGCGCAGCTCCTCACCGGTACGGCGGAAGTGCGTGAGAGCGCGGAGCGCAGCGCCGTGTTCGCGGTGCTCGACGCCACGAATCGCTGGACGATGGCTCGGCGGTAAGTCTATGTAAGGCAGGCAGTTCGTCCCCACACCGGGCGTCGCGCCAGCCGCCGGCGTCCGGGGGGCTTTCGCAGTTCCGATTCTAGGGATACTATGGGTTCTGTGAGTTCTACCAGAACTGATGTGTTTCTCGGCACCCAGCGCGTGGCCCGCGTCTGCCAGGTCACCCCGGCGACCGTGGCGAGCTGGATCGATCAGGGTCATCTCAAGGGACACCGCACGCCGACGGGGCGCCGCCGGGTTGCATCGGGCGACCTGGTCGAGTTTCTGCGGGCGCACGGGATGCCGGTGCCGGCCGAGCTGCTGGGTGGCGGGGCGGGCGAGACGGTCGTGGTCGTCGAGGACGAGGTGTCGTACCTGCGCGCGCTGGTGCGGACGCTGGAGGGCTCGGACCTCGACGTCGAGGTGGTGGAGGCGACGAGCGGCGTGGACGGGTTGCTCGAGATCGGGCGGGTGCAGCCCACGCTGATCGTGCTCGACTACCGGTTGCCCGATCTCAACGCGGCGCAGATCATCGAGCGGCTGCTCCAGCCGGACCGCGGACCGGACGCCGAGGTGGTGGTGGTGACCGGCGGGATGGACGAGGACGAGCTGACGCGGGTCCGCGCGCTGGGTGTGACGCGGATCGTGGGCAAGGCCGACGGGATGGACGCCGTGCTGGCGGCGATTCGGGAGGGATTGGCGGCGCGGCGGCAGGCGGCGTAGCAGGACTGGACTTCACGCGGGGCGCGCCGGCACAGGCGGCCCGCACACTTCGAGATGGACGTACGGAACAAGGGGGCCCCGGGCGGCGCGTAGTTGAGCGGATCTGAGCGGACGGCTGAATAGCGGAGCGTCGGGTGCGCCATAGCGAGGCGTGCCACTCCAGGTCTACGGCATTCACGCGTAGGTCGCATAAAGGGGGTGACGCTCAATGTTGGGATTCGGCTGGTTCGCGGCGATTCTGGGCGCCATCGTTCGGGTCTTGATGGCGAACG
>Ga0187892_10007693_pt1 | contig 15193 bp, 13 predicted proteins | sample MA1701073metaG_FD_139345 | JGI IMG/M metagenome (GOLD analysis project Ga0187892, IMG submission 139345) | Bio-ooze microbial communities from a basaltic lava cave in the Kipuka Kanohina Cave System on the Island of Hawaii, USA - MA170107-3 metaG ... | reverse complement strand
GGCCCGTTCTTGTCGATGAAGACGATCTCGCCGGGTTCGACGTCGCGCTGGTACTCGATGCCCGAGAGGTCGAAGCCGCAGGTCTCCGACGCCACGGACCAGGCGCTCCCGCGCTTGCCGAGGGTGAGCGGCCGGAACCCCTGGGGGTCGCGGACGGCCACGAGCTCGTTGGGCGTCAGGAAGAGGAGCGAGTAGGACCCTTTGATGAGGGTCATCGCCTGCTTGATGCCCTTCTCGACGTCGGGGGAGCGGGCCACGAGGTAGAGGATGATCTCGGTGTCGGTGGTCGTGTGGAAGATGGGAAAGAAGTGGCCCTGCGCCTCGATCTCGTGCCGCAGCGCGGCGGAGTTGACCAGGTTTCCGTTGTGCCCCACCGCGATCATGCAGCGGGAGGTTTCCACGACCAGCGGCTGCGCGTTGGCGAGGCTGGAAGAGCCCGTCGTCGAGTAGCGGACGTGGCCGATCGCGGCGTGGCTCTTGAGCTTCTGGAGGTTCTCGCGGTTGAAGACGTCCTCGACGAGGCCCATGCCTTTGTGGTAGACGAGCCGCCCGTCCTGGATCGAGGCGATGCCGGCGGACTCCTGGCCGCGGTGCTGCTGGGCGAAGAGTCCGAGATACGTCAAGTCGACCGCGTTCGGCGCCCCGAAGACGCCGAAGAGGCCGCACTTGTCCCGCGGAGACGTCGTGACCCCGGAGACAGAGTGACCCGTCACCCTGTCTTCGTTCGTCACCTTGTCTCCACTCGTCACCGTGTCTCCTTCCGCGGCGCGGGCTCCGGGGTCTCGGCGCGGGCGGCCCGGCCGGCGACCCGGACGGCGTCGTACAGCGCCGCCATCCAGACGCCCGTGGCCCCGAGGATCAGGGCGACCTTCGCCTCGCGGCCGGCGGCGAGGAAGGGCGCCATCAGGGCCCCGTTGACGAGAAGGGCGAAGAGGAAGAAGAAAACCAGTCCCCGAATCGCCCGCCCCAGATCGACGTGGGCCGCTCCGGGAATCAGGGCCAGTACCGCCGTCCGGACTCGCATCCGCGGGTCGGCATTATAGGCGAACCGGCCCCGGGCTACAAGGGCAAGGAGCCGCGGCCGTTCCCGCGAAAGGACGGTTAAGTCAAACCCTTAGCATCGAATCGGAATTGTATTTGCCAAAAAAACCGCGATGCGGATCGGCGGATGGGCTATTCTCGGGTGACATGACCTGTCCCCGCAGCGCCGCGGGCTTCGTCGTACTCCTCTGCATCAGCGCGGGACAGGCCGCGCCCGCGCTCTCGCCGGTCGGGCCGCTCGGGTACTGGAAGGGGGACGACGGGGAGCGTCCGGCCTCCGCGGCCGACGCGTCGGGGAACGGATACGCCGGGACCTACGCCGCGGGGAGCGGCGGATCGACGACCGTCCCCACGACCAAGTTCGCGAACCCCCTCAGCTTCAGCCTGGACGGAAAGTCCGGCGTCATCTCCATTCCGGACGCCCCCGCGCTCCGCCTGAGCCGGGACCTCACGGTCTCCCTGTGGGCCCGCCGGACGGCCGACGTCAACGACTGGGTGCGCCTCGTGGGAAAGGGGAACCCGGGCCAGCGGAACTTCGGGGTGTGGCTCTTTCCGGGCGGCGACGGGCGGATCAAGTTCCAGATCTACAACGCCAGCGGCGGGTCGATCCTCGAGCTGGACTCGCCTCCGGAAACCGCGACGAAGTTGGACACCTGGTTCCACGTCACCTGCGCCATTTCCGGGGATGCCGCCGCGCTCTACCTGAATGGCGCGCGGGCCGCGACGGGATGGCGGAACGGAGAGCCCGGAGTCTCGGGCGATCCGCTCACCTTCGGCCACGCCGGTTACCACGGGTTCTTCGCCGGCCAGCTCGACGAAGTCCGGATCTACGACCGCGCGCTCTCGATGAGCGAGATCGTCTACGTCGCCCAGGGGAACGGGCCCCCCGCGCCCCCGGCCGGCCTGGCCGCGTCCGCCGCGGAGGCGAAGGACGTGAAGCTCAAGTGGACCGCTTCCTCCACGACGCCCCCCGCGGGCACGGCGACTCACTACCTCGTCAAGCGCTCCGCCACGTCCGGGGGCGGATACGCGCCGCTCGTTTCGGCGCGCGCGGCGACGATCTTCGACGACGCCACGGCCGAGGCGGGAAAGACCTATTACTACGTCGTCACGGCGGTCGACGCCGGCGGGGAGAGCGGCCCTTCGAACGAGCTCAAGGTCGAAATCCGGACCAGGTGAGGATGGGCTGAGCGTATCCGAGGTATCAAGATGGTCTCGAAGCTCTGTGCGCTGGCGATCTGGGCGGCTCAGGACGACCTGACAGTTCTGCGGCCCGACAAAGCCGACGCGCCCCCCTCGAAGATGCTGTATCGATACCTCGAGGGGCAGGTCCGGAAGAAGCTCGACGTCCGCAAAGCCGGGCTCGAATCCTGGAGCGCCGACGAGCTTCGCAAGAGACAGCGCGAGCTTCGCCCCCGGCTCCTTGAACACCTTGGCGGGTTTCCCGAGCGGAGCCCGCTGAACGCGCGCGTCGTGGGTAAGCGCGCCGGGGAGGGCTATTCGGTCGAGCGCGTCATCTACGAGAGCCGGCCGGACCACCACGTCACCGCGCTGCTCTACCTCCCCGAAGGACGGGCCCCGTTCCCGGGCGTCCTCGTGCCCTGCGGCCACGCGCAGAACGCCAAGGCCTTCGGGGAGTATCAGCGCGTCTGCATCCTGATGGCGAAGAACGGGATCGCGGCCCTCTGCTTCGACCCGCTGGGTCAGGGGGAACGCGTCCAGATCTTCGGGAGCGACGGGAAGTCCGCCGCTTCCGACAACAGCCTGGAACATACGATGATCGGCATCGGGGCGCTCCTGATCGGAAAGTCGGGCGCCGCGCTTACGGCCTGGGATTCGATCCGCAGTCTGGACTATCTGGCCGGCCGTCCCGAGGTGGACCCGCGGCGCCTGGGCGTCACCGGCAACTCCGGCGGAGGGGCCATGACGGGTCACCTCATGGCGCTGGACGACAGGGTCGTCGCCGCCGCCCCCGACTGCTCGGTCACCAATATAGGTCTGGAACGCCTGTTCGCCACGTTCGGACCCTGCTGAACGGAGGAGAGTCTTCCGGGGCAGGTCGCCCTGGGGATGGATCAGGCTGACCTCGTGACCTTGCGGGCGCCCGACGTCTCTGTATTGCTCCTGACGGCCACGCGGGACTTCTTCGACATCCGGGGCTGCTGGGACGTCTTCCGGGAAGCCAAGCGCATGTACGGCGCGCTCGGGCACGCGGAACGGGTGGACCTTTTCGAGTACAACGACACGCACGGCTTCTCCAAGCCCCGGCGCGAAGCGGCGGTGCGCTGGATGCGCCGCTGGCTCCTACGGACGGATGACGCCCCCACCGAGGGGGACATCCCGGTCGCCCCCGATCGCGACCTGCTGTGCACCGCTTCCGGCCAGGTCCTTAAGGAGTTCAAGGGCAAGTCGGTGTTCGACCTGAACGCCCAGGACGAGCGCGACCTGGCGGCCGCGCGGGCGGCCCGGGTGGCCTCGTGGACTCGGGACGATTTTCTTCGCGAAGTCCGAAAGGCGATCCGGCTGCCGGACCGCATCGAGCCGGCGAAGCGGACGGAGACGGGCACGGTGATGCGGGAGTCGGGGACGATCACGAAACTCCTTTTCGACACGGAGCCGGGCATCCGTCTTCCGGGTCTTTTCTTCACGCCCAAGGAGAGCGATCCTTCGCGCCCGTGGGTCGTCCTGGTCGCCGGCGAAGGCAAGGCGAAGCGCTCCTTCGAGAAGCTCGCCGAGAGCGGAAGATCAGTCCTGGCGATCGATCTGCGCGGCATGGGTGAGCTGACGCCCCCGCCCGTCAGCTGGGCCCGGACCTGCGGTGATCTGCACGAGGCGCTCCTGGGTCTCTACCTCGATCGGCCGCTCCTGGGGCAGCGCGTGGTCGACCTTCTTTCGGTCCTCGAACAGGCGGCCCCATCGTCGCCGGCCGGATTCCGTCTTGTGGCGACAGGCTTGGCGGGACCGATTGCCTTGCATGCGGCCGCGCTCGATCCGCGCGTCATCGAACTGAGCGTGGAAGGCTCGATCGTGTCGTGGGCCGGCGTGGTCCGGACCCCGATGAACTTCGACCAGCTCACCAACGTCGTCCCGGCCGTGCTGAAGGTCTACGACCTGCCCGACCTGGCGGCCGCCCTGGCGCCCCGCCCGTTGACCGTCCGTTCGCCGGTCTATCCCCTGGCGAAACCCATTCCCCCGGAGGACGTCCAGGAGGCCTTCGGCAAAGTCAAAGCCGCCTACACCCGCCTGGGTGCGGAGAACCGTCTCATCCTCCGCTGATTGCCGCGGGCGTCGCCTTACTTCGTCCCGAAGACGTTCGCGTAAACGGCAGTAGACTCCGACGGTCAGGGCGTTGATCGCCGTGACGTAGACGCGTCCGCCGACGCTGCCCCAACGGTCGAGGTCGGGGTCCCAGACTTAGTTCCCCCGTCGGCCGGGAACCTTCGCTTTTTTTCGGCCGTCCGTTCGTCGACCGGATTCTTGATTCCTGGCTCTTGACTCGAGCCGGGGCCCTCGCTAAGATGCTGCCAATGTAGAAGGAGCCGAGACCACAACTCGAGGTCGGAAGAAAAGTGGGCTCAACCCACTTTTTTTTGTCTCGGTCGAGGGCAGGCATAGGATGAACGGAGAAGTTCTCAGGATTGTGGACGCGATCCACCGCGAAAAGGGGATCGACAAGGAGCTCATCTTCGAGTCGATCGAGCAGGCTCTCTCCATGGCCGCGAAGAAGCATTTGAATACCAAAGAGATGCCGGTGGTCAAGATCGACCGCGAGAAGGGCGACATCACCGCCTTCGACGGCGAACAGCCCATCGAGACCTCGGCCCTGGGACGGATCGCCTACCAGGCCGCGCGGCAGCTTTTCGTCCAGAAGCTTCGCGAAGTGGAAAGCGAGAGCGTCTTCTCGGAATTCGCCCACAAAAAAGGGGATATCGTCACCTGCAACGTCTCCCGGTTCGAGGGGCCTCATCTCGTCTGCAAGATCGGGGACAAGGCCGAGGCGACCATGCTCAAGCCCGACCAGGTCCCCGGCGAAAACTACCGGCTGGGAGACCGCCTGCGGGCCTTCGTGTCGGAAGTCGAAAAGCGGGGCACCCGCGTCCGGGTCTTCGTGTCGCGCTCCCACGAGGACTTCGTCCGCCGCCTCTTCGAGCTCGAGGTTCCGGAGATCGCCGACGGCACGGTCGTCATCAAGGGCATCGCCCGCGAGCCCGGCTACCGGACCAAGATCACCGTCCACTCCACCAACGACCGCGTGGACTGCCTGGGCGCCTGCGTGGGCGTGCGCGGCAGCCGCATCCGGAACGTCGTCGACGAACTCAACGGCGAGAACGTCGACATCGTGCGGTGGAGCGACAACCCCAAGGAGCTCATAAAGAATTCGCTCAAGCCCGCCGAGATCGCCGAGGTGATCCTGGACGAGACCCAGAAGAGGACGACGGTCTACGTTCTGAAGGATCAGCTCTCGCAGGCGATCGGGAAGGGCGGCCGGAACGTGCGGCTGGCCTCGAAGCTCGCCGGCTGGGAAATCGACATTTACGAATTGGGAGGCGAAGGCCAGGCGCCCGCCGAGGGCGCGGCCCCGGCGTCCTCGTCCGATCTGCCCGCGCCGAGCGACATCGAGGGGCCTGCCCCGAGCGGCGTCGAGGGGTCTGCCGCGCCGGAAGCACCCGCCCCGGACGGGGCTGCCCCCGCGGGAGCCGCGCCGCCCGCCTCCGAATCCGAGAAGAAGAATGAGAGTTAGCGAACTCGCCAAGGAACTGGGCTACAAGGCCGCCGAGCTCGTGGAGCTCGCGAAGGTCAAGGGCATCAAGATCGAGGACGCCCGCGCGAACATCGACGCGCGCATGGCCGCGGCCGTCCGCGCCCAGGTCCCGCACCGCTCCAAGCTCTCCGGCGCCCTCATGGACGTCTACGCCCGGGTCGTCTCGGACGAGGCTTCCCGCGCCGCCGCCAAGGCCGCCGAGCCCAAGCCCGAAAAGAAAAAGGAGCCGGAGGGCGAAGGCGCCGAGGCCAAGCCGAAGCGCACGGCGCGCAAGAAGGTCGCCGAGCCCGCGCCGGCCGAGGCCGCGGCGGGCAAGACGGCCGTCGCCGAAGCGCCCCCCAAGGTGGCCAAGAAAGAAGAGCACAAGGCGCCGCCGCCCAAGACGACCAAGAAGGCGAAGGTCGTGGAGGAGTTCCGGCTGGCCGACGCCCAGAAGGCCGGCCCGGCGCCCAAGCCCACCGCCCACAAGGCCGTCGAGCTCAGCCCCGAGGAGCAGGAGGAGCTGAAGAAGGAGGCTTCGAAGCCGCTCATCGACGTGGACAAGGTGATCGGCGAGCAGAAGGAACTGCACGCGATGCGGCCGATCGAGATCGAGGTCTTCACCGCGGACCGCCCCGTCGAAGAGGCCAAGGAAAAGCGGCACGTCCGGCCGGTGACCAAGACGACGCAGGCCTCGACGCCGGCGGCGCCCGTACGGCCGTCCTTCCCGGGCAGGCCGACGTCTCCGCCCGCGCAGTCCTACCCCCCGCGCATGAAGCCGCGCGTCCCCCCGCCCGCGATGCGTCCCACGGTGGCGCCGTATCGGCCGCGGCCCGTCGTTACCCCCATGGCCGAACGAAAGAGCGAGATCAGCGTGCCGATCACCATCAAAAACTTCTGCGAGCAGACCGGCATCAAGGTCCCCATGGTCATCAAGAAGCTCATGGACCTGGGCGTGACGGTCATGAACCAGAACGCGGTCCTGGACGAGGACACCGTGGGCGCCCTCGCCGCCGAGTTCAAGCGGGACATCACGGTGGTCAAGGAGAAGACCCAGGAAGAGAAGATCCAGGCCTCCGTGGAGTACACGGACGACCCCAAGGACGTCGTCCGGCGCGCGCCCGTGGTCACCATCATGGGCCACGTCGACCACGGCAAGACGACGCTCCTCGACCGGATTCGCAACACGAAAGTGGCCGCCGGCGAGGCGGGAGGCATCACCCAGCACATCGGGGCGTCGAAGGTGGCGACCCAGGACGGGAAGCACATCGTCTTCCTCGACACGCCCGGTCACGAGGCGTTCACCCAGATGCGCTCGCGCGGCGCGAAGGCGACCGACATCGTCGTCATCGTCGTGGACTCGGCCGACGGGGTCATGCCGCAGACCGAGGAGTCGATCAACCACGCCAAGGCCGCGAACGTCAAGCTCGTGGTCGCGCTGAACAAGATCGACAAGCCAGGCGCCAACCTCAACAAGGTGAAGGGCCAGCTCGCCGCGCTCGGGCTCAACCCCGCGGGCGACTGGGGCGGGAACATCGAGTGCGTCCCGGTTTCCGGCCTGACGGGTCAGGGCGTGGACGACCTCCTGGAGACGCTCACGCTCGAGGCCGAGATGCTGGAGCACCTCAAGGCCAACCCCAAGCGTCCCGCTTCGGGGGTGGTCCTCGAAGCCCGGAAGACGGATGACCGGGGCGTCATGGCGACGCTTCTCGTCCAGAACGGGACGCTCCGGAAGGGGGACGGGATCCTCGCGGGGCGGGGGTACGGCCGGGTGCGCTCGATCGCCAACGACCTGGGCAAGCCGATCGAGGAGGCGGGGCCCTCGACGCCGGTGGAGGTCATGGGCTTCGTCGAGCTGCCGGACGTGGGCGACCCCTTCCAGGTGGTGCCGGATCTGGCGAAGGCCAAGGAGCTGGCGGAAGAGCGCCAGAACAAGGCGCGCGAAGCCCAGCTCATGGAGCGCCAGCACGTCACCATGGAGGGCCTCTTCAAGCAGATCGAGGCCGGAAACCTCAAGGAAGTCCGAGTGATCCTGAAGGTGGACGTCAAAGGCTCGCTCGAAGTGCTGAAGGAGGCGCTGCCGGGACTTTCGACGGAGGAGGTCAAGCTTCAGCTTCTCCACGCGGCGCTGGGAGGCGTCACGGAGGCCGACGTGCGCCTCGCCGACGCCGACGACGCCCTCATCATCGGCTTCAACGTCGAGATCGAAACCCGCGCCGCCGAGCTCGCCAAGGAACGCGGGGTCGAAATCAAAATCTACAACGTCATCTACCAGGCGATCGAGGAGATGCAGGCCGCGCTCGAGGGGCTCCTCGAGCCCGAGCTCGTCGAGCAGAAGCAAGGGCACGCGTCGGTCAAGGAGGTGTTCCGGATCTCGCGCGTGGGGGCGATCGCCGGCTGCATGGTGACGGACGGGAAGTTCGAGAGGTCGAGCCAGGTGCGCCTCATCCGGGACCAGAAGGTGGTGCACACCGGGAAGCTGGAGAGCCTGAAGCGGTTCAAGGACGACGTCAAGGAAGTCGTCGAAGGCTACGAGTGCGGCATCAAGATCGCGGGACACGACGACGTGCGGAAGGGCGATATCATCGAGGCCTTCGCGATCCAGAAGGTCGCCCGCAAGCTGGAAAAGAAGAAGTAGGCCTTAGGCCCCAGGCCTTAGCCAGATTGGTCCCCCTCCCCCGCCCCTCCCCAGGGGGAGGGGAAGGGGGTGGGGGAGTCTTCTCTGGCTAAAGCCTAAGGCCTAGGGCCTAAGGCCTATGATCGTAGGGACCCTCAAGATCCGACTCGTGTTGCGCGATTCGCACTCCCTCAAGGACAAGCGCCGCGTGATCAAGAGCCTGAAGGAAACGCTCTCGAACAAGTTCAACATCTCCGTCGCCGAGACCGACGAGCAGGACGTGTGGCAGACGGCGGAGATCGGGGTCGCCGCCGTCGGGACCGACACGCCGTTCGTCCAGAGCGTATTGTCGAACGTGCTGAACTACGCGCGCTTCTTCGGCGGCGTGGAGCTCGTCGACTCGGAGCAGGAGATTTTCGGCGACTGAGATGGCCCAGGGCTTCCGCAAAGACCGGCTGCAGAGCGAGATCGTCAAGGAGACGAGCCAGATCGTCCTCTACGAGCTCCGCGACCCGCGCAAGGGCTTCATCACCGTGACGCGGGCGAAGGTATCGGACGACTACCGCTACGCGAAGATCTTCGTCTCGGTCATGGGGACGGCCAAGGAGAAGAAGCTCACGATGAAGGGCCTCCGGCACGCTCAGGGGTACGTGCAGAAGCAGCTTTCCCGGCGGATCCAGATGAGGTCCTTCCCGGAGATCGTCTTCGAGCTGGACGAGTCGATCGACAAGGCGTTTCAAGTAACCCAGGTGCTGGACAGGCTTGGGAAGGAGCGCCGGGCCCGGAAGGGCGGCGCCTCCCCCGCGGAGGAAGAATGAAGCGCCACGACGGACGCGCGCCCGACCAGCTCCGCCCCGTGAACATCGTCCGCGGTTTCACGGCCAGCGCGCCGGGGTCCGTGCTCATCGAGATGGGCCGCACCAAGGTGCTGTGCACCGCGTCGGTCGAGCACGAGGTCCCGCCGTGGCTGGAAGGCCGCGGCAAGGGCTGGGTGACGGCCGAGTACGGCATGCTGCCCGCCTCGACCCCCGAGCGCAAGCAGCGGGAGCGGGCCGGGAAGACCGACGGGCGGACGAGCGAGATCCAGCGCCTGATCGGCCGGGCCATGCGCGCCATCGTCGACCTCGAGATGCTGGGCGAGCGGACGGTCTGGCTGGACTGCGACGTCTTGGAGGCCGACGGCGGCACGCGCACGGCCGGGATCACGGGGGCGTACGTGGCGCTCGTCGACGCGGTCCGCTCCCTCGAGAAGGAAGGCTTGAAGTTTCCGGCGCCTCCGGTCAAGGACTCCGTGGCGGCGGTGAGCGTGGGCGTCTTCCGCAACGAGGCGCTGCTGGACCTCTGCTACGAGGAGGACTCCCAGGCCGATGTCGACATGAACGTGGTCCTGACGGGCCGCGGGCTCATCGTCGAGGTGCAGGGGACGGCGGAGAAGACGCCCTTCGACACGTCGCGCCTGATGGCGCTCTACAAGCTCGCCGAGAAGGGCATCGCCCAGCTCCGCGACTTGCAGAAGCAGGCGCTGGCGAAGTAGTCACCGGACGCGGCGGACGTCCGAGATCCGGGTCACTCGTCCGCCGGCGTCGAAGGTGACCGCGAATTCCCACACGGTCTCGGCGCCGGAGCCGACTCGGCCGCCCCCGCCGCCCAGGCCTCCCCAGCCCCCGCCTCCCCCGCCCTTGGCCGCGGCCACGGCGACGACCGCCACCGCGGCGATCGCGAGGACGGTCCCCGCGTACCGCAGCGGCGCCGTCCCGTCCTCCGAGATGACGCGGTACGTCCAGTGGTCCTCGAGCGGCGGGCCCGCCTCCACCCGGACGACGCTCGGGCAGCCCAGCCGGTCGAACACCTTGTCCTGGGGCATACCCACGGAGACGAGGTCGCGCCATTCCCGGGCCAGCTCGCCCGTCGCGCCGCACCCCGAGAGCGTCAGGGCCGCCGCCAGGGCGGCCCCCGCGGACCGCTTCGTCGCCATCGCCCTTTATTCTACCCCCGCCCGATTCCACTTGACGCCGGGGACTTACAGTTTTATAATTAAAACAGTTCTATGATGAAAACAGTAGACGCCAAGACGTGCGCCCGGCAGCTGGCGGCCCTCCTCCCCCGCGTCTATTACCGGTTCCGGACCTGGGGGACGCCGGTCGGGGGCGTGAGCGTGACGGAGCACGGCGTGGACGTGCTGCGCCACGTCCCCGAGGAGGAGCCGGTCCGCCTGGGAGGGCTCGCCGAGCACCTCATGCTGTCGAAGGGCGCGGCCTCGGTCATGGTGAAGAAGCTCGTGCGGGCGGGACTCGTGGACCGGCGGCGGAACCCGGAGAACGAGCGGGAAGTGCAGATCCGGTTGACGCCGCGAGGCGTCCGCTTTCTCAAAGGGAATCCGGCTTTGGACGGGAGGAGGATGGTGAACTATCTGCGAAGGCTGTCCGCCGCGGAACGCGCCCGGATCGTGGAAGCCCTCCGGGCGCTTCTCCGGCCGGACGGCGACGACGGTCGCGGGAGGCGGCGATGAAGGTCTTAAGGCGAGGGATGGCGGCGCTTGGCCCTGGGGGAGGGGGTGGACGTCATTCGTGGCCGGGAGGGTAGAGGTTGGGGGACGTGTTCGCGTAGCGGAAGTAGACCTGAAGCGTTTGTGCGGCGAGACTGGTCCGGATCACCGTCTCGTTCCGGTTCCGTCCCGGCCAATCGCCCCACCGGCCTTGGTGCCGCGCCAAAGTGTGCATGAAGGGAACCCAGGCTCTCCACTTCGGCCCGTTCGGCCCGTCGCGCTGAAAAATCGCGAGCGTCGACCAGTGCCACGAGGCGAAATCCTGCTCGCTCCAGTCGGGCTTCTGGGCGAGCAGGCGATCCGTCGCGATCGACAGCCGGGGGTGTTCCGTGCTCTTGTCCGTGAAGATTCGGGACATGACCTCGTGGGCGCCGGGAGGCTCCCCCAGACGGGCGTCGAAATAGCTCCGGATCCGGTCGTATCCGACCCGGGGGAAAGACAGCCCGCTGATTTCGGCCGCCTTCAGGGCCATCAGGGCCCAGCCTTGAGCGGCCACGTCGTCGAAAGCCTGAGCGTTTTCCTGGAGGCGGATGAGCGCGTCCACGGCGTTCTGCGCCTGGTTCTTGAAAAGGTTCGAGCCCGTCAGGCCGTAGGCTTCCACGAGCGCCAGGGTCGCGACGGCGTGATCCACGACGCCGTTCGAAGAGCCGAAGGTCCCGCCGGGAAGCTGATCCCGCATGAGCCACTGGAGTCCGCGCCGGGCCGCGTCGCCGGTGGTGCGGCCTTCGATCCTGTCCTTCGAAAGATGGGAGTGGCCCTCTCCGAGCAGAGTAAGGAGGGCCAGACCTGTCATCCCCGGTCGCCCGATCGCATGCCCCTCCAGGACCCCGACGCTCTCGCCCCAGCTCCCGTCGGGATTCTGATTCCGGAGAAACCAGCCCAGATAACGCGAATAGGGGTAATCGTCCGGACCGACCCAAAGGCGCCGGAGGACAATCCGGGCGGGCTCGTACACGAAGAAGACGGCCACCGGCAGCGCCAGGAACGCGAGCGCCCAAAGCCGCTTCATGTCGGGTGACCCTCGGTCGCGGTCCACCCTGATTGTACCCCGGCGGCCCACGCGCCTTAGAGCATGTTGACAGGGTCGACGTCCATGACGACCTGAAGCCTGGAGGTGTTGGGGAACGTCCCGGCGACCCGCTTGAGCGACGGGAGGACCGCTTCGAGCTTCGGCACTTTGACGAGGAAGTGGCGGCGGAACCGGCCCTTGAGCTTGTAGAGGGGCGCGACCGCGGGGCCCAGCACCGTCGCCTGGGACTCGTCCACCGTCGCGCGAAGCTTGGCGCCCAGCTCGTCCCCCGTCTTCCGCACGCGCTCTTCGTTCCACCCCTGGACGAGGAGCCGCACGAGCGAGACGAAGGGCGGGTAGCTCAGCTCCCGGCGGTGCTCCAGCTCCTGGTTCACAAACCCGGTGAAATCGTAGGTCGCCGCGGCCTTGACGGCGTAGTGCTGCGGATAGAAGGTCTGGACGACGACCCGGCCCCCCTTGGGCCCGCGGCCCGTCCGGCCCGCCACCTGCGTGATCAGCTGGAACGTCCGCTCCGCGGCCCGGAAGTCCGGGATGTGGAAGGCCGTGTCGGCGCTGACGACTCCCACGAGCGTCACGTCGGGAACGTCGAGGCCCTTGGCGACCATCTGCGTCCCCACGAGCACGTCCGTGTCGCCGCCCCACAGCGCCCGGAGCGACTCGCGGTAGTCCTGCCGCGTCTTCATGGAATCGCTGTCCATGCGGGAGACGGCCAGGCCCGGGAAGAGGCGCTTGATCTCCGACTCGATCCGCTCGGTCCCGATCCCGTACTGGAGGAGCCTCCCGGCCCCGCACCCCGGGCAGCTCTCGGGGAGCGGCTGCGTGTCAAAGCAGTAGTGGCAGACGGCCCGCTGGATCTCGCGGTGGAACGTCATCGCCACGTCGCACCGGCGGCAGCTGAAGAACCACCGGCAGCGCGGGCACGAAACGTGCGTCAGGTAGCCGCGGCGGTTGAGGAAGAGCAGCACCTGCTCCTGGCGCTCCATGGCCTGCCGCATGAGCTGCTCGAGGCGCCTCGAGATGATCGGATAGCGCTTGAGCTCCGCCTTCTCCGCCGTCATGTCCACGACCTCGATCTCCGGCATCTCCCGGCGCTCGACGCGGGCCGGCAGGCGCGCCAGGCGGTACTCGCCCGCGCGCGCGCGGTGGAGCGACTCGAGGGAGGGCGTCGCGCTGCCGAGGATCACGGTCGCGCCTTCCCGGCGGGCCCGCTCGATCGCCACGTCGCGCGCGTGGTAGCGGGGCGCGTTCTCCTGCTTGTAGGCCGCCTCGTGCTCCTCGTCGAGCACGACCGCCCCGAGCGACCGCACGGGCGCGAAGACGGCCGACCGCGCGCCGACGATCACGTCAACCTGGCCTTCGCGCGTCGCGCGCCACTGCGAGGCGCGGTCCGCCTCGGTGAGCACGCTGTGGAGCACGGCCACGCGGCCGAACCGCGCCTTGAACCGCGAAACCGTCTGGGGCGTGAGCGCGATCTCCGGCACGAGGACGATCGCCTGCTTCCCCTGCTCCACGACGCGGCGGATCGCGCGCAGGTACACCTCCGTCTTCCCGCTCCCCGTCACGCCGTGGAGGAGAACGACGCCTCCGCCCTCGACGACGCGGAGCGCCTCCTCCTGGTCGGCCGTGAGGGTGATCTCCTTGCGCCGCTCCTTGATCGCCTCGGCCATGGCGTCGATGTCGGGACGGACCTTCGCCTCGCGGAGCAGCCCCGCCCGGACCATGGTGGAGACGACCGCGCTTCCGACGCCGGCCCGCTCGGTGAATTCGGGTCGCGGGAGAGGCGCCTCGAGGCCCCGCGCGAAGGCGAGGACCGCGCGATGCCGGTCGCTCCGCGCTTCGCCTTCCCCGGCCGAAACGAGGCGCACGATCTTCCCCCGGCTACCTTTCTTCACCCCGGTCGGGATCGCCGCCGCCAGGGCCTCCCCCCACGAGCACCCGTACCGCGCCGCCAGCCAGCGCGTCAGGTCGAGCAGCTTCTCGTCGGCCAGCACGTCCGCCCCCGCGCCCGACAGGTCCCGAATCTTCGGGAAGTCGGCGCGGTCGGCCAGCGAGACGACGAACCCGGACGTCTGCCGGTTCCGGAAGGGGACGTCCACCCGGACGCCGGGCCGGACGCGGTCCCGCATCGGCTCCGGGATCCGGTACGTGAACGCCCGGTCGACCGGCATGTTGAGGACGACTTCGGCGAACTCCGCCATCGGCCGGAGTGTAACAAAACTTCCAGGAAGGATTGTTACCAAAGGCATATCCACTTGACTCGCTATCGGAGGGAAATGACCGCGCGGGCGAAGTGGCGCTCTCCCGTTCTCTCTTCGACCAGCACCTCGACGCGGTCGAGAGGGTCCGCCGCTTTCACGACGTACTCCAATATCCGGGACGTTCCGCCGGCCGGCAGCGTGCCCAGGAACTCCAGCCGCTCGGGAAGATGCGGGAGCCGGACGGTCGACACGAGCGTCACCTCGCGGGACAAGCCGTTCGCAATGCGAAGGGATACCTTCTTGCCGTCGGGGGAATCGGTCGCGTCGCCCTTGATCTCGATCGGGGACGTCACCTGGAGGGGAATCGTCTTTCGCAGCGTTCGCCGACGGTCCCCTTCGGAGTACGTCACCACGACCTCCATCTCCCGGCGACCCGCTTTTTCGTCGGCGGGAAGAAGGAAGGTCAAATCCTGGGAGGCATCCCGGCCCGACGACCCCGAAAAGACCGACTCGGCCGGCCGCACGACCCACCCGTCCGGAGCGCGGATCGAAAAACGCATATCGCCGCCGGCCTCGCGCGTCGCGGGGGGACGGAAACGGATCGAGCCGGAGACGGGGCCGCGGCGCATCGGCAGCGTGCCGCCCTCGAACCGAAGTCCCGACCAGGCGGTCAGCAAGGCGCCGTCAACCCGGCCGACGAACAGAGGCGAGTCCGTCACCTTCAGGGGCTCCTCGGGGCCGACCCTCCGGATCCCCGCCCACGGATCGTACACCTCCGCCCGGTCTCCCCACGGAAGGGTGAGGACCGCCGCGGGGCCTTCGGTCCAAAGAACGAGGACCATTTCCCCCGCTTTGTCGAAGGCCGCCTGGATCAACGGCGACTGCGGATCCGGGCGCGCGACCGCCCCGGAGAGGACATCATTCGCCGCGCGCAGCGCCAGGAAGGAGTCGCGGGGAAAACCCGACCCGTCGAACATCTCCGGCCCGAACGTCACGTCGACGCGCTCCGTGCTCGCCGCCG
>Ga0187892_10007692_pt1 | contig 15195 bp, 15 predicted proteins | sample MA1701073metaG_FD_139345 | JGI IMG/M metagenome (GOLD analysis project Ga0187892, IMG submission 139345) | Bio-ooze microbial communities from a basaltic lava cave in the Kipuka Kanohina Cave System on the Island of Hawaii, USA - MA170107-3 metaG ... | reverse complement strand
TCCGCCAGCGCCTCTTTCTCGGCCGGTCCGAAGTCATCGAATTGCGGCAGCGCCGGCTCTCTCGCGCCCGCACCGCGATTGCGACGGCGGGCGTGATCGCGGGATTCGTCGGACTGGTGCTGGCAGTGACGCAGGAGGGCGACCCGAACCCCCACGACGACGACCCGCCGCCACCGCCGCCCGGTGGGTCGCGGTACCGGACGCACATCCGCATCCCCATACGCTGAGAGGCAGCATGCACACGGCCCGCGTTCTGGTGGCTGTCCTCATCATCGGCGCCGGCTGCTCGGCCGCCGCGCAAAACGCGCCGACGCGGGGTGACCGCAACGTGCTCACCCATGATCAGATGGTCGCGACGAATTCAGTAAGCATATTCGACGCGCTGGAGAAGCTCCGTCCGGAATGGATGACCAGCCGCGGCCCCACCTCCGTGACCGATGCCACACCCACCATGCCAAGCGTTTTCATGAACGGCCAGCTGCTGGGCCGCGTCGAAGTTCTGCGCGACATTCGCGTACAGGACGTCGGCGAAGCACGGTTCTGGTCGGCGGGTCAGGCTTCAGCCCGATTCGGCATGGGGCACCCGCGTGGCGTGATCGAGCTCAAGGGCCGTTAGCCGGCCGATCGCATCACTGGGTCGAACGCTGGTCCGCGTCAGCGCACTCGATCGAAGCGCAAATCATACACGCGCGCCTGGCGGACACTCATCTGGGTCACACCGCCGCCGCCTGCGAGCCCGGCGCGGTAGAAGCGGACCAGGCCGAGCTGCTGCGCCTCGAACGCATCGCGATACACCGGTGTGAAGCGGATTCGTGTGTCCGGCCGGCGGAACGCGATGAGCTGGCCGTTCTCGACGCTCAGCACCAGTGTGGTTTCGGCATCGGGACTATGGTACTCGCCGGCATAGGCCGCCAGTTCTTCCGCCGTCGGAGTGAATTCCGGCACAGGATCGTAAACAACGACTGGAGCATCGCCGTTCGACTCACGGATGCGCGGCCGGCCGCCGGCGGCGGGCGTCTCGAACGTGAGCCGGCGCGCTGTGGCACCGAACTGCGCGGCATCGGCCGAGACCGGCGTCAGCGCGCCACCGGGCTGTGCGCGCAGTGCGCCATCCGCGAACACCAGCCGGAACGGCTCACCGGAACCGGTCTCGCGATAGAGGCCGGCGCGCGCCGCGAGCCGGTCCGCCGGCACGCTGAAGGGCTGCGGCGGCTGCGGCCGCGCGGGCCGCGCGGCATTGCCCAGGTAGATGTCCGCGACCTGGTGGCCGAGCTGGCCCGGGTTCACGCTGCCAACGTTGCAGAGCAGCGCGACCGACAGCTGCTGATCCGGATAGCGGGCGAGAAACGCGCGATAGCCGGCGGTCGAGCCCGTGTGGCTGACTTCGCGGACGCCGTTGTACGGTCCGATCATCAGGCCCGACGCGTAGCTGATCTTGCGTCCATCATTGAGAACGCCCACACGGTGCATGGCCTCGAGGAACGCGGGCCCGCCGACCTGCCCCGTCTCGAGGTTGCGCGTCCAGATCAGCAGATCACCGACTGTCGTGAGCAGCCCGCCGTTGCCGTGCACGTACTCGAAGGGCATGTCGATCGAGAAGCCGTTCTGCCCGCCGGAATACGCCTGCGCGCGGCCCCTGACGATGCGCGTGAAGTCATCACGCCACTGCGTGTCCTTCATGCCGAGCGGCTCGAAGAGGCGGCGCCGGCTGAATTCGGCAAAGCTCGTTCCGCTCACGCGACTCACGATTACGGCCAGCAGGTTGTATCCCGTGTTGCTGTAGGAGTACTCGTAGCCGGGGGTGAAGTTGAGGGCGCGCTGCCGGCTCACGATGTCGATCACGTGCGCGTGCGTGTGCGCGCGCTGGCCGCGCGGCCACCCCGCAATGCCGGCGACGCTGCCCCAGTCGCGGAGCCCGCTGGTGTGCGTCATCATGTGACGGATCGTGAGCGTCCTGCCGTAGGCCGGCAGTTCGGGCAGGTATTTCCGCACGTCGTCTTCCAGCGCCAGCTTGCCATCGAGTGACAGCAGCACAATGGCGGCGGACGTGAACTGCTTGGCGACGGATCCGGACTCGAAGATGGTCCCGGGCGTATTCGCGATGTCGTGCTCGAGGTCCGCCATGCCCCAGGCGCGCGAGAGCAGCGTCTTCGTGCCCTGCGCCACAGCCACGGCGCAGCCCGGCGTCTGCTTCGTCCAGCGCTCGAACAGGCGGTCCACACGCTGGACCGCGTCCGCGGGCGCCTGGCCCGCCAATGCCGCCGGCACGGCGAGGGCTGGGAGCACGAGCAGGATCCTGGCGAGTCCGACACGCAGGTTCTTCATAGGGCACAACCTGGCTGGGGTCGCTGTGTCGAGGTGATTCCCAATCTGCGACGGGTTGCCGCCGCCGTCAAAGACCCATCATGCGGCTTCCCGGCGACGCGTCGCGCCAGGCCGTGTAGACGGAGGGGGCCGCGGCGTGTTACCGTGGGCGACGGTCCTCCGGTTCATGCGAAAAGTCCAACACGATCCGACCGAGGCTCCATGAACGCGCTGCGCATTGCCCGCCCGCTGGCCGTTGTGTTCGCAGTGACGGTGCCGCTCCAGGCCCAGACGCCACCCAAGCCGACGATCGAACAGTTCTTCAGCCCGGCCTCGCCGCTCGAGCTGGTGTCCGCGCGCCGCGCGGACCGGCTGGCCTGGATGGCCTACGAAAAAGGGATGCGCAACGTGTACACGGCGGCGGCGCCCAACTTCACGCCCGTCCGGCTGACGCGCTTCCTGAATGATGACGGTCAGGAGCTGAACGATGTGAACATTTCGGCGGATGGCTCGATCATCGTGTTCGTGCGCGGCAGCGCGCCGAACCGCGAAGGCTGGATCGCGAATCCAATGCATGATTCGCGCGGCTCCGAACGCGCGGTCTGGGCGATCCGCTCGAGCGGCGGGCCGCCGTGGCGCGTTGTTGAAGGTGGCGCACCCGAGCTTTCGCCTGATGGCCGCCACGTCCTGCTCGTACGCGATGGCCAGATCTACCGCGCACGCGTGCTGCCGGGCACAACCACCACGGCCATGGATACGGCGGGCGAGCCGTTCATTGTGGCGTGGGGCCGGCAGAGCAGTCCGCGCTGGTCGCCGGACGGCTCGAAGATCGCCTTTGTCAGCGAGCGCGTGAATCACTCGTTCATCGCCATCTACGATGTGCGCACACGAACGGTCTCGTACATGGCGCCGAGCGTCGATTGCGATGCGAATCCCACATGGTCGCCGGATAGCCGGCAGCTCGCATTCACGCGCCGGCCCGGCGCGCCGTTCGGCCAGCAGACGCAGGTCGGCACGGGGGGCATCGGCAATCCGCCGGGACCCGCGCTTCGTGGCGGCGGCGCGGGCTCGCCGTTCGGCGGCTGTGGCGGCGGCGGCCAGCGCGGTGGTGGCCAGCGAGGCGGCGGTGCGCCGACACGGCGGGCGGTGCGGCCCGTCGCATTCCCGGCCTCTACAACGCTGTGTTCTCCGGCGGCCACACGCTGACATTGATGATCGCGGATGTCGCGACGGGCGAGGCGCGCGAAGTGTGGCGCAACCTGCCGAGCGATCCGACGTTCAACAACCTGAGCAATCTGCAGTGGGCGGGCGAAAGCATCGTGTTCCCGCTGAACCTGCCGACCGACGAGTGGGATCGCTATTACGCGATCCGGACCGATGGCTCTACGGAGCGGCCGATCCTGCTGACGACGACGGACGGGCTCATCGAGGATGCGACGTCGGTTGCCGTCTCCGCGGATGGCCGCACGTTCTACTACTGCACGAACGCCGGCGACATCGAACGGCGCCACATCTGGGCCGTGCCGACCAGTGGCGGCACGCCCACGCAAGTTTCGACGGGCACCGGTGTCGAGACGCATCCCGCGCCGCTGTCCTCGGGCAATCGCATTGCCGTGCTCCACTTCAATGCGGCGCAGCCGGCATCCGTGGCGCTCGTGTCCGCCGCGGGCGGCGAGCCGGAAGTCATCTTTCCAACGCTGCCGCGCGATTTCCCGGTGGCCGCGCACGTGGTTCCGGAGATCGTCAAGACGAGGGCGGCCGATGGTCTCGAGATCAGCAACCAGCTGTTCCTGCCAAAGGATCTGCGGCCGGGGGAGCGGCGTCCCGCGATGATCTTCGTGCACGGCGGCCCGGCCCGGCAGATGCTGCCCGCCTATCACTACATGCAGTTCTACCACTGGGCCTATATGTACAACCAGTGGCTGGCGAGCGAGGGTTACGTCGTGCTCTCCATCAATTACCGGAGCGGCATTGGCTACGGCCGCTCGTTCCGGCAGGCTGCGAACACGAATGCGCGCGGCAACTCGGAGTACCAGGACGTGCTCGCCGGCGCGCTCTACCTGCAGCAGCGGCCCGACGTCGATCCGTCGCGCGTCGGCATCTGGGGCCTGTCCTACGGCGGACTGCTGACGGCGCAGGCGCTCGCGCGCAACTCGGATATCTTCGTCGCCGGGGCCGACCTCGCCGGCGTACACCTCTACGGCAATTCGCTGGACACGGCTTCCGTATCGTACAAATCTTCGTCGATCTCGGAGATCGACAACTGGAAATCGCCCGTGTTCCTTGTGCACGGCGATGACGACCGCAATGTCGACTTCTCGCAGACCGTCGGCCTGGTGCAGCTGCTGCGCGCGCGGAACATCTACCACGAGCTGATGGTCATCCCGGACGATCTGCACGAGTCCATGCTGCACAGCCGCTGGGTCGAAACGTGGAACCGGATGGGCGACTTCTTCCGCCGCTTCGTCTGGAACCGCACGGCCGCCACCCAATGAGCGGGAACTCGCTGCCGGCGTCGCCAGAGCGGCCGCTCGTCCCGGCGCCGTTGACACCCGCGCGTGCCTGCCGCCATCCTCGGGCCGGCACGCACCGCACACTCGAGAACGCCCATCCACTGGAGCTTCGCATGTTCGCACGTGAGAACATTCACACGATTTGGCGGCTGACGCTGACCGGCTGCGCCGCAGCTCTGCTCGCGCTGGCGAGCGCGCACGGACTCGCGGCGCAGGCGCGCGGCACGTTCGCGTTCACGAACGTGAACGTGATTCCCATGGACCGCGACCGCGTGCTCCAGGATCAGACCGTTGTGGTGGCAGACGGCCGCATCACGGCGATGGGCGGCGCGTCCAGCGTCACAGTGCCGGCAAACGCGACGCGCATCGATGGCCGTGGCAAGTTCCTGATGCCGGGCATTGCGGAGATGCACGGCCACCTGGTCACTGTGAATACGCAGGCGGCGAACGCGCAGACGCAGGCGCAGCTGGCGGAGGATGTGCTGTTCCTCTACATCGCGGCGGGCGCGACGACGGTTCGCGGGATGCAGGGTCATGCATCGCAGATCGAACATCGCCGCCGTGTCGCGAGTGGCGAGCTGATCGGGCCTCGTCTCTATCTTGCGGCGCCCTCGCTGGGCGGTGTGGGCGGCAATGCTGTGACCGATCCGGAAGTCGCGCGGCAGCGCGTGCGCGAAGCGAAGCAGGCCGGCTTCGATCTGCTCAAGGTGCACGAGGGCCTGAGCCCCGAGGTGTATGCTGCGATTGTCGATGAGGCGAAGAAGCAGGGCTTGCCGTGGGGCGGCCACATCTCGAACCTCGTGCATCTCAGCGGCGCACTCGCCGCGAAGCAGTCGACCATCGATCACCTCGACAACTATCTCGAGGCGATGACGCCGAACAACGGTGCCGGCATTGCGCCGGGCCTGCTCGCGCTGCAGGCGGATGAAAGCAGAATCCCGGAGCTGGCGCGGGCGACGCGGGCCGCGGGTGTTGCCGTCGTACCGACCTCGTCGCTCTGGGAAACGCTGCGCGGCGCGCGCGAAGTGGCCGAGCTGCAGGCCCGGCCGGAATTGAAGTACATGCCGCAGACCATGCGCCAGAACTGGACGAACCAGGCGACGAACGCGCGTTCGAGTGCAGACCCCGCCGCCGCGCGCCGCGAGGTCGAACTGCGCGACAAGGTGCTCAAGGCGCTGAACGACGCGGGCGTTGTGATCCTGATGGGAACGGATGCGCCGCAGGTGTTCAGTGTGCCGGGCTTCTCGCTCTACCACGAGCTGCCCGTCATGGTACGGGCGGGCATGACGCCGTTCCAGGTGCTGGCCAGCGGCACGATCAATGTCGCGCGATTCTTTGGTACGGAGAACGAGACAGGCACAGTGGCCAATGGCAAACGGGCGGATCTGCTGCTGCTCGATGCGAACCCGCTCCAGGCCATCGACAACATCCAGCGCCGTGCCGGCGTGATGGTGAACGGGCGGTGGCTGCCGGAATCGGAGATTCAGCGGCGGCTGGGCGAGATCGCGGCACGCTACGCCACCGCGCCCTGACGCCAGGCGGCGGACGGCTCGCGCCGCACACGAGAACCGCGGGTCCGCCGGGCTCTACGACCGGCGCGGCACGCGGCTCTGCATCTGGCGCTCGCGGACGGCCAGGATATTCTCGGCATCGCTAGCCGGGATGGCGAGCTGCACCTGCAGCTTGCGCAGGAACTCGCGCTCGCGGTCATCGATCGTGCCATCGGCCAGCACTTCCGAGACCGACTTGAAGTAGAGCTGCCGCGTCACGGTTCGCTGGATCGTGTCACGCGTGCCGTTCTCCAGCCGGAACAGCGACGCGAGCCAGGCGAGGTCTTCGATTTCGTCGTCGCTCAGGTGCTGGTCCTTCAGGCAGAACAGCAGGTAGTCGCGGTAGAGGTTCTCGAGCTCGTTCCGGAACTCGATCAGCACGTTGAACCCGTAGTCGCGGCTGATGCCCGCGACATCGTCCGGCGTCACGCCGCGCACGCCGTTCCTGCCGAGCGCGAGGGCCAGCTCGATGTGTGCATTGGCCGCAGGCTTGCGGCGGAGCAGCACGTCGAGCCACGTCCGCCGCAACGGCTGTCGCCCAGCGAAGGGCGTGGTCACGGGCCACCCGCGATGCGCTCGGCAACGAGCGGCGCATCGCGCGCGATGTTCATGAGGCCGCCCGTCGCATCATAGTTGTGTCCGACAAAGAACAGGTTTGGATGGTCGGTGCTGATCACGCGATCGCGGCGCAGGGCAAAGCCGGCGTGATCCACGCGGACGTGGCCCTGCAGCGGCTGCAGGGCAGGCCGGAACCCGGTCGCGAGAATCGCATCATCGAATTCCCGCTCCGTGCCGTTCGTGAACAGCACGCCGCGTGGAACAAAACTGCGGATGCCCGGCATGACCCGCACTTTGCCTCCGCGAATCGCATCGATGAGATTGAATCCGATGAGGGGGATGCGTTCGAGCGGGCCGTAGCTCGGCACGGGCAACACCGGCGGCCCTCGCCGGAGCCGTGTCATCTCGCGGATCATCTGCACAACGCGCTTCTTGACGGAGTCCGGCAGGCCACGGAGCCCATACGCGATGTACTGCACGGGCACACCGAGAATCGTGAGCGGCACGACATTCGCCCCGCTGCGAACGGCGAGTGTGACGTCGACGGCAGCTTCGGCCAGCTCGCTCGCGATCTCGCCGCCCGAGTTGCCGCAGCCGACGACCAGCACCTTGCGCCCCGCGAATGGACCGGGCCGCCGGTATTCGACGGAGTGCAGGACGCGGCCGCGGTACGCCGCCTGGCCCTCGAACTGCGGGACCATCGGCGAGGCGACAATGCCCGTGGCCATCACGACAGTAGCGGCGTCCACGGCACCATCCGATGTTTCGACGGTCCAGCCACTGGCGCGGCCGGGTACGACACGCTGCACTTCGACACCGGTCTCGACGTTCAGGCCGAACCGCTCGCGATAACTGTCGAGATAGCGAACAAAATCGAGGCGCCGCGGGAACAGCGGCGTATCGCGAGGATAGCCAAGCCCGGGCAGCGCGGACATGTGCTTGCCTGTGTGCAGCGTCAGGCTGTCGTAGAGATTGTGCCAGGTGTGCGCCGGAGCGGGGCCCTTCTCGAAGAGCCGGTAGCGTACGCCGCGGCGGGTCAGCTCGCGCGCAGTGGCCAGGCCGGCCGGGCCCGCGCCAACAATGACGACGGGCGCCCTGCCGTGGCCGTTGCCGCGCTCGATGGCCGGCAGTGTGGCGGCTGCGAGCGACTCAGCCATTGTAGATCTCGCCGCCCTGGCGGTCATACTCGATCAGGATGCGCCTCGCCTCATCGCGGAGCGGGCCTGCGGCGAAGCGGATGCCGCGTGCTGTCAGGTAATCGTAGGTGGCTTGGAAGACGGGCCCTTCGTCGAATGCGAGCCGGCCGGCATCCTCGCGCGTGGCCGCCCAGACGACGCGGGTCACGCCGCTCCAGGGCGTGGCCCCGAGACACATCGCGCACGGTTCGCACGATGTGAACAGTTCGTGAGCCGGCTGGCCGGGCCCGCCCAGCGTGTACGACTGCAGCTTCGCCTGCGCGAGCATGAACGCGACCATCTCGGCGTGCAGCGTCGAGTTGTTCAGCGCGACCACGCGGTTGACACCGACGGACACGAGCCGGCCGGTCTCCGCCTCGAAGATGGCCGCGCCGAACGGGCCGCCCGTCTCGTAGCGCACGTTCTCGCGCGCGATGAAAACGGCCAGACGCATGCGCTCGACGTCGCTTTCGTAGGATCGTTCGAAATCGACAGCGCTGGATACCCAGCCGGGAAGGGAAACCGTGATCGAAGTCGTCGGATCGCTGCTCATCAACGCGTGCTGGAGGCGGCGGGCGCCATGGACACGGCAGCGTGGCCACGGTCGGCTCCTGACGAAGATGCCACAGGCGGGCGGGTGTGACAACGGGAGCCGGCCCGTCGAATCCCTGCGGAGCACGACCTCGTAGGGTCGGTTCGGGTACTACCGGATCGAGCCATGTTCACTCGCTGCCTGTTCTGCCACGCAGACCTGCCTGCCAACGAGCTGATCGCGCATTACCCGCACGGCCGGCGGCTGGCGTTCGATCCGGGCCGGGGCCGGCTGTGGGCCGTCTGTTCCGCGTGCCACCGTTGGAACCTCGCGCCGATCGAGGAACGCTGGGAGGCGCTCGAGGAGCTGGACCGCCTGGTCACCGATCGGGGCAAGCTGCTCTCGAAGACGGACAACATCGCGCTGCTGCGCGCGGGCGAAATCGAAGTCGTCCGTGTCGGCCAGTCGACAAAGCTGGTCGAGGAAGCGTGGTGGCGCTACGGCCGTGAGCTGCGCGAGCGGCGCACGCGTCACTCGAAGCTCAACTGGATCGAGATGGGTGCGGCCGTTGCGATCAGTGTGACGGCGGGCGGCGCCTGGTGGTGGTTCCAGGGTGACGCGCTCTCGAAGCTCGAGCGGTGGCGCAAGTTCGGCAGTGTCGCCTGGCAGGGCCAGCTCGAGTGCCCGAAGTGCGGCCACATGCTCGAACAGCTCCGCTTCAAGGATACGGGCAACCTCGTTGTTGTCGCGCAGTACGGCGCCGCCGATGGCGACGAAACCGTCGCGCTGGCCTGGCGCTGCACGCGCTGCAAGCACATCGAGCGGGCCGAAGCGCCGCCCATCCGCGGCACGGCCGCGCAGCGCGTGCTGCGCCGCTCGCTCGCATGGCACCACTACGCCGGGGCTTCCGAAAAGCGGATCCGCGAAGCCACGCAGGTCATCGAGTCCGCAGGTACGGTTCATCATTTCGCGCGCGGCGTGGCTGATCAGCAGCTCACGCTGCAGACGCTCAACCAGAAGGCGCATCGCACGAAATCGATCGCGCTCGAGATCGCATTGAACGATGATGCAGAACGAAGACTGCTCGAGCTGGAACTGCAGGAGCTGGAGCAGCGGTGGCGCGAAGAAGAAGAGATTGCGGCGATTGCCGATGACGAGTTGACGCCCGTGCCCGCACTCGAAAAGCTGCGCCGGCTGATCAACCCGGACGCGCGGCCTTCGCGCGTCTCTACGCCGTGATCACGGCGGCATTGCCATCCGCATCACTCACGCGCCAGCCATCCGCCACATCGTCGATTCGCGCACGCTGAGCCAGCAGCCGCTCGCGCAGCTCGCCGCGCGCAGTTTCGCCCGGCACGCGCAGCGTCCAGTCGAGCAGGCCTGCGGCGTTCGGCGGTGAGGGCCGGCGCGCCCAGACGTTCGTGCCCACGTGATGATGGTAGCCGCCGGCGGCGAGAAACAGTGCGCCCGGATAGGTGTCCGCAGTGACATCGAAACCAAGCCCGCCCTCGTAGAACGCGCGCGCCCGCTCGAGACTCGAGACGTGCAGGTGGATGTGGCCCATGCGTGTGCCGGACGCAATCTGCGGCGCGGCCGGCTGAGCCGTCGACAGCAGATCTTCGAGATCGAGCGGCTGCGTGTACATTGCGAGCGCGCCGTTCTGCCGCGGCCACGCCGCGCGCTCACGGTCCGCGTACAGCTCGATGCCGTTGCCATCCGGGTCCGACAGATACGCGGCTTCGCTCACGCCGTGATCCGAGAAACCCGTGAACCGCCACTTTGCTTCCAGCAGGCCGATCACGGCGCGCGCCAGCGCCGCGCGGTCCGGCAGCAGAATCGCGAAGTGGTAGAGCCCGATGGCGTATTCCGGGCGGGAAGTGGTACTGGGCATTTCGTGCAGCACGACGAGCGGATCACTCGCAGCTGACGCACACAGGTAGGCCGTGTCCGCGTCGCGCGAGTGCAGGTGGAGCCCGAGCTTGCCCGCATAGAAGTCGAGCGACCGCTCGAGACTCGGGATCCGCAGGCGCACGGCGCCGAGCGAGGTGTCGGCGGGCAGACGGGTGCCGGACTTCATCAGCGGCGGAACCCGGCCATCAGCAGGATGCCGCTGCCGGGGCTGAAATCGGCCAGGCCCTTGATCGCGAACGCGGACACCCAGAGGCGCTGGCCCGCGCGCACGCCCAGGCGGACTTCGCTCAGGTCTTCATTGCCGCGGATGACGCGGCTGTGCATGTCGTCCTGGCCGGTGACCGTGGCGATGGTTGTGAACGCGCCGGCGCGCCACTCGAGCGCGGCCGAATACGTGAGCACGTCGAGCTGGTCGACGCCGTCCGTGCGCGTGCCCAGGATGCCGACGCCGGTTTCCGCGCCGATCGCGAACGGGCCCGCGCGGTAGCGTGCGCCGAACGAGGCGAAGAAGTCCGTGCGGTCGCGATCGAGGCCGGGCTCGTTGCTGGTCGTGGGCAGGCGTGTGCCGAAGCGGAGCGCCAGCAGTACGGGCCGTGTGCCGCGGCTCAGCCTGACAAGCGTCGATGCGAGGATGTCACCGGCATCGGTGCGCGCCTGGCCGGTGGGCGGATCCGTGCCGAGGATCGGCGGCCGCACGACCGAGTCGTCCTCGAACCGCCGCCGCAGCGTGCCCGCGATCTCGACAATGATGCGGCCCGATCGCCACGCCACCTGGAAGTTGCCCAGCTCGACCAGGTCGCCGCGTGTGCCCGCGAGCGACGCCTGCTGGTCGCGCAGGTAGCCCACGCCGAACGCCACATTCAGCGTGTGTGCCGAACCCAGCAGGTCCCAGTCGAGTGGTGCCACGGGCCGCAGCTGCGCCGAAAGCGGCGACGCGAACAGCCACGCCGCGCAGGATGCCCAGAACCATCGCTGCCTTGCAATCATCGGCGGACATTATCACCGCAGTTTGCCCGTTCGTGCAACGCCACTCTTCAGGAAAAGCGCGAACCATCCCACGACGCCGATGATGGCGAAGCTGAACCACTGGATCGCGTAGCCCAGGTGCGGCCCCGGGTCGAGTGCCGGTGCGGGCAGGCGCACGGGCAGCTCTGCCGCGGAATCACCCGGCAGCAACTGGACCTGAATACGCCCCAGCTCGTACGGGAACTGTCGGCGGAGCGCGGCTTCATCCATCGCGAACCACACGCGGCGGAAGGATATATCGCTCGAGCTGGTGGATGGCGGTAGCGCCACGCGGCGCCGCGTCCGCCGCTCGGCCGGAAACGCCAGCACCAACCCGGTCGCGGTAATGGGGGCGTCGGCCGCGAATTGTCCGAGGTCCACGGTCGCGCCATCGGCGGCGGGCAGCCAGCCCCGATTCACCAGAACGGCCGTGCCATTGCTGAGCCGCAGCGGTGTCAGCAGATGCACGCCCGGCGCCCCGCGGAACGCGTGGCCGGGCAGTACGATCGACCGCTGTCCGTCCAGCTGGCCGCTCAACGTCACGTGCCGGAACAGCCACCCGCTCGTGTCCCGCGGCGCCTGTTCCAGCAGCACCGGCTCGGCTTCCATTCTGGACAATAGCCCGGCATTGATCGCCGCGCGCTGCCGCATCCGGTCCAATTGCCAGAAGCCCAGACGCACACAGCCCGCAGCAACCGCAAATACGAAGATCGTGGCGAGGATTCCGCGCGGGGTCAGTGAGATCGGTCGGCGGGGCGTTTCGGTCACACGGCGGTGTTAACCGAACCGGCGGGCGGAGTTCCGTGCGCGTCCTTATCGACCAACCTTACGGTCGGGAGCGGGTACCGGGTGTTGCCTAATTACGGACGCCGAAGTGCTTTGCACGCCTCTTGACATCCGCGCTTCGGTCAGCGCACATGTACCTAGGTTTTTCTTGCCCGTGTGTCTAGCCTGCGCGCGTTGAGTCGCGATCAAACCCGCCGCTTCGGGCCGGATCGTCCCCGTTCAGTGCGTCGAAGGTGCGAATGGAATACACAACGGCGGAGATTCTCGACCTGCTTCGGCAAGAATTTGCCAGCCGTATCGCCACAGGCGCAGTCATCGTCAGCCAGGCAACGGAGGAGTCGCTCGCCGATCGCCGCGGCAACCCAGCATGGATAAGGGCTAACTTCAGCACTCTGATCGAGGGGATTCAAGCACGTGCCTACGATATCTACCTGGCAAGTGAGCGACGCGCTGGCGGAAACGCTCTGCGCCGTGTCTTCGCACGAATCGTTGACAACGATAGCGCGGACGCGGTTTTGACTGCGCTGGAGGGCAACTTCATGGCGCTGGACCGGTTCTTTCTTGGCCTCACGCAGGGGCGCCGACCAAGGGCTGGAAGCGCATTTGAGCAGGTGATCAAGGATCTGTTCACTGAGCTTGGCTATCCGTTTACCGCCAAACCCAAGATCGACGGGCGCCCCGATTTCGTGCTGCCTTCGGTCCAACATTACGCAGCGAACCCACTCGACTGCGTGATTTTCACGGTGAAGAGAACCTTGAGGGAGCGATGGAGGCAGGTCGCCACCGAAGGAACAAGGGCACTCGGCTTTTACCTCGCGACGATTGATGAGAACGTGGGTCCTGGGGATCTGGCGGATATGGTACGCAGCAAGATCCACCTGGTTGTCCCCAAGCGCACCAAGCAGGTCCCCGCCTACGCCGCCGCGGGAAACGTTATTGACTTCGAGACGTTTTTCGAGCACCACCTCGATCCCGCGTTGAGGCGGTGGGTCAGTAGCGGCGTCGTTTAGCCCAAGCAAGCTTCCCGAGGCTCCCGCCCTTGTACGCTGGGTCAAAAACGGACATATTGACCGGACATGACCCAGTTGTGGGGGAGGGATGGCCTTTGCAGAGCTGAGAAGGGTTGCAGGACTGAGCCTTGCCGACGCCGCCGCGTTGGTCGGCAAGAGCACGCGAACCATCCGCCGGTGGGAGGATGGGAACCACAAGCCCGATCCGGCGGCCGTCCGACTTCTGAGTCACCGAGCGCTGGAACGGCGACGCGTGCCGTCCAGGAGTTCGCCATTATTCAGGTTCATCGACCTGTTTGCCGGAATCGGTGGGTTGAGGCTCGGCTTCGAGCGAGCCGGTGGCAAGTGTGTTTTTACCTCGGAGTGGGATCGCTTTGCTCAGCGAACGTACGCCGCGAACTTCGCCGACGACCAGCCCCTTCGGGGCGACCTCACGCAAATCAAGAGCAATGAGATTCCTGATCACGACATTCTCCTTGCAGGGTTCCCATGTCAGCCATTCTCCATAGCCGGTGTGTCGAAGAAGAATGCTCTCGGACGCCCACATGGGTTCGCTTGCGAGGCCCAAGGCACTCTGTTCTTCCACGTCGCGAGAATAGTCGATGAAAAGCGCCCGCGAGCGTTCCTGCTTGAGAACGTTCGAAACCTGGAACGGCACGATCGTGGCAACACGTTCCGTGTGATCATGAATGTCTTGCAGAATGAGCTCGGCTATCGCGTCGACGCCAAAGTAATCGACGCAAAGCGATTCGTACCGCAGCACCGCGAACGCATCTTCATGGTAGGCTTTCGCGAGGCGACAGATTTCTCCTGGGAGAGCCTTCCGGTTCCTGACGCGAAGCGCACGTTACGCGATGTCCTGCATTGCCGCGGCGAGGAACCTGAAGAGGGTTACACGATCCAGGATGGCACTGCCCATCCCAAGTACACGCTCACGGACCACCTTTGGAGGTACCTTCAAGAGTACGCTGCCAAGCACAGGGCCCGAGGCAATGGATTCGGTTACGGCCTCTTCGGCCCCGACGATATTGCCCGGACCCTCTCTGCAAGGTACTACAAGGACGGTTCTGAGATTCTGATAGCACAGGAAGGCAAGAACCCACGACGCCTCACGCCGCGTGAGTGCGCCCGCCTTATGGGGTTTGATCGCCAGCGCGGCGGGGAGCGGTTCAAAATACCTGTATCAGATACGCAGGCGTACAAGCAGTTCGGCAATTCTGTCGTGGTGCCCGTTGTTGAGGGGATTGCCATGCACATGCTTCCGCACGTCGTCGCAGACGTCGAACTCCAACTCCAGCTTGCCCTGCGCACTGCATGACGGACATCGTGCCTCAGCATGTGCGCAGCCGCATGATGTCCCGGATCAGAAGTTCGGACACCCGTCCTGAACGGGCCGTCCGGAAGTTCATTCACGCTGCCGGTCTGCGCTATCGGCTTCACCATGGAACACTTCCCGGGCGGCCGGACCTCGTGCTTCCCAAGTACAAATCCGTCGTGTTCGTTCATGGATGCTTCTGGCACCGGCACGAAGGCTGCCCCTACGCTTATTGCCCCAAAAGCAACGATGCATTCTGGTCGACAAAATTCGAGAACAACGTGCGGCGCGATGCTCGTCAAGTCGAGCTGTTGAGGGGGCTTGGCTGGAATGTCTTTGTGATCTGGGAGTGCACTGCAGAGACGCCCGGGGTGCTTCAGAGAGTTGTCGAGGAGATCCGAGCCCTCGCCCCGTCCCCGGCGGCCACGCAAATTCCCCCACTTGTGGCCACCGCAAAATCCTCCACTGAAGTGCTGAGGGTAGCCATCGGGTAGGCCCCGGCGACAGGACGTACACTCCTCCCGGACAGCAACCGG
>Ga0187892_10007689_pt1 | contig 15198 bp, 12 predicted proteins | sample MA1701073metaG_FD_139345 | JGI IMG/M metagenome (GOLD analysis project Ga0187892, IMG submission 139345) | Bio-ooze microbial communities from a basaltic lava cave in the Kipuka Kanohina Cave System on the Island of Hawaii, USA - MA170107-3 metaG ... | reverse complement strand
AGGAATAGACGAATCGCAGACGAGGCACACCTCTACGGCGACGACGACCAAGTCCTGATAATGGTCACAACCCTGGAGCACGCGCTGTACTTGAGGCAATACCTTCCCGAGTTCACAATCTGTCACGCCGGCGGGAAGGAGGACAGGCGCACCGAGGGGTTCATCAAGCGCGGGCTCGCTACCGAGGAAGACTTCCGCATGTCGGCGGCTCGGCGCAGGGCCCTGCGCGAGGCATTCGAAAAACGCGAGCTTAAGAAGGTAATAGCCACCGACGTCTGGTCTACCGGCGTAAGCTTCGATAGCCTATCGATCCTGATCAGGGCCGACGCCAGGGGCTCAACGATAATGGACACGCAGATTCCTGGACGCGTCTGCCGAACCGACGCCGCGACCGATAAGTCGGAGGGGCTGGTGATCGACATGCTGGACGAGTTCGATAGAGGCTTCAGCGCTCAGGCCAGGAAGCGGCGACGCAACTACGAATCCAAGGGTTGGGAGCAGGAGTTCCCGCTTGGGTATGCCCTTCGAAGGAGGAGCTAGCAAAAATGAAACGACGATCACCACTCGCATCATGGATCGGGGCTGCGAATGACTACGAGCTGCTGCGTGAACAAGTAGAGCGTGATTCCTCTTACCTCACGCGCGAATCCAAACATTTCCTTTCGAGTGTATTAGCGCACGCGCTCGCTGTCGTACTGACAGTGGCTGTATTTGTATATGTCTTGTACCTCATGTCCCTGTGGCCATTTTCCAGCTCCATCACACCTCCGCCCCGGCTGACCCCGCCCCGATCAGTAAATGCTAGCGGGTACGAGTTAGCGTCTGGAGATGACAGTGAACTCCACCGAAGCAGAATTCGATCTCGAGTGTCAGGTTCTCGGCGATTCCATCCGGGCAATTTGGGTCGCGGAGCGCTCCGCACACGACGCCAAGTTTGGTATCAGGTCCGACTGGGGCGCGCGCCACATGCCCCAGTGGGATGGGGGCGAGACTGCCAGCGGCCGCAGGGCAAAGCCCGTCTGGCCCAAGATAGCCGCCTTCTGCCTCGCACACGGCATTGATCCGGAGGTGCTGATAAAACTCATCTTCGACGACTGGGGCAGATCTGTGCCCCCGCCGCCGAACGTGGCCCACGGTGACTACGCGCTTAAGCGGTACGAGGAATACAGAAAGAAGCACAACAGCGGCTCCGCCCGCGAGCTTGTAGCTATAGGGTTCGAGAGTCAGAAGGCCCAGGCCAGAATAGCTATCGCCTTCTACGCAAGCTGGGGTCTTCCGAGGGAGAAGGTGTGGCGTCTTGGCATACTCGGCGACGCCCAGCCGCTAAGCGTGCTCTTCCGGTACTGTCTGGCCAAGAGCGAGAACTTTGAAGATCTTGCCAACGAGTTCAAAGATAAGGCGCTAATGCAGTATCTATCGGATGTGGAATCATATGATGTGGTCTGGGGTGACTGGATCCCGCAAGAGCTGAAAGACGCGGCGAAGGGCGTCACCGATCGTTTTCGCGTGCGGAGGAGTCGCAGGGGCAATGAAAAACCAAGAGCCGAAGCGGCAGGCTAAGCTTACGCCGCAGCAGGTAGATCACTGCCTGCTGCACATGCTGCGCTCGCCGGTCCTGTTTGCCCAAGCGAGAGGGCAGCTGGCTCCGGACGATTTCGATCGTGGCAGTGAGATGCGATGGGCGCTGGTGTGGTCCGCGGCTCTTGCGGTTGCGGAGCGTGCCGGCGGCGAGCTCCCTTGCGCTGGCTTGCAGCAGATCATCAAGCTCGAGATAGATGCAAAAGTTGAGAGGGCCGGCGGCGGCCAGGTTGTCCCTGAGGCAGTTGCCTCAGCGAGGCAGCTGGTCGACTGGATATTCGACTACCCAGAGCCCAGCCTCAACGTCGAGTATTATCGCAGCTTCGTCCGCGAGCTCATCATTGAACGAAAGATCGTTGCCGGGCTTGCCGTTGAGACGGCGCAGGCCATGCGGCTTGGCCGTACCGTTGATCTGCCGCGAAAGCTGCAGGAGAGCGCGCAGAGAATAAAGAGCGTCATGGCCGATCCGTCCAAGGCGGCCAAGACAGCGTTTCCCCTCGGAATCAAGCCCACTCCGATTACAAAGTTTGAGACGGGAATCAAGTACCTCGATGCAATGCTCGGCGGGGGGCAGGCCGGCGGCGAGGTGTATGCCCTCCTCGGGCCAACCGGCCTGGGCAAGACTACTATGGGCGTGATGATAGCTGTGCAGACCGCGCGGTACTGGGCCGACGCCTACAATGAGGGTAGGTGTAAGAAGAAAAAGATCTCGTACCTGATCTCCTGGGAGCAGGAGTATCTGCGCATCGCACATCGGGTCTGGTCATATGCTGCAAAGATAGACTCCGGCTCTCTGGAGCGCTACTGCATGGAGACCAACCCAGAGCCTCTATCAACCGCTGGCAAGCTCAAGCCTTACGAGATGGAGAATCTGAAGCGCGAGGCCAAGGAGCTCGGCGCTGCTACTCCGGGCGAGGAGGAGCGGCTGGTAGCAGCCACTGCACAGCTTCAGGATTACATCCGCATAGGTGATTTCTCCGGCTACGACGAGGCTAATCCTACAGCCGGACAGAACGGTATCGACGACGTGGTCGATCTCATCAAGACCGTCAATGGCGACGAGTTCGAGACCGGCGTTATCATTCTGGACTACGCTGGAATCGCTGTCAGACGTATGATCTCCGCGCACAATCTGAAGATGGATAACATGCGTCAGTACCTGGCCGAATGGGGCGATAAGTGTCGGTTCAACCTGGCTACGCCGTTCAACGCGCCGGTCTGGGCCATACATCAGCTCAACCCGGCCGCCAATCGCAGGTCCTCCACGGCCGAGCAGCACCACAGCAGTGCTGCCGAGTGTGGCAGCTTTGCCGACAACATGTGGTTTGCGTTCAGCTTCGGCGTGAAGGAGGAGATCAACAAGCAGTACTACACCAAGCTCTGGTGCACCAAGTCCAGACGTACCAAGGGCGACGCGCCGAGCCCGCTGCTGCGCATAGACGGACAGTTCTGCGAGATGGTCGACGTCAGCGACAGGTTCACCATCGATGCGATGACCAACCGCTTTGTCCCGCGCGAGGTGGCGGATAGCTACCAGCGTGCCAACATACGCAGGCCGCAGCGAATCGAGGAAGCGAGGGCCGGATTTGACCTGTGACTCTCAATCCCATACTCTACGAGCGCCTCCGTAAAGAGTTCATTCACGTCGTGGTTGCCAACGAGGGCGAGGCGATGCTGAAGAGCTACGGCGAGGATCCACTAACTGGGCGCCGCCGCATCTCCGTCACCCCCGGCTGCGCCGGTGAATATTATCGCGTAAACTGCCCGTACTGCGGCGATACCAGAAAGCGTCTGTGGGTAAACCACATGTTTGGCGTCGTCGACGATGAAACCGGCAGCAGGTGTCTGTGGCTGGCCGTCTGCTACAACGAAGGCTGCATGTCCGTGGAGGGCCGCCCGTGGGAGCTGTATGAACGACTCTACGGCTTCCGCAACCTCAACGTTCGCAGCGCCGATGTGCTGCCCGGTAGAGTTAACGACCCAGCCGAGCTGACAGAGATAGAATTCGCCGGCGTGACAGTACCGCTGAAGGACCTCCCGCTCGGCGCTCCGGCTGTTGTATATGTCAACTCTCGCGGTTTCGACCACAGGGAGCTGAGCGATATGTACGGCATTTCCCTCTGCGTATCAGCCCCAGAGGACTGCCCGATGGCACAGGGTCGGCTGTTCATCCCCATCAGGATGCGCGGGGTCCAGGTTGGCTGGCAGTGCCGATACGTCGGCGATCTGGACTGGAAGTTGACGGACACGCCCAAGTACTACGGCGCGAGGCACATGGCCAAACGGGCCATGCTCTACAACTTCGATGTCGCGAGGGCATCCGGCTGCGCAATCGTGTGCGAGGGTGCCTCTGACGTGTGGAGCGTTGGTCGTCGCGGGGTAGCCCTGATGGGTAAGAGTATGTCCGATCTGCAGGCGCAGCTCATCTGCTCGACCTGGCCGGGCGGGGCAGTACTAGTTGCGCTGGATGGTGATGCCTTCGATGAGGCCCAGTGTATAGTCGATAGGCTGTCGTCCTCGTACGACGGCATGGTTGGACTGATTACATTTCCGCCTGACATCGATCCAGGCGATCTGGATCGCACAGTCCTTGGCGCACATATCTCGGCCTGCGCGGCCGCACAGGGGATAGCCCTCGACAAGTATGCAGGACAGACGGCGAATGACACATCATGATATACCGGCCCTGCTGATGAGAACTGTACACGGCTCCGACTGGGATCTGAAGGAGCACTTTCCTACCTACCCGCTGGACGCACCCGGTATGCCGCGGCCTGGATACGACTTCATGTACATGGCCAGCCTCTTCGGCGACCGCAGCAACGGCGACGGAAAACCGGCACCTGTCCCCACTTCGGACGGGTACCTCAGCGCCCTCTACGCGATTGCACTCTACTGCGAGTGGTTCACGCTGGCGGTGAAGCTCAAGAACATGAGCTACAACGTCAGGTTTATCCCGGGGCATGCGTGGGGCGACGAGGTTGCCCTTGGCCCGCGCCGGCACCACAGGGTTATGGTCATAGGCAAGATGCCAGGACACGAAGAGCGCGCCAGGGGCCTGAACTTCGTAGGGGCATCCGGGGAGGTGCTGAAGGCAGCGCTGGCAGACATCGGCTTCGATGACGTTCCCGACTGGTATGTGACCAACGTCCTCCGCTTCGGCCATCCGATCCCGCATCGCGATAACGTGGTGCCAACCTCTTGGATAAAGGACTGTGAGCCGCTGCTCCATCAGGAGCTTCGCATCGTCAGGCCGGACTTCATACTCTGTTTGGGCTCCGAGGCAGGCAAGGCCCTACTCGGCATGCAGGGGAACGTGACTCGCGCGACAGGCCGCGTCTTCGATTACAGGATCGATCTCAGGCGAACTGAGGACGACACCGCCCAGCCACATCGCACCAAGGTGATGGTCTGCATCCATCCGGCTGCCGTCGTGCGCTCACCGGACCTCATGCCGCGCCTGAACCAGTCCCTGCGCATGTTCGTTCGGCTGATATGCGGTGAGCCTGTCGGATCTATCGAGCCCGACATCAAGCATACCGTCGTAAGTACCCAGGCGGAGCTCCAGCGGGAGGTTGATGCAGCCATCGCTGAGACCGCACACGGCGGCGCTATCGCCGTCGACTGCGAATGGCACGGAGAACATCCTGGCGAGCCTGGTGCCTGGCTGCGGACCATACAGTTCTCGCACAAGCCTAAGTATGCCTGCTGCGTGGTACTTAGGCACTGCGGGGGCGAGCCGGCATTTTCACCAGGACCCGAGGCGGCTCTCCATGAGCTCAGGCGGCTGTTTGCTTCGTCCGAGTTCGAGGACAGGTCCGTGCGCGCCGTCGGACAGTTCCATCGGGCTGACCTTCCGTGGCTCAAGCACTTTGGACTCGACCTCTCCGAACAGTTCTCGGTTCCGTCTTCGCTGCTCGATGGATGGGAGTTGACTAAAACTATGGGCGGCTTTGACACCGGTGCAGCCGCACATGCCGTTCGCGAGACCGACGACTTCAAGCTGGAGGTTCAGGCGGCCAGGTATACGGGCGCACCGCGATACGACGCCGCTCTGCAGGAGTGGAAGAAGGCATACTGCGCTGCAAACAAAATTGGAGCCGAAGATCTCGATGGATATGGGCAGTGTCCTAATGAGATTCTGCATCCGTACGCGTGTTATGACGTCGATGTCACGCGCAGGCTGTTCGATGTCTACAACGGCGTTGGTGACGCCCCTGGACTGCTTGACTGCGACGAATACGGCAACAACTGCCGTATGGCATTCTGGATCTCCATGCGCGCGAGCCCGGCCTGCGCAGAGATGGAGAGGCATGGGCTCCTTGTCGACATGGGCAGGGCCAGCTCCTTGATCTCGGGATACAAGGCCACGAGAGACACCAAGGTTGCGGAGCTGAGGGAGCTCATCGGGTGGCCTAGCTTCAAGGTCTCCAGCGCTCCGGATTGCCGGGAGCTACTGTTTGGTCCTAAATATCGTGGGCAGTACAACTCCGACGGGACGCCGCGTAAGGCCTCCCCAGATGGCGCAACCCTGTGCAATCTCCTGCCAGTTAAATCGACTAGCAAGCGGGTCAGATTCTCGTGGGAGGAGCTGGTGGCTCGCAGGGAGGCAGACTCGTACACCGCCTCTACCGATAAAGAGTCGCTGGGTATCTTAGCCCACCAGCACCCCGACAAGCCTGCTGCCGGACTGCTCCGTGATATCCGATTCATCGAGCAGCTGCTCAGAACATCGTTGCGCCCGCCGGCTGCCGACAAGGCCGGCAACGAGCTCGTCGGCCCAGACGGCGAGAAGATATATACCAAGGGGCTGCTCTCCTACCGATGCTCCGATAATCGTATCAGGACCACCATCTATCAGACTCTGGAGACCGGGCGCTACTCCTCAGCGAGACCAAATCTTCAGGCGCTGGCCAAGCGTCGCGAGGCAGACTACAGGCGTATTCAGGGGGCAGGCTATAAGTTCCCCATGCGCTCAATCTTCGTGGCCTCGCCCGGCTACGTCCTTATTGAGGCCGACTACATCGGCGCCGAGCTGGCCTGCATGGCTTGGTTCTCCGGCGATCCACAGATGATTGAGCACGTACGACGCTCGCAGCTACCGGAGTCACACCTAGACTACTACGACATCCACAGCATGGTGGCCGTCACGGCGTTCCGACTGAACTGTCCGGCAACCAAGGCCGGGCTGGAGTCGATCGGCATGCTGCACTTGAGGGTGGCAGCCAAGAACGTAGTCTTCGGCTACGCCTATGGCCGAGGTGCCGCAGCTATCCAGCGTCAGTGTAAGGAGGAGGGGGTAGACATCACTCTAGAGGGGGCCCAGAGCATAATCAATACTCTGGTGGATATGTACCCCGGCCTTCCTCGCTATTTTGACACGTGCCGCCGTCGCGTTTACGAGCCAGGCTGGGTCTGCAACACCTTCGGCCGCTTCCGCAGGTTCAGCCCAAGTACTGATAGAAAGGTGCAGGGTGAGCAGGAGCGGCAGGCGATGAACTTTGGCATCCAGTCTGCCGTTGCCGATGCCGTATCCAGGGCGCTGGACCACCTGTACTACCGACGTGATGAGTTTGGCCTGAACTACAGGATTGTCCTGCAGATCCACGATGCCGTCCTTCTGGAGTGCCCGTACTCTGAGGTGGAGGCCGTGTACGATATAGCTATACCGCGCTGCATGACCGAGCTGGTGCCTATTCGGCCCTCCTCGTTGGACGGCATCGCGCGCCCCGGGGCCGGGCCATACTTCCTCGCTACTGATCGTGAGTGCATGCTGCGTTGGGGCGAGAAGATGACCAAGGCCGACTGTGAGATGGTCGGCATACCCACTCGATTTGGCAGGGGGAAGAAATGAAGTCAATTGATCTCAACATCGTTCTCGATCGTTCTGGCTCGATGGCGAGCTGCCGCAATGAAACCATCCAGAGCTTCAATAATTTCATCGGCGGACAGAGGGAGGCTGATGGGCGCTGCGACGTGACCCTGGTACAGTTCAATCAGGGCTACGAGAAGACCGTAACCGGCATGCCAATCAGGCTCATGAAGGAGCTCACCTTCCGCGATTACAAGCCCGCTGGCGGCACGGCCCTCCGCGACGCTGTGGGCCGCCTCATCGACGAGACCGGCGAGCGCCTTGCGCATATGAAGCCGGATGACCGGCCTGACCAGGTCCTCGTCGTTATCATTACGGATGGTTACGAGAACTCGAGCATCCGGTATTCACAGGAGCGTCTCGAGGAGATGATCAGGCACCAGCGTGACAAGTACCAGTGGGAGTTCGTCTTCCTCGGTGCGGACATTGACGCCATTGCTGCCGCCAGTGACATCGGGATGTACCACAACGCCATGTCCTACAGCAAATGCCAGACGATAGATGCCATCGGCACCCTGGATACGCAGACGAAAAAGTACCGCGAGTCCGGCGAGAAGACGTGCGCGGCCTTTTTCGATAGGTGAGGGTCCAGTCAGGTTACTAGATCCGGGGCAGCTGCCAGCGCAGTGAATTCAGAAATAATATAGCTATAAAATTTCTTACACCGTACCAAGAGTACGAGGGGTATTTGGAATGATTAACATTCACAGCGAGCCAACCTACGTCCCGCCGACTGATGCCAAGTGGGTTCAGTCGGGCAATGCAACCAGCCATATCGGCAACCTGGGTCAGAAGTGTTTCATTGAGGCGTTCTTCGAGAAGGAATCGAAGAAACCCCTGCACCTGCGCAGTGGCTACTGTCTTATCAGCTGTCCATGCCCCAGGTGCAATCCGTGTTGCTTCTGAGAAAGGCTTGCAATGAGTAAGGCTACCACCAGCCCCCGGCGTTATGACACTAGCGGCATTCAGCGTCCGCGTCGCTTTCGCGACATCATGAACGAACAGGTAACCCAGCTCGGCACCGCGTACCAGCCGGCCATCGGCGGATGCTTCATCACCCTGATTGATCCGGACGGGCAGAACACCACTGACGACGACCTTCGTCGCAACGTGCGTATCTGCGCCGGAACCGTATCGAGCCTTACCGGGCTGCCGCAGTCGGTCTTCTACAACACCTTCTATACGCTGCTCAAGCTGCACGTTGGCTTCGACGTCGAGCAGGGCATGCGCGAGCTCAAGGCCGATCCGGACTTCAAGGCACTTCGCGGCAAGATGTCCTATCTGCACGTGGTCCAGGCCTTCGGCTTCCTGCACGAGCTCAACTTTATCGCAACCCAGGAGCTGAGCAAGCTCACTCCCATCAGGCTCGTGCAACCCGTGGCCGCCCCTCAGCAGAATGCCCGGCCGCGCGTCGCCGCCGTCTCCGAGCTCGTTGGTCGAAACCGCGGACGTAAGCGGAAGAGCCAGGTTGCGGACAACGCTGAGCGCGCTCCTGCATCCGCCGGTACTGCAACGCGCAAGCTGCGCGATCTCGCCCTGACCTACTAATCTTGTCTCTGAAGCGGGGTTCCTCTGTACCGGGGCCGGGCGGACTTCTGCCCGGCCCATCTCCTTGACTATCCGCCGCTGTTTGCTAAACTCTCACTGAAGGGGATTTTGTGGCGAAGACGGATACGATGCACGGCAAGACGCTTATTCACGTGAATCAGCACGTCATCAGGTCCAATACCAAGCACAATCGACACGATCCAGTTATCATCGTCCGGCGTGGCGACCAGCGGATATACACTAACTCTGCAACCATTCTCGACCAGGACGGCGCTATTGTTGCCAGGGTGGTATACAGGCCACACAGGCCGCTCGACTGCGGAGCCAAGTGCTGGATAGAGAGCAACTACGATGTCGCGACTGATAGAGGGAGCGGGACCGAAGCCGAGGCTGCCGCGTCTGGCAATCTTGGGCTACGGTCGCGCAGGAAAGGACGAGGCCGGAAGGTGGCTGGGTGAGCATACCGATCTTCGATATGCCGGCTCGACCAGCCAGGTGGTATGCCCTCTCATTGCCAAGGATCTGGGTATATCCGAGCAGGAGGCTTGGGACACCAGACACCAGAACAGGATCTACTGGAAAGATTGGTGTAACAACTACGGCGCCGACGATCCGGCCAAGCTTGCGCGCTACTGCCTATACCGCGGTGACATAGTCGTCGGGCTGCGGGACAAAGTCGAACTGGCCGCCATCAAGGCAGAGGGCCTGATCGACCTTTACATCTGGATCGACCGCAACGTTCCTGTTGATCCTACCGTCACCTTCACCGTCGACGACTGTGATATCGTGATCAGAAATCATGGAACTCCAGGGCAGCTACATGAAAAGCTAGGCCGCCTCGCCATAGCCATGGGGCTGGACGTGCGCAGTGACTAGCTCGAGAGTTGACAAAGAGAGACCGAGAACCGAAAGAACTGATGTCAGAGCAAGCGCAAGGAACCTACCGCTTCGCCGACAATGCCAGGGGCAGCGTCAGCAATAACTTTGGCAACTACATTATCAAGCGCGGCATGGGCGAGATTCGAAAGCCCACGTGGAACCGCACGGAGACGGTGATCCGCATTCTGCCCAGCTGGAACTTCAAAGCCAACAGCTGGGAGCCATTTCGGTACAGTAGCCGCCCCTGTGACTTCGGCGACTGGCTGCGCCGTTACGACGTTGTCAGGCGCTTCGGGTCCAGCGGCGTGACCATGCTCCTCTACGATCCGATGGCGCATCAGAACTACGATATCCAGACGAACCCATGCGTCATTCTGTATAAGGCCATCAACAGCGCGGTCAACAGCCGGCAGGATCAGGCCGGCTGGGCTGGTCTGCTTCGTGGACAGCCGGGGTCGCCGGCGGAGCTTTCTCGCCACAGCCCGGCGTATATCGTCCGATGTGGCATATTCAAGATCAACAACAAGAACATGGCTATGGATGGGCGCTCGCCGCTCGGCCTCGCACCCACTGACTCGCCATACTTCTTTGAGATGCCGCGCACGGCTGGTGAGAAGCTTCTCTCGATGCTGGAGGAGCCTGCGGAAAACTACAGCGGCGACCCTGAAGACTTCGATGCGGCCTACAAATACGGCGACATCGTGTCTATCGGTTGCGGAGCCTACGTCCACTTCTTCGAAGAGGGGGCCGATCCTCGTCAGGAGGCTGAGTCGCTGCAGGTGGCTCCGCGCACCCTAACTATCGGAAGCGGCGCAAACTTCGGACGCACCGACAGCGGTGGCCGTCAGTTCCGCAGCTATGACATCTTCATCGACAAGGTCTTCAGGGGGCTCTCGCCGAGGCTGGACACTGAGGAGCTGGAGCGCATTGTCAGAATGAAGCAGAGGCCATGGGAGGACTGCCTGCAGTTCTTCGATCACCAGCAGCAGGCCTTCCTTGTCCAGGATGGCTTCCCGCCTTCCGCCATTCTCTACGCGTGGCGTGATCATCCGGAATGGATCAAGGACGAGACGCGCTCCAAGGCAGTCGACCGTGTTTCAGCAACGGCCATGCCTATTCAGTCGATGCCACCCAGCGCGCAGCCTGCTTCCGGAGCTCCCTCTCAAGCTCGACAGGCAGCCGCCGCTCTACCGACTCCGCGTGCACAGGCCGAGACCGGTACCGTTGACAGCCGTGGCGGGGTCATCGGCGGCTGGGGCGCTGCCCCGTGGGATGGAGATCAGCAAAGCCAGGATGAGAGTCCTGGGCCTGACATCGCCGTCCCTAAGTTGTCTGTTATCTCTGACGAGCCGGAAGTCGCTGGTCCGGTCAGCGGTGCACCAACGGTGCCCGGTATGCGCGAGCTGCGGGTCAGGCAGGCTCTCGAGGCCGCCCGCTCTCGCAACGTCGGGCGTACTCCTGCCGGAGCACAGTGATCCTCCTGTCACGCCCGCAGCTGCAACCGTCTGGCTGAATTGCCCGACCTAGTGGCTGCGGGCGACTTACATTCTATAACCGCGCGATGAGCGCAGCCTGTGGATTAACTGGCTCACTTCGGCACGGCGATGTCTCGCAAACAGCGGCAGCCAATTTTCACTGAGATTAGCAGTATCGACGACTGTCTTGCTCCGATCTTGGAGTTAGGCAAGAAAAAGTTTGGCGACGATAGGGTGTACACTGGCAAGGAGTCTGAGGCCCGCCTCGTAGGGCTCAAGCTGCCTGCCCTCTGTCTGCGATATCTCTTCCAGCTGAACGTGTTCCCGCTCTCCCGCATGCTGCAGATCACCGGCACTCAGGAGAGCTGCAAGTCCGCCTTCCTGTACGAGCTATACAGGTGGTTCCGCTGCAACAGGGGTAAGGCGTATCACATCGAAAATGAGACCAAGGACTCCGACACCTTGCGGATGTCCCTTCTCAACTACGACCGCGAGGCCGTCGGGCTCTTCATCTCCGAGTCGCTGGAAGACTGGATGAAGACCGTGACGTGGCTGCTGTCGACGAAGGATGGGCTGAAGGCCAAGCTCCTCGGTACGAAGGATAAGCCTGGACCAGGAAAGTCCGTTCCGCTGATCCTCGGCGTGGACTCGCTGATGGCCAAGTCATCGATGGAGTCTATCGAGAAGATCGAGGCTGAGGGCTTCACGGATAGAGCCTTCCCGATCGATGCGCTCAAGATCTCCTCCTATCTGAAGTTCATGCCACAGAAGCTGAGTGGCTGGCCGTTCGTATTTGCGGCGACAAACCATCTCAAGCCGCAGAAGTCCCGCACCGGAGTCATCGAGTACAACGTTCCGGGCGGCTTCAGCGTGAAGTTCCAGGAGACGTTCGAGCTGCGGCTGTCGCGGGTCAAGGATATCGAGTCGGTCAACAGGCCGGGAGTTACGGTCAAATTTGTGACGGCCAAGAATAGCCTCGGGCCGTCGCGAAAGCAGATCCTCGCTAATATGCGCTGGTACTTCGACAGGGACGACGAGTATAGGCAGAAGACGTACTGGGACTGGAACTCGGCCTCGATTCACCTGCTCGATACGTTCAAGGGCAGTATCAGGAAAGACCTGGAAGACGTCTGCGACATCAGCGTCGTTCCAGTCAGTGGCAAGGGCAAGTACATTTGGTCGAAGGCTTTGGACATTCCGCGCAGCGATCCGCAGCCCGCATCACACGCCGGGGCGGTACTCGAACAGAGAGAGGACCTTCTGGTCGAGCTTCACAAGATTCTCGGCGTCCGCACTTATTCCAGCTTTATGCCCGGGGTCTGCTATGATCAGCAGCTCGCCGACGCCTCGAGTGCCGTCGAGATAGCTGAGGGGTATGCGGCCGACCATCACGACGGCGAGCCTGACGAGGGCACCGATCAGGCCGAGGTGGCGGGTGGGCTTGCCGAGTAGAACACCGTCTCAACTGGTTACTCATGAACTTGCCAAATGAATGACAACACTTTGACGAGAGAGGTTGATGCTGCGCTCAGCGACCTGTGCTCTCCCGAGAGAGTGGCGGCCGCGAAGGCCATTTATTCAGCCGGCTTTGAAGAGAGAGTGATGAAGACCCTGCTGACCGGACTTGGCCTTGCAGATGGCGCGACGGCTATTCGGGCCGTCGCCCGCGACCGGTACGGGAAGGACAGGCTGGATTTCACCAGTTTCCGAGAGGTGTATCCTTCCTTCCCGGTTTGGGTCTCGCCACAGCGTATCTCGTACGTGCACAGGCTATCCCTCCCCAGTCTGTACAGGCTGGCCAAGACTAAGATCTTTAGCGCCTGGGAAGAGGCGGCCTCGGCGTGCTGCGAGGAGGACATGGCCGTCGCGATCGTCTTCAGGGTGGCCCGCATTCCCGGCTACATGACGTTTCATAACCTGCGCGCGGATTTCCATAGCGGCGACGGTTGGTGGCTGGTTGTCAGGGTTAAACACCAGTACTACTGTCTAGAGTCCTTCAAAAACTTGCTGCGGAGGGTTGAGATGACATGGTCGCCGGTGTAGTCGGGGCCGCCACGCTTGTAGCCGACTCGAAGGCATACTCATTCGATGAGACCGAAGAGAGTGCGCTCGATGACTTCTTGGCAGACGTCAATCGCAACACGCTCCTGCTTCCTGTACTCGCTCCGACCGACGTGCTGCTCCAGGAGGACGGCAGGACACGCGCCGGCTACAGGTATACCGACTCGGCACTCAACCAGCTCTGCCGCGTAATTTCCTCCGGCCTGGCGGCCATGCTGCCCGAAATCGCCGGCGCCTGGCGGACGGCAGTTGCTGACCCGCGGGACTACTCCGTGAGTCTGGCGCGGGAGATCTTCAACAAGCTTGTCGTGCTTCGCTTCGACCGCCGCGCGCGGTCGCTCCAGTTGGTGTGCAATGCCAAGGAGAAGCTGATAGAGGGGGTCGTCGGCGCCCGCTACCGATACTTGTCAAATGGCGAGTTTGTGCTCCTGGTCAAATCGATCATGGCCAGCGAGGGAAATCCGGTATTCCACGAGGCGATGGTGCTCGATAGGCGGCTCTACATACGCTACAAGTGGCCCGCCATGGTTGCCGCGGCAGCCATCGATCCAACCAACACCCACTCCGTCGGCATCCACTTCGCTAACTCCGAGGTGGGTGGTGGATCGGTTCGGGCGGCTGTGCTGCTTGTTCGGGACACCACCAACGATAGCTCTTTCGGGCCGTATGGCGGCAACTCTGGCAATCGCATGATCCATGCTGGTACTGATTTCGGCAAGCGCCTGCACAGGCTGCTGATAGAGGTCATCGGCAGGGTCCGGCGGCGGGAGACGTCGCCGGGCTCCTCGCAGAACCCTATGGGCAGTTATTTCGCCGGCAAGCTGTCCCAACTCTACGCCGACAGGTTGCACCTCGGCGGTACCGATCACGATGGGCGCATCCAGCGGCTGTCCTCGGCCTTGACGCGCCGCAAGCTGCCTATCGCATTTGTCAGGCACGTGGTAAGCAGCATGCTCGTGCACGGACACAACCCGCTGGTGCTGGACCCAGCCGAGGACCTTGGAGAGGATCGTAGCACCATCGTGGCGACCAGAACGGGATACGACGTATACGCCGCCATATGCAGGGAGGCCAGGCGATTGCCTCTCTATCAGCGGGAACAGGCCGAGCAGACAGCTTACTCGCTGCTGACTCGCGAATTTTCACTTTGAGGAGGTTAGGTGGCCAAATCGGATCGAATCTCTGTCGTGCGGCCGGTCGAGACCGCAACTGTATCCGGTGCAAAATTGTCAGGCGAGCGCGAGAGGATTTATCGGAGCGCTTGCCCGTCGCTGCGGGAGAAGCTGGATTGGGTCATTGAGTGGATTAAAGACGAGGCGCGACACTCGCTCATGCGTCGCTACGATCTCGGGCTGGTGATCAAGGAGATCTTTGACGATCAGAAGGCTGGTGGGTCAATCTACGGCAAGAAAGCGCTGGCGAAGATCTCGCGCTTCACCGGCGAGGACCCGCAGCTGTCTCGCCTTGCTATGCGGTTGGTCACGTGCTTTACCAGGGAGCAGCTGGAGGAGCTCAGCCGTACCGTCATGTCCGATAGAGTTACACCCCTCTCGTACAGTCACATCAGGCAGCTGCTCATCATCGATAATCCCAGCGCCAGGAAAACGGCGCTCGACAAGACCGTCAAGCACTGCTGGACCAGCGGCGAGCTAGGGGCGTACATCCAGGACATGTACAACCCAGACAGGCCGCGCAGTTCTGCTGGCCGTCCGCCGGCCATACCCAGGACCCTAGACGGGCTGATTGTGCAGCAGAGCCAGATCGTCGGTGAGTTGGAGAGCCGCT
>Ga0187892_10007688_pt1 | contig 15199 bp, 16 predicted proteins | sample MA1701073metaG_FD_139345 | JGI IMG/M metagenome (GOLD analysis project Ga0187892, IMG submission 139345) | Bio-ooze microbial communities from a basaltic lava cave in the Kipuka Kanohina Cave System on the Island of Hawaii, USA - MA170107-3 metaG ... | reverse complement strand
AGACCGCCATCATGGGACTGCTCGCGCTCGCGCGCGGCTTCCCGCGCTGGCTCCTCGCGCAACGCAGCCGCCAGTGGAACCCGGAGCGCAAGCACGTTCCGCGCGACCTGCGGGGCCAGACCGCGGTCATCCTCGGGCTCGGCAACATCGGGGCGGAGATCGCGCGGCTTGCGCGAGTGCTGGGGCTCAGGGTCATCGGCGTGCGCCGCAGCCAGCGCCGTGCCGGGGACCCGGTGGACGAGCTGCACCCGCCGGCCGCGCTTCCGGGCCTGCTTCCGCGCTGCGACTGGCTCGTCGTCGCCTGCCCGCTCACGCCCGAGACGCGCGGGCTCGTCGACGCCCGCATGATCGCCGCGCTGCCGCGCGGTGCGCGCATCATCAACGTCGCGCGCGGGGAGATCGTGGCCGAGCAGGCGCTGATCGCGGCGCTGCGCAGCGGACACCTCGCAGGCGCTTACCTGGACGTGTTCGAGACCGAGCCGCTGCCGGCCGAGTCGCCGTTGTGGGACCTGCCCAACGTGCTCGTGACACCGCACGATTCCGCGGCGGCGGCGGGAAACGACGAGCGGGTGCTCGCGATCTTTCTCGACAACCTGGGCCGCTGGCAGCGCGGGGAGCCGTTGGTGAATGAAGTCGCGCTGGCGTCCCCCGCAAGCGCCCCTTAGAATGGCGCTCCGGCCCCGCGGGGGGAAAACCAGGGTAGGAGCCATGAACGCACCGTACTATGTGCTGGGATGCGCGCTGGCGGCGGTGAGCCATGGCTGACCTCGTCCTCCTGGAGCGCCCCGCCGAAGCGGTGGTGCTGTTGCGCATCAACCGGCCGGAAGCGCGCAACGCGCTGAACCTCGAGGTGCGGAAGCTCCTCGCGAAATATCTCGCGGAATGCGGCGAGGACACGACGACGCGCGCCATCGTGCTGACCGGCAACGAGAAGAGCTTCGCCGCCGGCGCCGACATCAAAGAGATGGCCGGACTCGGCTCAATCGAGGCGATGCAGCGCGGCGTGCACAAGCTGTGGCGCGCGATCGCCGCCTGCCCGAAGCCGGTGATCGCGGCGGTGAGCGGCTACGCGCTTGGCGGCGGCTGCGAGCTCGCCATGACCTGCGACATCATCGTCGCCGGCGAGTCGGCCCGCTTCGGGCAGCCCGAGGTCAACATCGGCATCATCCCGGGGGGCGGCGCGACGCAGCGCCTGACGCGCGCGGTGGGCAAGTACAAGGCGATGAAGTACATCCTCACCGGGGAGATGTTCTCGGCGCGGGAAGCGCTCGACATGGGGCTGGCGAGCGAGGTCGTGCCCGACCCCGAGGTCGAGGGCCGGGCGATCGATCTCGCGCGGCAGATCGCCGCGCTGCCGCCGCTCGCGGTGCAGCTCGCGAAGGAAGCGGTGCTCGCCGGGATGGACGCCCCGCTCACGAGCGCGCTCGCGCTCGAGGCCAAGTCTTCGCAGATCCTGTTCTCGTCCCAGGACCAGAAGGAAGGCATGCGCGCCTTCATCGAGAAGCGCAAGCCGAAGTTCGAAGGGCGATGACGGGACTGGCGCCGCTTCCGGCGTCACGACGACTGATTCCCTGAACTTGACCGCCGAGCCGACCCCGCCGTCGCGCGACCGTGCCCTCGCGCTGCTCGCCCTCTTTGCGGGCGCGGCGGCGATCGGCACCTCTGCGCTGTTTGTCAAGGTGAGCGAGACCGGCCCGGTCGCGTCCGCGTTCTGGCGCGTCGCTCTGGCGCTGCCCGTGCTGTGGGTGTGGTCGGTGATCGCGAGCCGCGGCGGCCACGTCGCGGGATTCGCGGCCGAGCGCCGCCTGATCATCGCCGCCGGCCTCTTCTTCGCCGGCGACCTCGCGGTGTGGCACTGGTCCATCGTGCTCACCTCGGTGGCCAACGCCACGCTCCTCGCCAACCTCGCGCCGATTTTCGTTGCGCTCGCCGTCTGGCTGCTGTGGGGCAGGCGGCCGACGCCGCTGTTCCTGGCTGGGCTCGCGACGGCGCTTGCGGGCGTGACCGTGCTGCTCGGCGGCGATTTTCTCGCGGGGGGCGGGGCCGTGCTCGGAGACTTTCTCGGCGTGGTGACGGCGATGTTCTACGGCGCATACCAGCTCACCATCACGCAGATGAGGACCCGTTCGGCGACCGCCGTGATCATGGCGTGGACCGCGCTCGTCACTACCGCCGCGCTGCTGCCGCTCGCGCTCGCATCCGGCGAGCAGATTCTGCCGCACTCCGCGGCGGGCTGGGCCAAGCTCCTCGGGCTCGCGCTGATCTCGCAGGTGGCCGGTCAGAGCCTGATCGCCTACGCGATGGCGCATCTGCCGGCGACGTTTTCCTCCGTCGGGCTGCTCGCGCAGCCGGTCATCGCAGCGGCGCTCGCGTGGGTCCTGCTCGGCGAGACGCTGGGATGGATTGAGATCGGGGGGGCGCTCGTCGTGCTCGCCGGCATCCGCATCGTCCACCAGGCGGAAATCGGAAAAGCGAGACCTGATGCGGCGTGACGTGAAGAATCGTGACATGATGCTGCGTGATGGGATCCCGCACTGCAGATAATATGGCGTCGATACTCTTTACCGTGTCACGCCTTTCCACGTCACGCTGTACCATGTCACGCTTCACCCTGTCACGCATCGGGAGGTAAAGTTGCCATACGCTGTCTCGAATGGAGTGCGCCTGTACTATGAAGAGGCCGGCAAAGGCACGCCCATCGTGTTCGTGCACGAATTCTCGGGTGATTCTCGCAGCTGGGAGGCGCAGATGCGGCACTTCAGCCGCCGCTACCGCTGCGTCGCCTTCAACGCGCGCGGCTATCCGCCGTCCGATGTGCCCGCTTCGGCTTCGAAGTACTCCCACGTGATCGCGGCCGACGACATCGCCAACGTGATTCGGCGGCTCGGCATCGGAAAAGTGCACGTGATCGGCTGCTCGATGGGCGCCTACGCGACGCTGCAGTTCGGGCTGCGCCACCCGCGCCGCGCGCTGTCCCTCACCGCGATCGGCGCGGGAGCGGGCTCCGATCCGGGAAAGCGCAGGCAGTTCCTGCGCGAGCGGGCGGCCATGGAGCGCCGGTTCCGGGAACAGGGCATGAAGGCCGTCGCCCGGGTCGTCCAGCGCGCCCCGCACCGCATCCAGCTCGCGATCAAGGACCCGCGCGGCTACCGCGAGTTCTGGGAACATTTCGTCGAGGGCTCCGCGCTCGGCCACGCGCTGACGCTGCGCGGCATCCAGACGCGCCGCCCGACGCTCTATAGCCTGGGAAGCCGCTTCGCACGCATGAAGGTGCCGACCCACCTGGTCGTCGGCGACGAGGACGACGGCGCGCTCGAACCGGCGGTGTTCATCAAGCGCGTCTGTCCCGCCGCGCGGCTCACCGTCGTGCGCGCGACCGGACACGTCGTCAACGTCGAAGAGCCGGAGCTCTTCAACCGCATCACCGGGGATTTCCTGAACCTCGTCGAGTCCGGCCGCTGGCGCCCGAGAGATCCGCGCTCGTACAATCCATCCACGATGGCGGCAAAAGCGTAAATGCCCTTCACAGACTCCAACGGCGTGCAGCTCTACTACGAGGAAGTCGGGAGCGGCTTTCCGGTCGTGTTCGTGCATGAGTTCTCGCACGGCCTGCGCAGCTGGGAGCCGCAGCTGCGCTACTTCAGCCGCCGCTACCGCTGCATCGCCTTCAACGCGCGGGGCTATCCGCCGTCGGATGTGCCGGCATCGCCCGCACAGTACTCGCAGGCCATCGCCGCCGCCGACATCGCCCGCGTGATGCGCGATCTCGGCATCCGCAAGGCACACATCGTCGGCTGCTCGATGGGCGGTTACGCGACGCTGCACTTCGGACTGCGCTACGCGCGCATGGCGCGCTCGCTCACGGTGATCGGCGCAGGCTATGGCTCGGACGCCGACAAGCGCGCGCAATTCCTGCGCGACACCGGGGTGATGGCGCGGCGCTTCGAGGAGCTCGGCACGCCGGAGGCGATCACGGTCTACCAGATCGGCCCCGCGCGGGTGCAGCTGCAGAACAAAGATCCGCGCGGGTTCCGGGAATTCTGCGAGGAGTTCGCCGGCCACTCCGCGCTCGGCTCGGCCAACACCCTGCGCGGCGTGCAGGCGCGGCGGCCGACCGTCTACAGCCTGGAGCGCGGCCTGCGCCGGCTGAAGGTGCCGACCCACATCCTCTCGGGCGACGAGGACAACAATTGCCTGGAGCCCGGGATCTTCATCAAGCGCGTGTGCCGCGCGGCGCGGTTGACCGTAGTTCCGGGCACCGGCCACGCGGTGAACGTCGAGGAGCCGGACGCGTTCAACCGCCTCACGGACGAATTTCTCGCGCTGGTGGACTCCGGCCGCTGGCGCCCGCGCGATCCGCGCTCGATCGCAAAGCTGGCGAAGGCTCGCCGGAAATGAGGCCGGTCGCGCGGCCAGGCTGCCACAGGAGGAAATAGCATGCCCCGCATTCCCTACGTGGATCCCGCATCGCTGACCGATCCCGAGATCCTCGGCTATCTGGAGAGGGCGCGCCAGGAGGGTGCGCCCCGGCCCGAGAGCCAGGCGATTCGCGCGCATAACCCGGCCGTCATCCGGGCATTCTCGCAGGCCTGGGACATGACCTTCCGGCACGGCGTGTGCGACCACAGGATCAAGGAGCTGTGCCGGGTCTACGTCTCCCAGTCGATCGAGTGCGAGTACTGAGGCGTGCAGCGATCCGTCCAGGCTGGACGGAAAGGCCTCAGCGAAGAGCAGTATGGCGAGCTCCTCAGGTTCGCGACGTCGTCGAAGTTCACCGAACGCGAGAAGGTGGCGCTCACCTACGCGAGCGCCATCATCTGGAATGCCGGGATCGCCGACGACGCGCTGTGGGCGAAGCTCCATGAGCACTTCAGCGTCCCGGAGCTGGTCGAGCTGGGATTCTTCATCGCGCTGACGCTGGGGCAGCAGCGCTGGATCAAGACGCTCGGAATCGGGCACGGGGAAGTCCTGGCCGATACCAGCGCGGGCCTCGCTCCGATGGCCGTGGCGGGCGAAGCGGCAAAGCACGCCTGAACGGATCGTCTGGCGCGCTGCAAGCAACGATCACATGAAAAAATCGGCCACGCGCTTCGCGTGGCCGATTGTCCCGCGCCCGGGAACGAGGGGGTTCTCGAGTCGGGAGCTACTTCTTCACGACCTGCTTGTCGTGGCGCTCGCGGTGGATCGCCCTGCTCTGCTGGTCCTGCATGTGCTCGAGGCGGGCGCGCTCCTACTTCGTCATCTTGCCGTCGGCCATCGCCTTGTCTTCCGCCTTCTGGATGCGCTGCTGCCCCTGCGCGCGCAGCGGGCTGTTGACCCCGGACGGTAACAAAGTGTAACTAGCGCTGATAGCGTGCGTGACATATGCCACGGTCATCATCTCTCACCACGCGTCCGCCAGGACCTTCTCCAGCATTCCGCGCTCGCGCAGGAACTCGCGCTTCGGGTCGGCGTTGAAGTTCCGGAGCGAGAGCTCGAGCACCTGCGGCAGCCGCTCGCGCGCGACGCCGAGCTCCGAGAGTCTCGTCGGCATGTGGAGCGAGCGGAACACCGACTCGATCCGCTCCGCGATGCGGCCGGGCGCGTCTGCAGCGGCGGCGTCCATGCCGAGCCCGGCGGCGATGCGCGCCATCGCTTCCGGATCGCGGTGGCCGAGCCGGCGCAGCGCCGTGCCCATCAACGCGCTGTAGCCTTCGCCCTGGCCGACCCGGGGGAAGACGCTGATCAGCGCGGTGCAGAAAGCGTAGGCGACGCGCATCGCCCAGTGGCGCGCGAACAGCTCGCCGCCGTCGTCGGATTCGCGATTCTGCAGAAGCGCGGCAGCGCACAGCTCGAAACGGGGCGCGGGGTCGGCCGCGTCCGCGATGCGCTGGATCGCACCCGCGGCGAGGCGATAGGACTGCAGGCGATCGCCTTCCACGAGCGGGTTCTCGCCGATCGCCCCGAGGTTCATGACCGCACGGCACCAGATCGTCGCCGCGCCGGTGCGGACGAGCTGCGGGGGGGCCGTGAGCAGCGCATCGCTGTCCCAGAAGATCGCCACCGGGCGCGTCTTCGGATCGAAGAACTCCATGCCGAGCGCCGTCGCGTCGTCCTTCAGGCGGGAGCCCGCGCGGTTCTGTGCCGTGGTCGGAGCAGTGAGGACGTTGATGATCGGGAGCTTTGGCTCCAGCAGCTTCGGGCTCACAGCCGGCCCGTGCTCCGGGTACTGCGTGATCAACTCCTCGACCGGTCGCTTTTCCGCGAGGAGGATCGTCACGATGCGCGCGCCCTGGATGACGCTGCCCGCCCCGACGCCGATGACGAGGTCGGCCTGTGCCGAGCGGGCGGCTTCCGTCGCGCGCATGATCGAGGAGCGGGAGGTGTCCTTGTCGATCTCGTCGAACATCCCGCCGAACCGCTCCCCGAGCAGCTCCCGCATGCGCGAGACGAGCGGCGTCCTGCGCGCCACGGTGCGCCCGCACACGATGAAGGCGCGCCGCGCGCGGTTGCGCTCCACTTCCGCCGGCAGCCTCTCGAGCGCGTCCTTCCCGCTGTAGAGCCGGAAGGGATAGCCGGTCGCACGGAAGTCGTAGCGATACATCCCCTGCTCACCGGCTTCGCGATTGAACGAAGCGCTCGTGAAAAGCGAGCGCGGCGAGCGCCGCTCCGGCGTTGGCGATCTCGTCGTAGACGGGGATGCCGAGCGCGACCGCCCGCGTGCGGAAAGCGCGCTTGCGCTCCTCCAGCGCAGGCTCGCCGTCCGACCTCAGCACGAGCACGAAATGCGCCTGCCCGGGATAGCGGCCCTGCACGCGCAGCGCCGCCTGCACCAGGTTGTCGAGCACCTCCGCCCGGGTGCGCCCGGCGAAGGCCGAGAGGTTGAGATGCATCACCAGCGCGTCCGGTCGCCCGCTGCCGTAGATCGCCCCGAGGATGCTCTCCGCGACGCGCCCGTCCTCCTGCTGCAGCGTCCCCACCGGCGCGTCCACCGGGTTGGTGATGCTGGTGCCGGGCGGGAGCTTCAACCGCGCGAGCTCTTCCACGGTCTGCCGGTCGAAGGCCTCGACGTCGAGGCCGAGCCGGGCGAACTGGTCGGTGGCGAGCACGCTGGCGCCGCCGCCGTTGCCGAACAGCACGACGCGGCGGGTCGGGCGCCGCGGCTGCGGCGCGAGCGCCTGGAACGCGGCCAGCGCGTCGATGAATCCGTCGAGCGTGTCGGCCATCACGCTGCCGGTCTGCTTCGAGAGCGCGACCCACGCCCGGTCGTCGCCGGCAAGCGACCCGGTGTGCGAGACCGCCGCGGCGCGGCCTTGCCGCGTGCGCCCGCCCTTCAGGATCACCACCGGCTTCCCCGCGCGCGCGCCGCGCAGGATCTCGAACAGGCGCCGGCCGTCGCCCGCAGTCTCGATGTAGAGGCCGACCACGCGGGTCTGCGGGTCGGCAAGATAAAACTCGAGCAGATCGTTCGCGCTGATGTCGGCGCAGTTGCCGACGGTGACGAGCCCCGAGAACTTGAGCCCGCGCGTGAGCCCGCGCCGGATGATGTCGGTGCCGAGCCCGCCGCTCTGCGAGATGATGCCGACGGGGCCGGATTCCGCCGGCGCGGTCTCCGTGAAGGTGATGCGCCCGCGCGGCGTATAGATGCCGAGGCAGTTGGGGCCGATCAACCGCATGCCCCCCGCGCGCGCGGCGGCGGCCAGCGCCTCCTGCAGCTGCCGGCCCTCGTCCACCTCGCCGAAGCCGCTCGAGATCACCTGGGCGAAGCGCACGCGGCCGCGCGCCTGCTCGAGCAGCGGCGGCACCTGGGCGGCGGCGATCGCGATGTAGGCATAGTCCACCGGCTCGGGCGTGTCGCCCAGGCTGCGGTACGCCTTCAGCCCGTCGATGCTCTCCGCCGAGGGATGGATCGGGTAGATCGCGCCGCCGTAGCCGAACTCGCGGATGCGGCGGATGAACACGTTGGGCAGCGTCCCGCCCTTGGTCGAGGCGCCGACCACCGCCACCGTCCGCGGCTCGAACAACGGCCTGAATTGCTCGATCACGTCGCCCATCGCTCTTCGCTCGTCATTTCCTGAGCACGAAGCGGGCGTCCACGGCGACCGCTCCCCGTTCCGAAACGATCAGGGGATTGATATCCGCCTCCGCGATGTCTTCCCCGTGCGTCATCAGAAGCCCGTTTTCGCCGCCTACCTTGAGCAGCACGTCGATCACCGCCTCGCGCGAAACGGGCGCGCGCCCGCGGGCGCCGCGCAGCAGCGCCGCGCCTTTCAACTCCTCGAGCATCTCCTCCGCGTCCAGCCGCGTGATTGGGCAGATGCGGAAGGCGACATCCGCGAGCACCTCCACCAGGACCCCGCCGAGTCCGACCATCACGAGCGGGCCGAACTGGGGATCACGCAGTCCCCCGACCACGACCTCCACTCCCGGCGGCGCCATCTCTTCGAGCAGGAAGCCGTCGATGCGGGCGTTCTCGATGGCCGGACGCTTCACCATCGCGCGCACCGCCTCCCCGACTGCCGCGGCCCTCTCGAGGCCCACCGACACGCCGCCCGCTTCGCTCTTGTGCAGGATGTCCGGCGAGACCACCTTCAGCACCAGCGGCGGCTTGAGATCGCCGCACGCCGCCGCCGCGGCATCTGCGTCCTGGACGATCACGGATTTCGGCACGGAAATGCCAAAGCTCGCGAGGAGCCGTTTGCCCGCGGGCTCATCGAGCGCGACGCGCTTTGAAGCGCGCGCCTCCGCGATCAGGTCCGCTGCCGCCTTCATGCCGCCTTCTTGGTAGCTAGCACCTCGGGGATGAGGCCGGTGTGCACCTGCCCCGCGCGGAAGGCTTCCGAGCGCAGCACCGCCAGCACCGCCGGGATGTTGTGCTTGATCCCCTGGATCTCGAAGGCCGAAAGCGCCTCGATCAGGCCGTCCACCGCCCGCCCGCGCGTGTCCGCCCGCACGATCACCTTGGCGATCATCGGGTCGTAGTGGGGTGTCACGTCCCGGCCCTCGGCGTAACCGGTCTCGATGCGGACGCGCGCATCCTGCGGCGGCCGGAACACCTTCAGTCTTCCCGGCGAAGGGAGGAAGTTTCTCGGATCCTCGGCGTAGACCCGCGCCTGGATCGCATGGCCCGCCAGCTCGAGGCGCGCGGGCAGGATGTCGGCGAGCCTGTCGCCGGCCGCCGCGCGGATCTGCGCCTGGACGAGGTCCACCCCCGTCACTTCCTCCGTTACGCCGTGCTCCACCTGCAGCCGCGTGTTCATCTCGAGGAAGCTGAACGAGCCGTCCCCGCCCATCAGCATTTCCACCGTGCCTATGTTGTCGTAGCCCATCTTGCGCATGATCCCGGCGACCTGCTCCGCGACCGCGCCGGCCCGCTCGCGCGCGATGCCCGGTGCGGGCGCCTCCTCGATCACCTTCTGGTTGCGCCGCTGCGTCGAGCAGTCGCGCTCGAACAGATGCGCCGCGTTGCCGTAGAGATCGCCCAGCACCTGGAACTCGACGTGGCGCGGGCGCTCGATCAGGCGCTCGAGGTAGACCTCGGCGGTTCCGAATCCGCGCTCGGCCATGGAGCGAGAGCGCTCCACCGCCGCGACGAGCTCGGCCTCGTCCTTCGCCGGCAGCATGCCGATCCCGCCGCCGCCGCCCGCGGGCTTGACCAGCACCGGGAAGCCGATCGCGCGCGCGGCGGCAAGGGTGGCCTCCCCATCCGCGGGCAGGACGCCGGAGCCTTCCGACATCGGCATGCCGTGAGACGCCGCGAGCTCGCGCGCGCGCGTCTTGTGCCCCATCGCCTCGATCCAGCGCGGCGACGGCCCGATGAAGCGCGCCCCCGCATCCACGACCCGCCGCGCGAATCCCGGGTTCTCGGAAAGAAATCCGTAACCCGGATGAAGTCCATCCGCGCCCGATTTTCGCAGCACCTCGATCAGCGCGTCCTGGTCGAGATAGCTGCTGCGCGCCGGCGCCGGCCCGATGGCGTGGACCTCGCCGGCCATCCCCAGGTACGGCGCCCCGGCGTCGGCCTCGGAATAGACTGCGACCGAGCGGATGCCCATGGCGTCGAGCGCGCGCAGCACCCGCGCAGCCACCGCCCCACGGTTGGCAACGACTACCTTGCTGAACATGGGTTCAGTACGAAGTTGGCCAGGTGCGCATGAGATGCTGGCCGACGCCCTTCGTCGAGCGCAGCCGGTAGACCTCGAGCATGCGGATCAGGTGGTCGCGCGTGTCCTCCGGCCGGATTACGGCCTGCGCGGCGTAGACTTCGGCGAGGCCCCAGACGTCGGCGCCCTTACGGATCTGCGCGAATTTTTCCTCGAAGCCCGGCTCGCCCACGCCGACGCCGTGCACGATCCTGGTCGCGAATTCCGGGCTCATGAAGCTCACTTCCGCCGTCGGCCACGCCGCCACGTCGTCGGAATGCCGCCCCCCGCCCATGCAGACGTAGGCGCGGCCGTAGCTCTTGCGGATGATGACCGAGAGCCGCGGCACGGTGACGAGCGTCATCGCGTTCATGAAGTTCATGATCTTGCCCGGAGCGCCCGCGCGCTCGGCCTCGGTTCCGATCTGGAAGCCGGGCGTGTCCACGAGCAGCACGATCGGCACGTTGAACGAGTCGCACAGCACCACGAAATCCACGATCTTGCGGCAGGCGTCGGCGTCGAGCGCGCCGCCGCGGTGCAGCGGATTGTTGGCGACGATGCCGACGCTCCTGCCGCCGAGCCGCGCGAGGCCCGTGACCGCGCTCTTGCCGAAGCGCGGCTTCAATTCGAAGAGCGAGTCCCTGTCCACGACCGCGCGGATGATGCGCTTCATGTCGTAGACCTGGGTGCGGCTCTCGGGAAGCACCGCGAACACCTTGTCCATGTCCGCCCCCGAGCGCGCCGGCACCGGCGCCTCCGGCGGCGCCTCCATGTGATGGCCCGGCAGGTAGGAAAGGAAGCGCTTGATGGCGTCGAAGACTTCCTCCTCCTTGTCCACCACCTGGTCCACGAGGCCCGTCACGTCGGCGTGCAGCCGCCAGCCTCCGAGATCTTCGGGATCCACCTTCTCGCCCAGCGCCATCGATACCAGGCGGGGGCTCGACACCGCCACGACGGCGCCCTTCTGCATCACCGAGAAATCGGCCTGGCAGGTCAACCAGGTCGAGGAGCCGAACGAAGGTCCCAGCGCGGCGGCCGCCATCGGCGTCTCGCGCGTGCGGCGGAACTGCGTGATGTCGTTGCCGAGGAGCAGGCCCATGCCGCGCGAGCCCATCGCGTCCGGGAGCCGCGCCCCGGTGGATTCGCCGATCACCACCAGCGGCATGCCGCGCTCGGTTGCGGTGCGCTTCATGTGCGCGACCTTCTTGCTGTTGGTTGCGCTGGTCGAGGCGCCTTTCACCGTGAAGTCATTGACGACGATGCAGACGTCGCGGCCGTTGATCTTCGCGTAGCCCGCGAGCTTGCCGTCGGTCTGCGTGTCGTCGGCCTGCTCGGGATAGACGCCCGAGGCGCCGAACAGCCCGGACTCGATGAAGCTGCCCTTATCCACCAGGTAGGCGATGCGCTCGCGCGCGTTCCACACGCCCGCCGCGGTGCGCTTCGCGTATTTCTCCTCACCGCCGCCCGCGAGCGCTTTCGCGCGCCGCGCCTCGTACTCGGCCAACAACGCTTCGAATGCCATGTTCAATACCTCAACAGACTGTCGAAAAACGCCCCGTCATTCCCGCGAAGCTTGTCCCCGCGGTATCAGGCGGGGAGCGGGAATCTAGGCCAGACAACTTGTTACTGGATCCCCGCCTCCGCGGGGATGACAAAGCTAGACAATGGTAACTTCGGTCGGCACGATCCAGTCGAAGTGCTTGCGCTGGTAGTTCCACGGCGTCTGCGGCTGCACGCGGCCGGCGGCGTCGGTCGCGCGCGCCATGATCCGGTACTCACCGGGCCGGTCCACCTCCCACAGATACGACCAGCGCCGCCACAGCCAGCGCTCGCGCGGCTCCTCGAGGTGCGCATCGGCCCAGGTCCTGCCGCCGTCAACGCTCACCTCGACGCGGTCGATCGCGCCCATGCCGCTCCAGGCGCGCCCGCGGATCATGTGCGAGCCGCGCGGCAAGGGGGAATCCTCGTCGAGCGGCTCGGTGATGATGTTGCGCACTCCCATCGCCGTCAGCGGCGGCCGGTTCGGGTCCTGCGGCGACTCGCCGTACACGAAATATTCGGTCTGATAGAACGGCTTCGGCATCGTGCGCATCACCTCGAGCTCCTCGACCCACTTCACCCACCAGTTTCCCGACCACCCCGGCACGATGAGCCGCACCGGGGCGCCGTGGACATGCCACAGGTATTCGCCGTTCTGGGCCCACGCGAGGATCGTGTCCGGGTCGAGCGCCTTCTCGAGCGGAAGCGCTTTCTCGAAGTGAATCACGCCGGGATCGGGGATTTCGAGGTCGAGCGTGCCTGCCGACTGGTAGATTATCGCGAGATCCGGACGGCCGCGGTCGAAGCCCCGCGCCCGCACCCAGACCGCGCCCGGCTTCACGTCGGTGCGCCGCAGCACCTCCGCAAGCGGCACGCCCGTAAATTCTCCCGCGCTCACCGCGCAGGTCGTCGTCGCTTCCGAAGTGAGTTCCGCGCCCGAAGGCAGCTCGCCCTTGGTGCGCCGCTCCGCGCGCCTCTGCATGTCCTGCCGGTTGATGCGCGAGGGCTTCTTCGCGCCCGTCCTCAGGTAATCGAAGAAGCCGGCGTCATTGCCGGCACATTCCGTGACCGCGCGCACGGTGCGCCCGGGCAGCTTCATGAGGTCGTCGAAACCGAGCTCGAACGGGCGCTCGACCTCGCCCTTGACCGAGAGCTTCCAGTCGCCGGGGTAAACGGGATCCGGTGTCTCGAGGTGGCTGACGATGAAGTAGGCTTCGGTCGGCGTCATCAGCCCGCCGAGATCCGTGACCGGCGAGCGCCCGTTGATCACCCGGCCTTCGGCATCCTTTCCCGGAATGAGCGCGGGGCGCTTGCGGTCGGGCCAGCCCAGCAGCCAGTCGCCTTCGATTTCGCGCTTTGGCATTAAATTGCTCCCACCACCCCGTCACTTCGTGACACCCCGTCCGTCCCGCCGCGCTGCATCGCGTCGGTCGTTCGCCGGCTCGGACGCATGCTCCTCGAAACCCCGGCTCACCCTCGGGCAGGAGGGGAAAACCTGGACTCATCCATCAAGAATCGCGACGACCTGGCCCTCGGCGACTGGCTCCTTCTCCTTCACCAGGATCTCCTTCACCGTGCCGGCATCCTCGGTGATGACCGGGATCTCCATTTTCATGGATTCAACGATGATCAGGGTGTCGCCCGACTCGACGCGGTCGCCCGGCTTTGACGCGAGCTTCCACACGGTGCCGGTGATCTCGGACTTGATCTCGATGCGCGCCATGCCGCCGCTTGCGTGGGAATGCCGGAGAACCGCGGGAGAATTTCCGCGGCGAGTATAGCATGGCAGGTATCGGTACCCGGTCCGCTCACGGAACGTATAGAATCCGCTTTCGTCATTCCCGCGAAGGCGGGAATCTAGGCCAGACAACTTGCTACTGGATCCCCGCCTCCGCGGGGATGACTTGTGACCCAACTTCCCGCACTGAAGGATGCGACGCTCGAGCTCGAAGCGCGCGTCGCCGTGCTCACGTTGAACCGCGACGACGTGCGCAACGCGCTGACCTGCACCGCGCTCGTGGACGACATCTGCGCCGCGCTCGAGTGGGCGAACTCGAGCCCGGAGGTTTCGGTGCTGATCCTCACCGGCGCCGGGGCCGCATTTTCCGCCGGCGGCAACATCAAGACCATGCGCGAGCGCGCGATGAGCTCCTCCGCCGCGGAGATGGCGCACTATTACCGCAGCGGCATCCAGCGCATCCCGCGGGCGATGAACGCCGCCGATGTCGCCCTCATCGCCGCCGTCAACGGGCCCGCGATCGGCGCCGGGTGCGACCTCGCCAATATGTGCGACATCCGCATCGGCTCGACCCGCGCGCAGTTCGGCGAGACATTCGTCAATCTGGGCATCCTGGCGGGCGACGGCGGCGCGTGGTTCCTGCAGCGCGCCGTCGGCGTCCACCGCGCCGCCGAGCTGACGCTCACGGGCCGCGTCGTCAAGGCCGAGGAGGGGCGCGAACTGGGGATCCTGCTGGAAGTCACCGCGCCCGAGCGGCTGCTTGCGCGCGCCCGCGAGATCGCCGGGGAGATCGCGGCCAAGCCCCCGCTCGCCGTGCGCTACGCCAGGCGCACGCTGCGCCTCGCGCGCGAGCAGGGCCTCGAGGAGCACCTGGAGTCCTGCGCTTCCTTCCAGGGAGCGTTGCAGAAGACCGAGGATCACCTCGAGGCGCTCGCCGCATTCTTCGAGAAACGCAACGGACAGTACAAGGGGAGATGATGAGTCGATTCGCCGTGCGCGCCCTGTGCGCTCTCATGATCGCGGCACCGGCGCCCGCGCCGCTCAATGCCCAGGAAGGGAGAATCGAGGCGGTGGACGAGGCGTCGCGGGACCTGTCGTGGGCGCTCTTCCGGGCGAAGCTCCTCACCGCGATCGAGAACCGCGACCGCAAGTTCGTGCTGAGCGCGATCGATCCCAAGGTCCGCAACGGCCCCTATGCGCCGCCCGGCATCGCGGAGTTCCGCCGGCAGTGGGAGTTCGACTCCGATGACGGCGTATTCTGGCGCATGCTGCCTTCGGCGCTTTCCGTCGGCAGCGCTTGGTTCGAGCGCCCCGACAAGCAGCGCGAGCTGTGCGCGCCGTACGTGCTCGCGAAATGGCCGCGCGACGTGGATCCGAGCGTCTACGGCGTCATCTCCACGAAGGAGGCGTGGGTGAAGGCCGAGCCGTCCTGGGAGTCGGCCACGATCGCCAAGCTCTCCTACCACATCGTGCGGGTGACGGATTGGGAAGTGGCCGACCTCGATCCCAAGTTCGTGCAGAAGTGGGTCAGGATCCGGCTGCTCAAGGAGGGCACCGGCTTCGTGCCGGAGGAGCATATCCGCAGCCCGATCGAGCACACCGCCTGCTTCGTGAGAGCCGGCACGAGCTGGCGCCTGACTGTATTCGGGCCGGCAGCGCGCGATTGACGCAATGCGCGTCCTGCTCGCCGCCACGCTTGCCATGACCGCCGCCACCAGCCAGGCGCTCGATATCCAGGGCCACCGCGGCGCGCGCGGGCTCGCGCCCGAGAACACGCTGCCCGCGTTCGCGCGTGCCCTGT
>Ga0187892_10007685_pt1 | contig 15207 bp, 15 predicted proteins | sample MA1701073metaG_FD_139345 | JGI IMG/M metagenome (GOLD analysis project Ga0187892, IMG submission 139345) | Bio-ooze microbial communities from a basaltic lava cave in the Kipuka Kanohina Cave System on the Island of Hawaii, USA - MA170107-3 metaG ... | reverse complement strand
TAAAAACACAATCCTGCTGACCGACTATGCTAACCAAGCCCGGCGCGAGGGGCATACAGCCATTGAGTCGGTAGCTATATCCCTTCAGGAGCGATTCAGGCCACTAATCGCCACTAGTTTCACGGCCATCGTATCTCTTATACCGCTATATCTGGCCAACCCGTTCTGGGAAGGGCTGACAGTCACTCTGATATTCGGGTTGCTGTCCAGCACCTTCCTAGTAATAACCGTCTTTCCATACTACTACTTGGGAGCGGAGTATCTGCGTCTACGCATCCGACGACGCACCTTCTTGCTCTGGCTAGCTCTATCTGTGTCACTATCGGTCGCATTGGGTTTTGCCGGTAAGCCGGCACTGATTCCACTAGCTATACTGCTAGTTACAATCGCTATGCCAATTTATAAAAAAATAAGGACGGTAAATTAATGGCTGTTGGATCTAAGCTTAAACGGGCCGGTTGGCTATCCCTAGTAATATTATTCGTAGGAACCGGATTAGGCATTGGCGTTTGGGGCTTCTGGGAAGCCACCCATCCGCCGGAGGAGGAAAAAGTGAGCGAAGAGTCAAGCGTGAAGTGCACCACCGATACAAAAATTACCGAACTACAAACAACTAGTACGCCACTAGCTGGAACTAAACTGCCCAACTTCACACCGGTTGAAAAAGTATCTCAACTGCAATGTATTGACGGGGTAGTAGGCTCCGGGCCAAAGGCAACCAGCGTCTCCACGGTTACCGCTAACTACACCGGTGCACTGGCTAAAGACGGTGTAATCTTTGAAAGTTCATTAGATGGCGGCCAACCTGCTACCTTTCCGCTGAGCCAAGTTATAGCTGGCTGGACCGAGGGTGTGCCCGGTATGCAGCCCGGCGGCACCCGACGCTTAATCATCCCGGCAAACCTGGCTTATGGTTCCACCCCGCCAGCCGGGTCCGGCATCCCGGCTAATGCCGCGCTAGTTTTTGACATTACCTTAATCAGCGTCCAGTAGCGGAGATATGCTGACAAAAACACAATATGTAGCGGTATTGACTAAGTCTGTCACGCTAGGCTACACTAACTTCCAGTCGCACCTAACAAACATACAAAATAACTAAGGAGGAATAAAGCGCCGTGGCTACTAACATCACTATTTATACGACCAACACCTGCTCGTACTGCGGGATGGTCAAGCGATTTCTGGATAGCAAGGGACTGCGCTACCAGGTCATAAATTTGGAAGAACACCCCGAACACCAAGCTGAAGCTCTGAGCATGAGCGGTTCACTAACAGTACCCATAACAGTCGTGACCAAGGCTGATAATACTAAGCAAGTTGTAGTTGGCTATAATCTCGCCCAACTCGCCCCAGCTGTTTCATAGATTTTCTTGGCACGCTACTTTGTCAAAACCTCCGCCTCTCGTTCGGAGTATGGAAAAATACACCTCGCTCCGATGCTCGACTTTTCCTTGTATCGCACCCAAGCGAATCCATGAATTATTTATTAATCAGAAATCTTTTTTTCCTTGCGCTGCCTCCAAATAAAAGCCTAAGCGTAGTTTTGTTAAGTCGTTTGGTAAATGTAAAATGATAAATAACTGTGAAATGTGAAATGGTAAATGGAAAGTAGCAAGGTCCGTGACCTTGTGATCATAGGGGCTGGGCCGGCGGCGCTATCGGCAGCGTTATATTCTAGCCGTGAAGATATAGATACAGTCTTAATTGAAAAAGGCGCCATTGGCGGCTTGGCGGCCGTCACTGACTGGATTGATAATTATCCGGGCTTCGCCAAAGGCGTTGCCGGCTTAGAACTGTCTGATGCGATGCGAGCTCAAGCCGAACGTTTTGGAGCTCAAATTGAGTTGGACGAAGCACTTTCAATTACTGATAAAGGTGAGACCAAGGCCATTAAGACGCACACCGGCGAGATCGAAGCCAAGACGGTTTTAATTGCAACGGGAAATGACTATAACAAGATCGGAGTGCCAGGCGAGGCTGAATACTATGCTAGGGGTGTTCATTATTGCGCTACTTGCGATGGGGCATTTTATCGAGACAAACGTTTGGTGGTCGTGGGTGGCGGAAACTCCGCACTGCAAGAGGGTATGTTTTTAACTAAGTTTGCCAGCCATATCGACATGCTGGTACGCGGCCCGCAGTTCCGAGGCAGCCAGGTATTGCAGGATAAGCTAGCTCGGGAGCATTCGGGTAAAATCACGGTACATTTCAATACCTCGACCGATGAGATAGTCGGTAAGGACGGCAAGGTCGTCAAGGTGGTGGGAACTAATAAAGAAACTGGCAAAAAGACAGACTTTGCCGCTGACGGCGTATTCGTTTTTGCCGGCTTAAATCCCAATACCAAATTCCTAGCCGGCAGCGGGATCGAACTAGATGAGCGGGGTTTTGTCAAAACCAACGAAGACCTTGGCACCAATGTGCTCGGGATATTTTGCGCTGGTGATGTAAGATCTGGTGCTACTGAGCAGATTGCTAGCGCGGTCGGCGAAGGCGCTACGGCTGCCCTGACTATCCGTGAATATCTAGATCAAATACCAGCTCGCAAGCATCTTGATAAGCCACGGCGGTCAATGCAGACTGACCAGCGAGCCTACTCCAGCGCTTAGCAATCTAATTTATTTTTTGGAAGCGGTCTGGAAAGTCGGTAACAACTCCGGCCAGGCCATACCGCTCCCACCTTTTTGCTTTTGCAGGGTCATTTAGAGGATATGAATAGATTTCAAAGCCACGCCGACTCATAAATTTGATAACACCTCCCCAAAGGAATCGGCAATCCAAATCTACACATTTAGTGCCCAGCTTCTTAGCACGGCGCGAGGCGCGTATGGCGGACCAACGGTCGTTAACAATTTCCTGAATGGCCGGCATAGACTCGTGGAGTTCAACAAGAACACTATAGCTAAATGAACAAAACTGAAAGTCGGCCGTCTTCCAGCCACGGTTTAAAAATTGTTGCAAAACATCGATAACCGGAGCAACCGACTCGCCTGGCTTCACCTCAATTAGTAACGGTACTTTACGGTTGACCGTTTTAATAGCCTCTTCAAGCGTGGCTAAACCGGAGTCCTGTTTTTTTAGCTGCCGGTAGGTATGATGCGAGATTATGAACTCATGGGAAACATCGTTGATGATAAGGGGGTTATGGTTCAAGATCGCTACGCCATCCTTGGTAACTCGCACATCAATCTCAACAGCATCGAGTTTATATGAAAGAGCTTTTTGGAGACCGGCTATAGTGTTTTCGCCGGCCAGGCCTTTAGCTCCGCGATGGCCGATTATTTTCATAAGCTCTTAGTGTACAATTATTACCAAGAAGAGGGGAAGCAAGTAGATGGAAAATATACGTTGCGACTGTGAGCTGTGTAAGCAAAAACCGGTTGGTCCTGGCACACCCGAAAAAGTGAACCTTATCATTGAGATACAACGAGGCGGCGGGCGAAATAAGTATGAGTTTGATAAAGACACCGGAAGGCTGACACTAGACCGAGTGAATGGCACCACCGCGGCCTATCCTACTGATTATGGTTATATCCCAGGTACACTTTGCGACGATGGCGACCCTCTGGACGCTCTGCTGCTAATTGACGAGAGCGTAGTTCACGGAGCTGTAGTTCCAGCTCGGCCGATTGGCGTTCTATATATGGTCGACGAAGGCGAAGGCGATGAGAAATTGGTTTGCGTACCGGCCGACGATATAAGTAAACAGCACATCAATGAGCTGAGCGATTTGTCCGACGAAGGGGCAAACTTCAAAAAAGTAGTGGAGCAGTTCTATAAACACTACAAAGATTGGAAAAATGACTGGCAAGGTGTAAGTGTTGAGTTTAAAGGCTGGGGTGATGCGGCGCAGGCCAAGCAAATAGTTGTCGACTCAGCCGCTCGAGCCAGCGGCAAATCTCCTGAGGTTGCGCCCGAGCCGAGCACACTTTAAAATAAGCAGTAAATAATCGACCACATCCAGGGGGAGGGCAGCCAGAGAAAGTGAAGACAAAAATCGCCATCAACGGTTTCGGCCGGATCGGGCGCAACGCTTTCAAGGTAGCTTTTGAACGCCCGGACCTGGAAATCGTGGCAGTTAATGACTTGACAGATACTAGGACCCTAGCCCACTTACTACGCCACGACAGCAATTACGGTACCTACCAACACGAAGTAGGCTACGACGAAAAAAATCTAATCGTTGAAGGCCAGAAGATAAAAGTTTTAGCTGAAAAAGAGCCGGCCAATTTGCCGTGGAAAGATCTTGGAGTTGAGATAGTCATTGAGTCGACCGGCCTTTTTACGGACCCTGCTAAAGCCAGAGCTCACGTGGAAGCGGGTGCAAAGAAGGTAGTCATATCAGCACCAGTAAAGGGCGGTGACGCCGAAACTATCGTGATCGGGGTCAACGAGGATAAGCTGGATAGCGCCGGCGATATTATCAGTAACGCCTCCTGCACCACTAACTGCATTGCGACAGTGGCTGCCATTATCGAAAACAATTTCGGCATTGAAAAAGCTACCATGACTACGATACACAGCTACACTGCCAGCCAACGGCTACAAGATGCCCCGGCCAAGGACCTGCGGGAGGCCCGAAATGCCGCTACCAACATCGTTCCGACAACTACCGGGGCCTCGATTGCCGCGGCTAAGGCCTTACCGGCTTTGGAGGGCGTATTCGGCGGCCTGAGCGTGCGTGTGCCAACGCCAGTGGTCTCACTCAGCGATTTCGCGATTGTGACCAAGCGGGATGTAACTGTTGAAGAAGTCAATAAGGCTTTTTCCGATGCGGCGTCCGATCCCTATTACCAAGGAATCTTGGCAGTTACTGAAGAAGAACTGGTAAGCAGTGACTTTATTGGCAATAGCCACTCGGCCATCGTCGATTTGAAGTTGACCAGTGTCGTAGGCGGCAATCTGTTGAAGGTGGTGGCGTGGTATGACAACGAATGGGGGTATTCGAACAGATTGGTTGAGCTTGTCGCTGATGTTGCAAAGAAACTTGGCGCTACAGCTGATATTGAAGACAGAAAAGATGATGGCGGTGACAAGAAGAACTCGGAGCCAGATGGCGATAAAGAGGACACTGAGCAAAGCGATCCTAAAATAATCACTGTTGACGACGGATTGCCTGGTGGCCCTAAAAAGAAGAGTCAACCAGGCGGGTCCGCTAACAAGTCTGGTAGCAACGAAAAGCCCTACACGATTATTGAGGGATCAGAAGGTGGAAATAAGGACTCAGAACCGCTGCTAGCACCACCTAAATCGGCTGACGAGGAACTCCTTGAGGACCCGACGAAGAAGGAGTCTAAGAATCACCCCAATCACAAGCACGCTTATATGAAGGATAAGAGTAAGTTTCTTGATCCAGATTCACTGGAACTGCCAGACGGCTCCGGCAAACCTCCCGGGGATAAGTTCCGACACTTCTAATAAACAGATAATATAGGGTTATGATTATTGCTTTGGCCGCTGACCACGCCGGATACGAGCAAGCTGGATCACTGAAGCTATGGCTAGAAGAACAGGAGCATACAGTGCAAAGTTTTCTTCCAGAAGCGTTGCAGCCCGATGATGACTACCCGGACTTTATGTTTCCGGCAGCTAGAGCGGTCGCACAAGGCACTGTTGAGAGAGCCATCCTACTCGGCGGTAGCGGCCAAGGTGAAGCCATGGCTGCTAACCGGATCCAGGGCGTACGCTGCGCAGTCTTCTATGGGACGGCGATAGCTAAAGGTGTTGTAGACGCTGCCGGCAGATCGAGCCATGACCCATACGAAATTGTTCGCCTAAATCGTCAGCACAATGACGCCAACGCTTTAGCTATCGGTGTCCGCTTTGTCAGCCTTGAAGAGATTAAACAAGTCGTAAAACTTTGGCTGGCAACACCTCCACCAACAGAAGAGCGCCACCAGCGCCGGATAACTAAACTGGACCAGGGGGCCTTGTAGTATGGCTATTGTTTGCCCGGCCATCTTGGCTGCTGATCGTGAAATCTATCGCCAAGAGATGGAACGAGTAGGCGGGTTGGTTGACAGGATCCAGATCGATTTAACCGATGGCCGATTCGCCCAATCACCGACAGTTAGCCCGGCTGAGGCCTGGTGGCCAGTCGGTGTCAAAGCTGATTTTCATCTGATGTATGAAGATCCCTTGCCGGCAGTGAAAGATATTCTGCACCACCAAGCCAATCTAATAATTGTTCATGCTGAAGCTGAAGGCTCATTCGAGCAGGTGGCGCAGTATTGCCGGCAAGTTGGAGTGGCCGTCGGAGTAGCCCTGCTGGCGCATACACCAGCCGTAAAAATCGAGCCGGCACTGCCTTATATAGACCACGTACTGATATTTTCGGGTAACCTGGGCAGCTATGGTGGCCACTCGGACCTCACACTACTTCACAAAGTCCGGGATCTCAAGGCCATGAAGCCAAATTTGGAAATTGGCTGGGACGGCGGAATCAACGACCGGAATGTCCGGGCACTGGTTGATGGCGGAGTGGACGTGCTCAACGTTGGTGGCTTTATACAAAAAGCTGAGGATCCCAGAGCTGCGCTAGCAGCCCTGCAAGCAGACGCAAGGTAGAAATTCCATAACGGTTTTTGAGGTGTTGGCTAGGAGTTACTTGCGGTATAATCTTAAGCGTAATGGGCAAACCACAAAAACCGCTAAAAGAGACTGAGCTGGTAAAAAAAGCGAATGATATCCGTGTAGATCTTATTAAGATGCTGGAAAAAGCCGGCAGCGGGCACTCCGCCGGGCCGTTAGGGCTAGCCGATATCTTCACGGCACTTTATTTTAAGGTCCTAAAACACGATCCCAAGCAACCCGATTGGGACGAGCGGGATATCTTGGTGCTAAGCAATGGCCACTGCGTGCCGGTGCGCTACGTGACCATGGCCCACGCCGGCTACTTTCCTAAGTCGGAGCTAATGACTTTACGGCAATTTGGTAGCCGCTTGCAGGGCCACCCGGAGAGGTTGCGCCTGCCCGGTCTGGAAACGACCAGCGGCCCGCTGGGCAGTGGCCTTAGCCAGGCCTGCGGAATGGCGCTAGGACTTCGGATGGACAAATCCCAGCACCGCTGGGTTTATGTAGCTATGAGTGACGGCGAGCTGGACGAAGGCAACAGTTGGGAAGCAGCCATGCTAGCTGCCAAGTACAAGCTAAATAACCTGATTGCGATTATCGACCGCAATAACATACAGATTGATGGTCCAACCGAGATTGTGATGCCCTTAGAAGACCTGCGAGGTAAGTGGGAAAGCTTCGGCTGGCATGTGCTGGAGATCGACGGTAATGATATTGAAGCGGTGGTTGATGCCTGTTCGATGGCCAAAGCTATTGTAGAGCGGCCGGTTGCCATCATAGCCCACACGGTTCCCGGTAAGGGTGTTGATTTTATGGAATATGACTTTCATTGGCACGGCTCACCACCTAATCATGAACAGGCTGTGAAAGCTCTAAAACAGCTCAGAACTCTGGGCGGAAAAATCAGGAGCGAGCATGAATAGCGTTCGCACTATACTTTGGCGATACACTTCGTGCCGGGTCGCTTATTGCGACTCGGGCTGCGTTCCGCCTGACGCTCGCCAAAAGTATAATGCTCACTTGTACTGGGGGGAAGGAGGCCGAAATGAGTGAGATGCACTTGGCGTCTGGTGAGCTTGCCAATGAGGATATCAGGCTTGGTTTTGGTAAAGGGCTGCTAGAAGCCGGCAAGCGCTACGAGAATGTGGTGGCCGTTTGTGCTGACCTGACTGAATCCACCCGGATGAACCTATTTGCCGATGCTTTCCCTGAGCGCTTCGTAGAAGTGGGCGTAGCCGAGCAGAACTTGGTGAGTGTTGGCTCGGGATTAGCAGCCATGGGGAAGATTCCCTTTGTTAGCTCGTATGCCGCCTTTAGCCCGGGGCGCAATTGGGAGCAGATCAGAACCACCATCTGTCTGAACGACCAGCCAGTTAAGATCGCTGGCTCCCATACCGGGATTAGCGTTGGGCCAGATGGAGCTACCCATCAGATGCTAGAAGACCTTACCTTAATGCGGGCGTTGCCCAATATGGTAGTGATTGCGCCGGGTGATAGCGTCGAGGCCTTTAAGGCGACTATAGCTATGGCTAGTGATGAGCGGCCCAACTACATCCGCTTAGCCCGAGAAGCCACACCGGTAATCACCACCGAACAAACACCTTTTGCTATTGGTAAAGCTTATAGGTTTCACGAAGGAACTGACGTAACGATCGTTGCTACCGGCACAATGACCTACCAGGCTCTAGCTGCAGCCCAGAACCTCGCTAAAGACAACATTAGTGCTGAGGTAATACACGCCCCAACGATCAAACCGCTTGATAAGGACACTATTCTTCATAGTGCCAGCCGAACCGGCCATGTAGTCACCGCCGAGGAGGCTCAAATCAATGGCGGCCTGGGGGGTGCTGTAGCCGAACTGTTGGGTGAAAATCTGCCGACACCGATGTTGAGAATAGGCATGAAGGATCGCTTCGGCGAGTCCGGAAAACCAGAGGAGCTTCTAAAACACTTTGGGCTTAGCCACCATCATATTGCCATGGCGGCACACCACCTACTAATGACCAATAAACATAAGCGGACTGCATAAGAGCAATGCCTTTAACGCTTCGCCAGATCAGAAAAAATTGTGAACAGGCCCGCGCGGTTTTTGGGCGCACCCGGACTGAGAAGTTCGCCCTTGGCGCGTTTAATCTGGACAATCAGGAAACCCTGATAGCTGTAGCCCGCGCAGCTTACGCCAAAAAAGCACCAGTACTGGTAGAGGTTAGCCAGAGCGAAGTTGAGGCTATGGGCCTTGATAACATCCGCGATCTAGTTGAAAACTATAAATCGCAGTATGGACTGGAAATGTATATCAACCTGGACCACAGCCCATCTGTTGAGGCAGCAATCGCTGGCATCGAAGCTGGCTTTGAATGTATCCATATCGATATCTCTCAGGCTAATCACGATGCGCCTTTGGACGAGATTATCGCGAAAACTAAGAAAATCGTGGAAGAGGCTAAGCTTACCGGCGCACTAGTTGAAGCCGAGCCACATTATTTTGCCGGTAGCAGCAATGTTCACAAAGAAGACATCGACTATGACGAAATCAAGAAAACCTTCAGTACACCAGAGAGTGCTAAGTCGTTCGTGGATTCTACCGGTATCGATACATACGCTGCGGCTTTCGGCAACCTGCATGGGCTTTACCCGGTACCCAAAGTCCTGGATCTAGACCTGCTTGCTAAAGTTCGTGAAAGTATCGCCTGCTACATTTCCTTACACGGCGGTAGCGGGACACCGCCACACTACTTTATTGAGGCAGTGAAAATCGGTGTCAGCAAAGTCAACATTAACAGCGATATCCGGGTTGCTTACCGGACTACGTTAGAGCGAGAGCTAGCCGAAAATAAGACGGAATACGCCGTAGTTAAACTGATGGGTGGCGTGATAGCCGAAGTCCAAAAAGTCGTGGAAGCCAAAATTGATATGCTCAATAGTCCGGGCAAGATAAAACCCCTGTAAGCTTATGCTAAAATTTAGAATAAGCGTGAGCACGATTAACGAAAGTGTGACCTAAAGAGAATGGCTCAAAAACAGCTTGATGTCCTGAGTGTTGGCGACGTTGTGACCGACGCCTTTATTAAACTGTTGGATAACCAAGCCAAGGTGGAAAAGACCGAAAAAGGGCCACTACTTATCATGCCTTATGCCACCAAGGTGCCGTTTGACCATGCTGAGGTAGTGGCTGGTGTCGGCAACGCCGGAAATGCCGCAGTTTCCTTCGCTAAGCTTGGCCTGCGGTCGGGGTTAGTAGCCAATATCGGTGCTGACGATTGGGGTCGCGATATATTGGCGTCTCTCAATTCTCATAAAGTAGATACAAGGTTCGTCCACGCCAACGCGAGCAAGCAGAGCAACTATCATTACGTGCTTTGGTATAAAGAAGATCGAACCATCCTAATAGAACATGAAGAGTACGATTATCGCTGGCCGCGCTTCAGGGTGATTGATATACCACGCTGGATTTACTTCAGCTCTATAAGCGAGCATGCCATGGAATACCACGATCAGATTTCAGCTTGGCTGGAAAGCCATTCTCCAGTGAAGTTGGCTTTTCAACCGGGAACCTTCCAAATTGCCGCAGGGGCCCATAGAATGGGAAAAATTTACGCTCGCGCTGACGTACTGGCAGTGAACCGCGAGGAGGCCGTAATCATTAGCGGTGGCAACCGCGACAACCTGAACGGACTTTTTGATAAGCTGCACGAGCTTGGGCCAAGAATCGTCTTAATTTCGGATGGCCACGCTGGAGCTTATGCTAGCGATGGATTGAGTCGCTGGAAAATGCCGATCTTCCCCGACCCCAAGCCGCCTTACGAGCGAACCGGCGCCGGTGACTCCTTTACCTCTACATTTGTAGCGGCGCTGATGAAAGGGGCTGATATCGAAACGGCACTGCTTTGGGCACCGATAAACGCCATGAGCGTGGTTCAAAAAGTTGGTGCGCAAGCTGGATTGCTGGATGAAAAAGGCATCGATCGTTATCTGCGCAGTGCCCCGGCAAACTATCATCCCGAAAGGATGAGATAAAATGCCAAACCTGCTAGCTGTTGCCCTTGGTAAACCAGATACCACCGTTAATAATGTGACGGCCGAGCTGGAGCTATTAAGCGGTAGCCCGAGCGAAGACAGCCGGTTAATATCGGATCTGGCTTATAGTACCTGTTGGCAAATAGCTGAGCTTGGTTTAGACCCCAAAGACACTACGGCCAAGGAACTTTATCAAACGCTTATCAGCGCCTATGGTGAAACCAGCCGAACCTTTGCAGACGCAGTTGGAGAATCCGTGCGGGATAGTTTGCCCCAGCGCTATGAGCGTATTGGCAAAATCCTAGAGCAACTTAACGAGCAGGGCGAAGTCTGGGCACTTAGAAACACCTCTTCCGCCAAGCTCCTAAAAGTCCACCAGCCTAAGCGAGTAATGAAAAAGCTGGGTTATCGCTCTATCGATTCGATGCTAAAAAGAGAGGATCCAAAAGAAATATTCACAGCAGCAACTTTGATCGAAACAAGCCGCTGGCTAAAGTCTGTGAAAAAGTACATGAGCGCGCTAAGCAGTGGTGATTTTGAGGCTCGCCGTCCAGTATGCCTAGTAATACCTGATAGCCTGTGGTCAGGAGCGGCTGCTAGGCGCCCGCTGGTATTTGCTTGTCCGGAAGTTGGTGTAGTCGCAGTATGGCCAAATGGCTTGGCGGCCCAAACCACAACCTTGGGTGTCTTGGCGCTTGTTTTGCGGCATCTTGAAGATCTATATAACCTATCCAGCAGCTTGGACGTACACTATCTGAGACCTGGCTTGGGTAAGCTGGCTATGAAGCTCTGGAACGAGCCATCGACTCCAGCGTTCACGATCAAAGGATTATCCTTTAGCTGGTGCAGTATATGTGGGACAGGCCTTCAACCAACCGCTGAGCTATCCGGCGACCGATTGCCAGCCATCAGCTGCCGCCAGAGCATCGGCCGACTTCATCCAGCGCTTCGCTGGTGGGCCGACAATGAATATCTGGTGTTTGTCGACAACCAAGGTAAATCCGTTTCTTTAAACATGATTGATGTTGCTGTAAGCCACGCCCTCGGCGCCGACTTCTCGAAACGCGTATTATCTGACGGCCGGGCTAAATTAACCGACGAGCTAGCCAGGAGATACATGAATTATCTCGGTGTGATTAATTTTATCGGCAGCTTACTGCCCGGAAGCTCAGGAATCACCGTGAGCCGCAAGCCGGCCACAAGCAACGGCCGTCAACTGATAGGTACTAGGTAAAAATGACCAGCCGGGGTGGGAAATACCAGATATGCGTCTCAGGCGCCGCCAAAGGCCAAACTGTTGAAAAAGGCGGGGGACTGGCCGAAAGCTTGGGCGCGGCTATCGCCAAGTCCGGCTGCACTTTGTTAACGGGCGCCACCACTGGCCTGCCTGAACATGCTGCTATCGGCTATAAAAAAGCTGGCGGTCATATGAGTTTAGGCCTAAGCCCAGCCGCCACCAAGGTGGAACACGTCGTAAAGTATCGCCTGCCAATCGATGTTTATGATGCAATTTTATATACCGGTTTGCATTATGGCGGCCGGGACGCGCTACTTATTAATGCCGCTGATGCCGTAGTGACTATAGGCGGGCGACTGGGAACGCTGCACGAATTCACTATTGCTGCCGAAACCAAAACTCCGATAGGAGTGCTGGAGGGTGCCGGTGGAATTAGTGCACAGATTGAGGGGCTACTGACATTGCTGCCCAACGCCGATCCGGATTTAGTGATTTTTGATGATGACCCCCAAAAGTTAATAGAGAAGCTTATTAGTATCCTTGATAAGACTAATCACCACTACCGCCACATATATCACGACTAGGCTAGAGCTTGCCCAGCAGTGAGCTTTCGAGACCATCTCGGCCAAGTGGCTGGGGTGCTTAGCTCACCCGAAGGCGAGCAACTCGAAAGTCTGCTACCGGGCTTGTTACAATTGGGGGATGGCCCCGACTAGAAGTTGCATGACTGCGCCAAGCTCTGGCCCGCCGTACGCGGACCAGGCTTCTAACGGGGCCTATCCCGTTAGATCTAATCCGGTTAGAGGCCCGGTTCGCTTCAGCAAACCGGCAGAATTCTACAAATTCTTGCCTCTAACGGGATGCCGTGGGACGGAGGTCTAATCGGGATGGCTAAGTTTAAGCTGGTAAGTGAATATAAACCGACTGGTGACCAACCGACGGCGATTAAAAAATTGACCGAAGGCCTGCAAAGTGGCGAGAAAAGCCAGGTGCTACTGGGTGTTACTGGTTCGGGCAAGACTTTTACAATGGCTAATCTGATTGCCAATACTGAAAAACCGACGTTAGTGCTATCCCACAATAAAACTTTAGCGGCTCAGCTATATAACGAGTTTCGGCAGTTCTTCCCAGATAACGGGGTTCACTACTTTGTTAGTTACTTCGATTATTACCAGCCGGAGGCCTATATCCCACGCACCGACACTTACATAGAAAAAGATAGCGATATAAACGAGGAGATCGACCGGCTGCGGCATGCCGCCACTGCGGCCCTACTTTCCCGACGGGACGTGGTGATCGTGGCCAGCGTAAGTTGCATTTACGGCATCGGCTCAGTCGAAGATTACGATGGCATGTCGGTTCGTCTGAAGCGTGGCGAGCGAAGAGTTCGCGACAAACTGCTCAGGCAACTGACCGATATCCAATACCGGCGTAACGATATGGCTTTTGAGCGAGGTAACTTCCGTGTTCGCGGCGATGTAGTCGATGTTTTCCCGGCTGGCGAGCAGAGCGCCTATCGTCTGGATTTTTTTGGTGATGAAGTGGAAAACATCACGCAAATCAATCCGCTGACGGGCGAGATTGAGAAAAAGCTAAAATCACTTAGCATCTTCCCCGGCAGCCACTACGTGACGCCAAACGAAAAGTTACAACGAGCGCTAGTGAAAATCCGTGAAGAAACCGCAGAGCGGTTGGCCCACTTCAATAAGAACGGCAAACTGCTAGAAGCCCAGCGACTAGAGCAAAGAGTTAGGTTTGACATTGAGATGCTAGAGCAAACGGGGTTCGTTAAGGGAATAGAAAACTATAGCCGTTATTTGACCAACCGCGAAGCCGGCGAGCAACCAGCCACGCTTTTAGACTATTTCCCAGATGACTACCTACTTCTGGTTGACGAGTCGCACATGTCCATACCTCAAGTCAGGGGAATGTATCACGGGGACCGAGCAAGAAAAGAAGTCCTGGTGGAGCATGGCTTCCGTCTGCCCAGCGCGCTGGATAACCGGCCACTCACGTTTTCGGAATTTGAGCGGCACGTTAACCAAGCTGTTTATGTTAGCGCCACCCCAGCAGAATATGAGTTAAGCAGAAGTCCCGAACCAGCCCAGCAAGTCATTCGGCCCACCGGATTGGTCGACCCTAAAATTGAGCTCAGAAAGATCGAAGGGCAAATCGATGACCTCATTGCCGAAATAAGGGAACGGGTCAAAAACAGCCAGCGGGCGTTAATTACCACATTGACTAAGCGAATGGCTGAGGATTTAGCCGAGTATTTGCAGGACTTGAACATTAAGGTTGCCTACATACACAGTGAAGTGGACACTCTGGAACGGACGGATCTACTCCGAGATCTGCGACTGGGGGTCTACGACGTACTGGTAGGTATCAACTTGCTCAGGGAGGGCTTGGATTTGCCGGAAGTGTCACTGGTAGCGATATTGGATGCTGATAAAGAAGGCTTCCTGCGCTCCGAGCAGTCTCTAATACAAACTATCGGGCGAGCGGCCCGCCACATTGATGGGCAGGTGATAATGTACGCCGACAACGTCACCAAAAGTATGCAGAAGGCTATAGGCGAAACTGATCGACGAAGGGCTATCCAGGAAGATCATAACAAAAAACATGGCATTAAGCCCAAAAGCATCAAACGGGCGGTCGGAGAATTGCTTCCACGGGCAGCAGAGGAAGAAAAGCCGAAGCTAGACCTGAAGAAGATTCCAAAAGACGAATATAGCTACCTGATTAAGGATTTAACCTCACAAATGGATCTGGCAGCTGCTAATTTAGAATTTGAGAAAGCCGCTGACCTTCGTGACCTAATTGCTGAGGTTAAAGAGAAAATCTAAATTGCTTGACTAGTTAAGTATTTCCTTCTGCCCGGCTCTAAATAACATTTAGGACTAGGTTGAAGGGCAGAGTAGTGTAGCCCTATATTGCGCGGTTAATGACCAAGACTTTAAAGCCTTAATCCCGCGCGGCGCGGGAGATACCAGCCTAAATTCGCTGGTATCTCCAACCGAGAAAGACGCTAGGTGCCGTTGAAGGAGCTCCTGATCGCGCCGATCAGTAGATCCTCAGCAGCCTTCATGTCCTGTTGACAGGCGACCCGATAGGAGATGAACTTGCCTCCGATCTGAATCTCCTTGAAGCCAATCTGGACCGTGTGGGCGTGGATGGCGCTAAGCACCTGTCGTCCGCCTGGACTGTACTTGGGCAGACCCTTCGAGGAGTCGGCCGGAACCAGCGCGCCCCTCCTCTTGATGAGCGTTACTGGTCCGTTGATCGAGAGACGGCAATCCATCTCCGGGTCGAGGGTGATTATGCCCACAGACTGATCTTTGGCAGACCTCTCGGTCTTCAAAACAGGGTCAGACAGCATG
>Ga0187892_10007684_pt1 | contig 15208 bp, 9 predicted proteins | sample MA1701073metaG_FD_139345 | JGI IMG/M metagenome (GOLD analysis project Ga0187892, IMG submission 139345) | Bio-ooze microbial communities from a basaltic lava cave in the Kipuka Kanohina Cave System on the Island of Hawaii, USA - MA170107-3 metaG ... | reverse complement strand
CCGCTGTTCCCTGTTCTCGGTCCCCGGTTCTCTGTTTCCTGTTCGGCGGTTGATTGAATTCGCTGGAGTTCTCACCGGACAGACGAACCGGCGAACAGGAAGCAGGGAACCGGAAACAGAGAATGAGAATTTTCGGGCAAAGCCCCGGAAGTGGCAACAAGGGAGGGAACGCGAGAGGTTCAATTCTCCGGCCCTCTCACCTGTTGCCAACTCCGGCAACGGGGGAGAGATGGAGAGGGGGTTGAACGATCTGCGCCGGACCAATCGACGTGAGACACTACCGCTGCGATCCGAAACCTTGAAAGGGTCATGGCTCGCGGATATGAACGGCCGCGTCGCTTCTGGTCGAGACGAGCAGCAGCGACTCAGGTCGATGGGGAGATTCAATGGCGAAAGTCTTGATCACCGGAACGAGCAAAGGAATCGGCTACGATACCGCCTTGTTGCTGGCGCGCGCCGGTCACGACGTGATCGCGACCATGCGCAACCCCGGCGCCTGTAACCTGGAGAAGGTCGCTACAGCCGAGCGACTTCCGGTGACGGTCCTGGCGCTGGACGTCGACGACGACAGATCGGTGTCGGCGACCTTCGGCAAGTTGGCTGATTCGATCGATGTGGTGGTCAATAACGCTGGCATCTACAGCATCAACGCCGTCGAGGATGAGAGCTTCGAGCAGTACGAGCGCGTCATGCAAACGAACTACTTTGGCGCGGTGCGCTGCATCAAAGCCGTGCTTCCGGCGATGCGGAGGCGGAGATCGGGCTGCATCATCAACGTGACATCGATCGCCGGACGCGTAGCCTTCTACGCCAGCAGCGCTTATGCGGCGTCGAAGTTTGCCTTGGAAGCGTTCACCGAATCACTGGCCCAGGAGGTGAAGGGCTACGGCATCAAGGTTGCGCTGGTGGAGCCTGGCATCATCGATACCTCGATGGCCACCACCGGACTGCCGCAATACGACCCGAGCTCGGTCTACCCGCACGGACGCCGGGTCCATGCCTTCTTCACCAATCCTGCGAAACCGGCGGCGGCCGCGACGCTGGTCGGGGCAATGATTCGTTACGTCATCGAGTCCAACGACCCACGACTGCGCTTCCCGGTCGGGCCCGACGCGCTGCCGTTCCTGGGCTGGCGCGGTTCCTTGAGCGATGAGGAATGGATTGGCCTCGGCGGTTTGCCCGACGCCGACTACTTCGAGCGGCTGCTCATCGATACCGGCATCGAGCTGCGCGCTGAGTAGGGTTTGGTTGCACCGCCCGTCGAGTATCCGCGCCGCCGTTTCCCAATGCCACGATGTAATACGGTACGCCGGGACTGAGCACTGCAGCCGTGTCATCGGCCTTTCTCGGTGATCCACGACCCCGTTGTCACCTTCGACCACCTCTCGCTCTAGAGACTGTCGATAAACGCCACAGGTCCCTCGATACGGCCGCTGAGAAGACGCGGCCTACTCGGGACGAACGGAGACAGGTCTTGTGAATCAAGGCCACAAATCCGCTCGTCCCGAGTAGCCGACGTCTGCGGCGGCGTATCGAGGGACCACTCGCGAGAAAATCGACAGTCTCTCTACGAGCGGATCGGGCTCTTCAAGCGGCCCTGAACCTTGCCGCACGTACGATGGTGCCGTTGACGTACGTACGCCTCAGAGATAGGTTCATCGATCTATGGTCCTCACCGCATCGAAGCTTCGCGAGAACATCTACAAGGTGCTCGATCAGGTCCTGGAGACCGGCGTGCCGGTCGAGATCGTTCGAGGACGGCGGCGCCTCAAGATCGTGCCTTCGGACGACAAGAAACGCGGGAAGTTGGAGCGCTTGAAACCGCGGCCGAAAGCTCTCGTCGGCGACCCCGAGGATCTGGTCCACATGGACTGGTCGAAGGAGTGGAAGCCCTGATCTACCTGGACACCCACGTGGTTGCGTGGCTGTACGCCGGACAAGCCGAGCTGTTGAGCCCGAAGGCAGCGAAGTTGGTGGAGGCAGAAGCGCTGCGCATCTCGCCGATGGTCATCCTGGAGCTCGAGTACCTGCGCGAAATCGGCCGGCTCACCGTCGGTGGCAATACGGTCGTGCAGAGTTTGTCGGCTCAGCTGGGCCTCGAAGTGTGCGACCTTTCCTTTCCAGCGGTCATCGAGTCGGCACTCGATCAGCGCTGGACACGCGACCCGTTTGATCGAGTGATCGTCGGCCACGCGGCCCTGGCTGCGAGCCCGCTCCTGTCGAAGGATCGGGGTGTCCGGCGCCACTATCGCCTCGCGCGTTGGTGACAGCGGAGGGCGGATTCAGACCAACCCGGACGCGGCTATGGTTCTGCGATGACCGAGTGGTGAAGCCGTTCCTGCCTGTGGTACTTTTCGACCATGTAGAGAGGGGGTCAGGGGGTGAGTTCGCTACCGCGCCGATGCCATTCGAACTACCGGGCAAAGCGGCTTCCGACCTGAGCTACAACAGTCCCGCCATGCGCGCGGCGACGTCGGCGGCGAGGCCGAGGAGAAACAAACCGCCGAACCGGCGCGTGTGCGCGAAGGCGAACGCCGCGTACCAGAGCGGCCAGATGTTCGGCGGATACTCGGGCGGCGGCGCCTGCGGGCGCGGGTACGAGTAGGCGCGCACGGCGCGCACGTACCACTGCGCCGCGGCGAAGACGATCAGCAACAACCACGACAGCGACCCGTACACGACGAGCCCGACGACCAGGGCGTACTGCAGCGTCAGCATGCCGATGGTCACGTAGCGCGCGTTGCGCTCGCCGAGCAGCACCGGCATCGTGCGGATCCCCTTGGCTTTGTCGGCTTCGAGCTTGTCGGTGTGCTTGCCGAACAACACCGTGGTCGCCGCCAGCGCGACCGGAAGGCTGGCGACAATGACGCCCGGCGAGACGTCGCCGGTGATGACGTAGTAGCCGCCCCCGACCATCAACGGCCCCCAGACGATGATGACCGCGACCTCGCCCATGCCGATGTACTTGAGCGGCCAGGTGTAGAAGAGGACGAAGAACGCGCCGAGCCCGAGGAGAGTCAGGGTGGCGTCACCGCGCAGGTTGACGAGGACGAGGCCGGCAGCGAGCGCGATCAGGCCGGTGATCGCGGTGTAGAGTAGCACCTGCTGCTTGGTCATGAGGCCGTGCTCGAGCGGCTGCGGGCCATACTGCGAGCGGAAGTAGTTGTCCTTGTCGACGCCCTTCAGATGGTCGGTGAAGTCGTTGAGCAGGTTATTGGTGGCGTGAGCGAACAGCAGGCCGAAGGTCACCAGCAGCCACAGCGTCAGGTCGAAGCGGCCATCGCGCGCCGCCAGCAGCCCGGCGATGGCGGCGGAGTTGAAGGTCATCACAAGAACGGCCGACCGTGTCGCGATCAGCCAGCGGGAGACGACGTCGAGCCCATCCCACTCATCCTTGGTGACCCGCGGGATGACGTTCACTGCCTTCGCCCACATCGATACGTTCACCATCGTTTTGCTCCTAAAATGGCGCACCGGCGCCAGCTGAGCCCACACTATCGGAACGCTGCCGAGGGGCAAGAGGAGTGGGTCGTCGCTTGCGGCTCGTGGCTGGGGGCGAATTCCCTTGCATTCCCCATACAACGTGCGTTACGGCCTTGGTGGCGTCCAAGGGGACATGGTCTTGCGAACAGGGGCAAGCGCGCTGCATCCGATGGCCGTCGGAAGGCGCGCCCAATACGCTACGCTGTCGGTCTTTGCTGCCTCGCTGCTGCAGCACGTCCACACCGACGGACCGAACGATTGGCACAGGGGAATGTCATGAATTTGAGAACCTTCGGTCTGGTAACGAGCTCCGCACTCGCGCTCTCGGTCGCGCTCTTGCCTTCAGCGCGTCCCGCCCATGCGATCGTGCTGACGAACGGCCCGCTCAGCGTCGATATCCGCACCGACAACGGCGCCATCGATACCCTCACCTTCAATGGTGTCGACTTCTATGGCCGGGGCACTCACGTCTCCGATTGGGGAATCCAGAACGGCAGCACCACCTCGACTTTCAGACTGAATGACACTTCCGGTGCGACCGGAATCCCGATGGCGACGATGTCAGCGCCAGGTCAGGTCACCGCAACCGGCACCTACACCGCCGGCGGCGCCAACGTCGGCATCGTCCGGCGTTACGAGCTGGTCAGCGGCGCCAATGCTCTGCACATCACCACGACGCTGCAGAACAACGGCACAGCACTGACGTTGCGTTACTTCGATACGTTCGACCCGGACCAGGGCGATCAGCTTGGCCTCGGCTTTGAGACCTTCAACGATGTTCTCATCGCGGGCGCACTTCGCGTCGCGCAGGCAAGAGCGACCAACAACTTGACGGTGCGCATCGGCGGCCCGGCCGTCACTGCGACCGTCGCTGCCGGTGCCCCGTTCAGAATCGACAGCGGCTCGACCTTGAACTCGTTCTTCGCTTTTCCCTTCGACGGGAACGATGGGCTTGCCGACAACGGAATCCACCTCGGCTACGAGGTAGCGCTCGCGAACGGGGCATCGGTCGTCCTGGAGTATCGACACTCGTACGGCGCCACTGCGGCAGCCGCCGCAACGGCGATGTGCGGCGGTGCGGATGGCGACGGCGACGGCGTCGCTACCTTCTGCGACAATTGTCCGGCAGTGTCGAATAGCGGCCAGGCTGACGCGGACAGCGACGGCTTCGGTGATGCATGCGACACCTGCGTCGGACCAGGCGTTGACGATTCCGATGGCGATGGCAGTTGTTCAACTGCCGACAACTGCCCCAATGTTGCCAACCCCGGCCAGGAGGATACCTGCCCCGACTCGCAGGAGGGCGATGCCTGCGACTTCGATGCCGACGGCGACGGCCACTTCAACGCCTGCGACAACTGCCCCAATGTAGCCAATCCGGGCCAGGAAGATACCGACGGCAACGGCACGGGCGACGCCTGCAACAGCGCGGAAGACAGCGACGGCGACGAGATTGCGGACGTATTCGACAACTGCCCCAACCATCCCAATACAGGTCAGGAAGACACTTGCTTCTCGTCACCCGGCGGCGACGCGTGCGATTCCGACGCCGACGGTGACGGCGACTTCGACGCCTGCGACAACTGCCCAAGTGTTGCCAACCCAGGTCAGGAAGAAACCTGCTTCTTTTCGTTCGAAGGCGACGCCTGCGACACCGACACCGACGGCGACGGCGACTTCAACTTCTGTGACAACTGCCCCAATGTTGCCAATCCAGGTCAGGAAGATACGTGCTTCAACTCATTCGCGGGCGACGCCTGTGACACCGATACCGATGGCGACGGCGACTTCGACTCCTGCGACAACTGTCCCAGTCTTGCCAACCCGGGTCAGGAAGACGCCGACAGCGACGGCATCGGCAACGCCTGCAACGATTTCATGGATAGCGACGGTGATGAGTGGGCAGACTACCTCGATAACTGCCCCGATGACCCCAACCCTGGACAAGAGGACAGCGACAGCAACGGCGTCGGCAACCTCTGCAACGACGCCGAAGACAGCGACGGCGACGAGTGGGCCGATGGGCTCGACAACTGTCCCGGCGATCCGAATCCCGGCCAGGAGAACGTGAACGGCAACCAGCTCGGTGACGCGTGCGAGCCGCAAGGTCAGCTCGACAGCACCGGCTGTTACACCGTCCACAGCACCGTCGCGCCGCCCGACGGCAACGAGCCGACATATTCGTTCATCGACATTTCGGGGACCGGCGATATCGGACTCGCGTCGTCGCACAGCGTCAGCGGCGCGATCCCGATCGGCTTCCCGTTCGAGTACTACGGCGTCAGCTACAGCGACGTCTACATCTCGAGCAACGGCTTCATCTCACTGCTGCCCGGTCAGGGTGAAGGCTGCTGTGGCGGTCAAACGATTCCCGACAGCTTCGCACCCAACGCAGTCATCGCCGGCATGTGGTCACATATCCACGCACCGCCGGGCGCCGTCTACTACGACACGATCGGCAGTTCCCCGACTCAGCAGTTTATCATTCAGTTCCAAGGTGTGTTCAACATCACGACCGGAAGTATCGACACCTGGGAGATCATTCTCCATGAAGGCTCGAACGACATCGTCGTTCAGTACGCAAACGCCAACAGCACATCCTTCGAGGGGCGTGGCGGTATCGAAAACGAGGACGGCACCGAGGGCTTCCAGTGGGCGGGTCCGGGAGCGGCGACGCTGATCAACGAAGCGGTACGCTACGCGCCAGATTCCGACGATCCGGACGGGGACGGCGCCTGGGCCTGTACGGACAACTGCCCGTCGGTCGCCAATCCCGGACAGGAAGACACCTGCGACGCGTCTCCCGAGGGCGACGCATGCGACACGGATGGCGACGGCGACGGTGCCTACGGCGTGTGCGACAACTGTCCGGCGCTGGCAAACCCGGGACAGGAAGACACCGACGGTAGTGGTATCGGCGACGCTTGCAACGATGCAATCGACGCGGACGGCGACGAATTCGAGGACGCGACGGACAACTGTCCCGATGTCCCGAATCCTGGAATCAGCAACGTCGGCGCCGGCGCACTCAGTCAACTACTCAACGGGCTCGAATACGACAACGCGGCATTGTCTGCTCTGATCCCCAACCGGTTTGACTTCTCCGAAGGTCAGACTGGCAACTTCATTATTGACGGCGGGGCCGACATGTACGACGGCGGCAATTTCCTCAACACCAATCTGGCCACTACCATCCCCTACACCAACGGCGTCATCACTCCGTCGACGTATTTCGGTGGCGGCAGCTCCTACTTCACCGCCAAGTACGCCGGCGTCTTCGTCATGGCGGCGACCAATCTCAACATCACCAACTTCTTCATCACCGGCAACAACGGCGCCGACGGTGGCGGCTCTGTCGACGCCACCGTGCTGACCACCTCAGCCCCCGGGGGACCGTACAAGCTCTTCATCAAGCGCGTCTTCAATGCCTTCGGGGACCCGTCGATCAACCATATCATCATCGTCCCCGGCACCGGCGCAGGCGTGACCTACCTGTACGCGTCAAACACCGACAACGGCTATCACTCGATCGACGGATTGGGCTCCGTATCTTCGATCTTCTACATTCTCGTCGCTCGCCAGAACGGGCTGCGCCTGGACGACGCCGATGCGATCAGCATCGCCAAGGAGTTCCTCTCCCACCTCGGACAGGCGGACGCCGACGGCGACGGCTACGGCGATGCCTGCGACGCTTGCTTCGGAATCGGAACCGATGATGACGACAGCGACGGTTACTGTAACATGGCCGACAACTGCCCGCTGGTCCCCAACCCCGGACAGGAAGAGACATGCCCCGGTTCGCCGGAAGGCGATGCCTGCGATGTCGATTCCGACGGTGACGGCTTCGACGATCCATGCGACACCTGTATCGGCCCAGGGCCCGACGATGTGGACAGCGATGGACACTGTTCCCTCGCCGACAACTGTCCGGACGACAGCAACATCGGCCAGGAGGACGGCGACAGCGACAGTGTCGGCGACCTCTGCGACAACTGTCTGATGACAGTGAACCCGGGCCAGGATGACACCGACAGTGACGGCACCGGCGATGCTTGCAACGATGGAGAGGATGGCGACGGCGACGAGTGGGCCGACGGACTCGACAACTGCCCGATCACCCCGAACCCCGGCCAGGAGAACTTCGACGGTGACGCTGACGGCGACCTGTGCGATCTCGAGCACTTTACCGGCTACAAGGCACACGCGGCGCGACACGAGGTCGGTGGCAACCTGGTCAACCACAGGCTGCCGCGTCCTTGGGTCATCACGGTCAATGACATTCAACTGAACGATGCGGACGCTGACGATCCGGAGAACTTCGAGGTCAGGAATGTCACCGGTGTCTTCAATCCGACGCAGAAGAACCTGCAGGCGGCTCCCGACCTGAACGGCGTGAGCTACCTGCGCTATCGGATGCGACGCGGACGGGAGAGTGTCGCCGCGGCAGTCGGCGGCGTTTTCCCCAAACCGCCGAAGCACACCTCCCGTGTCTGGCATCTGAACAACCAGTTCGGTTCGATCAACGTCGAGTCGCGCAAGGTCAGCAGCCTCCTGCTACCGGCAAGCGTCCACGCGGCTTTCACGCCCGCGCCCCCGCAGGGAGATCCGACTCACTTCGTCTGCTACCAGGTCAAAGCAACGGCCGACATCACCGATCAAACACCCGAGCGACAGCCGAACTCGGGGATTGGCAAGTTCCGCGAGGGCATGCAGGCGTTCTTTGTGGATCGGTTCCACGACTGCTTCGTCAATCACAACGGCTTCTTGAGTTTCCCGGGCACGTCGGCGGCCGGTAAGTGTCTGCTCGACTTCATGGAGGTCAAGGAGCTCTGCAATCCGATGAGCAAGACCGCGGTCCAGGCGCCGCGGAAGACGACGGCAACGATCACGCCCTCGACTGCGACCACTCCGCGCAGCCTGTTGTGCTACCGGCCAAGGCTAGCGACCAAGTTCACCACTGCCGGCACAGCGTTGATGGCGGGGCTGAGCCTCGGAACCGACCTCCCGAAGCAAAGGGCGCACTCGCAGCGCGTGGTCCGGTACGGCACTCCGATCCATACGTTCCCAGGGAACTTGTTCCCGCAGCCGTATCTCATGGACACCGTCAAGACCGACCTCGTGTGCGTGCCTACCGACGTGACCAGCGTCAGCCCGGTGCCGTAGCGCAAGCAGACCCCTCCCTAGCCCTCCCCGTTGCCGGAAATGGCAACAGGGAGGGCCTGAGAAGTTCAGCTTCCCGACCCTCTGCCTTGTTGCCAACTCCGGCAACCAGGGAGAGTTGGAGAGCGGGTGCATTGTCGCCCAGCGACTTTGTGTGCTACGCCGCGCCTCAACGGAGGATCACCACCCATGCCCGACAACTGGATCGTCGGCGACAGCGACATGCACGTCATGGAACCGGCCGACCTCTGGCAGCGGCACATTGCACCCGAGTTCAAGCATGCCGCGCCTGTGGGCATGACCGAGCTCCGTCGCGATATCCGCGTGCGGGTCAAATCCCAAATCCTGTTGCGCACCGGACCAGTGCGGCCGCTGAAGGAACGCAGCGGCAGTGGCATCGGCTGGCGCGAAGACCAGGAAGAAGCGTACGGCGCCGCCGAAGCACGCGGCTGGGACACGCAGGCACAGTTGGATGGGATGAAGCGCGAGGGCGTCGACGTCGCCGTGCTCTTCCCGTCGCGCGGCCTGTTCGTCCTCGGTCTCGACTCGGCGCAGGCGATCGGACCCGACGGTCTCGAGCCGGAGTTCGCCGCCGCCATCGCGCGCGCCTACAACGACTGGCTGCACGACTTCTGTAAGCCTGCGCCCGATCGACTCTTCGGTGCGGCGATGGTCGCGCCGCACGACGTCACCTCGGCGGTCGAGGAGGTGCGGCGCTGTGTCACGGAGTACGGCTTCCGATCGATCTTCCTGGCTCCGGGAACAGTGAACCGCCGGCCCTGGTACGACCCGTACTACGATCCACTGTGGGCAGCGTGCGAGAAGCTCAATGTTCCGGTCGCCTTTCATGGCGGCGGGCGGACCTTGCTGAGGCCCGACTTTTCGCTCGAGATCTTCGCCGACAAGCTGATGTTGTGGCACACGTTCAATCAGCCGCTCGGCGTCATGTCGGCTGCCGTCAGCATGTGCGGCGGCGGCGTGCTCGAGCGTTTCCCGAAGTTGCGTGTGGCGCTACTCGAAGGAAACTGCTCATGGGCGCCGTGGTTGCTGCACCGTCTCGACGAGCATCAGGAGTGGGTCGGCTGGTACGACGCGCGCGACTTGAAGCGCAAGCCGTCGGAATATTTCCGCGACAACTGCTTCGTCTCCGTCGACGCCGACGAGGAGACGGTGAAGCACTACGTCGACTGGTTCGGCGACGACAACCTGGTCTTCTCCACCGACTTCCCGCACGGCGATTCGCAGTTCCCGCACGCCGTCGAGATGTTCCACAAGCTGCCGCTGTCCGAATCATCGCGGCGCAAGGTGCTCGCCGCGAACTGGAGTCGTCTCTACGATCTACCGGTGACCGCGAAGAAGTAGCGGACCGCGCAGAATTGGCGTGCAAAGCCCCAACCCCGGCAATGGGGTTAGGGAGGGGGTTTCCGCATCACCGTCCCCCCCGAGCTGAGGAACAACGTCACGACCCCCTCCTTCGCGCGCGGCGCATAGATCACCAGATCACTCCGCCCATCGCCGTTCAGATCCGGCGCCAATGCCTGGCCTCTTCCCGGACCGGCAAACTCGTCGATGACCTCGCCGAGCTCAAGCCGGTCGCCTTGTCGTACGACGCGGCGGACTTCGATCTCCTCGTCGTCGATCGCCGAGACCACGTCGCGGATGCCGTCGGCATCGAAGTCGCCGGCCAGTGTCACCACGCCGGCGTCGGTGGCGCCCGTACTTTGAAGCTCGACGCGTCGGGTCCATTCCAGTGTCGGTGTACCGTCGATCTTGCCGTCGGCGTCGACACGATAGACGTCGTAGTCGACCGGAACACGTGAAGTGAGCAGATACGACAACAGCGCTGTAACGCCGATCTCGACCGTCACGGTGACGATCTCCTGACGACCGTTCACGTCGAGATCCGCGAGCGTCACCAGGCCGGCGGCGCCGGGCTTGGTCAACGTGTTTGCTGCCTTCGCGGCGAAACCCTGCCCTTCGCTGCGAAACACGGCCACCTCGTGAATCAGGTTGCCGAAGCCGCCGGTGAGCGTTGCCAGCACGGCATCGGCGCGACCATCGCCGGTGACGTCGGCGAGTTGGATGAACTGCCGCCGCGTTTCGTCGCGCGGATCGGCGCCGCTCGGAAAGCGGAGATTGCGTTGCGATGCGGTGGAGTATGTGCCGTCCACCTCACCCGGATAGATCGCCAAGCGGTCGCCGAGCGCCGCGACCAGATCGCCTCGCCCGTCGCCGTCGATATCGGTGCGCCGAAGCGACGGCAAACGGTGCGTCAGCAGCAACGGGAGCTGATCGAGCATTTCGTAGCTTGCCGGCGGCCCGGTGGTATCGATCTCGGTGCGCAACGGCAGCACGAGCGGCGGCTTCGACAGATCGCTCGATGGCAGAACCAGACGTCCGGGCTGGAAGACTGCCGGCGTCTGGCGACCCGTTCCGTGCCAGTCGTCGACGAAGTCGTAGGACACCACCCATTCTTCCGATAGCCCACCGAGCAGACTCGGCGAGCCCAGCCACGCTTCCGCAACCGGCGCGCGTTTCAACGCATCGCGTAGACGGTAGCGACGTACGGCGTTCGCCGTGCAATACCAAAGCGACGGCCCCTCCACGGGATCTTCGCCGAGGTCGAAGACGCCGGCTTCGCGATCCAAGATCCAACTGCTGCGCGCCGCACCGTCGACGCCGCCGTCGAACGCGAAGACACTCGCGTGCCGCTGCGGATCGAGGTCGCCGGAGACGCTGAAGACGAGCAGCTCCGGACCGCCCCTGCCATCGATGTCGGTTGCGATGACGCGCTGGACCGAACCCGGTACACGCAGCTCGTGACGAGCAAGCTCCGCCGTCGCCGTCGATGCTACGAACCCGATCAGTGCGAGCGCGATCGCAGTCTTCATCCCTCCCCGGTTGCGGGCACGAAGGGACGGCAGATCTGACCGCGCAACGATGGACACGGCGGGTACCCCGCAGGAACTTCGACGCCGCTGACGGTCGGCAGCAAGATGAACGACACCGCTTCGGGTCCGTGCTTCACCGAGTGAATGACGTCGCCCTCGTAGGCCGGGTTTTCATAGGCCCACAACGGCGAGTCGCGGCCAGGTGTGTCGATGATCAAACGCAACCGCGAGCCCGCTCGAAAAGCGTGCGCAAAGGGCCGGAAGGGAACCTTGGTTTCGATGAATTCCCCGGGAGTCAACAGCTCGAAGTCCTCCGCTTTGAAGGTGTAGTCGACCAGGAAGGTGTCGGAGATCTCGTCGTCGATGCCGCGATGGGCAACCCGAAGGACGCCGGACTGGACGATGAACTCCGTACCGTCGGGGCGCACTTCCGTCAGTGTCACTTCGACATTGGCGTCGGCAGCGTCGCTGGCGAACCACAAGTTGACGTAGCCACCGTTGCCGGCGACGACGACGTTCTCGGTCAGCGGCGCGGTCAGATACGACAGGCTGGTACCGGCAGCCAGCGGCGGCCAGTTGAACGGGATCTGCGGTTTGAGAAAGTCGGCGCTGCCGTCAGTGTACGTGATGTCGCCCGAGGCAGGATCGTGCTGATACATGTCCGTCTCTTCGGTGGTCGGTACCTGATCGGCGAGCATACCGAGGGAATCCAGGTACCACGTGCGCGGCTGCGCCGGGGGCGGCCAGGTGTCGAAGCTCGCCTCGTAACGTGCGACCGGAGCGCCCGCGACCCGATGGGCCGCGCCGACTTCGAAGAGGACGCGGACGCGCGCTTCCTGCTCATAGTCAGCGAGGGCTTCCTCGTAGACGGTAAAATCGGGAAACCGATCCGGTTCGAAGCCAAGGCCCCCTACGCCGAAGAACTGTGCGATGGCGCCGGGGACCAGGTTGCGCAGCAGCGGATCGAGACGCGGAATGCGGCGGGCGACGTAGAACTCGAGAAACTCCCACCATCGCGTGATCACCGTCGGAGCGAAACCGTCGGGATGGCGGCCGTTGTAGACGATGAACTTGCGATCGTTTCCGGGCGTGAAATCGTCGAGCATGTTGGCGAACAGCGAACCGGTCTGTTCATCTTGCCAGCCACCGGTGAGGTACAGAGGCACGTCGATATTGCGGACGAGATAGGAAAGGCGGCGCGCGTCCTCGTCGGGCGGATAGTACTCCAGCGCTCGGCCAAGGGCTTCGAACTCGATGTTTTGACTACGGATCTTCTGATTCTCTTCACACGTCGTGTCGCCGCTCTCGATACGCCGGCGCACCCAGCCGACGCCAGAGCCCGATTGATTGTCGCGTTCCCTGAGCCATTGTCGCGTGAAGCCGCTGTTGTAGACGCCGCCCGGCCATTGTTGTCGCCACGGATCTTCGATCACCGAAAGCGGCGTGATCGCCGCCAGGTGTGGCGGGCGCGTCGAGGCGACGAACAGCTGCGATATGCCGGAGTACGACAAACCGACCATGCCCGGTTCGCGGTGCAGCACCCACGACTGACGTGCGACGGTCTCGACGACATCGTAGCCGTCGGCTTGTTGCGCCGGGTTGAACACATCGAAAACGCCGCCGGAGCAACCGGTGCCGCGCATGTTGACACCAACGGTGGCATAGCCGAGCTGACGCGTGATCAACGAGGACGGTTCTTCGGACTCGGGATTCGAAGGCCCGTAGCCGGAGTACTCGATCACCGTCGGCCACGGCGGCGGTCCCCACATGGCGGCGCTCGGAAAGCGGATGTTGGTACTGATCGTCACGCCGTCGCGCACTTCGATGTACTGAAAGCCATCGGTTAGAACTTGCGAGTCGTACAGGCTCGTCGGCGGCACATCGCCGCGACCGAGGACGTCAAACGGTTCCGACTCCGCCATCGGGTCAGCCGACTCGTCGCGGATGACGTACGAGCCGCGCTTCAAAGTCGTGCCTTGATTGGCCGGAATTCCGTCCGAGTTGGTGTCGAAGATGGTGAAGTCCTCCGGGATGTAAGCGAAGGTCGCCTGCCCGAGGTCGTCCGTGATCAAACCTAGCAACCGGTCACCGCGGGTACTTTCGATGACGAGTGTGCTGCGAGGCGTGGCGCCGGTGACGGTGACCTGCTCAACGCCGGGTTGCACCTGAAACGTCGCCGGCACGGTGACCGTGCCGCCGCCACCATCGTCGTTGCCGCAGCCGGCGGCAAACAGCAGACAGGCGAGCACGACATGACTGGACGCGGTTAGGCTTCGAAGTGATGAATTATGCATCCGGCTTTCGTAGTCCGTTGGGGGAGGTAGTTTCAACCGGAATCTGCCTTGCGATCGGCACTGCTCTCGGCGCTACCCTTTGATCCGCCGCCGGCCCCTGGGCTACGAACAGATGGTGCCGAACCCATTTCCGACGCTCTCGAGCGATGAGCTCGCCGCGCTGCGGCGCCGCTTGCCTGCAGAGCACCTCCGTCTCGCTGGCGAGCTTCCCTGGCTCGACGTTGTCGAATGCGACGGCAAGGGCGAAGAGCGCCTTACGTCCAGGCTACACGTCGTCGCCTTCAACGCCGAGCGGGGTACCCACTTCGGCCAGATCCGCACTCTACTGCGCGACGAACCGCAGTTGCGCGGCGCGGACGTTCTGCTCTTGAGCGAAGTCGATTGGGGCATGGCACGCTCCGGAAATCGTCACGTCGCGCGCGACCTCGCGGCCGCGCTCGGTCTGGGCTACGCCTTCGGCGTCGAGTTTCTCGAGCTCACCAAGGGCGATGCGATCGAGGCAAACGTCGTCGGCGAGAACACGCAAAGCCTGCACGGGAACGCCATCCTCAGCCGCTTTCGGCTTCTGGAACCGCGTATCGTGCGGTTGCCCGTCAGATGTGCGTGGGAGCAACCCGACCAGGCACGTGTCGGCGGACGGATGGCGCTGATCGCCGAGATCGAGACGCCGGCGGGAAGGCTGGCGCTGGCGTCGGTACATCTCGAGAACCGAACTTCGCCGGCGGGCCGGCAGGAGCAGATGGCCGCGGTCATCGACGAGCTCGCCGGGTCACCGCGCGCCATCGTCGCCGGCGACCTCAACACATCGACCATCGACCCCGACGATCCGGCACAGCTGTTCGCGATCCCCGATTTGCTGCGTGAAGATCCGCGGCGGCTGGTACAGCCGCAGAACCGGGAACCGCTGTTCGCCGACATGCGCGAGGCGGGATTTCTGGTCGAGGAGGTCAACGAAGCGGGTGTGCCGACGAGTGTGCCGATGGGCATCGAGGACCCGTCGTTCTGGCTCAAGCTCGACTGGATGTTCGCGCGTGGTTTACGCGCCGTCGCACCGCCGAAGGTGGTGGCGGCACGTGTCGCGGGAAAACGTGTCTCCGATCACGACTTTCTGGTTGCGGAGCTTTCGGTCGTTCTTGGGAGCTAACAGCTCGTTGAAGGAGGCAACGTGCTTCGACGAGCTCAGCACGAACGGGTTGCACGATCTGCTGGTGTTTTCGGACGGCTTTGTTTCCTGTGCAGTCGCGCTTTTCCGTTCGCCCTGATCTACTATCGCCAAACTTCTGCGCGCGGCGCGCGAATTTTCTTACCCATCGTCTCACCTCCGTTCGTCCTGAGCCCGTCGAAGGACGTCCGGGGCAGGGCTTTCGCTTGGGTTGCGGG
>Ga0187892_10007683_pt1 | contig 15211 bp, 11 predicted proteins | sample MA1701073metaG_FD_139345 | JGI IMG/M metagenome (GOLD analysis project Ga0187892, IMG submission 139345) | Bio-ooze microbial communities from a basaltic lava cave in the Kipuka Kanohina Cave System on the Island of Hawaii, USA - MA170107-3 metaG ... | reverse complement strand
GATGAACATCGACCGCTCGCTAAACTGCGCGGATTTAAGCGGCGACAAGGTTTGGCTCGAAAATTATCGATCATTTAACGACGACCAAATCGCCGTCGGAAAACGCATCGGCATCGATTACGCGGGCGAAGACGCTAAATTGCCGCTGCGTTTTTGGGTGAAGGACAACATTTTTGTAAGCCGAAAATCGTGACGCGATCAGCGTCTGCATTTAACCTAAAAACTTGCTATCCTAGCTCTTATGACAGAACCGAGACTTATGAAAGTAAAGCCGGATATTCGTGCGATCACGCGGCTCGTGCCGCGCGAGGGCAACTTAGTGCAAGGGCAATCTGAGTTGCCGATTGACCAGCGACTTGCAGCTGAGGCGGCCGAGATAATCGCCGCCAGTCAGAACCATTATGGCGGCAGCGAAGGCGACGCGAATTTGCGCGCACGCGTTGCGGAAAAGATTGCAAAGTATAACAACATCAACGTCGATGTGGACGCAAAGCCTTTCGAGTTGATGATCACGAACGGCGGCACGGGCGCGTTGATCGGAGTTGCGCAGAGTTATTTGCGAGGGAAGTCGGTGCTGGTTTTCGAGCCGTACTATCCTTATCACAAACGTATCATCGATGATTTTGGCAGCAAGACTGAGGCCTTTGAGCTTGATGAAAATTTACAGTTTGAAAAAGATGCGCTGCTGGCGCATTGCAAATCATTAAAAGATCGAAAAGAATTTCCGCTCGTCGCTATCATCGTCTGTTCGCCCGCTAATCCGAGCGGCAAGGTAATGTCGCAAACCGAGCTTGAAGCCGTCGCCGATGTTGCAAAGGAACTCGATCTGCTCGTTATCTCAGACGAGGTTTATGAACATTACGTCACCGGCGAAAATCCGCACACGCCGATCGCCACGCTTCCCGATATGTGGGAACGCACGATCACGGTCAATTCGTTTTCAAAATCGTGGAACATCTCCGGCTGGCGGCTCGGTTACGCATATGGCAAAGGCGAACTGATCGCGCCGCTCAATAACGCGGCGAACGTGATTTACGTCTGTCCGGCGACGCCGCTGCAAGCCGCTTTATCGCGGGTCTTGATGGCCGACGACACATATTACACACGGCTGCGGGATAAGTTTGACGCGAAGCGGCGTAAGTTTTCTGAAGGCATTTCAAATCTCGGATTTGAAATTTACAATTCCGGTTCGGCGTTCTACATCTGGGCGCGCGTGCCGCGAAATTTTAACGACGCCATCGCATTTAACGAAATGCTGATGCGCGGGTGCGGTGTCGGAATGACGCCGGGCAGTGCGTTCGCCGACAGCGACGTGTGGGACGCACACGTTCGTATATGCATCGCCCGCGAAGACACGATCCTCGATGGCGCGATGGAGAAACTACAACGCGTACTTAGATAATTTATTCTTTGGAGCCATGGTCGATAGTAAAGACGATTTCAGCGAGCGAATAACCGTCAACCCAAATCAATGTGGCGGAAGACCTTGTATCCGAGGAATGAGAATTCGTGTGGTTGACGTGCTTGAGTTACTGCAATCAGGACTTACCGTCGACGAAGTCATCGAGGAATTTCCGGATCTGGAAAAGGAAGATATTATTGCCGCACTTCACTACGCTGTTAGAGAGCCTAATTTTCCATCAGCTTTCTGATTCGCGGCTATCTAAAATATTATGAAACAAATCCTTAGCTTACTACTGCTATCCAACTTATTTGTCTCCGTAGTACTCGCCGACGAGGGCATGTGGACGTTTGACAATCCGCCGCTTAAGCAGTGGAAGGAGCGTTATAACTTCGAGCCGTCGAAAGAATGGCTCGACAAAGTGAGGCTCGCCAGTCCTAAAGTCAACGGCTCGTCCGCAGGCTTTGTCAGTCCGAACGGACTGATCGCGACAAATCATCACGTCGCAGCCGGCTATATCGAACGCGTTTCGAGCGAGAAGCGCGATCTGATGAAAGAAGGGTTTTACGCGCGAACATTGGCCGGCGAACTAAAGATCCCTGACGCCAGTGCGTCCGTGCTGCAATCATACGAAGACGTAACGGCTCGTATTCGCGACGCTGAAAAAAGCGGCCCCGACGCCGAGGCTGCGCTAAAACGGGCGGCTGAGATCACGGCGATCGAAAAGACTTGTCCTGCCGATCTGCGCTGCGAAGTGATCTCGTTCTACAGCGGCGGCGAATATTGGCTGTATCGTTTTAAACGCTACACGGACATTCGGCTCGTGATGGCGCCTGAGGAACAGATCGCGTTCTTTGGCGGCGACTACGACAATTTTGTTTATCCGCGACACGATCTCGATTTTACGTTTTTGCGTGCGTATGAAAACGGTAAGCCTGCGGCGACGCCGAACTTTTTTAAATGGTCGGCTACGGGCGCAAAAGACGGTGAATTTATTCTCGTGTCTGGTTATCCGGGCTCGACCGCGCGGCTGCTGACCATCGCGCAGCTCGGCTATCAGCGCGACCTCGGCAACCCGCTGCAAAAACAAATTTGGGAATTGCGACGCAAGGCGCTCGAAGATTATTCGAAGCTCGGGCCGGAGCAACTGAGACAAGCCGGGCAAGGAATGCGCAGCTTCGCAAATTCGCTCAAGCGTCTCGCCGGTCAGCAGGAAGGTTTGCAAAATCCGCGTAACTTTTTGCGCAAGGTCGATGAAGAAAAAGATCTGCGTGACAAACTCGCCGCAAAACCCGACCTCAACGCTTTGTATGCTCCAGCCTGGAGCAACATCGCCTCGGCGTACGGCAAACTGCCCGCGATGGCGAATCGAATTGCGTTCTCAAATTTGACGGCTTCGCGGCTTTCGACGATCGCGTTCCAGATCGTGACGCACAAGATCGAAACCGCGAAACCAAACGAACGCCGGTATGCCGAATATCGCGACAACCGGCTCGAAGCTTTTAAAACTTCACTGCTCTCGCCCGCGCCGATCTACGCCGACATGGAAGAAGCGACCTTGACCGCATGGCTTTCAGACGCACGGCGAATATTGGGCGCCGACGATCCGTTCGTTAAAGCCGCGCTCGGCGATGCCGAACCGGCGGAAGTTGCGCGTCGCGCTGTTCGCGAAACCAAATTAAGTGACGTGTCAACGCGCAAAAACTTGCTCGATGCCGCCGCTGATGCTGTGATGAATTCGACCGATCCGATGATCACGCTCGCAAAACGCGTCGAGCCGATCGTTCGCGAGCTCCGCGCGTGGAACGAGACGAATATACAAAATGTCGAGGCCGCGAACGGCAGCAAGATCGCTCAGGCGCGTTTTGCGATCTACGGCAAAACGATGCCGCCCGACGCCAACTCGCAGCTTCGCATCGAGTACGGAAAGGTGCTCGGTTACGAAGAGGACACGACGCTAGTGCCGTATATGACAACGTTTTACGGACTTTATGACCGCGCGTTGAGCTTTGCCGAGAAAGATCCTTTTCACCTTCCGCCGAGCGTCAAAGCCGCGCGACCGCGTATCGATCTCGCAACGCCGCTTAATTTTGTTTACACCGCCGACACCATCGGCGGCAACAGCGGTTCGCCGGTCATAACGCGCAATGGCGAGATCGTCGGCCTCAATTTCGACAGCAACATTCAAAAACTCTCAAACCGCTATTGGTATATCGAGGAGAGCGAAGGCTCACGCGCCGTCGGCGTTCATTCGGCGGGAATCATCGAGGCTCTGCGAAAAATTTATAAAGCTAACGGTCTGGTGAAGGAGTTGTTGGGTGTTGCAGAAGCCCGCACGAAGTAAGGGCACTTGTTCGACCGATTCAAGAATAGTTCTACGGGTGCCCTTACTTCGTGCGGGCTTCTGCAAAGGCGGACTCTGCAACTAAGCATTCGTCTGCGATGCTGACCGTGTGACTTTTCTTAGTCCAGCCGTAGTCCTCACCATGCCATGTTTGAAGTGAGGCCGAGCGCGTTTTGAATTCTTCGGCGTTAAGATTCGGTTGCCATTTGCGCCAATCTTCACAGGCGTATTTTTTCACGGCACGTCGCACGGAACGCACCAGTGTGAAGCGGAATGCCGACGGATTGAGCGCTTCGTTGAGATGTTCTGAGATGAAAGGTTTTAAGAGCATGTCACCGGCGGCTTGCCCGTGTCTTTTCCAGTAACCGTTATCTAAAATTACGAACGGCGGACGGGTCGTCTCTCCGATCCGCACGGCGTTAGACAGTCCCTGATAAAATCGCATTCCCGCATAATTCGCCGCGAGGTCGGCTTTGGAATAAACGCCGGAGGTCAACAAACCGTAATACGTCCGCTCGGTTTTTTTGCCCCAACTGACGGCCTTCTTTAACGCCGCGTCAGCAGGTAATTTTTTGGCCAGAGCCTTGCGCTCGATCTCGTAATATTGATAGCCCTGCTGAAAAAAATGCTCGAGCTTGTCGATGCCGAATTCGACGCCGTATAGCCGCACGGTCGGGCTGATCGTGGCGTAGTTTGCCGGACTGAGAATGTAGATCGAGTGGCCGTAGCTCGTCTTGTATCGGTCGGGCTGGCCGCGAAATTTGTGTTTTTGAATCCACGAGCCGAATTTCGTGGTGCTCAAATTATCACCCGCTAAACGATCGGCAAATTCGTCAGCGAGTGCGCTGTTGGAACGCAAAAAGGCAAGCTTCTCATTCTCTTTGGCGAGAGAGCTGCAGCCTTTGGGCCGCTCAGATATTTTTTCGACGCACAAACTTCGTCGCGCGATCTCTTTGTTTACATTCTCAACCGCGGCGAGTAATTGCTGCTCGACATAAACCGTAACTTCGTCACCGACATCGGCGAGCGGGACGTGTGGCAAATTGTATTGATCCGTTTCGAAAGCAGTTACAGCTACCGGTTGAATTACAATCAGCGTGCTAAGCACGATTGAAATAATCGATAAACCTTTCATAATTTCCAAAGCCGAAACTGAAGTAATATGTGATGCTCGCACACGAAGAACGTGTTTTCAAACAGCCGTGAAAAAGCGTGACCTGCAAACCAGCAAGCCCATAGAAACCGAAGATGACTATTTCAGCCATAATTCCGAGATGCTCGCGGGCGACATCTATAAACCCTCGACCCGCCACTTTCTCTTGTTAAAAGTCAAAAAATAGTTTGTATTTGCTAGAATAATTTCGTGGATAATTTTGTCGACCGATTTTCTTTATCGCTGCATCGGGCTGTTGCTGAAAAGATGCTCGTGGACGAGCGCCGCGTTCTGATGATAGCGCAGAAGAACCTCGAACGTTGGCTAGCCAGTCCGGCATTTGCCCTTCACGGTCGTCGAGCTCTATTAGAGTGGAAGGACATTCTCGAATCCTGTTCGGGCGCTGAGATCCGTGCGATCATTACCGCAGATACGGACGAGGGACAGCGGCTTCGTTCGTCTTCTCCGTTTGCAGGTGTCCTCACGTTGAAAGAGCGACGAAAGAGTTGGAGCGAATGTGCTGAGATCGGACTTGCTTAAGTTGATCGCAGAATTTGCGGCTCTTTCCGGTGAGAATCCTCCGGTGATCGTTGGCTCTCAGGCCTTTTACGCCATAACGGATCGTCTCCCGGAGATAGCCCGAAAATCGATAGAATGCGATTTTCTCCTCAGCTCGGCCAACTTTAGCAAACGGATCGAGATCGATGAGAATCTTGGGGTTTTCAGCGAGTTCCAAGCCAGAAACGGTTACTTCGCCGACGCCCTCGGCAAGGCTACGGTCGTGTTACCTAAAGGTTGGGAAGATCGCTTGATGCCGTTGTCGAATGAGAACGGCGACGTAGTTGCATTATGCGCTGACCCCCACGACGTCGCGGTTGCCAAGATCATCGCCGGACGGGAAAAAGACCATGAGTTTCTCGTCTCGGCCCTCAACTCCGAACTGATCGATATAGCAAAGCTGCGAGATCGCCTGGACCTCGCTGCCCATAAGGTTGAGAATGACACAATCGTAGATAGACTGAAGAGATTCGCGGATTTTCTCGTGAAACGACGGGATCGAACATTCGTTCCTTTTATCACGGAGCATATCGAGGATATTTGTTCGAAAAAATAGCATGCACTATCACCTGATCGGAATTTGCGGCACGGCGATGGCCAGCTTAGCTGGCATGCTGCAAGCACGCGGGCACAAAGTTACAGGCTCGGACCAGAATGTTTATCCGCCGATGTCGACGCAGCTCGAATCGCTTGGCATCGAAATAATGCAAGGCTACAAAGCTGAGAATACTGAGGTTGCGCGTGACGTGACCGTCGTCGGCAATACGATCATGCGCGGTAACGCCGAGCTCGAAGAAGTGCTGAACCGCAAGATGCTTTACCGCTCGCAGGCCGAGACCGTGCGCGAAGAGTTTATTCGCGGGCGACACTCGCTCGTTGTTGCCGGAACGCATGGAAAGACGACGACGACGAGTATCGCGACGTGGATGTGTGAGGTCGGCGGGATCGATCCGACGTTTCTTGTTGGCGGCGTTGTGCAGAATTTTGGTACGTCGTTTCGCGTGACGGAAAGTGATTATTTTGTGATCGAGGGCGACGAATATGACACGGCGTTTTTCGACAAGAAGCCAAAGTTCATGTCGTACTTGCCCGAGATCGCGATCATCGGAAATATCGAATTCGACCACGCCGACATCTACAAAGACCTCGATGCGATCAAGTGGCAATTCTCACGGCTCGCGAATCTCGTGCCCCGCAACGGCCGCCTGATCTGCGGCGTCGATTCGCCTCACGTCGGTGAAGTTCTCGCGTCAATGGAAGGAAAACTTTTCACGACCGTCGAGACGTTTGGATTGAGCGAGAGTGCAAAGTGGCAAGCTCGTGACATCGCGTTTACGAGCGACGGCACGCGATTTAAAGTATTTTGCGAGAACAGGTTATGGGCAGAGTTTACGACGAAGATGTTTGGTGAGTTCAACGTTCGCAACTCGCTCGCTTGTATAATTGCGGCTGACGCGTGGGGAATTTCGCGAGAGAAAATTCAACAGGCGTTCGATACTTTTCAGTCGGTGAAACGACGCATGGAGGTTCGCGGCGTCGAGCGTGGCGTGACCGTCATCGACGATTTTGCACATCACCCGACGGCGGTTGACGAGACGATTAAAGCGTTGCGACAAAGATACGCGGACAATCGTTTGATCGCGATCTTCGAGCCGCGTTCGCGTTCGTCGCGGCTTTCGATTTTTGAACAGCAATACAAAAAAGCGTTCACGCACGCCGACGTTGTGATCATCGCCGGCGTCTTCAACCCCGAAGACGCAAAACGCTTTGGCGACGAACTGCTTGACGTCAATAAACTCGTCGCTGACATCGCCGCAACCGGCAAAGTCTCAGTTACATTCGCCGACGCTGACGCCATCGTCGATCACTTCGGTCCCGAACTTCGCGACGGCGATGTCGTCGCTATTATGTCAAACGGCGGCTTTGGCGGCATTCACGAAAAGCTGTTGGAATGTTTAAAAGTGAAAAAGTGAAAAAGTGCAAACGTGAAAAAGTGAAAAAGTGAAAAAGTTGGCTGATTGCATTCGACACACTTTTTCACTCTTTCACAATTTCACTTTTTCACATTACTAGTCGATCTTCCCATTAAAATTTGCAAGATACACAACGATGTCGTCGATGAGCGAGGTGCGCGTTCGTGCGACGGGCACGCCGTTTACGACAAGCGAAAACACGATCTGCTCGCCGCCGGCGGTGGTCACATAACCCGAAAGCGCCGAAACCTGATCGATGGTGCCCGTCTTGCCGCGCACATTTCCCTGAGCATCTGTTCCTACAAATCTGCGCGTCAGCGTTCCATCAACGCCCCCGATCGTCAGGCTGTCGCGCCATGCTTGTGCGTAGCGGCTTTGCTTTGCCATGTATGTATAAAGCGTGACGACGGAGCTCGGCGTGATGAGGTTGTGCCGCGAGAGGCCGCTGCCGTCGTGGATGACGATGCCGTCGGCGGGAATGCCGATGGATAGGAGAAAGTCTCTTATCACGACCGAACCGAGCTGCGAGCTGTCTGCCGCACTGCCGGATTTGCGTCCGAGTTGTTCGCCGAGTGTCCAGAGGATCGTTTCGGTGAACATGTTTTGACTCGGCTTCATCGTCTTCGCGGCGATCTCGCGAAGCGGCGGCGATTCGAGTTTTGCGATCTCTAACTGGCCCGTTGGCGGCGGCAGATTTGAGGGCAGAACCCTTGCTCCGCCGGTGACGACGATGCCGCGTTTTTCGAGCCGCTGTTTTAGCAGCATGACAAAAAGCTGTGCCGGACGTGTCACGGTTATTGTTCTGCGAAAAACGCCGCCGCCCGCCGGCATCGTGCCCGAAATTTCGAGCACGTTGCGGTCGATACGTTTAGTTACCGTCACGTTTGTCGTCGTTGAGCCCGACGTAGTGCAGGTGTTTGTGATTTGAAATAAATTATTTGGCGGCGAGATCGTGACGAGACACGGACCGCCGACATTTGACGGCATGACGGCGAGATCGACGGCGTTGTCATTGATAGGCAGAGCCGATATCTCGGCACCGAAATACGATTGCAGATCGTCCCACTCCCACGACTCGGGGACAGCAAAACCTCTGAAATAACTTTCGTCGCCGACGATGCTGCCGTCGATACGCTTTACGCCGGTGGCGGCGATTTTATCAACAAGACGATCGATGCCTCTGTAGTAAGTTTCAGGATCGGCTGCCGATGTTCCGAAAAACGCAGTCGAGATTGAAACATCGCCGCGACCGTAAATGCGAAGGTCGCCGGCAACAGTACCGTTAGCGTCGGGCAGTGCGTTGGCAAAAACACTTGTAACGAATTTGAAATCGGCGCCGAGTTTTTCGAGTGCCGTCGCGACTGTAAAATTTTTCATGTTCGATGCGGGCATAAAATATTTGTCGCTGTCGTTCTCAAAAATTACTTTGCCCGAATTGAGCGAAACAATCTTCACGCCGACACGACCGCGTCTGACTTCCGACGAAAACAATCGCTGGCGAATCTTCGATTGCAAATCCGACAATGTCTGCACCGGTGTCGCCGTCGGAGTCGGCGAAGCGCTTCGCGTCGGCGTCGTCATAGGCTGAGGTGTCGGTATTTGTTTTGGTGTCGGCGTCGGCGTAGTTGTTCGCGGCCGTATCTGCGCATTCGAAGTCGATGTCGATGCGAGTGAAATTGCGTATAAAAGGGCGATCAAGAGCAAGGCGGCGTGTTTTCTCATTGCTCAAAATTTTACAGTAGAAAAGATGGAAGCGAAAATTGCCGAAAAGCGGCCTCGATGTTATGCTATCGAACTTGAAACCCCTCTGTTTCAAATACAATTAACAATCGATTTGCGATGAGAATTATAAAATTGACGATAACGGTTCTGTTTGTGGTTTGTGCCGCGATCTTTTCTTTTCAAGATCGTGGTGCGTCGCGTGCGAGCGCGCAGGATCTCGACTTGCTCGGCGGGTTGAGCGCGCCGACGGGTGTTTCGGCGTCGGACAACGACTATTCGACAAAGGTTGGCATCAACTGGGACACGATTCGCGGTGCGACGAGCTATCGAGTTTTCCGCAACACGACGAACAACAGCGGCACGGCGACCGATGTCGGCACGACGCAGGCGAATTACTTTTTTGACCTGACGGCGACGCAAGCGCAAGTTTATTTTTACTGGGTTCGTGCTGAGAACGGAGCGAATGTCAGCGGATTTGGCACGCCGGATCAGGGAGTTCGCTCAAACGGCGCGGTTAAAGGCAGCGTGTTTTCGCCGCTCGAACCACCGCCTGCACCTGCGGGAAATCCGGTGACCGCAGCCAAGGCATATCTTGGCAAGGCGTTGTTTTGGGATGAACAGATGTCATCGACGCGAACGGTTTCGTGCGGCACATGTCACCGTCCGGCTGCGGGCGGTTCCGATCCTCGCACGGTAGTCGGCAGCCGCCGTTCACGAAATCCCGGCCCCGACGGTTTTTTTGGAACGCTTGACGACGTGTTTGGTTCGCCGGGCGTCCCGCTGAATAATCTCGACGGAACTTATTCGCAAAGCCCGCAGTTTGGAATGAGCGAACAGGTCACGGGCCGCAAATCACCAAGTTATCTGAACGCCGGTTACTCGCCCGAAGGACTTTTTTGGGACGGACGTGCACTCGATGCGTTTCGCGATCCGTTGACGAATAACGTCTTATTGCCCAACACGGCTTCGCTCGAAAGTCAGTCGGTCGGCCCGCCCGTTTCCGGTGCCGAGATGGGTCATCAGAATCGCAACTGGACGCAGGTCGCGTCGCGCATACAAGGTGCAAAACCGCTCGCGGTTGCGACAAATATTCCGTCAGCGCTTGCGACCTGGATAAATAATCGAACTTATCCGCAGTTATTTGAAGAAGCATTCGGCACGCCGGATGTTACGCCGGCGCGCATCGCGATGGCCATCGCGACACACGAGCGAACGCTGTTCTCAGACCGCACGCCGCTTGATCGCGAACTGTATGGGATCGCGCCGCTAACGACGCAAGAGATTCGCGGGCGTGAAGTTTTTGTCGAGGTTAATTGCAATTTTTGTCACGGCGGCGCTCTGCTTATGGACAACTTGTTTCATAACATCGCGGTGCGTCCGCAAACGGACGACCCCGGACGGTTTGCGGTGTCGGCGAACGAATTCGATCGCGGCAGTTTTAAAACACCGCAGCTTCGCAACGGCGAACTTCGCGGGCCTTTTATGCACAACGGCGGTTTAGCGACGATGGAGTCTGTTGTCGAATTTTACAATCGCGGCGGTGATTTTCCGGCGATCAACGTTCCTACCGGCGTCATTCGTCCGCTAAATTTAACGACTCAGGAAAAGGCCGATCTTGTCGCGTTTCTCAAACGTCCGCTAACAGACGATCGCGTACGAAACGAGTTGCCGCCGTTCGATAGGCCGACGCTCTTCACCGAATCGAATCGCATGCCGACCGTCACGGGACGCGGTCGTCCGGGAAGTAAATTCACGATTCCCGAAGCCGTGTTGATCGCGCCACCACTTGTCGGTAATCCGAATTTCACCGTCGGTCTCGCTCACGGACGCGGCGGCGTTCAGGCGACGCTGGTTATCGATTCGCAAGATCCAGGGCTTGGTATCACGATACCTGCGACCGGCTCGTTCGCTCATCAAACGATCACGCTCAACAATTTTGAATCGACGAACGGTTACGGATCGGTCAATCTTGCCATTCCAAATAATCCTCTGCTCATCGGCCAGACTTTTTACGGACGCTGGTATGTTCGCGACAACCGCGCCGTTACCGGCATCGCGGTGAGCAAGCTGATGACTTTCACTATCTTCTAAAAGAATTTAGCCGCAGATAAATGCAGATGAGGAAGTCTAGAAAGTCGCAACCAACCGCGGCTTTGCCGCAGTGATATGCGGAAGGGCTTCGCCCTTCCGACGTGGACCTACTTGACTTTCGCGGCTATGCCGCCGCTTTTTCCCGACGGGCACGGGCTTCGCGGCAGAGCCGCAAGACCAATTTTTAACGGATCGGAAAGGCCGAGCCTTTCCGCACAGCACTGCGGCACAGCCGTCTAAGTTTTCGGTCGTTTTTGACTTTCTAGACACCCTCACCCTGCGTTTATCTGCGGCTAAATTTTATTCTTACTTACACTTCGAGTATCCGCAGTCGCGACAGGCGTCGCAGCCGGAGACGTGTTCGAGCTGGCCGCTACATTCGGGACAAGTGCCGATCATAGATGACATCGAAGGCGTTTCGATTGCAGCGGTTTTGCCGAGCGAGCGTTCGCTCTCGGGCTGGCCGTTGAGACGGCGATGAATTAACAGCAGACATTCGGCGACGGCTTGTTCGGGCGAGGTTAGCAGGCGTTCGTTGAACCAAACGGCGTGCGTCGATGTGACTTTATTCAACGAGTGCGCGACTTCCTTCGCGCTAAAACCGCCGCGCAGCATCTTCGATGCGAGCAGTCCGACGCCCGCGCTGATCGGACCCGCACAAAAGACCTCGCGAATAGATTCGCCGTCGTGATTTACCGTGACGTAAAGGTTTTGAGTCTCAAACGGAATTCGCCACGTCGAACCTTGCAGCTCGCGAGGACGCTCGACGCGAGAAAGTGAGGGTGCGAGAGAGTGAATAGGCGAGGGAGCGATCGAAGGCTCCTGCTCTTCTGTTCCACTCATTTCTTGCTCTTTCGACATCGTATTCAACACCTGCCCTTCGCGGCTGCCGTCGCGATAGTAACTCACAGCCTTGCAGCCGAGTTCGCGTGCGAGGTGATAAAGTTCGTCAACCGATTCGACCGTGTCGTCGGCGGCGCCGTTGCAGGTTTTTGAGATCGCGTTATCAACGTGTTTCTGCGCGGCGGCGAGAACGCGAACGTGCTCGATCGACTTGATCTTCATAGCAGAAATAAAATGCTCGGGTAGATCACTTTCGTGCTCGACGACGTATTCGGCGGCTTGGCTGATCGAATCTTCGTTCGTTTGATCGACGATCAGGCCGAGAGCTTCGGCGGCAAGCGTATGAACGTATTTGCGCGTTCCCAACGTGTCCTGGCGTATATACGCCCACGAAAAATTCGGCTCGATGCCCGACGAAGTTTCGGCGACGAGCGAGATCGTGCCCGTCGGAGCGATCGTCGTGACCTCGTAATTTCGCGGCGTCAGCGGAATGTCGCGCGGAATGCCGATGTCTTCGTAAAGAAATTTCGAATACGCCTCGCGGTTTGCTTCGAACTCAGGAAACACGCCTTTTTCGGCACCGAGTTTGAGCGACGCCATCCACGATTCGCGACGAACGAAGCCCATCACGCGCTCGATCAACGCGATCGACTCGTCGCTGCCATAGGTCACGCCCAACTTCAAACACAGATCGGCAAAACCCATAATTCCGAGGCCGACGGGACGCGTGCGTTTCACAACATCGTCGATCTCGGGCAGCGGGAAGTGACCGGCATCGACGACGTTGTCGAGAAATTGCGTCGAAAGCTGCGTGACCTGCGAGAGGCGTTCCCAATCGACGGCACCGCCGCCATCGTCGAGCTTCTTGAAAAATTTTGCAACGTCGATCGAGCCGAGATTGCACGAATTATTAAAGTGCAACTGCTGTTCGCCGCACGGATTGCATGCGAAGATCGGGCCCATCGACGCTTTCAGATGATTGTGACGATTCACTTCGTCGATAAAAATAATGCCCGGCTCGGCGTATTTGTGCGCCGACGCGATGATGCGATTCCAGATGTCGGGCGCGAAGATCATGCCCTGTATCGGCGGTTCCTCGATCGTGCAGTCGCTGAGATCGGCGGTTTCGAACGCAAGTTTGTCGGCGAATGTCGCAGTCGTTCCGTCCGGTCGTCGATACACAACGTAATCTTGTCCGGTCAGTGCGTCGAAAACAGGTTGCGTCCACGGCTCGCCGTCGAACTCGGTCTGAAACCACGTGCCGCTATCGACCGCATCCATAAAAAGATCGCTCACCGTCACCGAAATGTTGAAATTCGTCAAGCTCGTCTGATCATTCTTCGCGTGAATAAAACGCAGAATGTCGGGATGCGTGATCGCGAGAATGCCCATGTTCGCACCGCGTCGAACGCCGCCTTGTTTCACGACCTCGGTCGTCTGGTTGACGATGTTCATGAAAGAAACCGGCCCGCTTGCGACGCCGCGAGTAGAATTTACCATCGCACCTGCGGGTCGCAGAAATTCGTAAGTCATGCCTGTGCCGCCGCCGGTTTGATGAATGATCGCGACATTCTGCGCGTGTTCCATAATGCCTTCGATCGAGTCGGGCACGCTCAAAACAAAGCACGCGGCGAGCTGACCTTTTGGCTTGCCTGCGTTCACGAGGCACGGAGTGTTCGGAATAAAATCGCGTGCGAGCATCACGGCCGACATATCGTTATAGAACATCTTCTGCCGAATGTCGTCCTTCTCGGCTCGCGAAACGTGACCGACAACGCGTCGAACAATATCGCCCCAACTCTCCATCGCTTCGCCATTCTCATCTTTCAGCGCGTAGCGTTTACTCACGACCTTTTGCGCGTTCACGCCGAGCGGAGCAATGCTTGCATCACGCGCCGTCGCGGTGCCGGCACCAACGCCTTGCTTGTCGAGAAAACTGTTAATGGCGGATTCGAAAGTTGTCATAGCAAGCCTCGTCTTTTGGCAAATGTAACCTTATTTTAACACCCGTGAACGGCTAAGTCAGCATTGCACGACAAGCGTCTGTGTGACTTAATTAATTCTGCTATCGGTTTTGAGTTATTAATCGAGAAAGTTTCTCGTCAAGTGAAGGTAGTCTAATCAATATTACAAATAACTGTCAATACTTTTTTTCTACAACATATTGTGCTCGTGTTCGCCCGCGACTCCAATAAAAAGTATGGCCGGGGTTTCGCATTTTGATAATAGTCGTTGAATAAATGATAATTTTCGACAATGTCAACACTCGCAGATTTTGTCTCGCAAGTTCACCGCGTTATAGATAATGCGCTCGACGAGATCATCCCCAAAGAAGATGTCGCGCCGACGCGTCTGCATGAAGCGCTTCGCTGGAGCGTGTTTGCAGGCGGCAAACGTATCAGACCGGCACTTTTGATCGCGGCGGGCGAAACTTTTGGAGCTGAAAGAGCGGCACTCATAAATTGCGCTGCCTCAGTCGAGATGATTCACACATACTCGCTGATTCACGACGATCTGCCGTCGATGGATGATGACGATCTTCGTCGCGGGCGTGCGACTTGCCACAAACAGTTTGACGAAGCGACCGCGATACTTGCGGGCGACGTTTTGCAGACCCTCGCGTTCAAAGCGATAGCGACTGACGAAAACCTTTCAGCTGAAAAGCGTATCAAGTTGATCACTCTTCTCGCCGATGCAGCTGGAACGCCGTTGGGAATGGTCGCCGGTCAGCAGCTCGATCTCGATGCAGAGGGCGAAACGCTTTCGCTTTCCGCACTCGAAAATATTCATCGCCAAAAAACCGGCGCTCTGATCACGGCTTCGGCCGTCGCCGGTGCGATCATCGGCGAAGCAAACGAGGATGAACTCACCGCTATTCAGTCGTTTGCCGCAAAGCTCGGACTTTTGTTTCAGATCACCGACGATCTGCTCGATGTCACGCAAGAAACGGCGTCGCTCGGCAAAACCGCTGGTAAAGACGTTGCGGCCGCGAAAGCGACTTATCCGAGTCACTACGGTGTTGAAAAGTCGCACGAATTCGCGACGCAGATCTGCACAGAGGCCTGCGACGAACTTGCTGCAATAACCCGCGATACATCGCTGCTGAGCGGCTTGGCCGAGATGAT
>Ga0187892_10007681_pt1 | contig 15212 bp, 17 predicted proteins | sample MA1701073metaG_FD_139345 | JGI IMG/M metagenome (GOLD analysis project Ga0187892, IMG submission 139345) | Bio-ooze microbial communities from a basaltic lava cave in the Kipuka Kanohina Cave System on the Island of Hawaii, USA - MA170107-3 metaG ... | reverse complement strand
ATGAGATCGCGGTACCAGATTTTGAGCATCCCATTGACCTTCTGTAGGGGCGGCTCCCTGTGGCCGCCCTTGTCGAGGGCAGGCACGGGCACCTGCCCTACCCGAGAAGGGGCGCGTTACCGACGCGACCCTACACGCAATTATTCGTAAGGGCGCACAGCTGTGCGCCCCTACTCGCGCAACTCCCTCCCCGCCACCTTCAAAAACACATCCTCCAGGGTCGACATCCGGTGATGGAAATCCAGTTTCTTCACGGCCGCCAGGATCTCCTCAGTGGGTTCGGAGCCATCCCGGATGAAGAGATACAGGGTCTCCTCATGCCGCTCGGCCTCGAGCCCGTGCTTTTGGAAAGTGTCGCGGAGTTGGTTGAGGACAAGCTTCGCGGCACGGATCTCATAGACCTCGCGCCCCACGAATTTCTTGATGAGCTCGGCGGGGCTGCCTTGCGCCAAGATCTTGGCCTCGTTCATGATGACGAGCCGGTCACAGAGTTGGCTCGCCTCTTCCATATAATGGGTGGTGAGAACCATGGTGACCCCGCTCCTCTTCAGGCTGCGCAGCTTGTTCCAGATCAGGTGCCTCGCCTGGGGGTCCAGTCCGGTCGTCGGCTCATCGAGGATCAGGATCTTCGGGCGGTTGATGAGCCCTCGGGCGATCACCAGACGCCTCTTCATCCCACCGGAAAGATGACTGATGGACGATTTTCGCTTCTCATCCAACTGAAGGAACTTTAAAAGCTCTTCCGCCCTCGCCCTGGCCTCTTTCTTCGGGACATCATAATAATGGGCGTACATCGTGAGGTTATCGATCACAGAGAGGTCGGGATCCAGGTTGTCTTCCTGCGGGACCACTCCCATCACTTTTTTGATCTGTTTGGCGCGGCTCCTCACGTCGAGCCCCATGACCCTTAAGTCCCCTCCGGTGATCGGTGAAAAGCAATAGATCATCTTCATCGTGGAGGTCTTGCCCGCCCCGTTGGGCCCTAGAAAACCAAAACACTCCCCCTCACTGATCTCAAAGTCGATGCGGTTGACCGCAACGAGATCACCGAAACACTTAAGAAGATTGTGGGCTTCAATAATGGATTTGACCATGGCTGAAAAACGTAGGGGCGGTTCGCGAACCGCCCCTACGGACATGGGATATTTCTTTGTAGGGGCAGGCTTTCTCTCTGTCCCCTTTTTGCATCCACTCTCGTGAGGGGGTAGACACAAGGCCTACCCCTACATCAATTCATAATGGACGGCGACATCATAAGCGAAATCCATATGCCTCTTCTTCGCGTCTTCCACATAGGGGCTATCTTCCACGAGAGTCACAGTCATGTCTTCGTTTCGGCCGGAGATCATGGAGACAAAAAGGCGCACGGCGTTTCGCCATTCGAACATACCGGGGATGAGGTCAGAAAGGGAGAGGGTGAAGGAGTTGCATTTTTTATGGAGGAGTTTCTCGACGATCAAGGTCAGCAAGTGGGGAACCTCAGGGTCGTGGATCTCCGTCTTACTACCCAGCCCCAAGATCATGAGCTCCGTCGAGTCGATGCGCCCGCGGGTGGGCATGAGGAGGGCCTCGCCTTTTCCCCCTTTGAATTTTTCACTACGGATGAGTTGAGAAAGGCGCCCGTTCAGCCGCCAATCCACCAGACCCAAGCGCCCCTTCAAGGGACGCACATCTTCAAAGGCGGTCACCAGGGCCAATTGGTTGGGGATTTCATCTAAAGGATGATTGGAGATTTTGAGTTGGATCATAAAGTCTCTAGGTCTGTAGGGACTTATTACGTCTTCACTTCCTTCGCAATATTATCCAATACCCCATTAATAAACGCCCCTGAATCCTCCGTGCCGAACCTCTTCCCTAATTCAATCGCCTCATTGAGACTCACGCTCTTGGGGATATCGCGGCAATACAAAAGCTCATACGCCGCGATCCGGAGCACATTTCGATCGACACAGGCCATCCGGCCTAATTTCCAATGGGTGGAATGGATTTCAATGACCTTATCGATTTCAATCTGATTTCGCAAGACCCCTTCCACCAGCTGATCGGCGAACTCGGTCACCTCGGGAAGAGAGGGATGTTGCCGCCAATACATCTTCATGGCGTCGTGAGGACTCATTCTCGAAAGATCGACTTGATAAAGAATTTGAAGGGCGGCCTCCCGCGCCTTCCGTCTGTTTCCCATAAACAAAATACATGGTTCGACCCAGCTCACCATGCCCTTAAGTGGGACACCCTTAAGCCCGTCGAACGGGTGCATTGTCAAATAGCTGAGTTCTTCTTTTTTAACTTTTTCACCACTTCCACCATTTCTATCACAACTTTCGCCGCCTCGTAACCCTTATTCTCGCGGCCAGGCCTCGCACGCGCCAGGGCTTCATCAATGGTGTTTGTCGTCAGAATCCCAAAGGCCATGGGAAGGCCCGTCTCCAATTGGGCCCTCAGGATGCCCTGCGTGGCCGCTTGGCAGACGTAATCAAAGTGAGGCGTCTGTCCCCGAATGATCGCCCCCAGACAGACGATCGCGTTGAATTTTTTGCTGCGCGCGGCCGTGAGGGCGGTGAGGGGGATCTCAAAGGCCCCCGGCACCTCGACGACGCCGATGTCTTTTTCCGCGACGCCGCTTTCCAAGAGGCCGGTGATGGCCCCCTTGAGCAAGGCACGGCTGATCGCCTCATTGAAGCGACTCATGACAATGGCGATTTTTAATTTTTTGACCTTGAGGGATTTGAGGCTGGAGGATTTTTGGAGGGTCATTATTTTACAGGCGGTCATTTGTAGGGGCAGGTCCCCGTGCCTGCCCATAAACAAGGGCGGCCACAGGGAGCCGCCCCTACGAAAATGAAATCACACCTTCCGCAATAAATGCCCCATCTTCTCTTTCTTTGTCTTCAAATACCCGCGATTCAGATGGTTGGGGTCGATCTCAATGGCGACACGCTCCACGATCTCTAAGCCGTAGCCTTCCAGACCCACGATCTTCTTCGGGTTGTTTGTCATGAGGCGAATCTTCTTAAGGCCCAGGTTCACCAGGATCTGGGCCCCCACGCCATAGTCGCGCAGGTCCGGCTTAAATCCCAACTGCTGATTCGCCTCCACGGTATCGAGCCCCTGCTGCTGGAGATGATAGGCCCGGATCTTATTCATGAGGCCGATCCCCCTCCCCTCTTGGCGGATATAGAGGATGACCCCTTTGCCGGCCTCCTCCACCATTTGCATGGCCCGGTGGAGTTGGGGGCCGCAGTCGCAGCGGTAGGAGCCAAAGGTGTCGCCCGTGAGGCATTCCGAATGGACGCGAACCAAGACCTCCTCTTCGGGATTGATCTCCCCCTTCACTAAGGCCACATGGTGCCGATCATCGATATCGTTGTCGAAGACGAAGATTTTAAAATCGCCGTATTCCGTGGGGAGAGAGGCCTCCGAGGCCCGGCGGACCAGGGACTCACTCTGCAAACGGAAACGGATGATATCGGCGACGGAGACGATCTTGAGGTCGTGCTCCTGAGCGAAGACCTCGAGGTCGGGCATACGGGCCATGCTGCCGTCGTCGTTCATGATCTCACAGATGACGGCGGCGGGGGCAAGGCCTGCGAGGCGGGCGAGATCCACCGACCCTTCCGTCTGGCCGGTGCGGACCAAGACCCCGCCCTTCTGGGCGCGAAGGGGAAAGACATGACCGGGGCGGACCAGATCCTGGGGCCGGGCCCCTTCCCGGATGGCGGCGAGGATCGTACGGGCCCGGTCGGCAGCCGAGATCCCCGTACTGATCCCCTGCCTGGCATCGATCGAGATCGTGAACCCGGTGCCGAAAGGGGAGTCGTTGTCGCGGGATTCGACCATGAGAGGGAGATCGAGTTGCTCTAATTTTTCTTCGGTGAGGGCAAGGCAGATGAGGCCACGGCCAAACTTCGCCATGAAGTTGATGAGCTCGGGGGTCACCTTCTCGGCGGCCAAGGTGAGATCCCCTTCGTTTTCACGATCCTCATCGTCCACGAGAACCACCATCTTACCCTGGCGAAAATCCTCCAGGGCGGCCTCGACATTTTTCTTGGCCTTGATGAGGGTCTCCAGTTCTTCGAGATTGATCTGAGAATTGGGCATAGGCGTTAATTACGGGTGTTTTAGCAATCGTTCTATATATTTCGCCAAGACATCCACCTCTAGATTAACCCTATCACCCGCCTTTTTCCCTGTCAAAGCGGTCTGGTCCTGGGTGTGAGGGATGAGGCAGACCTGAAATTGGTTTCCTTGAATTTGATTCATCGTGAGGCTGATTCCATCCACTGCAACGGATCCTTTTTCGACGAGGTATCGTCCCAGTTGTTTGGGAAATTGGATGGACATCAAAATAAAATTGCCCCCCCGAGACGAACGCCCCGCCGCCCGTGTGGCTCGTCGAGACCGAATGACCCCCACCCCATCCACATGGCCCTGCACGAAGTGCCCCCCCATTCGACTCGCAGGACGCACGGGCCGTTCCAAGTTCACCCTCATACCGGACTTAAAAGACCCTAAGGTCGTCCGCCCGAGCGTCTCAGGGGACACATCCGCCGCAAAGGCCTTTCCATTTTTCTGAGTGAGCGTCAGGCAACAGCCATCCACCGCAATGGAGGCCCCGAGCATCTCCTTTGAGAGGGAAAAGGGGGATTCGATCCAAAGACGCCGGGAGGCGGGATGGTTTTCAATCTTCTTAATCTTTCCGATACCTTCGATGATGCCGGTGAACATAAGATCTCTACTCACGTTTTTTAAGCAAACCACTCAGGTCTCTTGCACCATGAATCAGCGCCAGTATGACGACTCGAGATTTTTCGATGCTATAGATAAGGCGATATTTTCCTATAACAATCTCACGGATATTAGATTGGGCAATTTCGGGGACGATATGGCCTCTTACGGAGAATTGATTGAGCGTACGACTCACATCCCTTATTTCTCGAACAAAAGAGGCCGCATAAAAAGGAGAGTCTTTCGCGATGAAATCTGCGATGGATTCGAGATCGGAATCGGCCTGAAAAGACCAGACTACTTCTCGAGCCATTTCTTCATCCGTTTTTCAGCTTGTTCCTGTGTATAAACCCGACCTTCCTTCGAATCTTTCAAGCCCTTCTCCACTTTTTGAAGGACATAAAGATGATACTGAATATCTTCCAGAGAACAATCGTCAGGCAGTTGGGAAAGGATGGCTTTTACTTCCTCTTTTGCGGTTTGCATAAGGATGGCCTCTTTATTATCAGCTTCTAGACCTATTGTTGCCAAATCAGATGAAATTTTCAAATTTTATTAAGAACCGCTGTCCAATCGACCCAACACGTCATTTTTGCTGATATATAATGATAAATCGAACGGTATAGGCCTCTTAAGGTCCCGTCAAGGGCCCATCGGAGGGACTTAATCCTGTCCGAAGTGACTGAACTTGTGACAGGTGTCAATCACGTCACTCAAACCCACCTTTGTCAGACCTCAATAGCTAAGCCATTAGAATTATTTATATTTTCTACTTAGTGAGGGTTTGAATAACACTTTATACATCCGCCCTTTTGAGGCCCGTCCTCCACCTGGCGCTTTTTAAACAGAGAGATTTCGGAGGTTTGATGACCCTTTCAGGTGTCTAAAAAAATCTTGGCCCTCCTGTTGCAATAGAAGGGGGACGGACGGACTAACACGGGATCCCGGATCTTAAGTCCGGGAGGACCTTAAAAGAGGAGGAGAAGATGAACAAGCCCTGGACAAAAACCAATACCGTTCCCCAAGCCACTCACTTCGTCGATTTCGGAAAGGCCTCGCCCGAGGCCTTGGATCAGATCCTCACCGCGCTGAACACGGAGGTGGATCGGGCGATCCTTCAAAATCGCTTTCCGACTTTGGACGGTGCCTTCTCCCGCCTCAGCACCCCTTCGGGGTGTCTGCAGTAATCCTTAAATCGGTGAGGGATAACAAAACTCTTAATTTTAGAGACGCCCGAGCTGCGCCTTGGGCCTGAATAAGGAGAAGTCATGGACTTAGGTTATGATCGCGAAGAAACAGGTTACGAAGAGGGATATCAAAAATCCCGTCATCAAGAAGCCTCTCGACATACATCGGTATCGAACGCTTCGGATTCGCAAAGAGGGGGATATTATTGCCAGCAGCCCCCGGAACCGTTGGCAGGTCATCCGAGGAGAAATATTCTTACCCTCACGGATCAACGCCTGAAGCTCCGCTCGCTGAGCGACCCCTCTTCAGGAGATAAAAAGACGGACCCTGTGCCCAGTCTACCTGGACCTTTACTCGTAGAAAACAATCCAACGGACACGAAAGTTTTCTCTCAGAAACCCGATGCCAAGACCCAGCAAATTATCGGGCCGACTCGGCCTTATCAAGCGGCACCACCCGCTCATCCCTCTGTTGAAACCCAATCCCTCGCCCGTTTTCGTTTGGAAGATGAACTCAGGGACAAGAAAAAATTGAGTCGTGAGGAAGCGGACGCCTATATGGCCCAATTCGAAAAAATTCCCTCCGCTTCAAGAGACAAAGCCATGAAACGGGATCTGGAAGTGGTGAGGTTGAAAAGCAAAGAACAACTTCAAAAAGATATCCAGGATTTGAAGGCAAAGAATAGCCCCAAGATCCCATTGCTGATGGATGAAGGGCCTAAGCACAACTCCGCCCTTCGTCCCGTCGCGGGGAAGGCAGAGGCCAAACCGGCCTCCGTTCCCTCACCTTCTCAAGCCCCGGGCCTAAAAGAGGTCAACGCAATGGTCAATGCCTTGCCGGACCCTCTTCGCGCAAAAGCGATCGAACATTCCCGTGACCAGCTTTTTTACACCCTGACGGGGACCCAATTTGACCCCGGCAAACCCGTGAACCTCCCCAAGGATATTTATGTGATCCAGCCTCCTCTCACCCGAAGGGAGGCCCTGGCTTATATGCAATCGGAGAAGGTGTCTGATGCGGAAGGCAACCCCCTCGCGGGCACGACCGTCGAAAAGTTCATAAACAAGGCCCATGAAGTTCAGAGTTATGATTTGGGCCCGAACATGATCAAATACGAGGTCGCCAAATGGGAACGCCAAGAGATTGTGAAGATCCTTTCTGCCCCTCCCTATGACTATGAAAAGAAGGGACAGCAAATAACTCGGTTCATGCAGAGCCAACAGTGGTTTAGCGACAGCCCCAATCTGGACGCGATGGAGGCGTTCCGCAAGAAGGCCTCTGAAAAGAAAAATGTCGAAGAGATCAAATCTCGGATTCAATCAGCCAACATAGCCGGGAACGATCCCCAAGACCCAACCGAAAAGGATCGAGCCGATCAGATCCTTCAGAATTTAAATCCTAAAAAGGGCAAGGCGAATGAGGGCGCCCAAGACGCCCGGGCCGGCCGCGAACTCTCGAGGAAAGAAGGCGCCGCCAATCGAGACATGCAACTCAAAATAGTGAGGATGCAGCAAGACGGTGAAAATGAACGATCCCGCCTCAATCGGGAAAATCAGAACGAACTTTCCGCCAAAGACAGGGAGTTCAAGGCGGAGGATAACAAAAAACAACGGGAACACGACGCCAAGCAACAGGCCGAAAACCGCAAAAACCAAATGATGATGACCCTCATCCAATTCCTTGGATCGATTATCACTTCGGCCATGCAGGCCCTGGCGCAGGTCTCGGCGGCCTCGATTCAGGGGCAATCACAACTCGCCGGACAAATCATCGCCGGAATCAGGCAAAGATAGGTTTTTCTTTTTGACGAACTGAAGAAAAATCATTTTTAATAAAATTGAGAAGGAGAACACACATGGCAACACCCGTCGCACAAAGAAAGGAATCTTATTCGGGGCAACATGAACCCGGATTCAAGGATCAATTAAAAGCGGTTTTGGCCCGATGCGATTATTTCGAGATTCAGACGAACAATAAGGGACAAAATAGGAATTTACCACAGGGCACCATGTCGCCGAACTTTAATCTGCATCAGCCTTCAAACGATTATGACAAAGGAATGATAATCAAGGCCGGATATGTTCTCGTGAAAGGCGAGGACTCCTTGGGCAATCAGCGAGAGGGTTATATTCACCCGTCTCAGGTCAAGGCCTTCTCGGAATGGTTTATTAAACCCGAGGTTTCCACCTCAACCTTTCTTGCGGACGCTGCGAGACCAAAGGCCCCAGCGATTCCTCATCGAGTCATCCACGGAGTTCACGGAGACCCAAAAACTTATACAAAATCCTTTCAGCAAACCGTGGGATCTCCCTCGACTCTTCGCCCTCCTCCTTCCTTCGAGACCTCCTCTGGGGCAGAGAGCCTTCCTAAAGACTCGGTCATTACCTTTTATAAAAATGGCCAAATCAAATATGCGAAGCTCTCTTCCGATTTCACGATTCAGGACGTCCCTTGCGCAAAAGAGTCATTTGTCACCTTTCATGAAAACGGCCAGATCAAAACGGTTAAACTCGCCACGGAGGCGACCCTCCAGGGCATCCGACTTCCTCAAGGTTCTTTTGTCGAATTCGATGAAAAGGGGAAATTGATCAATGCCATTGATCGATCCGGCCGGCCGCTCCCTAAAAACTAACCTTTCTTGCTCACTCAGGCACGTGCCGGAGAGGTACAAATGAATAAAATCACCTTACAAACGAAAGACAAAAAGTCAGGTAAAAAAGAAAAGGAAACTATATGGCAGGCGAAACAATTAGTCAGGCGAACACCCAGCCTGGATGTCAAATGAACCATCCCATCATGAGCCGACACAGAGAGGGCAGCCCTTCCAGCCCTCCACAAGGGCAACGGACGATGAGCAATGGCCAGGGGCAGAAACCAACTCCTACGGAGGAGTCAGGGAGAATGTACCGGGACAAAAACGGACTGGCCGATATTCTAAAAACGAAGCCAAACTCATTAGACGCGACCCCGTCGGTGTGTGAAGGTTCAACAACGGGCAAGGCCAATGCCGGAGTCAATGAAGCCCGCCCGTATCGAGAATTTCAGATAGAACAGTCTCATCTCGAAAGGACGCATCAATCGGAAGAAGCCGCTAAAGATCGGCAATTTCAAATAATGAGTTCCATAATGGGAAGGAATCGGGCGCCGTAATCCATCAATTTTGGTGTCCGACACGTGTCGGGCACCAGTGAAAATTATTGTCTCCGCCACGTGCCGGACAAACGATAGGCCCTTGAAAAATATAGGGAGAATAAATATGAAAAAGTCGCCTTTTGCACGAAAATGGATTTTCACCCCCTTCACCCTCACCTTTTTCCTTTTGCTTTCGTCTCCCTTGCAGCTCCATGCCGTGGAATACGGAGGAGAGATTCAAAATGGGGATGAGAATGTGGGTGAAACCGAGCCATTGTTTTACGGGTCACCGGCCAACAACCAAGACAAGCGCTCTTCCCTTTCCCCCGCGGCACGGGAAAGGATTCTGCGGGCGGCCTTCAATCCCCCCCAGTTCACGGTCGAATATGAGCCCAACCAAAATCAATATGTAAACGATCATCCCATTATTACCGGGTTCATAATCGAAAAAGATGAGCGGCAGGTGATGGAATGGAACGCCAATGAAAATCCTCCGGCCCATGGGGCCACCCGGCCTCAAGAGATCCCCATCGTGGTGAATGCCCCGGCGGTATCAAATTCCGAAACCGTGACGGCTTCGGCCCCGGTGGCGGGCCATCCCTTCGGGAATGGGGAGGCGGTGAAGGGGTGTTCAGTGACAGGGAGTCCCCGCGTAACTCTCCAATGGATCGGGGTGATGCTCCTCCTCATTCCCGCCTTCGTCTTTGGGGTAACAAAAAAATCCTCTTTTCCCAGGAAGAGCTCGCTCAATGGCTGGAGGGGAGTTTGGAGAATATTTTTTAACGGGAAACTTCACAAAGCTAGCACAAAGCTAGTGCCAGGTGCGCAGGGAACCTTTGAAAATTAAGGAGAACTCATGAGCAGTACAACCCTCAATCTGAAACAACATGTGCAGCATCCGCCCGAAGATCGCCTCCTCACCAAGATCTTGAGCACCGAGACCTTGATCCGCAATGCGGAGGGGTGGAGGGAGGGTCGGAGCTCGGTTCAATTCGTCACTGATTTCCTCTTTGGTCCCAATAGCCCACATCGCGAAAATTTGGATACGGCCAAGAGGTATCTCGCGAAAGCGCAAGATTATTTGGAACAAAAGGAATTTGATCATGCCCGCCAGTGGGAACGCCTTGCCTATGAGGCAATTGGAGAGGAATTCAGAAATTATTCCGATTATCAGCTCGAGTCCTTGAACCATGGGACAAATGTTGCAGAAGGGGTGATGTATACCGGCGGATCACTGTTCTTGGTGGGAGTGACTGGCGGTTTGGGTGCGTGGGCCTTGGGCTTGGGGGCGGTGGAAGTTGGGGCCGGAGCGACCCCCTTGATGGCGTTGGCGAGTAAGGGGGCAGGGGGAGCCGCTTTGGCGTTTGGCGCCATGATGGGCTGGGCGGGGTCCGGCTATAGCCTCGCTTCCGTCGGCAAGAGGTTTATCAACTCCTTCGTGGGCGGAGAAGAGGCACCGTTAGATTCCGCTTTGATGAAAAAAGATTTTCGCGATGGCGCCTTCGCGGGGAGTCTTCAATTTTTCTTTCCCTTCGCCTCCGCCACCGGTCAGGCCTGGGCGGAAAACCTGCAAGGTTTTTCCAAAACGCTCGTTCAATTACTACCTTTTTCCTTTTTGCAAGCGGGGCATGGCGCCGCCCAAGTGGTTTCTGAAGGCGGGACCGCCGCACAAGCGGCTCAGGCGACGGTCCTCGGCGCCGTGCTTCCGTTTGCCTTTCATGGGATGATCCGGGAGTTCGCACTGTCCACCAAACCCATTCCCCAAACTCCTCCTCCCGTGAAGAAGCTTCCCTTCGAGTATGTGGACTTAAGCGAGGCGCCGGCCGACAAGATCATTTCCTCTGAATTAACCGATACCCTTTGGGTGGGAGGAGGTTCAGGGCGCCCAGGGCCTTGGGGGTACAGCGCCTCCGGATTAGTTACCGCTGAGAATATTTCCGCCGAGCCGATTGTTTATCCAACTATCAAAACAAATTTGTCTTTGAACTCTGAACCAACCCCGCGGCAGCCCATGACGGATGGCTCTTCCGGTAAGCCGATGGGATTTGGCAAGATTCAAGCCCCCTCCGGTATGCCTGCGATGGAAAGCCAACTGCCAGGTGAGTCCAGGCCTCCAATGCAAGTTCCAGCCATTCCCGGTGTCATTTCCATAGAGCTTGCTTCCAAGAAACAAGAGCCGATCGGAGATCCCATCACCGGCCCTCGTTTCATGGGGGATGAAGATTCACACAAAAAAAAGGAAAGCCTGTTGAACGATCTCTCCCACGGAGAACTGCGGAAGTTGAGAAAGGGAGAGAAGGTCGTCAAATCCATTTCGGAAACGAACGGAACGGTCCTCGATACGATCTTTTTGCCGCAAAAGAACGATCGAGGGGAAGTGATTGATATCATGATCACTTATAAAATGCGCCCGGGAGACTTGCAAAATGACAAGTCTCAAACGCTCTTGAATTTGTATGCCGATAAAGCCGCGGAAAATACCCCAAAAGAAATATATGGTCTGCTCAATGGCAAAAGTGCCCTTCTGATTCATGCCTTCCCTACTGGCGATCCCGATCGAAGAACTTACCAAATCAAATTGGATCTTCATCAACCTCAGCGCATCAGGCTCGAGGGTCCAGAGGACTCGGAAGGGCAAACGATCAGCCACCTCGAATTCATTCCCCACCGTCCCCATGAGTTTCGAGACGGTGATAAGGTGTATCTCTTCGATAAACTGATCAGCGGGGGAAGCGGAGGGGAGGACCCCTATCGGCATTCGGCCGCTCAATTTGATCCGGTGGTGAGAGAGACGGCCAAATCCAATGTGAGGCTGGCCCTTGAAAAGGGGGGCTTCAAAGCCAGCCCTGTCTTCGGATCCAAATATATGGAGGTCATCGTGGACCTGAATTCAGGCGCGGTCCTCAACCGCAAATCGGTTCCCCTCCCCCCACGAGCGAAGAAAGCGGCTTCGCAAGGGGAAAGTCATCGAAACTTGAGCTGGTGGGACCTTTTATTACCTTTTTCCATTTTTTTTCTCCAGAGGGTGGAAGCCAACAGCGTCATGGCCCGCCTCCATCAAGATATCGAAAAAAATATGGCTTTAAATCCTATTGAGGGCCCCGGTTGGACAAGCCTTACCTTTACGCTTCATGATTTATTTCAGGGCAAAATCAACCTTCCCGATTGGGAGGTAAGTCGGCTGAAAAAAATGCTAAAGCAGAAAGATTTGAGTCCCGGCCAACGGGGAGTCATTCAGGGTTTAATCGACCTGGATGAGGTTTATTAAGGCCAATTTTGTTGCCAAATTTTGTTGCCAGGTACGCGTGGAAGGCATTGAAAGATAAAAGGAGTTTAGAAACGGAAAAGGGGAGAAGAAAACTGAAATTTCAAAGAACAGGTGCCAGGCGCGCCGGAAAAGGCCTTGAAAAATGAGAAGAGTCTATCCGCGGGAAAGGGGAAGGAGATAAACTGAAATTTCGGTCACCAAATGGTCTCAATTCCAGTGAGTCGGATCTTGGAATCGGATGTCACCAGAGGAAGAGAATGATGCAAGGCGGTTGCAGCAATAATTCGATCGGGCATATCGGAAACGGTCTTTCGAGGAATTTTTCGAAGCGATTGTGCGACGGGTATATCCAAAGGGATTACTTTCAACGGAGAATCGGGAGAGATAATTTGTGCCTCCAGACGGTCCAAGGCAATTTGTGGGATTCTGCCTTTTTCGATCAAGTAGATGATCTCCACCAACGAAATGGCCGCCAAAAAAATAGGGGCTCCAGTTTGGACCCGTTCTTCGATTGGCAGCACTGCTTTTTTGGAAATCTGAGAGGAATTGAGGAAAAACCAGATAATCGCGTGAGTATCCAGAAGTATACCCACCATCAAGGCATCTCCCGAGGGAATTTCCCCCACATTTCTTTACGCGCTTCGGCGATATCTTCCGGGGTGATCTTGAAATTCAGATCCGACCACAGCCCTCTTAAACTTTTACGAGAAGAAATTGGCTTATTCTTTTTTGTGAGAAACTCGGCGAAGTCCAAAACCTCTTTTTGTTTGTCGGGAGAAAGCTTTTGAATTTTCTTAAGGACTTCTTTTTCTATGCTCATGGAATATTTATCTCAATTTTTCATCGGGGTATCAATAGGAAAGTCAGAAAAACGTGACCAAGCAAATATAGAACCTATTGAAAAATCCACACCTCCTCCCCACGATGGGCAAAAGGGCTCTTCCTCCAAAAATGCCCCTCCTTTCTCCCCCGACCCTTTCCTCAAACACTTCACCTTCCAAAAATACCAAAAACAATCTCTTCGCTCCGTCGGATCGATGTTGTGGGGAGACGCCTTTCGTCCGAATAATCCCATCCATTCCCTCCTTTCCATCGAATCGGAAATGCTTTCTCCCTCAGAGGTTTTCAAGGCCTACGAAAAACTCTCCCGAATTTTACGGATCGTGAAGGAGGCCTGCCACACCCAGACTTTAGAGCCCCGGGAAAAGCTGAGACTCGTCTATGCGACGATGGAAGCTCTGGGAATTCGTTTCGGGGACATGGACGATCCCCTGCTCTCCCGAAATCTCAATGCCCATCAATTGGACTGCGACACCTCGAGCTTCGTCGTGATGGCAATCGCCCACGAGATGGGTTGGCCGGTGCGCATCGTTCTCGCTCCCAACCACGTCTTCGTCCGCTGGGACGATGGGAAAGGCGTTCGATTCAACATGGATTTCGGGGAGATTCATCCGGATCCATACTATATCGAAACGATGAAGATCCCCCCCGAGAGCCTCCAAAGGGGAATTCGGCTGAAAAACTTAAATCCGGCGGAGAGGCTCGCCCTCTTCCTTCACCTGCGGGGGAGCGCCAAGGCGGATCAAGGGCGACTCTCCGAGGCGATCAAAGATTATACCGAGGCCATTTTTTTAAACCCCCGCTTTCCAGATGCCTATCTCGATCGGGGTCACCTTCGAAACGAGATGGGGCAATATCCCCAGGCCCAGGGGGATTTGATCCAGGCGGAAAAACTGGATCCGCGGTATTCCGGCGCCGTGCGCAATGTGGAATTCACCCAAAGGCTTCGCAAAATCCTGAAGAGATAAGGCCCAAAAATTGTCCCTAAATTCCGCACCCCATTTCCACTCCCCTTTGAAGGGGGAGGGCCAGGGAGGGGGTGACAGTGGAAACCAGGTGCATGTTTTCACCAAAATCACCCTCCCCCTGGCTATCGGACTCCGCAAACTCTGTGAGTTTGCTGCGCACCGAATCAGAGCTTCGGCTTGAGGCTCCCCTCAAGGGAGGGGGGAATTTTGATGGAGAGGCAATTGCGGAATTGGGTTGTCCAAAAAACGCAACTCTTTCCAAGCCCTACCGATAAAGAATTTATCGGTGAGGGATAATTCTTTGGTCCTAAAGATAAGGAGCCAACGATGAATCCCGTGCACCGCTCGCCTTTCGGCAGCAATCCCAACATATACAACCATTATGAATTTCCTATTTTTCCATCAACGGGAGGACCTCGTCTCCGGAAGGATGATTTCATGCCCCCGTCCCTTAAATCGTCCACGCCTGAGCCGGCGCGTCCTCCCCGGCATTTTCGATTTCGAAGCCTGATTGCGGTTCCAGCCTCGAAGGAGTGAGGGAATAGATTTCGTGAAAGGGAAGAATCGGTAGGCAAAACTAAAATGAAATAGTCGGTGAGGGATCTGGATAAGATCCTCATGGACAAACTCGCCCTCGCCAAGCCATCGACCTCCGTCCTTTCACGAACGAGGACCTCCCCTTCTCTCTCTCCGATTCAAGGACAGGTCGACCAGCTCGTCGAAAATTTCGTGGATCAGGCCTCGGATTGGAAAACGCTCGCCGCCATGACGGCGGGGGGGCTCGCGTATCGGTGGGGGAGAATTGGTGTGATGAATTTAGGTGTAGGGGCGTATTGTAATACGGCCCTACGGGTTACGTCGATCGCAGCCGGGCTCAGCGCCGAGGTTACCGCCTTTGAATTCACCCATCGAACCCTTTTTTCCCTCCCCTTTGCAAGGGGAGGGTCAGGGTGGGGTAGAACGGTGCAAGGCAATAAAACGGACGTTCTACCTCCCCCTAACCCCCTCCTTACAAAGGAGGGGGGAGGGTATTGGGAATGGTCCGGTCCCGGTGGTTGGAAAGAAGGTCTTCTCTCCTCCTTCATCACCTT
>Ga0187892_10007680_pt1 | contig 15214 bp, 9 predicted proteins | sample MA1701073metaG_FD_139345 | JGI IMG/M metagenome (GOLD analysis project Ga0187892, IMG submission 139345) | Bio-ooze microbial communities from a basaltic lava cave in the Kipuka Kanohina Cave System on the Island of Hawaii, USA - MA170107-3 metaG ... | reverse complement strand
CGATCGGAAACGGCCGCCTCGACCGCGTCGCGGGCCGCCGCCGCCGCAGCGCGGAGAGTCCGGCCGTCGCGCGTCTCGCCCGGTCGCGGGCGCTTCGCGTGCGGACGCCGGGAGAGGAAGGGCGGCGCGGTCATCCCTCGACGAGAAGGCGGATCGGGTCCTCGCGAGCCCGGACGAGGAACCGGAGCGCGCGCGCCGCATCGGCGCCGTCGGTCAGGCGGCGGTCGAAGGAGAGCACGGTCAGAGCCACTCCCGCAGGCGGCCGAGGTCGGCGTTCCCGCCCGAAAGGACGGCGACCACGCGCTTCCCTTCGACGCCCGGGATCCGTCTCGCAAGGAGCGCCGCGACCGAGGCGGCCCCCGCGGGCTCGACGAGGAGCTTCGTGCGCTCGAGGAGGAGCTTCAGCGCCGAGAGGATCTCGGCGTCGCTCACGATCACGACGCCGTCGACGAGCGCGCGGACGTGCTCGAAAGTGAACGCGCCGGCGAACGGCGCCGCGAGCCCGTCGGCGATCGTGCGCGTCGCGCCGAGCGCCTCCGGGCGGCCCGTCTTCAGGCTCATCGCCATCGTGGCCGCGCCCTCGGGCTCGACGCCGACGACGCGCGCGGAAGGGAGGAGCGCCCGGACGGCGACCGCGACGCCCGAGACGAGACCGCCGCCCCCCACCGACACCACGACGACGTCCGCGTCGGGCGCGTCCTCCGCGATCTCGAGCCCGACCGTGCCCTGCCCGGCGATGATCTCCGCATCGTCGAACGCGTGGACGAACACGAGCCCGCGTTCGCGCGCGATCTCGTTCGCCTTCGGGACGAGCTCGCGCGCGGAGCCGTGGAGGACCACCTCCGCTCCGTGGCCGCGGGTCGCCTCGACCTTCGAGGGGGCGGCCGTCTCCGGCATCACGACGACGGCCTTCACGCCGAAGACCGACGCCGCCCGCGCCAGTCCCTGCGCGTGGTTGCCGGCGGAGACGGTCACGACGCCGCGCCTTCGCTCGGCGTCGGAGAGCGCCGCGATCCGGGTGAGAGCGCCGCGGATCTTGAACGAGCCGGTCTTCTGGAGATTCTCGAGCTTGAGGCGAACGTCCGCGCCCGCGAGGCGCGAGAGCGTCTCGCTCCGGACGATCGGCGTCCGGTGGACCTCTCCCGCGACGAGGCGCGCGGCGGCGCGAACGTCGCCGAGCGTCACGAGAGCTCTCTTTCCGCTCGCGGCCGGGGAATCGGGCGTCATATGATGGGCGCTCGCCCAGAGGATAACCGTGTTTCCGCTTCTCGCCTCCCTCTCGCTCGGTTTCGCTCTCGGCGCTCCCGCGGCGGGCGAGGCCGTCGCCGGCGTTCCGGCGCTCCTCGCGTCCCGGTGCGGCGAGTGCCACGGCTCCGCCCGGCGCGAGAGCGGGCTCAACCTCGGCTCGCGCGAGTCCCTCCTCGCGGGCGGAGACTCGGGCCCGGTCGTCCGGCCCGGCGACCCGGACGGGAGCCGCCTCGTGCGCCTCGTGGCGGGGCTCGACCCGACGCTCCGCATGCCGCTCAACCGCGAGCCCCTCACTCCCGCCGAGGTCGATCTCGTCCGCGCGTGGGTCGTCGCCGGCGCGCCGTACGGAGCCTCGAGCGCCGACGCCCCGGGACCCGTCGAATCCCGCCACTGGGCCTACCGGGCGCCGGAGCGGCCCGAGCCCCCCGCCGTCTCCGACCCCGCGTGGGTGAGGACCCCGATCGACGCGTTCGTCCTCGCGCGGCTCGACGCGGAGGGACTCTCGCCCTCGCCGCCGGCCGGGCGCGAGACCTGGCTCCGGCGCGTCCACCTCGACCTCGTCGGCCTCCCGCCGACGATCGAGGAGCAGGACGCCTTCCTCGGCGACCGGGCGCCCGGCGCGGAGGAGCGTGCCGTCGACCGGCTCCTCGCGTCCTTGCACTACGGTGAGGAGCGGGCGCGGCGGTGGCTCGACCTCGCGCGCTACGCCGACACGCACGGGTTCGAGAAGGACAACCGCCGCACGATGTGGCGCTGGCGCGACTGGGTGATCGACGCCTTCAACGACGACATGCCGTTCGACCGCTTCGCCATCGAGCAGATGGCTGGCGATCTCCTCCCGGCCCCGACGCTCGAGCAGCGCGTCGCCACGGGCTTTCACCGCAACACGATGACCAACGAAGAGGGGGGCGTCGATCCGGAGGAGGCGCGCCACGAAAACCTCCTCGACCGCGTCAACACGACCGCGACCGTCTTCCTCGGGTCGACGATCGCGTGCGCGCAGTGCCACACCCACAAGTTCGACCCGTTCACGCAGCGCGAGTACTACGAGCTCCTCGCGTTCTTCGAGGGCGACGCCGAGCCCGCGATCGAGGCCCCGACGCCCGGGATCCTCGCGCGCCGCTCCGGGCTTGAGCGCGAGATCGCGGCTTTCGAGGCCCGCCTCGGCCCGGGCGACGAAGGCTTCGACGCGGCGCTCAAGGCGTTCGAGCGCGACGGCCCGCCGCGGCTCGTTCGCTGGAGGACGATCCGCCCCGCCTCGGCGCTCTCGTCCGGAGGCGCAGAGGCGGCCGTCCGCGAGGACGGCTCGGTCGTGCTTTCGGGCCCGAACCCCCCGGGCGACACGGTGACCGTCGTCGCGACGGCGAGCCTCGAAGGCGCCCGCTCCGTCCGCGTCGAGGCGCTGACGGACGGGTCGCTCCCGTCGCGCGGACCCGGCCGCGCTGCGAACGCGAGCTTCGTCTTGACCGAGGTCGAGATGACGGCCGCGCCACTTGACGCTCCCGGCTCCGCGAGGGCCGTGCGGTTCGTCCGCGCTCGCGCCGACTACGAGCAGGCGGAGAACCCGGCTTCGTCCGCGATCGACGGGCGTCCCGAGACCGGCTGGGCGATCGACGCGTGGCGCGGCGACGCGTTCCGCGTCGACCGCGCGCTCGTCCTCGACCTCGCGGAGCCGATCGCGATCGCGGGCGAGGCGGCGGTCACGGTGACGATCCGGAACGGATCGCGGTGGCCGCACGCGAACGTCGGGCGCTTCCGGCTCTCCACGAGCGAAGCGGCCGACGCGGGACGCGACCTCGACATGGACGGACGCGTGCGCGCCGCCCTCGCGCTCGCTCCTCCGGACCGGACGGACGCCGATCGCGCGGCGATCCTTTCCCACGTCCGCGAGCGGGCGCCCGAGTTCGAGCCGATCCGAAGCCGGCTCGCGGCGCTCCGCGCGGAAGTCCCCGCGATCCCGACGGCGCTCGTCCTCGGGCCGGGCGAGAAGCCGCGCGCCACCCGCGTCCGCCGGGGCGGCGCGTTCACGAGCCCGGCGGAGGCGGTCGAGCCGGGCGTGCCGGCCGTCTTCCCTCCGCTTCCCGAGGGCGCGACGCGCGACCGTCTTCTCCTCGCGCGCTGGCTCGTCTCGTCGCGGAATCCCCTCTTCTCGCGAGTCGCCGTCAACCGGTTCTGGGAAGACCTTTTCGGCCGAGGCCTCGTCGCGACCAGCGAGGACTTCGGCACGCAGGGCGACCCGCCGACCCACCCCCTCCTCCTCGACTGGCTCGCGACCGAGTTCGCGGGCGGCGGCTACTCCGTGAAGTCGCTCCTCCGGACGATCGTCCTTTCGTCGACCTACCGGCAGTCGTCGCGGACGAAGCCGTCACTCCTCGAGCGGGACCCCGAGAACCGGCTCCTCGCGCGCGGGGCGCGCCGGCGGCTCGACGCCGAGACGATCCGCGACACGGCGCTCGCCGCGAGCGGGCTCCTCCATCGCGCGGTCGGGGGCGAGAGCGCTTTCCCGCCGCAGCCCGACGGCATCTGGACGATGATCTACTCGACCGACAAATGGGTGACCGACGAGGGGCCCGGCCGATACCGCCGCGGCCTCTACACCTTCTGGCGGCGGACGGCGCCCTACCCCTCGTTCTCGATCTTCGACGCTCCGAGCCGCGAGGTCTCGTGCCCGCGGCGCCCGCGCACGAACACGCCTCTCCAGGCGCTCGTCACGCTGAACGACCCCACGTTCGTCGAGCCCGCTCTCGCCCTCGGACGGCGCCTCCTCCTCGCGGCGGCGGCGGAAGGGCCCGAGGCGGCCGCCGTGCTCGGCTTCAGGCTCTGCGCGGCGCGCCGGCCGGAGCCGGTCGAGACCGATCGTCTCGTCGCCCTCTTCCGCGATGAGCGGGCGCGGTTCGCCGCCGATCCGTCCGCGGCACTCCGCTTCGTCGCCGCCGGGCCGCCGGCGCTCCGAGGCGGCGACGACCCCGCCGACCTCGCCGCGTGGGGCGTCGTCGGCAACGTCCTCCTCAACCTCGACGAGACGATCACCCGGGAATGAAGCCACTGCCACGAGGGAATGGCCCCGGCCTGCGCGCGATCACGCGGCGGCACTTCTTTCGCGAGTGCCGGACCGGCATCGGCGCGCTCGCGCTCGCAGCCCTCATCGACGAGCGGCTCCTCGCCGCGAGGGCCGCCGCCGGCGCGCCGCACTTCGCGCCGCGGGCGCGGAGCGTCGTCTACCTCTTCATGGAGGGAGCTCCGAGCCAGATCGACCTCTTCGACGAGAAGCCGGCGCTCGTCCGCCACGACCGCGAGCCGGTCCCGTCCGACGTCGTGAAGGGCGAGAGGTTCGCCTTCATCAAGGGCGTGCCGAAGCTCCTCGGCTCGCCCTACAGGTTCTCGCGGCACGGCCTCTCCGGCGCGTCGATCTCGGAGCTCCTCCCGGGCCTCGCGTCGATCGCCGACGAGGTCGCGATCGTGAAGTCGATGCGGACCGACGCGTTCAACCACGCTCCGGCGCAGATCTTCCTCAACACCGGCTCGACACGGATCGGGCGCCCGAGCATGGGGTCGTGGCTCTCCTACGGCCTCGGCAGCGAAGCGCGCGACCTCCCGGGCTTCGTGGTCCTCGTGTCGGGCGGCGGCCAGCCCTCGGGCGGCACCTCCTGCTGGTCGAGCGGGTTCCTCCCGACGCAGCACCAGGGCGTCGAGCTCCGGTCGCAGGGCGACCCGGTTCTGTTCGCGAGCGACCCGCCCGGGATCTCGCGCGAGTCGCGCGCGGCGTCGATCGGCGCGATCTCGGACCTCGACGAGCTCCACCTCGCGAGGACGGGCGACCCCGAGATCGAAACGCGCATCCGGGCCTTCGAGCTCGCCTACCGGATGCAGACGAGCGCTCCTGAGGCGATGGACGTGTCGGCCGAGCCGCCCGAGGTCCACGCGATGTACGGGACGGAGCCGGGGAAGGTCTCGTTCGCGAACAACTGCCTCCTCGCGCGGCGGCTCGTCGAGCGCGGCGTCCGCTTCGTCCAGCTCTACCACCGCGGCTGGGACAGCCACGGGACGAGCGCGAGCGACGACATCGTCCATTCGCTGCCCGAGCGGTGCCGCGAGACCGATCGCGCCGCTGCGGCGCTCGTCCGCGACCTGAAGCAGCGAGGGCTCCTCGACTCGACACTCGTCGTCTGGGGCGGCGAGTTCGGCCGCACGCCGATGAACGAGGAGCGGAACGGATCGAAGTTCCTGGGCCGCGACCACCATCCGCGCGCGTTCTCGATCTGGCTCGCGGGCGGCGGCGTCCGGCCCGGGATCACGATCGGCGAGACCGACGACCTCGGGTGGGACGTGGTCGCCGACCCGGTCCACGTGCACGACCTCCAGGCGACGATCCTGCACCTCTTGGGGCTCGACCACGAGCGCCTCACGTTCCGCTTCCAGGGACGCGACTTCCGGTTGACGGACGTGCACGGACGCCTCGTGCAAAAGCTCCTGGCGTGAGGTTGTCACCCGCGCCGGAGTGGCGCACAATGGAACCCGCCGTCACGGTCCCGCTCCCTCCCGGCGCGCCCGCCGGGGGAACGTCTCCTCCGAGAGGACGCGCATGATCGCCCCGTCGCTTCCGGACCGCTTCTCTCTTCGCCTCGCTCTCGCGCCCGCATTCGCCCTCGCGCCGGCGTTTCTCCTCTCGCCGATCTCGCCGCTCCCAATGCCGCCGGCCGAGGAGCGGGACGGCCCGCCCGCCCGGCGCGTCGAGGAGGCGCGCGTCAACTCGACGACGTCGAGCGCGCAGTCGCGCGCCGCCCTCGCGATCGATGAGCGCGGCGGCGCCGTCGTCGTGTGGGACGGCCGCCGCGAGGAGGAGGGGACGTACGGCGTCCGGATGCAGCGCTTCTCGCCTTTCGGCGAGCCGGAGTCGGGCGAGACGGCGGTCAACGTCGAGCGGCGGGGCCACCAGGCGCGCCCGGCGGTGGCGGTCGACGGGAAGGGAGGCGTTTGGGCGGCGTGGGAGTCGTTCGGACAGGACGGCTCTCTCACCGCCGTCGTCGCGCGGCGCTTCGCGCCCGGCGGGTCGGCGGGCGGCGACGAGATCCTCGTCAACGAGGCGGCGCGCGGCGCGCAGGAGTCGGTCGCGGTCACGGGGCTTCCCGACGGCGGCGCGCTCTTCGCGTTCACGACGCCGCGCGAGGACGGCCGCTCGCGCCGAGTCGCGCTCCGCCGGCTCCGCGAAGACGGGAGCGCGGCCTCGTCGGAGAGGGCCGCCTCCGCCTCCGTGTCCGCGAACGAGTCGTGCCCCTCGCTCTCGTGCGGCGGCGGAGACCGCCGCGTCCTCGTATGGGCCGAGGCCGGGCCGGACCTCGGTCCCGCGCGCGTCCGCGGGCGCCTTCTCGCGTCCACCGGCGAATTCGCGTCGCCCGTTCTCGACCTCTCGGGTCCGCGCCCGGCCCTCGAGCCGTCGGTCGACATGTCGGACGACGGCTCGTTCTCGGTCGCCTGGCTCGAGGCGGAGGGCGAGGACTACGCGGTGTTCGTCCGCCATTTCGGGCCCGACGGCCGCGCGCGCGGATTGGCCTCGCGCGCCTCCCGCGACGGCGACCGTCTCGTGTCGGGCGCGGCGGTCGTGCGCGCCGGCGGCGAGGCGTTCGTCGCCTGGAACGCGCTCGCGCCGGGCGAGGCATCGGTCGACGTGCACGGCCGGTTCTCCGACGCCATGCCGGTCCGGATCCCCCGCGTCGCGGGCGGGACCCGCTCTCTCGACGCCGCGAGCGGCAAGGCGCGCGTCGCAGCGGGCCGCGACGGCCGCGTCGCGGTCGCGTGGTCGGGAGAGACCGGAGACGGCGACGACTCGGGCGTCGGCCTCACGATGCTCCTCCCGGAGCCGGTCGAGGCGCGCCTCAGGCCGCCCGCGGGCCGGCCCGGGTCTCCCGAGATCCTCTCCGCGAAGCCGCACGAGCCGCCGGCCTTCGATCCGCGGACGATCGTCGACGATCCGCTCGGCGGCGACCCGCGCGGCGCCGCCCTCGGCACGAGCGGGTTCATCGGCATCGTCCAGACCGGCTGGACGCCGCCGGATCCGCACATGGCCGTGGGACCCGCCCACCTCGTCCTCATGGCGAACGGCGCCATCGCGTTCTTCACGAAGGACGGCACGAAGACCTTCCAGGACGAGATCGAGAACGCGTCGGGCTTCTGGGGGAGCGTCGGCGCGACCGGATTCGTGTTCGACCCGGAGGTCATCTTCGACCCTCACTCGTCGCGTTTCATGGCGATGGCGTGCGAGCGCGGACCCGGGAGCCGGAGCTATTTCCTCCTGGCCGTCTCCGACGACTCCGACCCGAACGGAGCGTGGCATCGCTACCGCTTCGACGTGACGGCGCTCGCGGACTCCCAGATCGACTCTCCCAACATCGCCGTCGACGACCGGGCCGTGTACCTCTCGTCGGACCATTTCTCCGCGGTGCGCTTCCTCGTGTTCATCGTGGAGAAGTCGGCCCTCCTCTCGGGAGGCGCGCCCGCGACGCGGAGCCTCACGGTCTCGGACGCCCATTCGTTCGGCGTCCCGGTGACCTACGACGCGGGCGCGCCGGCCCAGTACATGATCGAGGCGCTCGAAAGCGCGTCGCCCACGTCGGTCCGGCTTCACGCGATCCGCGATCCGCTCGGCTCCCCCACGCGGGTCACGACGACGCTCGCGGTGCCCCAGTACTCGCCGCCGGAGGACCCGCCCCAGCTCGGCACGAGCGTCCGGCCGGAGCTCTTCGAGGCGCGCTTCTGGAGCTGCATGTACCGGAACGGCTCGCTCTGGGCCGTCCACCACCAGAACGCCTCCCGCGTGCGCGTCCGCTGGTACGAGTTCGCGATGAACGGATGGCCTTCGTCCGGCGACCAGCCGTCGCTCGCGCAGTGGGGCGAGATCGACCCCGGCTCTCCGGTCCGCACGTTCTTCCCGAGTATCTGGACCGACGCCCGCGGGAACGCGGTCGTCACGTTCGCGCGCTCGAGCCCGACCGAGTTCATCGCGATGGCCCGCGCGATCCGCTTCGCGGGCGACCCGCCCGGTACGTTCCGGCCGATGGAGTTCGTGATGACGAGCCTCGGACCCTACGGTACGAACCGCTGGGGCGACTACTCGGGGACGTCCGACGACCCATCCGAGCCCGGCCGGTTCTGGTCCCACCACGAGTACACGCCCGGCGGGGGGACGTGGAACACGTTCGTCGGGACGCTCCGCCATTCCTCGACGATCGCCGCGAGCGGCTTCGAGCTGATCCGGGGGATCCTCGCTTCCGGCACGGTCCTGTCGCTCGCCGCGGACGACGGCGACCGCCTCTCCCTCCGGGCCGGGCTCCGAGACCCCAACTCGGGAGGATCCATCGCCCTTGTCGTCCGCGGCTTCGCCCTCTCCGCGACCCCGGCTTCCCTTTCCATGACGATCGAGCGCCGCGCGAGCGCCGCCTCGATCGGCGAGATCGTGTCGCTCTACGACCGCGAGAAGGGCGTCTACGAGGTGCTGTCGATCCGCGAGACGCCGCTCTCGGACGGGACCGTCGTCTTGACCGTTCCCGGCGACCCGTCGCGCTTCGTCGACCCCGTGACGTTCGAGATCACCGCGCGGATCGTCTACAAGGCGGTCGGCCCCGTTTTCCGGTCCCCGTGGCGCGCGGAGATCGACCGCGCGTCCTGGACCACGACGCCGTGACGGCGACTCCGGCCGCTCGAGCCGTCGCGATCCTCTGCGTTTCCCTCGCCCAGTCGATGCCGTCGGCGACGAGCATCTCGTCCTTCCGATCGCCGAAAGTGCTGGAGCGCCTGGAGCTCGACTGGGACGTCCCGCCGGACCCGGCGCCGGTCGAGCTTCCCGACGGCTCGACGGCGCCCGCGACGGCGCCGTGGCCCTTCGTGCTCGTCGTGTCGAGCGAGGACGGCCGGAGCGCCGGCAAGATCGAGGCGAACGTGTTCGGGGACGCTCGCGTCGCGCTCGCCACGCGCGCGGTGAAGCTCGTGAAGGTGAGGCCGGCCGACGCCGTCTCCCTTCCCTATCTCTCGAAGGTGCCGCGGATCCTCGACCCGACGCTCATCGCCGTGAGCCGGGACTTCGAGGTCGCGGGCGTCCTCCGGCAGCGGAGCGAGTTCACGGCCGACAAGCTCCTCTCGCTCATGTCGAAGGCGGCCGGCGGCGCGTACGAGACGCCGCTCGCCGCCTACGTCGCGCGCCGCCTCGCGATCTTGAGCGAGCTCGAGAAGCTCTGGTCGGAGGAGTTGGCGATCGAGGACAAGACGCGCCGCATCGGAGACCGAGCGGGCGCGCGCGAGTCGGCGTACTCCGAGATCGAGGAGCGCGAGCGGGCGCTCGCGGAGAAGGAACGGGAGATCCTCTCCCGCGAGGAAGAGGCGACGAATCTCCTCTCCGCGCGGCCTTTCGACTCGGAAGCCCTCCCCGAGCGGGTCGGCACGGGCCGCTCGGCGCGGGACCTCACGCCCGGCGAGAAGGAGGCGATCTCGGTCTGGCGGCGGTTCTCCCGGGACCGAAACCCCCTCGTCCGCGCAGCCGCGATCGAGGACCTGGGCGCGGTCGACTCCGAGGCGATCGTCGCGGAGGTGTTGCGGGGCGCGAACGACTCCGATCCGCGAGTCGTGCGGGCGGCGGGACGGGCGCTCGCGAGGATGGCGAGTCCCGCCGCCCTTGCGGCGATCGCGGAGGCGCTCCCGGCGGCGAACGGCCGCGCGGCCCGCGCGATCCTGTACGCGATGGCCCTGGCGCGGCGCGACGCGGGCGACGGCCTCCCGCACGTCCTCGCGCGCCTCGCGGGCGGCGACGACGAGCTTCGGCGCGCCGCCATCGAGGCTCTCGCCGTCCAGGCGAGCCCCGCCGCCGTCCCCCCCCTCGTCGCCGCTCTCTCGGACCGCGTCGACGCGATCCGGGTCCTCGCCGCGGGCGCGCTGGGGGAACTGCGCGCGAAGGAAGCCGTGCCGGCGCTCGTCCGGACGCTTTCGGATCCCGACTGGTCGCTCGAGAAGGCGGCGGCCGAGGCGCTCGCGAAGATCCGAGCGAAGGAGTCGATCGAGCCGCTCGTCGCGCGCTTCGAGACGGCGGAAGGCCTCCTCCTCGAGGTGATCCACGCCGCGCTCGTCGCGATCGTCGGAAAGGACTTCGGCTTCGAGCCCTCGAACTGGCGCGAGTTCTGGACGCGCTCGGGCGCCACGTTCCGCGTCCCCACCGACGAGGAGATCGCCGAGGCGAGGCGGCGCGCGGAGCGCGGGCTCGAGGGGTACGCGAAGCCCGGGAAGCACAAGTACCACAAGATCGAGACGCTCTCGCGGAAGATGATCTTCGTCATCGACGTCTCGGCGAGCATGGCCGACAAGATCGTCATCCCGCCGGACGCCCCTCCGTCCGCCGCGGAGGAGTTTCCGGACCGGGTCAAGATGGAGATCGCGCGGAAGGAGCTGATCGACCTCCTCGCGTCGCTCGAGGACTACGTCCAGTTCGACATCATCACGTTTGCGGGCCGAGTCGACGCGTGGAAGGGCTCGCTCGTCTCCGCCGCCAACCGGAACGCCGCCATCAAGTACGTGTCGGAGCTGCAACCGATGCGCCCGAGCACCCGCGGCCCCGGGAGCGACGAGCAGAAGACGAACACGTACGGGGCCCTCGTGGCCGCCTTCGGCCTCGCGGACGAGAGGGTCACCGACTGGAAGCGCCGTTCGAAGGTGGACACGATCTTCTTCGTCACCGACGGAGATCCGACGACGGGCGACATCGTCGATCCGAGGAAGATCGTCGAGGCGATCACGGAGCTCAATGCCTCCCGCGGAATCGTCATTCACCTCGTGTGCTTCGACAAGATGGCCGGCGAGCGACTCCGCGGGCTCGCCGAGAAAAACGGCGGGAAGTACGTCCTGCGGGGGTTCTGACGCCGTCATCGCGCGTGGTATCGTCGAGTGAGAGAGAGCCTTCAGCCCCAACCTGTCTTCAGCTCGCGACGAAGCCGGAGTCCTTTCTCGGCCCCCGTCGAAAACTGTCGGTCGTCGCGTGCACAGGCGACGCTCGACTTCAGTCGCGGCTGACCGGCGTTAGAAGGGAGTGACACGATGACATCGGATCGCGCCGAGCCCCCGCCCGCGATTCCGGCTTGGCCGGCCGAGGTCCGCGCCCTCTTCTGGGACTGCGATCCGGACGGGATCACCCTCGAGCGCCACGAGGATTTCGTCCTCGGCCGCGTCCTCTCCCGCGGCGATTGGAAAGCCGTCCGATGGCTCCGTGGAACGGTGGGCGATGAAGCCGTCGCGGACTACCTCGCGCGTACGTCCGGAAGGCTCTTGAGCCCCCGCCAGCTCCGGCTCTGGGAGACGATCCTCGATCTGCCGCGCGAGCGCGTCACGGCCTGGATCCAAAGGCCCGAGCGGCGAGTCTGGGACGGGCGGGGCGCGTGAAGCGGTTTCACGACGAGTGCTTGCCGGAGGCCCAGCGCCGTGTTCTGAGGCGGCTCGGCCCGGTCGCCACGCGGAGAGGGTTCTACATGGCGGGCGGAACGGCCGTCGCGATCCATCTCGGCCATCGTCGCTCGGTGGACTTCGACTGGTTCACGCCGGATCCGATCCCCGATCCGCTCGCGCTCGCGCGCATCGTCTCGGACGCAGGGGTACCGCTCGAGGTCGCGAGCACAGCTCCGGACACGCTTCACGCGCGAGTCGAGTCGGTGCAGGTCACGCTCCTCGCCTATCGCTATCCCCTCCTCCGCGCTCCGGAGACGTGGACCGAGTACGCCTGCGCGATCGCTTCCGAGGAGGATCTCGCCTGCATGAAGCTTTCCGCGATCGCTCAGCGCGGGGCGCGTCGCGATTTCGTCGACGTGGACGCTCTCCTGACGGCGTCGGGCCGCGACCTCGGGACGCTCTTCGACTCGTACCGGCGGAAGTTCGGGGTGGGCGACACGGGCCACCTTCTGGCCGCGCTCGCGTACTTCGACGACGCCGAGAAGGAGCCGCCGGTCGAGACGGCGGCTTACCTCGACTGGGAAGGGCTGAAGGCGCGCATGCGGAGCCGGGTGAAGGCGGCCGCGGCGGGCAGCGCCTGACCGGGCTGCCGCGTCCGGGCGAGCCGCGCCTCGCCCGCCGGGGGGATTCGAGCGCGCCCCTCGCCTTCCCCTCGGCGCCTATCGGGACGGGCCGGTTCCGATCGTCACGACACCGGTTTTCGCGAGGATGTAGCTCTCGCCCTCCGCGAGCGGATAGCGCGCGAAGCGGAGCGAAGGGCTCGAGCCTTCGCCGGGCTGGCCGCGGTTCCCGACGGGATCGACCATCGCCAATGCGACCGACCGTCCCACGAACGAGAGCGTGATGCCGCCGTCGGCGTGATACGTCTCTCCGTGTCGCGGCTCCTTCGTCGCCGCGAACGACTTGTCGAACCCCTCCCGGATCGCGAACCCCTCGCGGCCCCGGCTCGCGGTGACGAGCATGGCCGGCGCCTTCCGGTCGGTGAGGGCCCGCCCGACCTTCGACAGATCTCCGGGAGCCCGCGCGGGCCCGCCCGTACCGCCCGCGGCGCCGGCGGACGTGGTCTTCGGAATCCGGGCGAGAGCGCTCTCGAGCGGCGCGAGCACATCGGCCGGCGCTCCCGCGAGCCGAGCGCGGGCGAGATTGCGCCACTCCCTCGCGAGCCGCGGATCGATCGATTCGCCGAACTCCGAGGCGACGATCTCGAGCGCGCTCCGTGCCTGGGCGGAGTCTCCGAGCCGGAGCGCCACCGCCGAGAGCTCGGTGCCGGCGATTATCTCGAGGTCGGTCCAGCCGTGCTTCGCGTACGCGGCGAGCGCCTGCCCGAGAAGGCGAACGGCATCCTTGTCCTTCTTCTCCGCGACGGACTTCATCGCTTGAGCGTGGAGCGCCGCGGCGGCGGCGCACTGGCCGGACTTCGCCGTCTTCGAGAACGCCGCCAACGCGGCGGCGGCTTCCGAGACGCCCGTCGTGTCGCCGCGGCGCGTCGCGGCGAGGATTATCTCGATCGCGACGCCGTGCGCGGAGACGAACGCGCCGCCCCGGCGCGGGTCGAGCGGCTTCAGCAGCGCCGACAACGCGTCGGGAGGAGCGGCTCCGAAACCGACGGAGGAGAGCGTCTCGGCCACCCTCTGCTCGAGAAGGAGATCGTTCGCGCGGTGCGCGGCCGACGCGGCCTCGCCGAGCGCCGCCGCCGCCCCGGAGACGTCCTTTTCCGCGAGCCGGGCCTCCGCGTTTGCGAGGAGCGCCTCCACGGTCTCGGCATCGTCGCGCGCACGGAGGGTCGATGCGCCCGCCGATAGAAAGATGAATGCGAGCGGGACAGCCTTCATGATCCCATCCTCCGTTCACCTCCGGGATTCGCGCCCAGCCGATTCTATCCCATGCCGCGTGACTAGTTCTTCTTCACGTACTCCTTCAGCACCCACTCGCGCCAGCGCTGGTGGAGGACGCTCGGGCTCACGCCGAAGCCGTCCTCGACGCACTGCGCGCACGAGATCGTCTCCTGGTAGTTCTCCTCGAGCCGGTCGATCATGCGCGCGAGACGGACGGGTTCCGTCGCGATCAGGAAGTCGGCGAGGCTCCAGGTGAGCCCCTGCTCTTCCTCGGTCAACTCTCCCGGCTGGAGCTTCTCGCACCACTCCGCGAGGTTCCGGTCCTTCCCGCGCCGGACGAGCCCGAGGATGGCCGACCTCCAGTTCGGCTTATCGAACATCGTGGGCGCGCGGCCCTCGGTCCAGCAGAACGTGTTGTGGTTCGGGTTCTCGCGCCGCTCGTACCAGTGGGCGAGCCCCTCCTCGAGCCAGGCCCACGTCTCCTTCGAGTAGTTGTTGCAGCCGTCGGCGAGGTTGTGCGCGATCGAGTGGATGACATGGTTCGAGAACGCCCAGTCGCCCGCCGGCGTGCGCGCCTCGTAGGCCGAGACCGCGAGGAAGTTCGGCCTTTCGCGCTGGTGATGCGTCACGGCCATCTTGTCCATCGACTTCCCGATGTACTTGTCGACGAGCTTGTGATGGGTCGCGTAGTCGTCGAAGAGATATATCTCGTACGGCGAGGCCATCCCGAGGTAGCGCTTCGTGTTCCCCGTGAGCGCCGCGAAGTGGGCGTAGATCCTCTCGGCCCGGATGTGAAAGAGGTGCGCCCTCTGGTGCGGGTTCAGGACGACGGATTGAGCCTCGATCGCGAGCGTGGGGAAGATCTCCTTCAGGCGGCCGAGGTCGGCCGCGATGAACCGGCTGTCGGAGAGCTTCACCTTCGCCTTCTCGAGGGCCGAGAGGATGACGAAGTTCGGCGACCGGATCGCGACGAAGTCCTTCTCGACGCCGACCGCTTTCGCCACCTCGAGCGCGGTCTGGCGGAGGATCGTGATCTCGCCTACGGACTCGGCGGCCTCGGGCTCGAGCCGCTTCTCCTCCACGCACGTCATGCAGGAGTACGGCCGGAACGCGATGGCGAGATGCATGCCGGGCGAGCGCGGGTCGGTGTCGTCCTGAAGCGAGGCGACGGCGGCGAGGGCCGCGGCGAGAACGAGCTTCATCACGAAAAGCTTAGGACGGAGCGCGGCCGTCCGGGAGGGGAAGTTTTTCGAGGACTCGTGCGAGCGAGAGCGCGAGATCGCGGGCCAGGTCGCGGAGCGAATCGCTCCCCCGCCTCGCGAATCGCTGGCTCACCTCGAGCTCGATGCCGGCGTAGCGGTCCTTCGGGATGACGCCTCTGAGCGTCGTGGGGAGCCCGTCGGCGACGCCCTCGTAGGGAGAGTTGAACCGGACCCGGAGCGTCTCTCTCGCGGACCGGATCTCGCTCCGCCACGCGGACGCGATCTCGCGCTCGAGCCGGCGCGCGGGATCGAAGAGGATGCCGACGTCGACGTCGCGCCGCACCCCTCTCAGTACCGGAGTGAACGTGTGGAGGGCGACATGAAGCGCGAGCCGCCCGCCCGCGGCCGCTCGCCCCGCCGCGGCCGCGACCTTCGCGCGGTGCGGAGCGTGAT
>Ga0187892_10007678_pt1 | contig 15216 bp, 18 predicted proteins | sample MA1701073metaG_FD_139345 | JGI IMG/M metagenome (GOLD analysis project Ga0187892, IMG submission 139345) | Bio-ooze microbial communities from a basaltic lava cave in the Kipuka Kanohina Cave System on the Island of Hawaii, USA - MA170107-3 metaG ... | reverse complement strand
TTCTGGCGGACCATGCCGCCGTAGAAGAGCGCCAGCCCGGGCGCGGTCATCAGGAGCACGAGGGCCGAGGACGTGAGGACCCAGGCCGTGTCGCCGGTGTCGATCTTGGGCGGCGCGGGCGCGGCGGCCGGGGCGGCCGCCGGCGGCGCGGGCGGCGCGGCCGGGGCCTGCGCGTCCGCCCCCGCGTGAAGGCCGAGGACCAGGACGGCCGAGCAGAGGGCCAAGACGACGAAGCGATCGCGTGTGGTCACCGCTGTCCCTCCCTTGGGAGCGAAGCGTGTTGGGGCCGCCGGCACCGGGCCGCTCAGAGCGCGCTCTCGTCGCGCTCGCCGGTCCGGATCCGGACGGCCGAGTCCACCGGGTGGATGAAGATCTTGCCGTCGCCGATGTTGCCCGTCTTGGCCGCCCCGGCGAGGACCGAGGCCACCTTGTCGGCGAGCGAATCGGGCACGACGATCTCCACCTTGATCTTGGGAAGGAAGTCGACGGTGTACTCGCCTCCGCGGTACAGCTCGGTGTGCCCCTTCTGCCGCCCGAAGCCCCGGACCTCGGAGACCGTCATCCCGATCACGCCGATGCCGGTCAGCGCCTCCTTGACCTCGTCGAGCTTGAACGGCTTGATGATCGCCTCGATCTTTTTCATGAGGGTCCTCCCCGGCGCGAGTCGGTAAGCACCCGGCGTGCCCGGTCGTACTTCGGAGAACTGGAAAGGGAAATCGGGAGGTTACGGTTGGTGTGGCCGGCTGGGATCGGCGCCGGTCCTGCCTAGAAAATAGGCAGGGCCCCACGGGCTGCCTCTGCGTTGGGCAGGGCGTCGCGGGGCGCGGGGATCAGTCCCGCCAGGTGTCCTGGTCGGGCGACTCGGTCAGGAGCGCGGTGCGGGTCTCGGGCAGGGCGTCGCGGAGCGCGCTCCACACGTCGCGGAGGTCGGCGCTCTTGGACGCCAGGCGCAGCACGCCCGGGATCGGGAGCGTCTCGGCCGGATCCAGCACGCCCGAGCACATGACGATGGGCGGCACCTGGCCCCGGCCGGAGAGGCACCGCACGAAGTCGGCGCCGTCCATCCGGGGCATGCGCAGGTCGAGCAGGATCACGTCGGGATGCACGGCCTCCACCAGGGACAGGCCGTGCTGGCCGTCACTGGCTTCGTACACCTCGAACTGGCTCTCGAAGGTCATCCGGTAGAGCGCCCGCCACGCCGGATCGTCCTCGACCACGAGCATCCTGGTCATCGTGCCCTCCTGTTCGCCGCCGACCCTTGCAAACCTGGGTGCCACGAACGGCCCGTCAACAACGGCGCGGAGTTAGAGCTCGACGGCTCGGACTCCCCTGTCATGTTGCGTCGGTGCCGGTGACAGGACCGTCACCGGTCGGACGTGAGGCGGGTCGAGCTGGGCGGTCAGCCGCGTCGCTGGGGGATGCCGTGGCGGCGCATCTTCGAGTAGAGCGTCGGCCGCCGGAGGCCCAGGAGCTGGGCCGCCGCCTGCTTGTTCCAGCCGGCGGTCTCCAGCGCCCGCAGGATCGAGGTCCGCTCGATCTCCTCCAGCGAGCCGGCGGCCGGCCCGGGGCCGCCGTCGTCGCCGGCCGGCGTCAGGCTCTGCACCGCCTCGGGCAGGTCCACGGTCCGGATCTCGCGTCCCCGCGCCACCAGGACGCCCCGCTCGACGGCGTGCTCCAGCTCCCGGACGTTCCCGGGCCAGCGATGGCTCAGGAGGCGCCGGTAGGCCTCGGGGTCGATGCTGTCCACCTCCCGGCCGTGCTTGACCCGGTAGCGCTCGAGGAAGGTGCGGGCCAGGAGGGGGATGTCGGCCGTCCGGTCCCGCAGGGGGGGCAGGGACACCGTGATGGTGTTGATGCGGTAGTAGAGGTCCTGGCGCAGCCGCCCCTCCCGGACGGCGATGCCCGGGTCGAGGTTCGTCGAGCAGACCAGCCGGAAATCCACGGGCACCTGGCGGGTGCCCCCGAGCCGCCGCACCGTCCGGTCCTCCAGCACCCGGAGGAGCTTGGCCTGGAGGTCGGACGGCATCTCGGTGATCTCGTCCAGCAGCAGCGAGCCCCGGTGGGACTCCTCCAGGAGCCCGGCCCGGTCGGTCGTGGCGCCGGTGAACGCGCCCTTGACGTGGCCGAACAGCTCGGACTCGATGAGGTCCTTCGGCAGGGCGGCGCAGTTGATCTTGACGAGGGGCTGGGTCGCCCGCGCGCTCCGGGCGTGGACGGCGTTGGCGGCCAGCTCCTTGCCGGTGCCGCTCTCGCCCACGATGAGCACGTTGGCGTCGGAGGCGGCCACCGACTCCAGGAGCTCGAACACGCGCTTCATGGGGGGCGAGGTGCCCAGGATCTCCGCGTAACCCGACTGGTCGGCCAGCTTGCGCCGGAGCTCGGAGGTCTCGGCCACGAGCCGCCGCCGCTCCAGCGCCTTGCCGACCAGCATCAGCATCTCGTCGGCGTCGAAGGGCTTGGGGACGAAGTAGAAGGCGCCCTGCTTGATGGCCTCGATGGCCTTCGGGATGGAGGCGTGCCCGGTCATCATGATGACCTCGAGGCTCGGGTCGCGCCCCTTGAGCCGGCCCAGGAGCTCGATCCCGTCCCCGTCGGGCAGCAGCAGGTCCACCACCGCCATGGAGAAGCTCTGCGCCTCGAGCCGCTCCATGGCGTCCCCGATGTGCCCGGCGGTCTCGACGTCGTAGCCCTCGCGCTCGAGGGTGAGGCAGAGGTTCTCGGCGATCAGGGGCTCGTCGTCGACCACCAGGATGCGCGGCTTCATCGGCGGGGACAGGCTAGCACAGGAGCCGCAGGCGTCGAAATCCTGACACTCTGCCGCCCGGCCGTTGCCTTGACAGCCCTTCGGGGGGCGAGCAATATGCGGCCATGCTCTTCGGCCTGTGCCTGCCGGGGCGGGGTCCGCTCGCCAAGCCGGACGTCCTCGTCAAGCTGGCCGAACGCGCTGACGCGCTGCGCTTCGCATCCCTGTTCGTCACCGATCACGTGGTGATCCCCATCACCCACGGGTCGGTGTACCCCTACTCCCCCTCCGGCCGGACGGCCAGCGACTGGACCGAGGGGTACTTCGAGCCTCTGGCCCTCATGGGCGTGCTCGCCGGCGTCACGCGCCACGTCCGCCTCGGCACCAGCGTCCTGGTCGTGCCCTATCGCAACCCCGTGCTCGTGGCCAAGATGCTCGCCACCCTCGACGTGATGTCGGGCGGCCGGGTGATCCTGGGCGTCGGGGTCGGGTGGCTGCGCGAGGAGTTCGAGGCCCTCGGGAGCCCGCCCTTCGAGGCCCGCGGCCGCGTCACCGACGAGTACCTCTCGCTCATGCGCGCCACCTGGACGCGCGAGCCCGTGGACTGGGCCGGCGAGTTCTACCGGATGGGTTCCGTCAGCGCGCGCCCGAAGCCCGTCCAGAAGGACGGCATCCCCATCTGGGTCGGGGGGCACACGCCGGCCGCCCTCCGGCGGGCCGGCGAGCTGGGCGACGCCTGGCACCCGATCGGCATGCGGCCGCCCGCCCACCTGCACCCCGAGGAGTACCGCGACAAGGCGGCGACGGTGCGCGAGCACGCCAAGAAGGCGGGCCGCGACCCCGCGAGCCTCACCTTCACCTTCCGCGTCCCGCTGGAGCTCAAGCCGCGCACGGCCAAGGCCGCCGGCGGCGACCGGGCGCCGTTCCGGGGCACCGCGGCCGAGGTGATCGGCGACATCCGGGCCTACCACGAGCTGGGCGTCACCCACTTCGTCTTCGACCCGGCCCCGCCGGACCTGCGCGGCCAGCTCTCCACCCTGGAGCGCTTCGTCGACGAGGTGCGGCCGAAGCTCCCCCGGGGCCGCCGCTGAGCCGGCCGTCCATGGCCGTCATCCCGGCCGCGGTCAGCGGCTTCATCCGGGACGGGCGCGTGGGCCGGCTCGGCACCGCCGACCGCAGCGGCCAGCCCATGGTCGTCCCGATCTGCTACGCCTTCGACGGCGAGGCGCTCTACTCGGCGGTGGACGCCAAGCCCAAGACGGCGGCGCCGGCCGCGCTGCGCCGCATCCGGAACATCCAGGACAACCCCCGCGTGTCGGTCGTCATCGACCGCTACGAGGAGAACTGGTCGCGGCTCGAGTGGGTGATCATCCAGGGCGAGGCCGACCTCCTGACCGAGGGCGACGCGTTCGCGCGGGGGGCGTCCTTGCTGCTGGCCAAGTATCCGCAGTACCGGGCCATGGGGCTCGCCGCCGAGCGCGGGCTCATGATCCGCGTCCGCCCCGCGCGGGTGCGCCACTGGCGCGCGGGCGGCGACCCCGGCCCCGCGGCGCCCGCGCCATGATCGCCGCCGAGCCCGGGCTGACGCGCCGGGCGCTGGACCGCGTCCAGGAGGGCCGCCGGCCCGACGCCGAGGAGGCGACGGCGCTCCTTGACACCCCCGACGCCGAGCTGCCCGCGCTCCTCGGCGCGGCGGCCCGGCTGCGCGAGGCGGGCCACGGCCGGCGCATCACGTTCTCGGCCAAGGTGTTCGTCCCCCTCACCACGCTGTGCCGCGACTACTGCGGCTACTGCACGTTCCGGCGCGATCCGGGCGAGGCCGGCGCCTTCACCATGACCCCGGACGAGGTGCTGGCGCTGTGCCGGGCGGGGGCGCAGCTCGGCGCGAAGGAGGCGCTGTTCTCCCTCGGGGACAAGCCCGAGGCCCTGTTCGCCGAGCACCGGCAGCTCCTGCGGCGCCTCGGGCACCGCACCACGCTCGAGTACCTGGGCGCGGTGAGCGCCCGCGTGCTGGCGGAGACGGGCCTCCTGCCCCACCTGAACCCCGGCCTGATGGGCGAGCGCGACCTGGCCGCCCTTCGCCCGGCGAGCGCGAGCATGGGCATCATGCTGGAGAGCCTCTCCGGCCGGCTCCTGGAGCCCGGCCAGGCCCACCACCGGGCGCCCGACAAGGTGCCCTCGCGCCGGCTGCGCACGGTGGCGCTGGCCGGCCGGCTCCGCATCCCCTTCACCACCGGCATCCTCATCGGCATCGGCGAGACCCACGCCGAGCGCGTCGAGGCCCTCCTGGCCATCCGCCGCCTCCACGAGGAGTACGGCCACGTCCAGGAGGTCATCGTCCAGAACTTCCGCGCCAAGCCGGGGATCCCGATGCGGGACTGGCCCGAGCCCACCGGCGGGGACCTCCTGCGGACGGTGGCCGTGGCGCGGCTCGTCCTCGGCCCCGACATGAACCTCCAGGCCCCGCCCAACCTCTCGGCGCACGGCTACGACCGGCTGCCGGACGCCGGCCTCAACGACTGGGGCGGCGTCTCGCCCCTGACGCCCGACCACATCAACCCCGAGCGCCCGTGGCCCGCGCTCCGCGAGCTCAGGCGCCGCACGGAGGCCGCCGGCTACGTCCTGCGCGAGCGGCTCGCGGTCTACCCCGCCTACGCCGCCCGCCCCGACTTCGTCCCCGAGGCCCTCCGGCCCCGGGTGGCGCGCCTGGTGGGACCCGACGGCCTCGTCAACCCCGAGCTCGAAGTGTGGAGGCAGTGGTGATCGCCGACATCGCCTGGAACCTCGACTGGGCTTCGCCGGACGTCCGGACCATCCTGGCGCGCGTGCTGGAGGGCGCCGAGCTGTCGCGGGCGGACGGCCTCGCGCTGGCCGGCGCCGCCGGCCGGGACCTGCACGCGGTGGTCGTCGTGGCCGACGAGATGCGGCGCCGGCAGGCGGGCGACCTCGTCACCTACGTGGTCAACCGCAACGTCAACTTCACCAACGTGTGCATCAAGCACTGCACCTTCTGCGCCTTCAGCCGCGACCATCGGGAGGAGGAGGGCTACTTCCTGCCCCTCGAGGAGGTCGTGCGCCGGGCCGTCGAGGCTCGCGAGATGGGGGCGACGGAAGTCTGCATCCAGGCCGGGCTGCCGCCCAAGCTCGACGGGCGCTACTACATCAACCTGTGCCGCGCCATCAAGCGCGCGGCGCCGGACCTGCACCTGCACGCCTTCTCCCCGGAGGAGATCCTCTACGGGTCCACGCGGGCGGCCATGCCCATCGGCGAGTACCTCCTGGCCCTGCGCGAGGCGGGCCTCGGCACCCTGCCCGGCACCTCGGCCGAGATCCTGGACCAGGAGATCCGCGACCTCATCGCCCGCGGGCGCATCACGGTGGACCAGTGGGTGGAGGTCGTCACCACTGCCCACCGCCTCGGCATCCGCACCACCTCCACGATCATGTACGGGCACGTGGAGCAGCCCGCCCACTGGGTGCAGCACATGGACCGCCTGCGGTCCATCCAGCGCGACACCGGCGGCTTCACGGAGTTCGTCCCCCTGTCGCTGATCTACCAGGAGGCGCCCATGTACCGGCGCGGGCTCGTGCCGGGCGTGCGGCGGGGCGCCACCGGCATGGAGGTGGTGCTCATGCACGCGCTGGCCCGCCTCTACCTCGGCCCGTCGCTCCGCAACATCCAGTGCTCGTGGGTCAAGGAGGGGCCCAAGCTGGCGCAGTACCTCCTGGCGGCGGGCGCCAACGACCTGGGCGGCACCCTCATCAACGAGTCGATCTCCACCTCGGCCGGCGCCGCCCACGGCCAGCTCGTGCCGCCCGCGGAGCTGCGCCGGCTGGCCCGCGAGGCCGGCCGCGTCCCCGCCCAGCGCGACACCGTCTACGGGATCCTGCGGACCTACGCGCGGCCCGAGGACGACCCGGACTCGCCGCTGGATCACGTGGAGGACGCCGCGCGGCGCTTCGGCTCCTATCAGCAGCTCACGGCCTCGTCGAGCTTCCGGTTCGTGCATCCCGCCCGCGCCGCCAGCGGCTGATCCGCCCGACGACGGTTGAGCACGACGACGGGCTTGAGTAGAATACGGCCCTGCCCCGGCCGGGGTCCTGAGGATCGCCCGACGGTCTGCCGTTCACGCCCGAGCCCACGGATGGAGGACACCGCATGGCCAAGTCGATGACCAAATCCGCCATCATCGCCCACCTGGCCCAGAAGACGAGCCTGTCGAGGAAGCAGGTCACCGACGTCATGGACCAGCTCTACGCGCTGGCCGTCAAGGAGGCGCGCAACAAGTTCATCGTGCCGGGCATGGGCCGGCTGGTCCTGGCCAACCGCAAGGCGCGCATGGGACGCAACCCGCAGACCGGCGAGCCCATCAAGATCCCCGCCAAGCGCGTAGTCAAGTTCCGGCTGGCCAAGTCGCTGAAGGACGCGGTGCTTGGCAAGAAGTGATGCCTGGGAGGGACTCGAGCATCGATCCCTGACGGCACCCTGGCGGGACGCGCTCGCGCTCTTCGGCTTCGCGGGCGCGTGGGCGCCGGCGGCGGCGGAGGTGGCGGCCGGCTGGGGCGCCTGGCAGGGGGAGCGGCTGGTGGCGGCGCTCCTCCTGGAGCGGGCCCAGGGCGCCGCCATGCTGCACGGCCCGGTGGCGGTGGCGCCGGCCGGCACCGCCGCCGACGCCGTGCTGGACGTGGCGGCCCGCCTCGTCGCCGACGGCCTCGAGGCGGCGCCCGGGCGCCGCATCCACACCGTCTACGCCCGGCCCCAGGGGCTCGACCGGATCTGGGTCCGGTCCGGCTTCATCCCGGTTCCCGAGGCCGAGCTGCCGTCGGATCTGCGCGGCCGCCCCGGGGCCGGGCTCTACGGATGGCGGGGCGGGAGCGCCCTCTGGACCTCGACCGGGCGCGGCGTCGAGCGCCAGGGCCGGTCGCGCCGCTGAGCCCCGGGGGTGAGACTGGTGGCGCTGGCGGGCGGCACCGGGGCCGCCAAGCTGCTGCGCGGCCTCGTCCGCGTGGCCGAGCCCTCCCGGCTCACCATCGTCGTCAACACGGGCGACGACGCCACCGTCTGGGGCCTCGCGGTCAGCCCTGACCTTGACACGGTCTGCTACGCCCTCGCCGACCTCCTGGACCGGGAGCGAGGCTGGGGCCGACGTGGCGACAGCTTCCAGACGCGGGACGCCATGGCGCGCTTCGGCGAGCCCACCTGGTTCAACCTCGGAGACCTCGACCTGGCCACCCATCTCCACCGCACGGGTCTGCTGAGACGCGGGCGGACCCTGGCCGAGGCCACGGCCGCCATCGCGGGGGCCCTCGGGGTGGTCCCCCGCGTGCTGCCGATGTCGGACGCGCCGGTGCGGACGCGGCTGCTCGGGCCCGAGGGCTGGCTCGACTTCCAGGAGTACTTCGTGCGCGAGCGAGCCCGCGTGCCCGTGCGGGCGGTGCGCTACGAGGGCGCGGGCGCGGCCGCCCCCGCTCCCGGCGTGCTGGAGGCCATCGGCGAGGCGGAGGCCGTCATCGTCTGCCCCTCCAACCCGGTGACGTCGATCGGGCCGATCCTGGCCGTGCCCGGCGTGCTGGCGGGCCTCGGCGCCACGCCCGCCCCCGCCATCGCCGTGAGCCCGATCGTCGGCGACGCCGCGGTGTCGGGCCCGGCAGGGGCCCTCATGGCCGCCACCGGGCTGCCCGTCTCGGCGGCCGGCGTGGCGCGCGCCTACGCTCCCTGGCTCGACACGCTGATGGTGGACGAGGCCGACGCCGGCCGGCGGTCGGAGGTCGAGGCGGAAGGGGCCCGGTGCGTGACGAGCCGGACCATCATGACGGGACCGGAGGAGGAGGTGGCGCTGGCCCGCGCCGTGCTCGGAGCTCTCGCGTGATCGTGGCCGCGGTGCCCGTCAAGGACCTCACGAGCGCCAAGCAGCGGCTCACGGCCGCGCTTGCCCCGGCCCGCCGCCAGGCGCTGGCCCGGGCCATGCTCGAGGACGTGCTGGACGCGCTCGCGCGGGCCCTGCCCGGCTCGGTGGTGCTCGTCACGCGGGACGAGAGCGTGATGGCCCTCGGCCGCGCGCGTCGCGTCCCCTGCCTGGTGGAGCCGGCCAACCGCGGCCACACGGCGGCCGTCGCCCTGGCCCAGGCCCAGGCGGTCGCCCAGGGCGCCGAGCGCTTCCTGACCCTGCCCGGCGACGTGCCGTGCGTGACGGCGGACGAGGTCCTGGCCGTCTGCCGGGCGGCCGCGCCCGGCCCCGGCGTCGTGCTCGTCCCGTCCGCCTCGGGGCTCGGCACCAACGCGGCGCTGCTGGCCCCGCCCGACGCCATGCCGCTGACCTTCGGCGAGCCCTCCTTCGACGGCCACGTGGCGGTGGCGCGGGCCCGCGGCCTCGCCCCGGTGATCCTCCGGCTGCCCGGCCTCGGCCTGGACATCGACGCCCCCGAGGACCTGGCCCGCCTCCTCGCCCTCGGACCCGGCACCCGGAGCGGCCGGCTCCTCGCGGAGTGGCCCGAGGTCGCCGGCCAGGCGGCCCGGGCCTGAGCCATGCCGCCGCGCTACGAGGTCATCGGGGTGGAAGGGCTGCCGGAGATCGAGCCCGGCGACGACCTCGGCCGGCTCGTGGTCGACGCCGCCGCCCGCCAGGGCACGGCCCTGGCCGCCGGCGACCTCCTGGTCGTGAGCCAGAAGGTCGTCTCCAAGGCCGAGGGCCGGCTCGTGCGGCTCTCGGAGGTCTCCGCTTCCGCGCGCGCCACGGAGATGGCGGCCGGGCTCGGCAAGGACCCGCGGCTCGTGGAGGTGATCCTGCGGGAGACGCGCCGGGTGGTCAGGCACGGGCTGGGCCTCCTGATCGTGGAGACCCACCACGGGCTCGTGTGCGCCAACGCCGGCGTCGACCAGTCCAACGTGGAGCCCGACCAGGCGTGCCTCCTGCCCGAGGACCCGGACCGCTCGGCGCGGCAGCTGCGCGACCGCTGCCGCGAGCTGACCGGGCTCGACCTCGGCGTCGTCCTGGCCGACACCTTCGGGCGGCCCTGGCGGGAGGGCCTCGTCAACGTCGCGGTGGGGGTCGCGGGGCTGGACCCGATGCGCAGCTACCTGGGCCTCCTGGACCCGGCCGGCCACGTGCTCCAGGCCACCGTCCTCGCCCTGGCCGACGAGGTGGCGGGGGCGGCCGAGCTGGTCATGGGCAAGCTCGATCGGATCCCGGTGGCGATCGTGCGCGGCCTCGGCTGGGAGGCGGCCGAGGGCGGCAGCCGGGCGCTGATCCGCGATCCCGCGCGGGACCTGTTCAGATAGCCGGGGAGGAGGGCGGATGAGGATCGGGATCGTGGGCGGCACGGGCAAGGAGGGCATGGGGCTCGCCGCGCGGTGGGCGGCGGCCGGGCACGAGATCGTGCTCGGCTCCCGGGACGTCGAGCGGGCCCGCGCGAAGGCCGCCGAGCTCGGGCCCAGGGGCGGCGGCCGGGTCACCGGGCAGCCCAACCGCGACGCGGCGGCCGCGGCCGACCTCGTCGTGCTGACCGTCCCCGCGGCCGGCCTCGCCGCCACGCTGGGCGAGGTGCGCGAGGCCTGCCGGGGCAAGGTGGTCGTCTCCACGGTGGTGCCGCTCACCTTCGGCGGGCCGCGGCTCTTCACCCCGCCGCCGGCCGGCTCCTCGGCGGAGGAGGCGCAGGAGCTCCTCGGCCCGGAGGCATCCGTGGTGGCGGCGTTCCACCACATCGCGGCCCACGAGCTGTCGGCCGACGGGCATCCCATCGAGTGCGATCTGCTCGTGTGCGGCGACGTGGCGGCGGCCAAGGAGCGGGTCGGCGAGCTGGGGCGCAGCATGGGGCTCCGGGTGGTGGACGCCGGCCCCCTCACCAACGCGGGGCCCCTCGAGGGCATCACGGCCGTGCTGGCGACGGTGAACCGCCGCTACAAGCTCAAGAACTCCGGGATCCGCATCACCGGCCTGCCCTGACCGCGCGGCCGGCGGCGCGGGCCGCGGCTACGGGAGCCCGAGCAGGAGGCCGAGCGCCCGGTCGACGTCGGCGAAGTCGTCGAAGAGCAGGTCGGGAGCCGCGCGGGCCAGCTCGGCGCGCGGGACCTGGCCCGTGGCCACCGCCACCGCCGTCGCGCCCAGCGCGCGCGCGCAGTCCACGTCGTGGGGGGTGTCGCCGACCAGCACCACGTGCTCGGAGCGGAACTCGCGGCCGGCCAGCGCGGCCGCCCGCCGGGCGGCGAGCACGCCGAGCTGGCGCCGGTCGAGGCGCTCGGAGCCGTAGGCGCCGGTGCGGAAGTAGGGCCACAGCCCGGTCGGCGCGAGCTTGATGCGCGCCCCCGCCTCGGTGTTGCCGGTGACGAGGCCGAGGAGCGCGCCCCGGTCGGCCAGCCGCGGCACCAGCGTCGCGACGCCGGGCAGGACCAGGACGCCGGAGCCGTCCCCGATCTCCTCGGCGAGACAGCGCGCGTAGGTCAGGAAGCAGCGCTCGAGGTCGGCCTCGACGCGCGCGGGCGGGAGCCCGGTGGCCGTCAGCACGTCGTGGACCACCTGGCGGTCCGTCGTGCCGCGCAGATCGTAGCCGTCCAGGTCCCCCGCGGTGCCGAACACCTCGACGAGCGCCCGGGACAGCGCCCGGCGGCCGGCGCCCCGCGCGAGGAGCAGCGTGCCGTCCACGTCGAACAGCACCAGCCGCACGCCCTCAGCGCTCCCCGGGGGACAGGGCCCGCAGCCGGGCCACGATGGGCGGCAGGCGCTCCAGCACGGCGTCGACGTCCACCGCGCTGCTCCACCGGCCCAGGGTCATGCAGAGGGCGCCCTGGATCTCGTCCGGGCACACGCCCATGGCCCTGAGCGTGGCCGACGGCATCTGGGTGAGCGACGCGCACGCCGATCCCGTCGACGCCGTCACCCCCGCCAGGTCCAGGTCCAGCAGCACGCCGTCGGCCTTGACGCCCGACAGGAGCACGCTCGCGTGCTGGGGCAGCCGGCGGCGGCGCGACCCGGAGGGGCGGCAGCCCGGAATGCTCGCTGCGAGCCCGTCGAGGAGCCGGTCGCGCAGCGCCGCGAGGCGCTCCGACTCGCCGTGGCCGGCGTCCCCGCGCATCAGGTCGGCGGCGACGCCCAGACCCACGATGCCCGGGAGGTTCTCGGTGCCCGAGCGGTGCCCGGCCTCCTGGGCGCCGCCGAGCACCAGGGGGCGCAGGCGGACGCCCGGCCGCACCCAGAGGGCGCCCGTTCCCGGCGGGCCGTAGAGGTCGTTGCCCGACAGCGTGAGCAGGTCCACGCCGAGGCTCTCCGCCGCCAGCGGCACGCGGCCGAGGGCGCCCACGGCGTCCACGTGGAGCGGCACGCCGGCCCGCCGCGTGACCTGGGCGATCCCTTCCAGCGGCTCCAGCGTGCCCACCTCATGGCTGGCGGCCGAGACCGACACCAGCGCCGTGTCCGGCCGGAGGGCGCGCTGCACGTCGGCGGGGTCGACGTGGCCCTCCGCGTCCACGGGGACGAGCGTCACCCGCGCGCCGAGGCGCTCGAGGTCGCGGCAGGCGTTGAGGACCGAGACGTGCTCGACGGCGGAGGCGACGACGTGGGCCGCCCGGGGGTCCCCGTTCGCCGTGACCACGCCGCGCACGGCCAGGTTGTTCGCCTCGGTGGCGCCGGAGGTGAACAGCACGCCCGACGCCGTCCCGCCCACGAGCCGCGCCACCTTCACCCGGGCCACGTCCAGCGCCTCCCGCGCCTCGGCCCCAAGGGAGTGGGGCGCCGACGGGTTGCCGATGCCCGCCTCCAGGAACGGCCGCATCATGGCCAGGACGCGCGGGTCGACCGGCGCGAAGCCGGCGTAGTCCAGGTAGGCGCGGGGGCCGGGAAGGGTCTCGGCGCTCACCCTATCGGGTCTTCCTCACCAGGAAGCGGAAGACGCCGCGCTCGCGCGAGACGGCCAGGAGCCGGTGGCCGGTGATCTGGGCCCAGCTCCGCATGTCGGGGTCGGAGCCGGGGTCGTCGGAGAGCATCTCCAGGACTTGCCCGACGGCCATGCGCCCGATGGCCTCCCGCGTCTTGACGATGGGCAAGGGGCAGAACAGCCCCGTGCAGTCGATCCGCTCGTCGGGCGCGGCGACCTCGGGCCCGTGGCTCATGGTGGCTCCACCGTAGCGCACCGGAAAGAAGAGCGTCAAGGACGCCCGCCGGCGCGCGCCGGGGGGGGAAAGTTTCCCGCGCGCGAGAAAACCCGGCTATGCTCAGGGCGCATGCGCTTCCTCGGGCCGCTCGCGCTCGCCGCCAGCCTGCCGGTGGCCGTGGCCACCGCGGCCGCGCTCGGCGGGGTGGCCCCCAGGTGGGCGCCCGTCCTGCTCGTGCTCGGCGTCGCCTCCCTGGCCGGCGCCGTCCTCCTGTGGCGGGCGGCGCGGGCGCCGGCGGGGCCCGCGGTCGTGACCCCCGCCCCGGCGCCGGGGGCGCCGCCGCCCCTCGACGGCGGCGAGGCGGCGGGGGCCGAGGTCGCGGAGTCCACGGCGCTCATGGCCGCCTTCTCCCAGGTGCTGGCGGGCGTCGAGCACCAGGCGGCCGAGATCGAGCGCTTCGCGTCGCGGCTCGACCGCGCCTACAACGACATCCAGACGAGCAGCGCCCGGCTCAAGGAGTTCTCCTTCAAGGACGAGGTGACCGGCCTCTACAACCGGCGCTTCTTCTCCATCCGCCTGGACGAGGAGGTCTCGCGCTACCGCCGCTTCAACCACCCCGTCTCGGCCGTCCTCCTGGATCTCGACGGCTTCAAGGCCGTCAACGACGAGCTCGGGCACGCCGCCGGCGACGAGACCCTGCGCGGCGTGGCCGAGGTGCTGATGCGGAACTCGCGCGGCATCAACGTCATCTGCCGCTACGGCGGCGACGAGTTCGCCATTCTGCTGGTGGAGACCTCCAAGGCGGGGGCGCGGCTGTACGCCGACCGCATCCGGTACGTGCTGCCGGGGTACCGCTTCGGCCACGGCCGCCGCATCACGGCCAGCTTCGGCATCGCGTCGGTGCCCGAGGACGTGGCCGCCTCGGCCGACGACCTGATCCGCGCCGCCGACGAGGCCCTCTACGCCGCCAAGCGCGCGGGCAAGAACCGGGTGTCGGTGCACGAGAGCGTCGTGGCCTCCGGGTCGCCCGGGGGCGACGCCGCCGGCTAGGCGGAGCCGGCGAGCGCGTAGCGCTCCACCGCCCACGCCCGCTGCTTCAGCCGTGGATGGCGACGTAGACGCGGCACTTCTCGTACATGGCCCCGTGGGAGAGGAGGCAGCCCTTGGGCCGGCCGGTGGTGCCGGAGGTGTACAGCATCTCGACGGCGCCGGACGGGTCCACCCGGATGCGCGCGAGCCGCTCGGGGGCCTCGCCCCGGCCGGCGCCGTCCACGGCCTCGAAGGCCACGGCGCCGGACGGGACGCGGTCCCCGGCCACGATCACGGTGGCCAGCGCGGGCAGTGACGCCCCCGGCAGGCCGCCGGGCCGGTCCACCTCGGGGCAGATCTCGCGCAGGATGGCGAGATAGTCGATGCCGGCGGCCGGGAAGCGGTCGGCCAGCACCAGGGCCCGAGCCTCGGAGTGGCGGAGCACGTAGGCCACCTCGAGGGCCTTGTAGCGGCTGTTGCAGGTCACGGTGACGGCGCCGATCTTGGCGATGGCCAGGTTGGCCACGTTCCACTCGATGGCGTTGGGCATCCAGAGGACGACGTGGTCGCCCGGCCCGAGGCCAAGCGTCAGGAGGCCGAGGGCGAAGCGGTCGACGCGGGCCTGGAGCTCGGCGTAGCTGACCCGCTCGCCCTTGAAGACGATGGCCTCGCGGTCCGGCGCGCGGGCGGCCGCCCGGTCCAGGAGCTGCCCCAAGGTGGGCGTGGACTCCCGGGGGGCCGTCACGCGGCCGGCTCTCCGTCCGCCTCGGCCTTGAGCCGGCGGGCGCGGTCGGCGACGCCGTCGAGGAGTCGACCCGGCACCCCCGCCCCGCGCGCCGCCGCCACCTGCGCCGTGAGCTGGGCCACGCGCCCGGCGACGCCGGCCCGGGCGTCGGGGTCGCCGCCGACCTCGGCCAGCGTGCGCGCCGCCTCGGTGGCGAGGCCCTCGAGCGCCTCCACCAGCGTCTCCCTGACCCGGCGCTGGCGCGCGGGACCGAGCCCCTTGCGGGCGAGGGCCTCGGCGAGGGCGTCGATCCCGGCGTCGAGGCGGCCCGCGCGGACGCGCCGGATGCCGATGCGGGCGTGGGCCCAGGCGGTGCGCCGGCCGAGCGCCCCGCGCTGGGCGGGGGTGAGCGCGGCGGCGGGGATGCCGTCCAGCAGCTGGTCGGCGCGCTCCAGGGCCTGCACCGCCCGGCCCTCGTCCCGCGTCCCCCGGATGGCCGGCCCCACCAGCCGCTCCACCTCGCGCTTGACGGAGGACAGGAGCATCCGCTCGAGGGCCTCGGCGCGCGCCCCGTGCACGTCGCCGTCGGCCCGCGCCCGCTCGATGACCTGGCGCGCCCCGCCCCAGTCGCGCTCC
>Ga0187892_10007677_pt1 | contig 15220 bp, 14 predicted proteins | sample MA1701073metaG_FD_139345 | JGI IMG/M metagenome (GOLD analysis project Ga0187892, IMG submission 139345) | Bio-ooze microbial communities from a basaltic lava cave in the Kipuka Kanohina Cave System on the Island of Hawaii, USA - MA170107-3 metaG ... | reverse complement strand
GAGTCCTTGGTCACCAGCAGTTCCGTGATGTACTCGCCGAGTTGGTAGGTCTCGGTCAACTGTTCGCCGCGCCGCGCGGGCAACAGCCAATTGCCGATCAACACGAAGTACACGATCCCCGCCGCCACCATGATCAGCCCGAGCCGGCTGAACTCGAACATCTCGAACGCGCCGTGGCCCGCCCGCTCGGAGATCGAGCTGACGAGCAGGTTGGTCGAAGTGCCGATGAGCGTGCACACCCCGCCGAATTGCGAGGCGAACGAAAGCGGGATGAGCAGTTTCGAAGGCGAGATTTTCCGACGGGACGCCGTCACCAGCACCATCGGCAGGAACACCGCCACTGCCGCCGTGTTGTTCACGAAGGCGGAAATCGCGCCGACGCTGACCATGATCAGCAGCATCAGCACGTGCCGGTATTTCCCAAACCGAATCAGCGCGTGCCCCACCGCCACGAGCGCGCCTGTCCGTTGCAAGCCGGCGCTCAAGATGAACATCGCCAGCACCGTGATCGTGGCCGGATTGCTGAAACCCGAGATGCCTTCCTCGGGCGTGATCCAGCGGGCGGGATCGATCCAACCGGTCGTTTGCGCGATTGAAGCGACCACCAACAGCGTCGCCAGCACCATCAGCGCGACCTGATCGACCGGAAACTTCTCGGTGACGAACAACGCGACCGCGCCCGCGAGAATGACGAGGACGATGACGATCTCGATCATGACCCGACCGCGAGCATAGGGACTGGTCTGTTATCAGGCGAGCTTTTTACGCTTTCGCATCTGTCGAATCGAGAGTTGACGGGAACGAAAGGCGCCTCGTATCGTGTCCAGTCAGTCAGCGGAACGGCCCGTGAAGACGATCACCAACCAACTCACCTGGATGATCGGCGGGCCGCAGGGCAGCGGCGTGGACAGCGCGGCGACGTTGTTCGCGCGGGCGGTGGCCGAGGCGGGGCTGTGGGTGTTCGGCAACCGCGAGTACCACTCCAACATCATGGGCAAGCACAGCTATTACCGTGTGCGCGTCGCCGCCGAGCCGCTGCATTCCCACGAAGACCCGGTCCATGTGCTGGCGACGTTCGAAGCCAGCGCGCTCGCGATCCATTGGGAGGAAGTCACGCCCGATGGCGCGATCATCTTCGACTCGAAACACAAAGCGCCGACTGGCTTCGACAAGTGCCGGGCGCGCAAGGTCGCGCTGGATTACGAGAAAATCATCTCCGAGTTGGCCGAGGAAGCAAAACAGCCATCGGGCAAGCTCGTCATCCTCAAGAACACAATCGCCGTGGCGGCCAGCCTGGGATTGCTGGAGTTGGAATTCGCGGTGATCGAGAAGGCGCTCAAGAGCATTTTCCACGGACGAAGGGCCAAGGTTGTGCCCATCAACGTCGCGGCGGCGAAGAAAGCCTACGAGGCAGTCGGGAAAGATGCCGGGCAGAAGTTCGGCTACAAGCTGAAGGCGCTTCCAAAAACTCCGAAGCGCCTCCTGCTCACCGGCAACCACGCCGTCGCGCTCGGCAAACTCAAGGCCGGCTGCCGATTCCAGACCTATTATCCGATCTCGCCTGCCAGCGACGAGAGCGTCTATCTCGAAGGCAAGCCCGAGTTTGGCGCGATGGTGATCCAATGCGAGGACGAAATCGCCGCGATCTGCATGGCCAACGGCGCGGCCGTCACCGGCGTGCGCGCCTCTACCTCGACCTCGGGCCCGGGCCTGTCGTTGATGGCCGAGGGACTCGGCTGGGCCGGGATGAACGAGGTGCCGGTCGTGGTCGTGAACTATCAACGCGGCGGGCCGTCCACCGGATTGCCAACACGCGAGGAACAGGGCGACCTCCAGTTCGCGATCCGCGCCGGGCACGGCGATTTTCCGCGTGTGGTGCTCAGCCCGGGCGACATCGAGGAGTATTTCCACTGCACGATTGATGCGTTCAACTACGCCGACCGTTACCAGACGCCGGTCATTCTGCTGTGCGACAAGTGTCTCGCCAACGCCACGCAGACCATCCCGCCATTCGACGAGAAGGGGCTGGTCGTGGATCGCGGCCGGCTGATGAGCGACAAGCAACTGGCCGCGCTCGCCGGCAAGGACGGCGGGTTCAAGCGGTTCGCGTTCACCAAGGACGGCGTCTCGCCGCGTTCGCTTCCCGGCCAGAAGGGCGGAGTGTTCTGGATGACGGGCGACGAACACAACCAGGTCGGCCACATTTCCGAAGACCCCGAGAACCGTCTCAAGATGCACGACAAACGGATGCGCAAGCTGGCGTTGCCGCTCAAGGACATCCCGCCCGGGAAGCAGTTCACCCTGCACGGCCCGGCCAAGGCCGATATCACTGTCGTCAGTTGGGGCGCGACGAAGGGCGCGATCCTCGACGCCATCCCCGCGCTCGCCGCGAAGAAGATCAAGGTCAACTTCCTGCAACTCCGCCTGCTGTGGCAGTTCCCCGCCGAGGCGGTCGGCAAGATTTTGCGGAGCGCGAAGCGGTTGGTGGACGTGGAGATGAATTATTCCGCGCAACTCGCCCAGCTCATCCGCGAACAAACCGGCATCGCGATTCCGCATCGCGTCCTGAAGTGGACCGGGCGGCCGATTTCGCAAACCGAGATGGTCGCCGCGCTCGAACAGATCGCCAAAAAGAAAACCGAAAAAGTGGTGCTGACCTATGGCCGCTGAAACCGAGACGAAACGTGTAACATCTCGCCGCCTGCCCCCGGAGCCATCATATCCAGATCGCGCTTTGAGTGCCCCACAGGGCCAATCTTCCGAATGTGCTGGCCGCGTTTCCACTCAGGCCACCGCCTGCTTCACACGCGAATTCAAATTCGGAACAGGATCGCAACTACCGGGTTCGGTAGCGTGCCTTGGCTTCCTTCACTTTAAAGCCAATCTCTTTCTTGGGCGGCTCCGGCAGGGCGGGCGGATCAATGATGTCCATGACGCGTTGGAGGATGGTGACGATGGCCGCTTCATGCACGTCGAGCCGTTCCTTGAGTTCCTTCTCCAAAGCGGCCAGCTTCCGCGCCAGTTCGCGATTGTCGGAAAGCGCGGCGCGCATGATGAGGATGTTCACGTGCACGGCTCGTTGGCTGCGTAAGACGCTGGAAAGCATGGCCACGCCATGCTCGGTGAAGGCGTACGGCAGGTACTTGATGTTCTGGCCGCGCTTCAAGATTCCAAATTGGAATCTTGAACCGAGGCAGTGCTCGGCCTCCGTTACCGTAAGTTGAAACATGAAGTCGGACGGAAAGCGGTCCCGGTTGCGTCGCACGGCCTTGTTGAGGTTACTGGTGGTGACGCCGTAAAGCGTGGCGAGATCCCGGTCGAGCATGACCTTCTGGCCGCGAATCTCGTGAATCAGCCGGTCGAGATTCTCGATTGGAATCGGCAAATCTTCCCGCTCATGGACGCGCACTATGCCAAAGCGAGCGGGCGGGGCAAGCCCCACGATTCAACTTCGCCCACCGCCAGCTTGACAGCCGGCTCGCGTCAGGTCCATAGTTCCGACGAGGAAAATGAAAGCGCGGGTGCTGACCCATGGCCGCCGAAACCGAGACCAGAGGCGGCAAGTTCCCGGCCGCGGCGGTTGTGCGTTCCCAGCGATCCTTCAGTTCCTGAGCTTCGTGCGCTTGCGAAGTACGAAGCTCGGAAATGCGGTCTTCCGGTTCCGAACCAAACTCACTTCCGCTCACGCAGCAACCGGCGAACAAAGGCTGGATCACGCGCTCCGTGGATCAGCAAAAAGATAACCACGGCATCGGCTTCCATGCGAAAGTAGAGTGCATAGGGAAACCTCCCCAGGAAAGCACGACGAAAGTCCTTGTACACACGACGATAGATCAATGGCTGACGTTGCAGCGCGGCGACGGTGGCAAAGTACGAGCGCAGGAAATCATGGCCGAGCCCGGTTGCAGCCGCTTCATACCATACAAACGCTTCGTGAGCATCCTCGACCAGTTCCGGACGAAGGCGCAGACCGTATTTCACAGGCGGCGCGCCAGGCGGCGGCGGAATTCGCCAAGCGTGATGGCCGAGGTTGGCGATTTCAGATGTGCGACCAAGCGGGCCTCCAGCAGGCGCTTGTGCGACTCCGGAACGGGCAACTCGTCCCCCTGCGCAGCGACTTCGTCCCACAGATTCTCTGCGAGTTGGATCTTCTCCTCGATCGAGAGCTTGCGAACTTCTTTTTCGAGCGTTGCAGTCACGAGATCACTATAGGGTGGTGCATCCCAGCCTTCAAGCGTCTTTTGTCAACTTGTCAACTTGACAGCCGGATCGCGTCAGGTCCATAGTTCCGACGAGGAAAATGAAAGCGCTGGTGTTGACCTATGGCTGCTGAAACCCAGACGAAGCCCGGTAAGTTTCCAGTCGCGGCATACAAGACCGATGTCCACAACGACTGGTGTCCGGGCTGCGGCGATTTCGGCATCCTCAACGCTGTGCACATGGCGCTGGCCGAGCTGGACATCGAGCCATGGCGCGTGCTCTGCGCGACGGGCATCGGGTGCTCGGGCAAGACCGTCGAGTACGTGAACACTTACGGCTGCCACACGCTGCACGGGCGGGTGTTGCCGTTCGCCATCGGGATGAAGATGGCCAACCCCGACCTCGAAGTGATCGCGATGGGCGGCGACGGCGACGGGTACGGCATCGGCGCGGGCCATTTTCTCAATGCCGGGCGGCGCAACGTGGACCTCGCCTACATCGTCTTCAACAACGAGGTGTACGGGCTGACGAAGGGGCAGGCGTCGCCGACGCTCGCGCGCGGCGAACAAACCAAATCGTTGCCGTTGCCGAACATCAACGAGGGAATCAACCCGCTCACCACGGCGTTGAGTGCCGGGTACACGTTCATCGCGCGTAGCTACGCGTTCAACATCAAACACGTCACCCAGATGATCAAGGCGGCGATCCAGCACAAGGGGCTTGCGTTGGTGGACGTGTTGCAACCGTGCCCGACATACAACGATTTGCACAACCGGGGCTGGTTCGAGGCGAAGGTGGAGATGGAGGGGAAGGAGTTCCCGCGTTTTTTCCTGGTCGAGGAACTCAACTACGACGGCCACATCAAAGACCCGAGCAACCGGAACGAGATCGTCGCCAAGCAGAAGGAAGCCTATGCGCTCGCGCAACCGCAGGAGCGCATCCCGCTCGGCGTCTTCTACCAGATCGAGTTGCCGACCTACTACGAGCGCGTCGCCGCCAGCGCGCCGATCCTCAAGGAGTTCACCCCATTCACGCTGCCAATCACCGACGGCAAGGGGAGGAAACCATCCACCGACATCGCGCCGGCGTGTGCGGAGTTTCTAGTTTGACGAGCTCTCGCCGGCGGCTGGCCTGAAAGGCATCACCGCAGAGTTGGCGAAACGCGAGAGGCATGTGGTGGACTGCGACTCCCAATTCTGGAAACACGGCCTGTCGTTCAGAACGGCCAGAAGATCGGGATGAAGAAAACGGACAGCGCCCAGAAAATGCAGATCAGCGGAATCCCCACCTTCATGTAGTCGGTGAACCGGTAGCCGCCCGGGTTATAGACCATCGCATTGGTCTGGTAGCCAACCGGCGTTGCGAAGGCCGTCGAGGCTGCAAATGTCACGGCCATCAGAAACGGTTTGGGGCTGGCGCCCAGGTGTGTCGCCATCGAAATCGCCACGGGAGCCAGCAACACCGCCGATGCGTTGTTGCTGACGAACTCGGTCAGCACTGCGGTGAGCAGATAGAGCATCGCCAGGACCATCAGCGGGCCCATCTGGCCGACCAACCCGATCGCCCCTTCCGCCAGCAGATGCGCCGCGCCGGACTTCTCCAACGCGAGACCGAGCGGCAACACACCGGCCAACAGAAAGATCACCCGCCAGTCGATGGCCCGGTACGCTTCGTCGAGCGTGATGCAACGCGTCGCGACCATTGCGATGCAGCCGAGGATCGCGGTGATCACGATGGGCAGGATGTTCATCGCCGCCAACGCCACCACGAACAGGAAGATCAAGAACGCGACCGGCGCCTTGTGTCGTCGCCGCGAAGGGTCGTCCACGGATTGGAGCACGATCAAGCTGTCGTCGGCACGCAGCTTGTCGATTGCGTCTTTCGGCGCCAGCAACAGAAGCGCGTCCCCGAAGCGCAACCGGACCGCCTTGAGCTTGTCGCGGATCGTTTGGCCGCGCCGCTGGATGGCGAGGACCACGGCCTGGTAGCGTTGGCGAAACGCCAGCTCCGCCAGCGTCTGGCCGGCCACCTGGGAGCGCGGGGCCACCACCGCTTCGACCAACGTCAGCTTCTCGGTCTGCAACGTTTCGTCGCGCAGCTTGAACTCGGACTCGATCTCCAGTTTGTAGGCGGCCTTCAGGTCCATCAAGTCCTGCACCTTGCCCCGGACCAGCAGGACGTCGCCCTGGCGGATCGATTCGTGCATCGGCGAGAAAAGCTTCTCATGCTCGCGCAGGATTTCCACCACGGTGGCGTCGTGTTGCTGCCCGAACTTACTCGACACGATCGTCTGGCCAATCAGCGGCGATTTTTCCATCACGCGCAGTTCCGTGAGGTATTCGCCGAGTTGATAGGTTTCGGTCAGTTCCTCCCCGCGCCGGGAGGGCAGCAGGAAGTAACCGGCGCAGAGGAAATACAGGATGCCGGCCGCGACGAGGACCACGCCCAACTGCCCCATTTCGAACATCGAGAATGGCCCCAGACCGGCCTGGGTGGAGATGGAACTGACCAGCAGGTTCGTCGAGGTCCCGATCAGCGTGCACACGCCGCCGAATTGCGACGCGTAGGAAAGCGGGATGAGCAACTTCGACGGCGAGATCTTGCTGCGCGCCGCGACCGAAAGGACCAACGGCAGGAAAATTGCCACCGCCGCCGTGTTGTTGATGAAAGCCGAAACGCAGCCAATCGTGGCCATCATCAGCACCAGCAGCGCGATCGGGTGCTTGCCGACCCGCACCAGGACCCGGCCCACGGCCCGCACGGCCCCCGTCCGCTGCAATCCGACGCTCAGGACGAACATCGCGCCGACCGTGATGACCGCCGGGTTGCTGAACCCCGAGATGCCCTCCGCCGGCGTGATCCATTTGGCGGCGTCGATCCACCCGAGCGGATGCGCGAGCAGACTGACCAGCAACACCGCGCCCAGCACCATGATCGCAACCAGGTCGATGGGGAACCTTTCGGTGGCGAACAGGTAAATGGCGGACGCGAGAATGATCAGGACCAGCAGGATCTCCACGCGCGCAGCTTAGTCGAGTCGCCGCGAGGGTGACAACATCAATCCCGGCGCGATGTGCCCTTTCGAGATTGTTCTGGCAATCGGTTTTCGCGCGCGTCTAAATAGCCCTCACTCTCCATGAACGCGCTGCGCTGCATTCACGTCGGGGTTGGCGCCAAGTCGCGAGGCGCATGGCTGCTCGATTTGTTCCCCCGGTCCGCTGATCGCTTCGCACCCGTCGCGTTCGTGGACGCTTCACGGGAAATCGCCCGGGCCGAGGCCGACCGGCGCGGGTGGAGTTCGATTGCCTGTTTCGGTTCGCTGCCTGAGGCGCTCGGCGCGGTGAAAGCCGACGCGGCGATCATCACTTCGCCTGCTCGCTTTCATGGCGAACAAATCCGGCTCTGTCTGGAAGCCGGCCTGCATGTGTTCGTCGCGAAACCGATGACCTACGACCTCGACGAAGCGGTGCGGCTCGTCGAACTGGCGGAACGCAAACGCCTCAGTCTGGTGGTGGACCAACAGCAACGCTTCCTGCTCACGGAACGCACGCTGGCGGAATGGGCGAAGGCCAAACGATTCGGCGAACTGGGATACGTCGCGTTTCAGATTCATCGGTACCGGCCCGAGATGCTGTCGTTCACGGGCGCCGATCCCTTCATCTGGGAACAGGGCGTGCATTCGTTCAACAGCCTGCTCGCCATGACGGGCCGCCAGGCCCATTCCGTTTTTGCCCATCAACTCAAACCGGCCTGGAGCAAGTACAACGGTCCGACTGTGAGCATGGGTGTGATCGAACTCGACGGCGGCGTGCCTTGCGAATACCTCGGGACGTTCGATTCGCGCGCGTTCACGATGGACATCCGTTTCGAATACGAGCAGGCCGCGGTGCGCCTGGTGGCGGCCAAGTCGTTCCACAAACGGATCGAGATCGCGCGGCCCGGCCAGGCCTTCGAGCCGGCGGGGATCGACGACGGCCACGACCAGGAACCCGCCGAGCGGTTCAACTTCGAGGCGTTCCATCGCGGCTGCATGCAAGGCGGTCGCGTCGTCAACGACGGACGGGAAAACCTGCAAACGCTCGCCGTCGTGGATGCGTTCATTCGTTCGGCACGCTCGGGCAGGAAGGAGATGGTGCGTCGGTTCTGAATGCGATGAGCGCAAAGTACACGGTGGTGGAAAACCTGGGACGTCACTGGGCCCTTCACGGGACGAAGCCGCTGGGCGCGGTCGGGGTCTCCGGCATTCGCACGTATCTCTACCCGTTTTTCACGCCCGGTGGCGCGTGCGTCCTTCAGGAGCAACCTCCCGATCACGCGCACCATCAGGGCATCATGGTCGGACAGGATTTCCTCAACGGGCATAACTTCTGGGCGATGGGGCACGTGCGTTACCCATTGAACTTTCAGCACCAGGAGAAAATCGAGCACACCACGGACGATGAGGACGATGCGGGCGTGACGATCGTGCAGCGGCTCCGTTGGGCGACGAAAGATGGCCAGGCCGTGATCAACGAGGAACGACGGACGCGGTTCGAGGTTTGGGACGGGGCCCATTTCGCCGAGGTCACGAGCATCTGGATCGCCGCGTTCGGGCCGGTGCACATCGGCCAGACCAAGGAAGGCGGGCTGGGCATGCGCGTGCATCCGCAGTTGGAAACATTTTGGGGCGGCACGATCCGTTCGAGCGCGGGCAAGACCGGCGAGAAAGGCGTCTTTGACACGCTGGCCGATTGGGTCGAAGTCAGCGGACAAGCCGAGGGGCGCCCGGTCGGGATCGTCATGATGCCGCATCCATCCCAGAAAGCAGTGCCGTGGTTCGTGCGCGACTATGGCCTGCATCTCTACACCCCGCACCGGCACGCGCCCGGCCAGATCGCCGCCGGCGGAACGCTTTCGCTGCGCGTTGGCTTCGTCGCGTACGATGGGAAGTCCGACGGGGCCCAAGCCGACCGCGCGTGGCAGGCTTACCGGGCCAGAGCGTGAGCCGAGCCGGCCTCACGCAAACAGCGAGCCCACGATTTCGTTCGCTTCCTTGGTGACCGTCTCCAGCGCGCCCGGCTCGACCTTGCAGAAGAATACCTCGTGCCCGCCGCGCGCGTAAGCGTCCCGTGGCGGCAGATAGGCGACGTACTGTGTCGTGCAATGGACTACGTAAGTCGGGTAAGTCGGCGACGCGATCTTGATTGCGAGTTGCGCTTCGACAAATGGTTCGCCGGGAAGGCCGACGAATGCCGCGTCACCGACACGGAACGCCTGAATCTCGTAGTCCAGTTCGGGCGAGCGCCTCCGCGCCAACTCGATGCTCCACAGCCATGCCGTCCGGTTCCATTTGCCGTCCACGCGATTGGGTTTGTCTTTCAACCACGGCGGCTCGCGGTGTTGCGCCAGATATTCCTCGGCGTCGCGCAGTTCGGTCTCGTCCACCTTGCGCACGGGGAGTTTCACGACCTTTCGTGTCCAGGCGAGCTTCGATTCGTCGCGGAACGTCAGGCTGCGAACGATCTTCTCCGAGAGTTCGCCGAGCGCACGTCCCATCCGCCGATGATCGGGACGAAAATCCAGGTCGAACGCGGGCCAGGGATTGATGTTGCCGCAGCAGCCGTTCACCGCGAGCGCGACGCACCCGGCGCCGAACGTTTCCCGCATGGCGTTCACCCACGCGCCGGGCCAATCGGCGGAGACGGCGATGCCCGGCTGCGCATAGACGTTGACCGGATGGCAGGTGAAATGGAGCAGCATCGCCGGAATGCGCAGATCCTCCGCGCGGGCGCAGAGCACGCCCACCTCCGGGTCGCTCGGGCCTTCCAGATGCCGAATGTGCGTCGGGCCCAGCGGCGAGGCATGACTGGAACCGAACCACGGCATGCACACCTTTCCATCGCGCATCACGCCGCGGCGATTGAACGCCAGGCCGTCTTTGACGCCGCTGCCGGCGGCGAGTTGCACCGGTTCGAGTCGCGCATGGGCCTGTCGGATGGCGTCGATGGCTCGTTCGGTCGCGAACGCAGCATACGCAGCGTCTCCGCCGCGGACAAACTCGCGATCGGACGGCACCGGCGGGAAGTCCGGATCGACCATAAAATGTCCGATGGACGGCGCCGAATGCGTCTGCGTCGCATGAACCATCACCGCTTCGGGATCGAATCCCAACCGCCTCGCTCCTTCCCGGATCCGCTCGGTGTATTCGAGCGTGATGATGGTCACGTCGAGCGAGAGGAAACAGAGCATTCGTCCGTTCGATTCGAACACAACCGCGCGCGCATAGAGCGGATCGAGCACCGTCTGGGCTGGCCGATGGCCGCCGACGTCGCCGGCAAGGTGGGTGCCCGGTTTCGGAGTGATGTCGGTGACTGCGGCGCCTGCCTTCACGTTCGCTTGCCGGGATTCTTAGCCGAGCGGACGCAGGACAACAATGGAAAAGGAAGGGAATCGCGTTGCATCGCGGGAGCATGTTTGTAGTAGGGCAATTTGTCGCGCGGTTCAGAGGCCGCAATGAATTGCGTACGACAAACGAGTCGTTCGCCTGATGGAATGCGTACGCCGAAGCTCGCCCCTTCAGTTCGTCGAAGATTGGAGGAGTTTCTCGACCATGTGCAGCACTTCGGCCGAACGGAAGGGCTTCTCGATGACCGGCACGCGAGCGATTCGGAAGAACTGCGCCACCTCGGGCGTCCGCGCGTTGGCGGTTATGAAGATGAACCGCTCCGCCGCCTGCGGATGGGATTGCACGAGCGTCTCGAACAAGACCTGCCCGTTCATGCGCGGCATCTGGTAGTCGCACAAGATGGCGTCGTAGGGTTTCGCTTTGATCTTGCCGAGCGCCTGGACGCCGTCAAACGCGACATCGACCTCGTAGTCGTAGTCATGGAGCAACTCTTTCAACGTGTTGGTCATGTCGAAATCGTCGTCCACGACCAGAAGGCGTGCTTTGGGTTCCGTGTCGTTCATCCCTGCTATTGATAGCAACCGTCAAGCCACGCATTCGCGAGAAGGGGGGCGAAATGGGGCCAAAAGCACGTATTTACTGGCTCCGGGCTATTTCGCTACGGGTGTGTCCGGGGACAGATCCTCGACGATTTCCGTGGGTGTCCCTTGCCGGTTGGCGATGTCGGTCAATCGCTGCCGGATATCCTGGAACTGTTCGGATTGGACCCGCTCGAGGTATGCCTTGGCCTTGGCCGTTTTTCCGAGCCGGAGATTGACCCGAGCCAAATGGGTGTGGACCTGATCGCGCTGGAGCGGGGTGAGATCGAGCTGGAAGCAGTATTCCCACCCTTCGATCGCCCGCTGCCAGTTCGGGTTCTTCAACCCGTAGAACGTCTCCGCATAGGCCGTGGCGTAATCGTAGTTGCCCGGTTCGAGATCGCGCGCCTTGCGGAAACATTCGAGCGCCCGTTCGAGCATCTCGGCCTCGGTGCCGCCCTTCAACGCCACGGCGTCCCGGCGGAAGAGATAGAGCGTGTTGCCGAGATTGAAATGATAGACGGGCTCGCTCGGTTGGATCTGGATGGCGGCTTCGTATTCCTCGATGGCTCGTTTCGGTTCGCCGCTGTGGCTGTAATGATTGGCGAGGTTGTTGCGCACCGCGGCGTTCTTGGGATCGAGATCGCGCGCCTTCAACCACCACTGGACCCCCTCCGCTTCCTCCTGAATGTCCTCCAGAAAACTCCCGTAGGCGATCATCGCCCGGACATGCTTCGGGTTGGCGTGCAGGAATTTCTGGTAGGACTGCTTGACCGCCTCGATCTTGGATCGCACTTGCTTCTGAAGCTGTTCCTCCGAGGTGACGCCGATCTCCGTGCCTTGCTGGGCGTTCCACTTCTTGATCATCTCCTGGATCTCGGTCAACGAAGCGTCATCGAGCCGCAACAATGCCTGGTACTCGGCTTCGATTCTCTCGGCGGCGTTGGTGTCGGTGGTCGTGACCGGGGGCGTGTTGGTTTGGCCCTGCGCGGAAAACGTCCAGGCCAACGCAAAACAGATGAGCCAACGACCGGTTCGCATGCGGCCAGATTCTATCACAGGAAACAAGGCAGGCAACAGCGTGGTGGGGGGTCAGTTCGTTTGAAGTCGGCGGCGAAACCGACTTCACGATTTCTTGGAATGCTACGCTACTCCGCCAACCGCCGGAACTGAGCGACCACGGGCAGCAACAAGACGGTCTCGCATTCAGAAACGTTCATCGCTCCCCATGGTTCGCTTAGTGATTTTGGCATTTGAATCACCGGTAACCTCTCAATCTCTCTCTGACTCAGACCCGCACTTTCACCACAACCTTCGTGATCTCGCACGGGCCGTCCCATTGGCAACAGGGCACGTGGCCGTCCTGCGGGTAAAGGATCGCGAATTGGCCGCTGCTCAACCGCAGCGGCGTCGCGGTTGGAACGAGAGCATAGAGCGCGTAGTCGCCCTCCTCGTTGTATTGCTCCTTGGTGTTCGCCACGAGCGATTCGAGCGGAGCCCACAGGATCGTCTCGCGGCCCTTGAACACGAATTGCACGTCGATGTACTTGCGATGCGCCTCGAACACGCCCTGCTCTTGCGGCTTGGTCGTGTAATGCTGCACCATCGCATAGACGTTGTCCCCGTCGAGGTCGTAGCGGCCCTTGGCGAGGCTGCCGTCGAACTTTTTGAGGAAATCAAACGCCGTGGCAAAACGCGGCGAGAGTGCGGCGTACTTTTGGCATTGGCTGAGGTTGTCGAGGATCATGGCCGGTTCCTTTGCGTTGATTGATGTCGTCGTGAATCGCGCGCGTTCTTAGCGAATCCGAACCCGGGTTGCAACCCATTTAGCGAATTCCCGCGCCCTTGACGCAATGCTCGAACAACGCCTGCCATTCCGCGCGCTGGACCACAACGGCCGCATCGAACTTCGATTTGTCGGTCGCCGCCGCCTCGCACAGGTTCACGAACTCGAACGGATCGAACTTCGTGGCCCCGAGCGCTTTCAACACCACTTCTTGCCGGGACAACTCGTCGAACACCGGGTGGTGGCCGACGCTGTGGTACCAATACATCGCGTTGCTGTAGTCCGGCTCGCGGCGGTGCATGATCGCGTGCCAGTAGGAACCTTCGGGCGTGTGGATGGCTTGAGAGATTGTGTGCGATTCGTTGAGGAAATTGTAGCGGACGTACAGCCCCGCGCGGACACATCGGGCCATGTCGCTCGTCCCGAACTTCAGAAGCGACAATTCCACGAGCACCTTGGGATCGCCTTTCGTGCGTTTGGCGAGCTCGCCGAGGAGATCCGGGAATTGCACTGCCGCTCGAAGTATTTCAGGCGTCGCCATGCCGGTAAATTATCCGCGTTCCCTGCTTGCTGCCAGCACAGATTTCGAGCGGCTTCGTTCGGAGTACCGCCTTCAGGCGGGCTCGGTGACGGGTTCAGATTCCGCCTGAAGGCGGCACTCCGAACGCTCGCAGGTTCATGGTAGAGGAATGCGAACGAGAGAAGCCAACCTCACAGCAACCCCCGCGACTTGATCCGGAGGTACTGATTGATCGTCGCCGTCGTCAACTCATGGGCCGGAACGTGAACCACCGTCACTCCCCGGCCTTCCAGCAGGCCGATGGCGCGCTTGTAATCCTCCCAGACTTCGGTGGCGGCCACTTTTTCGAATACATCCAGCGGCGTCTCGGGAGTCTGTTGCCGGGCCGCGAGCAGGTCGGAATCGCTGAGCGTCACGCACATCGGCAGGTGTTTCGGCGCCAGGCGGAGCATGCTCGCGATCAGCGCCCGCGACGACTCCGAGTCGAGCAGATCGGTGAAACACACAAGCAACGAACGACGCGAGTTACGCCGCGCGGCATGGGCGAAGGCCACCGCGTAATCGGACTCGAATCGCTGCGGTTGGATCTGGAACAACGTCTCGACAATCTGAACGAACTGCCCACGCCCGCGCTCGGGCGGAAGGTAACGCACGATCTCGTTCGAGAACACCTGCAACCCAACCAGGTCGCCTTTCATCAGGCCGACTTGCGAGAGCATGGCCGCGGCGTTGACGGCGTAATCGAGCTTGCGGAAGTCGCCGACCTTTGGCGCCATAAGACGGCCCACGTCGAGCAGGATCAACAGACGCTGGTTCCGTTCCGCCTCGAACTCGCGCGAGATGAGCTGGCTGCGCCGCGCGGTTGCCTTCCAATCGATCCAGCGGTAATCGTCGTCGTGCACGTACGGACGCAACGACTCGAATTCGCGTCCCTCGCCCGAGACGCGCGTCGCGCGCAAGCCGAGCTGCATTTGCGAGCTTTGCGCGATGGCCAGTTCGACGAGCGAGAGGTTCTTCACGTTTGGATAGACCTTCACTGTCGTCTGCGCATCGACTTTCCCTTGCGCTTCGCACAGCCCGGTCACGCCGCGCACCCGGTAGAACAGCTCCTCGAACTCGAACGTTCCCCGCTGGTTCGCGCGCGCCGGGTAGCTGCGCGTCCTTGGCACCAACGGCGGCAATTCGATTGTGAACGAACGCGTCGGCACCTCGAACGCAATCGGGGGAGTGTCCTTGATGCGAACGCGCATGGGTCGCGTGGTTGTGTTCTCCATCTCGATTACGACGTCGAACGGCACGCCGATCGAGACTACCGAAGGGACTTCGCGTTTCAGCCGCAGTCCGGCCCGGCGCCTCAACAGGGCGAAATCGATCGCCGCGACGGCGACCACGCCCGCGTCGTAGGCCAAGCCCACCCAGAACAGCCGCGCATCGACCGCTCCCGCCACGATGGGCAAAAACCCGAACGCGAGGAAAACGAAGAATTTCGGCGTGAGTACCATCGCGGCGACCATGCCACGTCAGCGTCGGAGTGGCGACAAGAAATCGCGTCGCACACAGATCAACAAAGGGCAGCCGGCCGGCGTTGTCGTTGCCGTCGCTTAGTTAGGAGGGCTGGCTGTCGATTTTCGGATTGACGCTGTGTCTTGGTTTTGCTTACGTGTCAACGTTTTCACTTGGGAAAGCGGACATGATCTGCTCTCGTCTCACATTGCACCGTAACCCATGCAATTGATTCCCAGGGTCACGTT